>Ga0065721_10006672_pt1 | contig 13274 bp, 14 predicted proteins | sample Mesricmetagenome_FD_59108 | JGI IMG/M metagenome (GOLD analysis project Ga0065721, IMG submission 59108) | Mesophilic microbial community from rice straw/compost enrichment Sample: eDNA_1 v2 (version 2) | ecosystem: Engineered > Solid waste > Grass > Composting > Bioreactor | place: USA: Davis... | reverse complement strand
CGCTTCCGGATCACCGGGCAGGTCAAGGGGTCCTCGATCTGCCATTGCCGCATGTGTCAGAAGGCTTTCGGAGCCTTTTACGCACCATTGGTCGATATCGGTGAAGCGAAACTCGCCTGGACCCGCGGTGAGCCGAAGCATTTCCAGTCGTCGAACCACGTCAAGCGCGGCTTCTGCCCAGGGTGCGGCACTCCCCTCACCTACGAGGCTGCCGACGGCGTGGCGATCGCGATAGGGGCGTTCGACAATCCGTCAGGGCATCCACCGACCATTCAGTACGGCACCGAAGGGAAGTTGGGCTTCGTGGATCGGCTGCACGACCTGCCGAATCGTCACACAACGGATGATATCGAAGCAGCACCCTTCCTCGCCGACATCATCTCCTACCAGCATCCCGACCACGATACCGAGGCCTGGCCCGAAGGCGACAGGCAATGACCGACAACCCGAACAAGATGCCAAAATGGCTGCTCTACGGGCTGATCGGAAAAGGGGTGATCGTGGTCCTGATCAAAGCGGCAATCCTCGCTTACGCCTTTCTCGCATGACGAACTTCACACGCATCCAGATTTGCAGATAAGGATTTTTCTTATGAATGAACCACTTTCCGTTGCAGTCGGTAGCGCCGGTGCGCCTTGGGCAATCGTCCCTGCCGGGATGTGGGTAGTTAAGCAATGACCGATGACAGACGCGACCACGCCTCAAGCGCCGGCCACCCCTGGCACCTGATCATCTGGGCTCTGGCAGGTGCCAGCTTCCTGATTGCCGTGGATATCTGGACCACGGGGTTCGGGCCTGGCCTTGTCCGCGAGACAGGCGGCATCGAGATCGCTTCGGCGTTGCTTTATGCCTATGCAGCTATTGCGTGGCTGTGGACTCGCCCCGGTGAGAACTGGAAGACCTCGTGGCAGGTGCCGGCCATCATGCTCCTGATGATGGGACGGGAATTCGATCTCGACAAGAAGCTCACGAGCATAGGTGTGCTGCGGAGCGACCTCTACCTGACGGACATGGCGCCGGTCCTGGATCGGATTCTTGGTCTGATCGCCCTCGCCTTCGTTGCCACCGTTGCGATCCGTCTCGTCAAAATGGGCGCAAAGGAGTTTGTCGCCGGGTTGCGGATGAGGACGCTCTGGGCTTGGAGCATCGTTGGCGCCCTAGCCTTCGCCATTTTATCCAAAGCGGTGGATGGCATTGGGCGTAAGCTTGCGCCCTTCGGGATTACGCTGGAGTCGGGCACAAGCCTGCAAATGGTGATCTTGGAGGAATTGCTCGAGCTCGGCATTCCCCTGATGCTCCTCGTGGCCGTGATCTCGTCGACCACCCGCGTTACCAGATCCTCGCGAACATCCTTTAGGTGAGAGTTGATGATGTCCTCCTCCACTGAAACACTCCGCACCCTTTACCCGGAAATCGAGCCCTACGAGACAGGGCATCTCGATGTCGGCGATTGCCATTCGATCTACTGGGAGCGCGTCGGCACGCGAGGCGCCAAGCCTGCCGTATTCGTGCATGGCGGCCCCGGTGGCGGCTTCGGGCCGGGCAACCGGCGTCTCTTCGATCCGGCACTCTACGACGTCCTGCTGTTCGACCAGCGCGGCTGCGGAAAGTCGACGCCCTATGCATCGCTGGAGGCCAATACGACCTGGCATCTCGTCGCCGACATGGAGAAGCTGCGCGAGATGATGGGCGTGGAGCGCTGGCAGGTCTTCGGCGGCTCGTGGGGCTCGACGCTTTCCCTTGCCTATGCGGAAACGCATCCGGAACGGGTGACGGAACTCGTACTTCGCGGCATCTACACGCTCACCCGCGCCGAACTCCTCTGGTACTATCAGTTCGGCGTTTCGGAGATGTTTCCCGACAAGTGGGAGCGCTTCATCGCGCCGATCCCAGAAGCCGAGCGCGGCGACCTGATGGCCGCCTACCGCAAGTATCTGACGGGGGATGACGAGGCGAAGAAGCGCGAATGCGCCCTTGCCTGGAGCACCTGGGAAGGCGAGACGATCACCCTCCTGCCGAATCCAGACTATTCAGCGCAGTTTCACGACCCCGACTACGCGATCGCCTTCGCCCGCATCGAGAACCACTATTTCGTGCATGCGGGCTGGCTGGAGGAAGGTCAGCTCGTGCGCGACGCGCACAAGCTCAAGGACATTCCTGGCGTCATCATTCACGGGCGCTACGACATGCCCTGCCCGCTGAAATATGCCTGGCAGTTGCACAAGGCCTGGCCCCAGGCTGATTTCCAGATCGTGGAAGGCGCAGGCCATGCCTATCTCGAACCGGGCATCACCGACCAGCTGATCAGGGCGACGGACCGGTTCGCCGGCAAGACCGCATAGGGTTCAATGGTCGCAACAGGCGGCTGCGGAGGACGACACATGACGCGGGAACGCATCTATCTCTTCGACACGACGCTCCGGGACGGGCAGCAGACGCCGGGCGTCGATTTTTCCGTCGAGGACAAGATCGCGATTTCGGCGATGCTCGACAATTTCGGTCTCGATTATGTCGAAGGCGGGTATCCCGGGGCCAATCCGACGGATACCGCCTTCTTCTCGGAGAAGCGGACACAGAAGGCCAGCTTTGTCGCATTCGGCATGACGAAGCGGGCCGGCATTTCCGCGTCCAACGACCCTGGACTTGCGACGCTGCTGCAGGCTCGCAGCGACGCCATCTGCTTCGTCGCAAAAAGCTGGGACTACCATGTCCGCGTCGCCCTCGGCTGCTCCAACGAGGAGAACCTTCAGTCGATCCGGGAGAGCGTCGAGGCGGCACGAGCCGCTGGCAAGGAAGCACTGGTCGACTGCGAGCATTTCTTCGACGGCTATAAGGCAAATCCCGATTATGCGCTTTCCTGCGCTAGGACGGCTTATGAGGCGGGGGCGCGCTGGGTCGTGCTTTGCGACACCAATGGCGGCACCCAGCCGGCAGAGATCCGGGAGATCGTCGGCGCGGTCATCGCAGTAGGCATTCCGGGATCATCCCTCGGCATCCACGCCCATGACGATACCGGCCAGGCGGTCGCCAACTCACTCGCCGCCGTCGAGGCGGGCTGTCGGCAAATCCAGGGGACGCTGAACGGCATCGGCGAGCGCTGTGGTAACGCCAATCTGGTGACCCTGATCGCCACCCTGTCGCTGAAGGAGGGCTATTCCAGCCGCCTCGAGACAGGGATCGACGCGGTGCGGCTTGAGGGGCTCACCAATCTCAGCCATGCCTTCGACGAGTTGCTGAACCGGTCGCCGAACCATCAGGCGCCCTATGTCGGCGCCTCCGCCTTTGCGACCAAGGCCGGCATCCATGCCTCCGCACTGCTCAAGGACCCAAGAACCTACGAACACGTGGCGCCTGAAAGCGTCGGCAACTTCCGCAAGGTGATGGTCTCCGACCAGGGCGGCAAGTCGAACTTCATCAATGCCCTGAAGCGACGCGGCATCGAGGTTGGCAAGGACGACCCGAAGCTCGACCTGCTGATTTCCATCGTCAAGGAGCGAGAGGCAACCGGCTATGCCTATGAGGGCGCCGACGCCAGCTTCGAGCTTCTCGCCCACCGGACGCTGGGCACCATTCCGGAATTCTTCACCGTCGACAGCTTCAGGGTGATGGTGGAGCGACGCTTCGACGCCAATGGCCGCATCAAGACAGTGTCGGAAGCGGTCGTGAAGCTTGATGTCGATGGCGAGCAGGTCATGTCCGTCGCTGAGGGTGACGGCCCGGTGAACGCGCTCGACCTGGCATTGCGCAAGGATCTCGGCAAATACCAAGCGGAAATCGCTGACCTCGTACTGGCCGACTTCAAGGTGCGCATTCTGAACGGCGGCACCGCCGCCATCACGCGCGTGCTGATCGAATCGACCGATGGCGACGGAACGCGCTGGTGGACGGTCGGGGTGTCGGAAAACATCATCGACGCCTCGTTCCAGGCGCTGACCGATTCGATCGTCTACAAGCTGATGAAGAACCGCCACATGGCGGGGCGGATCGCAGCGGAATAGCTACGGCTCGCGCTTCGAGAGGCCCCAACCCTCTTCCGAATACCACTCGTCGTCCTCCGGCGGACGGCGCCAGCGCAACTGTCGCACCTGGTGGGCGATGCGGCGCCGGAAGGCCGCCTCCAGGCCCTCCCGACGGCTGGCCGGCGGCGGCTCTTGCCCTTCCGCGAAGACGAAAGACACCGGTTGCAGGAAGCGGGCACCGTAACCTGCCGGGCGCCGGTCGATCAGGAGAAACCCGGCCATGCTCGTAAACGGCAACTGCTCCCCGTTGGCACTCCGGGCCGGGATCCCCAGCGGGAACAGGAGGCGACCGCCAGGCGCAAGTTGATCGACCCAGGCCGCAGCCGGATGGTCCAGCGCGAAGTTGACATAGACGACGTCGACAGCCGCTTGCGGAAACACTAGGGCATCTCCGTGAATGACCGTGACATTGCTTCGGTTCTGGAGGGCCCCTGCTGCCTTGCCGGCCAACTCCCCGTCGTACTCAACGGCGGTGACATGACCTGACGGCCCAACCAGTTCAGCGAGTATCGCAGTGTAATAACCTGTCCCGGCGCCGAGATGGGCGACCCGTTCCCCCGGTCGGACTCCCAGCTGGTTCAGCGCACCGGCATGGAGGGAGGGGACCCCGTTGTTGACGTGACGCGCCGGATCCAGCGCCACGAGCATGTCCTGGTAGAGAACGACCGGGTCGTGCGAGGCCAGTTCGCGATAGGTCGAGAAATCACTGTAGAACCACGGCGGAGGTCCGAAGAACGGCTCCCGTTCGACGGATGCCAGAGCATCGAGCAGGCGAGGGTCGTTGGCCACCCCGGCCTTGGCGAGCACCTGCCGCGCAAACAGCTGGCGATGAGGGGGCTGCTCTTCGAATTTCATGAGGCCTCCGGTTTCGCTGGCATGGCGACTGCCTGGAATTCATGACCGCGATCAACTCTTCACGCAAATGAATTGGTTCCTCCTCTGCGCGAGGAGTAGATGGCAACCATAAGCGGAAAGACGATCGGAAACATCCATGGCCACCACAGACGCGCCCGCCCCGGCCAAGAACGAGGATTCCGCTCGCGGCTTCGCCTTCGCGCTCACGGCCTATTTGCTGTGGGGTTTCCTGCCGATCTACATGAAGGCGGTTGCACACATGTCGCCTTTCGAAGTCCTGGCGCACCGGGTGGTCTGGTCAGTTCCGGTCGCGGGGATCGTGCTGCTGATCCTGCGCCGGACGTCAGAGCTGAAGGCTGCGTTCCGGTCTCCGCGGACGCTGATGATGGCTGGGTTGACCGCGGCGCTGATTACCGTCAATTGGGGCGTTTATGTCTGGGCGATCTCGGTCGATCGCGCGCTGGACACCGCGCTCGGCTATTTCATCAACCCGCTGTTCAGCATCTTCCTGGCGGCCGTGCTCCTCAAGGAGCGCCTGCAGCCCGTACAACTCGCCGCGATCGCCCTGGTGGTCGTCGCTGTCGCGATCCTGACCTACGACGTCGGTGGGCTTCCCTGGGCTTCGCTGGTCCTGACGGTCAGCTGGGGGTTCTATGCCTTCTTCCGCAAGACGCTTCCCGTGGGGCCAAACCAGGGCTTCTTCCTCGAGGTGCTGATCCTCACGCCGTTCGCCCTCGCCTACATCGTCTATGCAGAAATGTCTGGCAGCGGGCATCTCATCCACTCCAGCACGTCGGACACGCTCCTTCTTGCGGCGACCGGCGTCATCACCGCTGGACCGCTGATGATCTACGCCAATGGCGCAAAGTTGCTGAGGCTCTCGACCATCGGCATCATGCAGTATATCGCGCCGACCATGATCTTCCTGATTGCTGTCTTCGTGTTCCACGAGCCGCTTAGCATGGTGAAGCTCGGCGCCTTCGTTCTGATCTGGTCGGCGCTCGCCATCTACAGCTGGTCGATGCTGATGCAGGCCCGCGGCCACTGAGGAGAGGGTCGCCGGCCAAAACCTTTTCTAGAGCCTTGAAATCACCGCTTCCTCGCCAGGGGTCGGGGTGATGTCGCTGGCCCGATCCAGGATCGCGGGTACGATGTCCTCCACATCGTCGATGACCAGGGGCTGAACGAGGTGTGCGCGGTGGATGAACCCCTGCTCCCGCATGTGGTCGACCAGATCGAGCATGGGCTTCCAGAAGCCGCCGATATTGGCGAAGACCATCGGCTTCTCGTGCCGGCCGAGCTGCGCCCAGGTCATGATCTCGACGATCTCCTCGAGCGTGCCGATGCCGCCCGGAAGGGTAACGAACGCATCCGAACGTTCGAACATGGCGTGCTTGCGCGCATGCATGTCCTCCGTGACGATCAGTTCGTCGAGTTGGCTAAGAGAATGACGGGTGGCCTCCATATCCACGAGAAACTCTGGTATAATACCTGTCACCTGCCCGCCATTGGCTAGCACGCCTGCGGCCACTGCGCCCATAATGCCCTTGGTACCGCCGCCATATACGAGGCGCAGGCCGTGGGCGGCGATCGATTTTCCGAGCGCATGGCCGGCCGCGATGTAGGCAGGGTCGCGGCCAGGCTGGGAACCGCAATAGACGCAGATTGACTGAATGGACACCATCGACTCCAGAAACGAACATGAGAGCGAGCCGCGAATGCGGTCATCTGCAAAAGTGGCGGGAAACGGCCGGAACGGCAAGCCCGCGAAGAGCGAAAAGCTTGTTAAGCCAGTAGGAAACGGGTAATCCGAACTGGTGGCACATCCGCCCGGAGACGAATGAACATGAGAAACCGCGCCGGCTGGCTGGCTCTTTCCGTACTCGCAGTCGCGACGCTGCTGATGGTCTTCTTCGTGCTGCCCAGGATCTCCGACGAAGGCCAGCAAATCACCGACAAGATCAACGAAGCCGGCGAGACGGTCAAGGAGGCGGTGACCCAGAAACAGGAGACGGAGGCCGGAAGCGCTGCACCGGCGACGGGCGCCTCGACCGACGTCGCCTCGGCGCCGCCGATTGCCACCCCTGCCGACGCCCCACAGCCGCCTGCCTCTGCTCCCGTCCCCGAGGCGGCATCGCAGGCACCCGCAACTTCCGCCGCACCCGCATTCGATGTCCTGCGTGTCGAGCCGAACGGGTCCACCGTGATCGCCGGCCGTGCTGAACCCGATGCGACGGTCGAGGTCGCAGCCGGCGACAAGATCATCGCCGCCATCAAGGCAGGCCCAAGCGGAGATTTCGCGATTGTGCTCGATCAGCCCTTGCCGGCCGGCGACCATCAACTGGTCCTGCGCGCGACCGGCAAGAATGGCGAGACGGTACTCTCCGATGAAACAGCGACCGTCTCGGTACCGGAAACCGAGGATGGCAAGCTGCTCGCCATGGTCACCAAGCCGGGCAAGGCCAGCCGCCTGATAAACGTTCCGGCAGCGGGCAACACCGATGCGGATTTAGCGTCCGTCGATACCGGCAACGCGTCGCCTGCATTTCCCGAACTGCCCGGCGCCGCCTCCGACCTCGTTGCTACGGCGCCACCGATCTCACCGACCCTTCCGGCCGCCGCGCCCGAATCGCCCCGTGCTCAGACTCCTGTGGCCGATATTCAGATCAGCGCCGTCGAGATCGAAGGCAGCCGCCTGTTCATCGCCGGTCGCGCCCCCTCCGGCGCTTCCCTTCTGGGTTTTGCCAACGACCAGACCGTCGGGCGGGCCAAGGCCACGAATGACGGCAACTTCGTCATCGAGGGTGTCATCGATCTGCCGGTCGGCAATCATACGATCGCGGTCGAACTGATGGACGGCGCAGGCAAGACCGCGCTTCGCGTCGAGGTTCCGTTCAACCGTCCGGCTGGTGCCCAGGTCGCGGCCGTAGCCGGGCAGAATGGCCCAGGCTCGGTCTCGGCGATCGATGACGGCGCTTTCGACAAACTTCGCAACGAAGCCGCACGGGCATTCGCCCTGCTGAAGGGACTCTATGAGAACGGAAGGCAGCCCTCCGCGGAAGAACTCGCCGCGGCACGGTCAGGCACCGTCATCGCGCTCAAGTCGCTATCCGAATACCGGCTGCCGGCCGGGGCAAGCGCGGATGCGCGCGACATAGTCGACCAAGCCGCAAGACAGGCCGGCGAGGCGCTAGCGGCGATCGATGGCCTTCCGGCTCAGCCAGAGGCTGTCGGAACTGCGCTTCCCGAGCTCGCTTCAACAATCGAAGCCGCCGTAGGACCGGTGATCGCCGAGAGTGGTGACATCGGTAACGGAGCCTCCGAACAGGCGGCGGCGACAGGCCCTAAGACCATTGAGCAGGCACCGCTGACGCAGGCGCGCAATTCCGTCATCATCCGCCGCGGCGACACGCTGTGGCAGATTTCACGGCGGGTCTACGGCCAGGGCGTCCGCTACACCACGATCTACCTCGCCAACCAGGACCAGATCAACAATCCGGACCTGATCGAGCCCGGCCAGATCTTCGGCGTGCCGGACGAGGCGCTCCCGGATGCGGAAGAACTGCACCGCAAGCGCCTGCAGAAGCAGCAGCGCTAACCCCCGACCTTGATATGTTCAAGGTCGGGACATTTCCTTTCCGGCCTTGCACAGACCCGCTCCCGGTCGCGTCCTCTTGCATCGCCTGTGCCCGCACCTTAAGTCCGCAACAGGCGGAAGCCGCCCTCCGGAGACTTAGATGGCANTAGCAAAGAAGACCGTTTCGGCGGATTCCAGCAATCCGCTNGGGACGCTGGTGAACCTGTGGCCCTATATGTGGCCACNCGGNCGCGGCGACCTGAAACGCCGCGTGATCTGGGCAACCGTCTTCCTGTTTCTCGCCAAGCTCGTCCTGCTCGGGGTCCCCTACTTCTTCAAGTGGGCCACTGATGCACTGAATGGCAGACTTGACATGGCCGGTATACTGCCGGCCTTCCTTCTCGGCGCCGTCGTGCTGGTGATCGCCTACAACCTCACCCGCATATTCCAGGTGGGCCTCAACCAGTTGCGCGATGCGCTGTTCGCCAGCGTCGGCCAACATGCCGTGCGGCAGCTCGCCTACAAGACCTTCGTGCACATGCACAAGCTGTCGCTGCGCTTCCACCTGGAGCGCAAGACCGGCGGCCTGTCGCGCATCATCGAGCGCGGCACGAAGGGCATCGAGACCATCGTCCGCTTTACCATTCTCAACTCAGTGCCCACCTTCATCGAGTTCCTGCTGACCGCGGTGATCTTCTGGCTGAGCTACGGCTTCTCCTACGTCGCCATCACCGCCGTGACAGTGTGGGCCTATGTCTGGTTCACGGTGCGGGCGAGCGATTGGCGCATCGCTATCCGCCGGTCGATGAACGACAGCGACACGGACGCCAATACCAAGGCAATCGATTCGCTCCTCAACTTCGAGACCGTGAAGTATTTCGGCAACGAGGAGATGGAAGCACGGCGCTTCGATGCCTCCATGGCGCGCTACGAGAAGTCGGCAACACAGGTCTGGACCTCGCTTGGCTGGCTCAACTTCGGCCAGGGCGTCATCTTCGGCCTCGGCATGACGGTGATGATGGTGATGTCTGCCATGGCCGTCCAGCGGGGCGAGCAGACCATCGGCGATTTCGTCTTTGTCAATGCACTGCTGCTGCAGCTTTCCGTGCCGCTCAACTTCATTGGCTTCGTCTACCGCGAAATCCGCCAGGGGCTGACAGATATCGAGCAGATGTTCGACCTCCTGGAGGTCGAGGCGGAAGTGGTCGACAAGCCGGACGCCCAGCCGTTGCAGATCCGCCAGGGTGCCCTCGCCTTCCGCGACGTCCACTTTTCCTATGATCCGGAACGGCCGATCCTCAAGGGCATCTCGTTCGAGGTGCCGGCCGGAAAGACGGTCGCGATCGTCGGGCCCTCGGGTGCCGGCAAGTCGACGATCTCGCGCCTGCTCTACCGCTTCTACGACGTCCAGGCGGGCGCCATCACCATCGATGGTCAGGACATCCGCGGAGTGACCCAGAAGTCGCTTCGGGCTGTGATCGGGATGGTGCCGCAGGATACGGTCCTCTTCAACGACACCATCGCCTACAACATCCGCTACGGCCGCCCGGGGGCAACCGAGGATGAGGTCACCGCCGCTGCCGAGGTGGCGCAAATCGGGACGTTCATCGAGAGCCTGCCGCATGGGTACGACACGATGGTCGGCGAACGGGGACTGAAGCTTTCGGGCGGCGAAAAGCAGCGCGTGGCAATTGCCCGGACGATCCTCAAGGCTCCGCCGATCCTCATCCTCGACGAGGCGACTTCCGCGCTGGATACCACGACGGAGCATGAGATACAGGCGGCGCTGGACGTCGTGTCGAAGAACCGGACGACGCTGGTGATCGCCCACAGGCTGTCCACGGTCATCAATGCCGATGAGATCATCGTGCTACGCGACGGCGGCATAGCCGAACACGGCACCCATGCAGACCTGCTCGCCCAGGACGGTCTCTATGCCTCCATGTGGAACCGCCAGCGTGAGGCAACGCAGGCCGAAGAACAGCTGAGGAAGGTCCGGGAGAGCGACGACATGGGCGTTATCGCTCGCGGCGCTCCCGCGGCAGAATGAAGGGCCGGATAGGATGAGATATTCGACCAAGCGGATGATGATTGCCGGCGCCGTCGCGCTTGCCTATGCGCTCGTGCTGATCTTCTACGGTTCGCCGCTGCTGGCGCTCACGACCTGGCTTGGATGGGTCGATCCACAATGAGGGCCATGCAGGCGCATCCGATACGCAGATCCATGTCCCCGGTGGATGCGGCGGAACCGCATTGCCCCCCAAACTGTTTGCCTGTAGTCAGCGAAAGCTGACATCTTGAGGAGATCCGGGTTGATCAATCTGTTCGACACCATTCGCAATACGCTCGTGCCGATCCATAAGGAAGGCTACGTTTTCGTTGCGGCTTTCTTCATCGCATCGCTGATCCTCGGCTGGATTGCCGAGCCGCTGTTCTGGATCGGCCTCGTGCTGACGCTCTGGTGCGCCTATTTCTTCCGTGACCCCGAACGCGTCGTGCCGCAGGATGACGATCTCGTTCTGAGTCCCGCAGACGGCCGCGTCTCGTCCGTCCAGATGGTGGTGCCGCCAGCTGAACTCAATCTCGGCAGCGAGCCGATGCTGCGCATTTCCGTTTTCATGAACGTCTTCGACTGCCACATCAACCGCTCCCCCATGCGCGGACAGGTGACGGAGATCCAGTATCGGGCGGGCCAATTCATCAATGCCGAACTTGACAAGGCGAGCGAAGACAACGAGCGCAACGGGATGGTCATCGAGACGCATCACGGCAAGATCGGCGTCGTGCAGATCGCCGGCCTCGTCGCGCGCCGCATCGTCTGCTGGGTGAAGCCCACCGAGCCACTGAATGCCGGCGAACGCTTCGGGCTCATCCGCTTCGGCTCCCGTCTCGATGTCCTGCTGCCGGCGACGGCGCAGCCGCGTGTTTCCGTCGGCCAGATGACTTATGGTGGCGAGACCGTCATTGCCGAATTCGGCTCGATCAAGGGTCCGACCATCAGCCGCCGCAGCTAAAGCAAGAGGAGAGCGCATGGAGAGCCCCGTTTCCCCGCCAGAGACACCGCGGTCCGACACGAGCGGACGGGGCCCCCGGCTGCGGGAAATACCCGTGCGGCTGATGGTGCCGAACCTCATCACGGTTCTTGCCATCTGCGCCGGGTTGACCGGAATCCGGCTCGGCTTCGAGGGACGCTATGAACTGGCGGTGGCGATGGTGCTGCTCGCGGCCTTCCTCGACGGCATCGACGGGCGGGTCGCGCGGCTTCTCAAGGCTAGTTCCCGCTTCGGCGTGCAGATGGACTCGCTCGCCGACATCATTAACTTCGGCGTCGCACCGGCGCTTGTCTCCTATGCTTTCCTGCTCGACCATGCCCGCTCCTTCGGATGGATCGCAGCCCTCATCTACGCGATTGCCGCGGGGCTTCGGCTCGCGCGTTTCAACGTCATGGAAGAGCGTCAGGAAAAGGCGGCCTGGCAGTCGGAATTCTTCGTCGGCGTGCCCGCCCCACTGGGTGCGGTGCTGGTGCTGCTGCCGGTCTACCTGGGTTTCCTCGGTGTGGATCCCTCCCCGGTATTCGTCTACGGCAGCGTCGCCTACACGATCCTGATCGGCTACCTGCTTGTCAGTCGCCTGCCGGTCTGGTCGGGCAAATCCCAGACGAAGGTGCGCCGAGACCTGATGTTTCCCATCCTTCTGGTGGTCGTCCTCTATGTCGCACTGCTGATGAGCTACACATGGCAGGTGCTCGTCGTCAGCGTCCTCGCCTACCTCGCCTTCCTGCCGTTCAGCGCGCGGCTTTGGCAGCGACGGTACGGAACGTTGACGATCGAGGACGACAACGCATCCGTCTGAGGCACTGCGGCAGGTTTGCATCAGTTTCGCTTCAAGGTGCGACCAAAGCGAGCAGGTGAAAGGTTGCCTGCCGTTACGCCACTATTCCGCCGAGTTTGAAGACAAGATCCTCTGCCGCAAGACCAGATCGCATGGCGAGGAGACCACCATGAGCAAAGACCCCGTTACCGCCCCTAAACCTGAGCAGACGCCTCCCTTTCGCCCGCTGGCCCTGAAGGCGGTTGTCGCCGCAGCGCTGATGCTGAAGCCGAAGAAGGTCCTGAAGCCTGCCGGCTGATCAGGCTTATTTGACCAGGCTGACGATCAGCCCGATCGACAATAGGCTCATCACGAGTCCGATCAGAACATCCAGGACCCGCCATGCGGCGGGTCTGGCAAACAGCGGCGCAAGAAGGCGGGCGCCGTAGCCCAGGGCGAAGAACCAGACGAAGGAAGAGACGACGGCTCCCGCGCCATAGGCCGCACGTTCGGATCCTTCGAAAGCGGCAGACAGGCTTCCCAGCAGAACCACAGTATCCAGATAAACGTGCGGATTGAGGAAGGTGAAGGCCAGGCAGGTCGCCACCGCTGTCTTCAGCGGCAGTCCTTCCGGCGTACCCGCCGCCATGGCCGTCGGCCGCAAGGCACGGCGAAATGCCATGAAGGCATAAGTGGCAAGGAAAACCGCACCGCCAACCGTGACGACCATGATCAGCGTTGGCGATTGCGCCACGATCGTCCCCACCCCGGCAACGCCCGCGGCAATGAGCAAGGCATCAGAGAGCGCGCAGATCAGGCACAGGATGAAGACGTGGCTGCGGATCAAGCCCTGCCGGAGGATGAAGGCATTCTGCGCGCCGATGGCGATGATGAGCGAGGCGCCGAGCGCGAAGCCAGAGAGTGCTGCGGAGAGCATGGAAGACGTCCAAGGTTCAGAAATCAATCAGAAGAGCGACATCTGGGCGGTAGCCTTGGGAGGCGGGTCCTGGGGT
>Ga0065721_10007573_pt1 | contig 13276 bp, 10 predicted proteins | sample Mesricmetagenome_FD_59108 | JGI IMG/M metagenome (GOLD analysis project Ga0065721, IMG submission 59108) | Mesophilic microbial community from rice straw/compost enrichment Sample: eDNA_1 v2 (version 2) | ecosystem: Engineered > Solid waste > Grass > Composting > Bioreactor | place: USA: Davis... | reverse complement strand
CACCAGCCGCAATCCCGGCGATCTCGACGCCTTCTGCGACAAGCTCGCGGAGGAGATCCGCGAGGGTCGGCACGAGCGTCGCGCCGCTTGACCGCCGCGACCCGCCCACATGTTGGGAAAGCGCTCCACAAGGGGCGCTTTTTCCGTTTCGGCCGGACCAGCGATGCCGCCGTTACCATGCCTGGGGCGTCCATCAGCTTGACACCGGCACGGTCCCGATTCATAGGAGAATGAATGTTCATTCTCATCGGGTGAGTGTTGCGTAGCGACCTATGGGAGCGCCCGGCCGAGGGCGAGGGGAGTGCCGATAGGCGCTCGCGTATCCTCGATGCGGCCGAGAGATGTTTCGTCCGCAGCGGCTTTCATCGCACGACGATGCAGGACGTTGCCGCCGAGGCAGGCATGAGTGCGGGCAATCTCTACCGGTACTTCCGCTCGAAGGGCGCGATCGTCGCGGGCCTGACGGAGCGGGACCGGGCGGAGATGGCATCCGACCTGTCGGTCATCGGCGCGGGGGACGATTTCATCGCCGCCTTCCGCGAACTGGGGCGCAAGCATTTCGAGGACGAGCCGCGTGAAAGGGCGGTCCTGTGCCTCGAGATCTGGGCGGAGGCGACCCGCAACCGCGAGGTGGCCGCGACGGCGCAGGAGTTCGAGCGCGATCTCATCACGCGCCTGACCGACCTGATCGCCGCCGCGCAGGCGAACGGCTCGGTCTCGCCACTCAGCGAGGCGCGCGACATCGCGGTGCTGATCGCAACGCTCGCCGATGGGCTGTTCGTACGCCGGGCTCTCCTGCCGGATTTCGATGCCGAGCGGGAGGTCCGTCATGTTCTCACAATCCTTGGCGCCTTGTTGAAGGGACACATTTGTCTGTCACAAGGCGGTTGCGGCGCGGAGGCGTCCTCATGAAGGCCAGTCGAGTTCTTGCCGTCGTCATCCTGATCGGCGCCGTCGCGTGGATCGGATCGGGCGTGTTCGGCCGCGACGGCGAGCAGACCGCGGCGCTCGCGCCGCAGGCCGAGACGCAGGCGCCGTCGCTGTTCCGCGTCGCGGTGCTGCCGGCGACGGTGGAAGACCACGCCCGCCGCGTGGTCCTGTCCGGCCGCACCGAGGCGGACCGGCGCGTCAACGTGACGGCCCGGGCCGACGGCACCATCGAGCAGCTCAATGTGCGACGTGGCGCGCGGGTCAGGACCGGTGACGTCCTCGCAGTCATCTCCGACGAGGCGCGCGAGGCGCAGGTCGCACAGGCCAAGGCCAAGCTCGAGCAGCGGCGCGTCGAGCTCACGGCACGCCTTACTCTCATCGAGCAGGGCAACCTCGCCCCGCTGCAGAAGCCCCAGCTGGAGGCGGAACTGCGCGCGGCCGAGGCCGCGCTCGCACAGGCCGAGACGGAGCTCAGCAAGAACCAGGTGCGCGCGCCCATCGACGGCATCGTCATCGAGGTGCCGGTAGAGAATGGCGAGCCGCTGCAGGTCGGCGCCAAGGTGGCCGAGATCATCAGCCTCGATCCCATGCTCGCCGTGGTCGAGATCGCCGAGCGCCAGCTCGGCGGCATCGCGGTGGGTGACACGGCGAAGGTCAAGACGGTGAACGGCGTCGAGGCCGCGGGGCGGGTGCGCTTCATCTCGGCGGCCGCGAGCCAGCAGACGCGGACCTACCGCGTCGATATCGAGCTCGCCAATGCCGACGGGCGGCTGCCCGACGGTGTGACCTGCGAGGTGGTGCTGGAGCTCGCGCCCCAGCCGGCCGCGCATGTGCCGCGCTCGGCGCTGACCTTCTCCGCCGAAGGCCGGCTCGGGGTGCGCATCGTCGGCGCGGGCGACGAGGTCGCCTTCGTGCCGGTCACGATCATCGAGGACGGGCTCGAGAAGGTGTGGCTGGGCGGACTTCAGACCGGCCAGCGCGTCATCGTGCAGGGGCAGGATTTCGTCAAGGAAGGCCAGCGCGTGACNCCCGTCGAGGCGCCGGCGGCGGTGGTCAGCAAGGGCTGAGGCCCCGCGCGNCTCNCGCATCCGGCCCNCCGNCGGGCGGTTCGGGAGCCCTCATGCATCTTCTTCGGCGGAACGGCGCGAGCGGCCGTTCCGTCTGCAACGTTCGGGGACCGGGCCCATGGCCAATCCTGTCGATTACGCCATCTCTCATGCCAGGCTGACGCTTGCGACGCTCGCGTTCCTGCTCATCGCGGGCTTTTCGGCCTATCTCTCCATCCCCAAGGAGGCGGAGCCGGACGTCAAGGTCCCGATCATCTACGTCAGCGTGACCCAGCGTGGCATCAGCCCGCAGGACGCGGAGCGGCTCATCCTGCGGCCCATCGAGACGCAGCTCAAGTCGGTGTCCCACGTCAAGGAGATGCGGGCGGCCTCGTACGAAGGCGGCGGCTATGTGCTCGTCGAGTTCGAGGCCGGCTTCGATTCGAACGCGGCCCTCGCCGACGTGCGCGCCAAGGTTGACGACGCCAAGAGCGACCTGCCGCGCGAGGCTGACGAGCCGAAGGTGCAGGAGGTCAATCTCTCGCTCTTCCCGGTGCTCGTGGTGGCGCTCGGCGGCAACGTGCCGGAGCGCACGCTGCTGCAGCTCGCACGTCAGGCCGAGACGGCGGTCGAGCAGATACCGGGCGTGCTTTCGGCCGACCTGCGCGGCGCGCGCGACGAGGTGGTGGAGATCATCGCCGAGCCGATGCTGATGAAGAGCTACGGCATCTCGCTCGACACGCTGGTCGAATCCTTCTCCGCGGGTAACAGCCTCGTCGCCGCCGGTGCCATCGAGAGCGCCTCCGGGCGCTTCGCCGTCAAGGTGCCCTCGCTCATCGAGCGGCCCGAGGACGTGCTGAAGTTCCCGGTGGCGGCGACGCCGTCGGCCGTCGTCACGCTCGGCGATGTCGCGGAGGTGCGGCCGACCTTCAAGGATCCGACCTCGATCACGCGCATCAACGGCAAGCCGGCGATGACGCTCGAGATCGTCAAGCGCACCGGCGCCAACCTCATCGAGACGGTGGATGCCGTCAAGCAGACGATGGCCGACCTGCAGAAGACCTGGCCGTCGACCGTCGAGGTGGCGTTCACGCAGGACAAGTCCAAAGACATCCGCACGATGCTGCACGAGCTGCAGAACAGCGTCATCACGGCCGTTCTGCTCGTCGTCGTCATCATGCTGTTCGTGCTCGGCGGCCGCGCGTCGATCTTCATCGGCATCGCCATTCCGGCCTCGTTCCTCGCCGGCATCCTAGGCCTGCAGCTCGCGGGGCTGACGGTCAACATCGTCGTCCTGTTCTCGCTCATCCTCGCCGTGGGCATGCTCGTCGACGACGCCATCATCGTCTCGGAATTCGCCGAGCGGCGCATGGCGGAGGGCATGCCGGCGAAGGCCGCCTACTCGCTCGCCGCCAAGCGCATGGCGGGGCCGGTGATCGCGGCCACGGCGACGCGCGTCGCCGCCTTCTCGCCGCTGATGTTCTGGCCCGGCATCGTCGGCGAGTTCATGAAATACCTGCCGCTGACGCTGATCGCGACGCTTTCGGCGTCGCTCGCGGTTGCCCTCTTCTTCACCCCGACGCTCGGCGCCATCATGGGCCGGGCCACCGAGATCAAGGACGAGCGGGCGGCGGACAGGGGCTTCTACATGCGCACCGTGCGCCTTGCCCTCAAGCATCCGCTGGCGACGCTGGGGCTCGCGGTGCTGCTGCTCGTCGGCGTCATCCAGGCCTACGGGCGCTTCGGCAACGGCGTCGAGTTCTTCCCCGAGGTGGAGCCGGACTATGCGCTCGTGCAGGTGCGCGCGCGCGGCAATCTCTCCATCGCCGAGAAGGACGGGCTCGTGCGGCAGGTGGAGGAGACGCTGCTCGGCATGAAGGAGCTGGACACCGTCTATGCGCGCGCCGGCGAAGGCCAGCGCGGCTCCGACGAGGTGACCGAGGACACCGTCGGCACCATCCAGTTCGAATTCGTCGACTGGCGCGAGCGGCGCCCGGCCTCCGTCATCATGGAGGAGATCCGCCAGAAGACGGCCGACATTCCGGGCGTGATCATCGAGGTGACGAAGCCCGCGGCCGGTCCGCCGACCGGCAAGCCCATCACCCTGCAGATCACCTCGCTCGATCCGGAGAAGCTGTTCCCGACGGCCGTGCGCGTGGCCGGCATGCTGCGCGCCATGCCCGACACGCGCGACGTCGACGACGGCCTGCCGCTGCCGGGCATCGACTGGCGGCTCGACGTGGACAAGGCCGAGGCGGCCAAATACGGCGCCAATCCCGCGTCCGTCGGAACGGCCGTGCAGCTCGTCACGAACGGCGTGAAGATCGCGGAGTACCGGCCCGACAGCACCGACAAGTCGGTCGATATCCTCGTGCGCTTCCCCGGCGACCGGCGCAGCATCGACCAGCTCGACGACCTCCGGATGAACACGCCCTCGGGCTATGTCCCGATCGGCAATTTCGTCACGCGCACGCCGGACCAGAAGGTCGGCCTCATCAACCGCGTCAATGCCCAGCGCGTCGTGACGGTGACGGCCAACGTCGCCGAGGGCGTGCAGACGGCCCAGGTTCAGCAAGCGGTGATGGAGGCGCTCGCCAAGGAGAACTTCGGCGAGGGCATTTCCTTCAAGATGAAGGGTGAGGACGAGGAGCGCGAGAAGGCCGGCGCCTTCCTGATGAAGGCTTTCGGCGCGGCGTTGTTCCTGATCTTCGCCATCCTGCTGGCGCAGTTCAACAAGTTCACCAGCGTCCTCCTGGTGCTGACGGCCGTCATCCTGTCGACCATCGGCGTGCTCGTCGGCCTCATGTTCATGGGCCAGGCCTTCGGCGTCGTGATGACGGGCATCGGCGTCATCGCCAACGCGGGCGTCATCGTGAACAACAACATCGTGCTCATCGACACCTACGACAGGCTGAGGCGGGAAGGCTGGACGGCCTATGACGCCATCATCGAGACCTGCCGCGAACGCGCCCGGCCGGTGGTGCTGACGGCGGTGACGGCGGTGCTCGGCGTCGCGGCCATCGCCTTCGGGGTCAACATCGACTTCGTGACGCGCGACGTCTTCGTCGGGGCTCCGTCGACGCAATGGTGGGTACACCTGTCGACGGCCATCGTCTTCGGCCTCGGCTTCGCGACGATCCTGACGCTCATCGTCACGCCGGCCGCGCTCATGGCGATCGCCAACCTCGCCGCCTGGCGCGACGCCCGCCGCGCCCGCCGGCGCGAGCGGAAGGCGGGAGGAGCCGGTGGCGGCTCTGCGGCAGGGGCCACGCCGGCGGAGTAGCCGAGACGGCGGGGCCGGTCGGGCGAGGTGATCGCCGGCGGTTGTTCCTTTTGTCTCGGTGTTCTGAAGTCACAGCCGTCATGCCCGCGCTCATAGCGGGCATCCACGCCTTGGGAGGTCGTGCAGCTTCAAAAGCGCGGATGGCCGGGACAAGCCCGGCCATGACGTTGGATGGGCTTCGAGGACCTTCGATATTATTCCGCCGCGTCCGGCACCTTCAGCACGCCGCGACGGATCTGGTCTTCCTCGATCGATTCGAAGAGGGCGCGGAAGTTGCCTTCGCCGAAGCCCTCGTCGCCCTTGCGCTCGATGAACTCGAAGAAGATCGGCCCGAGCACCGTGCCGGAGAAGATCTGCAGGAGCACGCGCGTCATGGTGCCGCCGCGCTCGCCGACCTTCACGGCGCCCTCGCCGTCGATGAGGATGCCGTCCTTCTTCAGCCGCTCCACGTCCTCGCCGTGGCCGGGCACGCGCGCATCCACCTTCTCGTAATAGGTGGCGGGCGGGGAGGGCATGAAGGGCAGGCCGTTCGCCCTCAGGCGCTCGACGCTCCGGTAGATGTCACGGCAGCCGCAGGCGATGTGCTGGATGCCTTCGCCCTTGTAGTCCTTGAGGTATTCCTCGATCTGGCTCTTGTCGTCGACCGATTCGTTGATCGGGATGCGGATCTTGCCGCAGGGGCTGGTGATGGCGCGGCTGATGAGGCCGGTCAGCTTGCCCTCGATATTGAAGAAGCGGATCTCCTTGAAGTTGAACAGCTTCTCATAGAAGCCCGCCCACACGTCCATGCGCCCGCGGTGCACATTGTGGGTGAGATGGTCGATGTAATAGAGGCCGACGCCCTCCGGCTTCTCCTCGGCCCCGGGCAGCGGTTCGAAATCGGCCATCCAGTCGTCGCCCTTGTTGGAGACGAAATAGATGACCGAGCCGCCGATGCCCTCGATCGCCGGCGCATCGACGGCGAGCGGTCCACGGTCCTCGCGCACGGGCCTGGCATCGAGCGAGAGCGCGCGGTTCCTGGCGAAGGTGGGGTCGACCATGCGCCAGCCCATGCCGACGGCGCAGGGTCCGTGCTCGGCGGCGAAGGCCGCGGCATAGCTCGCCGGCTCGTCATTGGCGAGATAGCAGACGTCGCCCTGGCGCCACAGCGTCACCGCGCGGCTCTTGTGGCGGGCGACGGGCGCGAAGCCCATCTTGGCGAAAAGATCGGCGAGCTTCTCGGGCTCGGGATGGGCGAATTCGACGAAAGCGAAGCCGTCGGTGCCCATGGGGTTGGAAGCGTCGATGACGGCCGGCTCGGCGTCATGAGGGAAGGGTCCCATGCTGTTCTCTCCTCTCTGGTGGTGTAGGACAGAATGACGCATGATCGGCGCAAGGTGCTTGCAAAGGGCGGCATTCACNCCGGCGCGGATGCCGGTTTCGTGCATGGAATGGNGCTGGGATGCAGGAAGTCATCGCGCTCGACGGTTTCGACTGGCGCCTCCTCCANGCGCTGCAGGGGGATGCCTCGCTCACCAACGCGGGGCTAGCCGAGCGCGTCGGCCTGTCGGCCTCGCAGGTGTCGCGGCGGCGCCAGAAGCTGGAGGAGGCCGGTATCATCCGCGGCTATCGGGTCGATCTTGACGGGCGCAGGCTCGGCCTAGGCGTCACCGTCTTCGTTCACGTGACGCTCAACACCCATTCGCGCGACAATGCGCGGCGCTTCCGGGACCTCGTGCGCCGCACGCCGAGCGTGCTCGAGGGCCATGCCCTGACCGGCGAGGCCGACTATCTTCTCAAGCTCGCCGTCGCCGACCTCGGGGAACTGTCGCTCGTCATCAACGATGTCCTCCTGCCGGATCCGAGCGTTGCCCGCGTGCGCTCGGAAATCGTGCTCGAGACGCTGAAGGAGGCGGCCGGGCTGCCGTTGCCCGGCCTGCCGGCCTGAGGTGGCGGTATCATTGCGATTTGCTGCCGTGCGAGGCAGGTTCCATCTGGCAATGGCGGCCCGGCGATCCTACTTGCCTGAAGGAGAGGGCGGCGAGCAGCGCCCGCAACAGGGAGAGAGGGATGTTCGACGCCAAGAAGCTTCTTGATGCACTGGTCGGTTCGGCCGCCGCCGGCGGCGCCGGCAAGCAGGGCGAGCCCGGCCTCGGCAACATGCTGAACGACGTGCTGGGCCAGTTCACCGGCGGGGCAGGCGCGGGCGGACGCCCGGGCGCTCCGGCTGGCGGGGGCAACATCGCGGAGAAGGCGATGGGCTATTTCAATGCGCCGCAGGGCAACATGGCGACGAGCGCGGTCATCGGCGGCCTCGCGGGCCTGCTCCTGGGCTCGAAATCCGGCCGCAAGCTCGCCGGTTCGGCTGCGAAGATCGGCGGCCTCGCGTTGATCGGCGGCCTCGCCTATACCGCCTACCGCAACTGGAAGGCCGGGCAGCAGCCCGCCGCGTCGGCCGGCCCACAGGCCGGTGGCGTGACACCGATGCTGCCGCCGCCCGCGCAGTCGCCTTTCAGCGTGGAGAGCACCTCGCAGGATACGGCGCTGGTGCTGCTGAGGGCGATGATCGCCGCCGCCGCGGCGGACGGGCATGTCGACACCGTCGAGCGCGGCCGCATCATCGGCGGGCTGAAGCAGGCGGGCTTCGACATCGAGGCGACGCAGTTCCTCGACAACGAATTCGCCAATCCCGCCCCGATCACGACCCTTGCTGCCGCCGCCAAGACGCCGGAGCTGGCAAGCGAGATCTACACGGCCGCGCGCCTGACGATCGAGCCGGATACCTTCGAGGAAAAGACCTTCCTTACCCAGCTCGGCGACACGCTCGGCCTCGACAAGGAGCTCATTGCCCACATCGACGCCGCGGCGACGGCGGCGAAGGCGTAGGGGCGCGCGCAGACACGGGGGCGCTGACAAGACTGTCCGGCGCTCGCAGCCGTCATGCCCGCGCTTGTCGCGGGCATCCTCGCCGTGACGCTCGCGCAGGGGTGAAAAGGGGGTGGATGGCCGGGACAAGCCCGGCCATGACGAGCGGCGAGGCTACGCTCTGCTGTTTAGCGAGGCAGGCTCGTCACGCCGCCTTGCGCGAGGCGAGGAAGTCGCCCATGCGCTCGAGCGCCTTCAGGATGTTCTCGGTCGAGTTGGCGTAGGACAGGCGGATGAAGCCTTCGCCGTGGACGCCGAAGTCGGGCCCGCCGATGACCGCGACGCCCGCCTCCTCGAGGAGGGCCGAGGCGAGCGCCTTCGCCTTCCAGCCCGTCCGCGAGACGTTCGGGAAAGCATAGAAGGCGCCCTTGGGCGTCTTGCACGAGACGTCCGGCAGCTTGTTGAGGCCGTCGACGACCACCTTCCGCCGCCGGTCGAACTCGGCCACCATCTCGCTGACGCAATCCTGCGGGCCGGTGAGGGCGGCGAGCCCCGCCCATTGCGCGGCGGCATTGACGCAGGAATAGGAATTGACCGCGAGCTTGCGCGCCGCCTCGTAGAGCGGCTTCGGCCAGACCGAGAAGCCCATGCGCCAGCCGGTCATGGCATAGGTCTTCGACCAGCCGTCGAGCAGGATCAGGCGGTCACGGATCTCGGGATAGGCGAGCAGCGAGACATGGCTCTCGCCGTCATAGGTCATCTGGCCGTAGATCTCGTCCGACATCACGGCGACGTCCGGATGGGCGGCAAGGCCCGCGACGAGCCGGTCGATCTCGGCCTTGGGCGTGACGCCACCCGTCGGGTTGGCGGGGGAATTGAGGATGAGGAGGCGCGTCCGCGGCGTGATCAGCGACAGCGTTTCCTCGGCGGAGAAGGCAAAGCCGTTCTCCTCACGGATCGGCACCGGTACAGGCGTCGCCCCGGTGAACTCGATCATCGAGCGATAGATGGGAAAGCCGGGATCCGGATAGAGGATCTCGGCTCCCGGCTCGCCGAACATGAGGATCGCCATGAACATGGTGACCTTGCCGCCGGGCACGATCAGCACCTCGTCGGGCGAGACGGAGACGCCGAGGCGGCGGTGGATGTCGGCGGCGACGCCCTCGCGCAGCGGCAGGATGCCGGTGGCCGGCGTATAGCCGTGGTGGCCGTCGCGCAGCGCCTTGACGGCCGCCTCGACGATGTGGGGCGGAGTCGGGAAGTCCGGCTGCCCGATGCCGAGATTGATGATGTCGCGCCCTTCGGCGGCGAGAGCCGTGGCGCGGGCCAGCACGGCGAAGGCGTTTTCCTCTCCGATGCGCCCGAAGGCGTCGACGNTCCTGAGCATTCTCACTCCCTAGATCTTCAGTTGGCGTCCTGGTTCTTCNTCGGCTTGCCGAGGGCACAGTCGCGATTGGCGCCCGTGCCCCGGGGCGTTCTCGAAGGTGCATCGGCGCTCCGGCTGCGGNCCGCAGACCTTGGCGAGCTCGCGAAAGCCGACNCAGCGGCCNTCCGGGCCGCGGTAGCCGGGGCCGCCCTTGCAGCCGCAGCCGCGGCAGGGCGACCGTTCGGGGCAGGCCGCGAGGACCGGACCGGCGCAGGCCAGCACGGCGACGGCGAACACCGCCGCGAACAGCCGCATGGTTCGGCCGCTGCGTCCCCTCCCATCGCTCCCCACCCCTCGCGTCGCCCGCCTGTTGCCAGCGTGAGGCAACCGAGCCCTGCCTCCAACGCATCAGTTCGGCGATTGATTTTCCGCTGCATTTAGGGCGATGCTGGCAGGGAAATCAAACGGCTAAATCGTTTTTATAGCGCCTTGCCAAAAAGGCGTGAGACGGGAAGGACAACGCCACATGACTGCGCAATCCCGGGACAAATCGCAGCTGCGCTCGCGCCTGTGGTTCGACAATCCCGACAATCCGGGCATGACGGCGCTCTACCTCGAGCGCTACCTCAACTACGGCCTGACGCGCGAGGAGCTGCAGTCCGGCAAGCCGATCATCGGCATCGCCCAGACGGGCTCCGACCTCTCCCCCTGCAACCGCCACCATCTCGATCTGGCGCATCGGGTGCGCGACGGCATCCGCGCGGCCGGCGGCGTGGTGATGGAATTCCCGGTCCATCCCATTCAGGAGACGGGCAAGCGGCCGACCGCCTCCCTCGACCGCAACCTCGCCTATCTCGGCCTCGTCGAGGTACTCTACGGCTATCCCCTCGACGGCGTGGTGCTGACCACGGGCTGCGACAAGACGACGCCCGCCTGCATCATGGCGGCGGCGACGGTGAACATCCCCGCCATCGTGCTCTCCGGCGGGCCGATGCTCAACGGCTGGTTCCGCGGCGAGCGCACGGGCTCCGGCACCGTGGTGTGGAAGGCGCGCGAGCTGCTTGCCGAGGGCAAGATCGACTACGAGAAGTTCATCGAGCTCGTCGCCTCCTCGGCGCCGTCCGTCGGGCACTGCAACACCATGGGCACGGCCTCGACCATGAACTCGCTGGCCGAGGCGCTCGGCATGAGCCTGCCCGGCTGCGCCGCCATCCCCGCGCCCTACCGCGAACGCGGGCAGATCGCCTATGACACCGGCACGCGCATCGTCGAGATGGTGTGGGAGGACCTGAAGCCGTCCGACATCCTGACGCGCGAGGCCTTCGAGAACGCCATCGTGGTCAATTCGGCCATCGGCGGCTCGACCAATGCGCCGATCCACATCAACGCCATCGCCAAGCATATCGGCGTGCCGCTGAGCGTGGAGGACTGGGAGACGGTGGGGCACAAGGTGCCGCTGATCGTCGACCTGCAGCCGGCGGGCAAATATCTCGGCGAGGAATATCACCGTGCCGGCGGCGTTCCGGCGGTGGTCAACGAGCTGATGAAGCACGGCCTCATCCGCGAAGGTGCGCTGACGGTGAACGGCAGGACCATCGGCGAGAACTGCCGCGGCCGTGAGGCGGAGGACCGCGACGTCATCCGCAGCTTCGACAACGCGCTGATGCAGGATGCCGGCTTCATCGTGCTGAAGGGCAACCTGTTCGACTCGGCCATCATGAAGACGAGCGTGATCTCCAAGGAGTTCCGCGACCGCTACCTGTCGAACCCCAGCGATCCCGACGCCTTCGAAGGCCGGGCCATCGTCTTCGACGGGCCGGAGGACTACCACAAGCGCATCGACGATCCGGCCCTCGGCATCGACGAGCATTGCATGCTCTTCATGCGCGGCGCCGGGCCCATCGGCTACCCGGGGGCGGCGGAGGTCGTCAACATGCAGGCCCCGGACTATCTCCTCAAGCGGGGCATCACCTCGCTGCCCTGCATCGGCGACGGCCGCCAGTCCGGCACGTCCGGCTCGCCGTCGATCCTCAACGCCTCGCCGGAGGCGGCAGCGGGCGGGGGCCTTGCGCTGCTCAGGACCGACGACCGCGTGCGCATCGACCTGCGCAAGGGCACGGCCGACATCCTCATCTCCACCGAAGAGCTCGCCGCCCGCCGGGCCGAGCTCGAGAAGAACGGCGGCTATCCTTATCCGGCCAGCCAGACGCCCTGGCAGGAAATCCAGCGCGCCATGGTCGATCAGCTCTCGGAGGGCATGGTGCTCAAGCCGGCGGTGAAATATCAAAAGGTCTCACAGACCTTCGGGGTGCCGCGCGACAACCATTGATATGGGTTCTCACCCGGCTCGCCCATTCCGACGGAGAGACCAGTGAGCTCCATCCACGACCGCCGTCACGCATTCCGCCGGCTGCACGAGGCCGGCGGGGCCTTCGTCATGCCGAACCCGTGGGACGTGGGCACCGCCCGCTTCCTGCAAAGCCTCGGCTTCAAGGCGCTCGCCACGACGAGCGCCGGCGTCGCCTTCTCGCAGGGCTTCCCGGACACCGACTGGGCGGTGCCGCGCGATGCGATGCTGGCGCATATCCGCGAGATCGTCGAAGCCGTGGACGTGCCGGTGAACGCCGATTTCGAATCGGGCTATGCGCACGAGCCCGGCGACGTCGCCAAGAACGTGCGGCTGTGCGTCGAGACCGGTGTGGCGGGCCTCTCCATCGAGGACGCGACAGGGGAGCCGTCGCGTCCGCTCTATGACCTCAGCCTCGCGAAGGAGCGGATCGCGGCCGCGCGTGCCGCCATCGACGAGGCCGGCAAGGGCGTCGTGCTGACCGCGCGGGCGGAGTGTTGGCTGGTCGGCCACGAGGCGCCGCTCGACGAATCCATCCGCCGGCTCGTCGCCTATGCCGAGGCGGGGGCCGACTGTCTCTATGCACCCGGCTGCCGCACACCCGAGGATATCCGCGCCATCGTTTCGGCCGTGGCGCCCACGCCCGTCAACGTGCTCATTCCCGCCGGCACGACGATGGACGTCGACGAATTTTCGGCCCTCGGCGTCAAGCGTCTCAGCGGCGGCTCGGCGCTGTGCCGTGTCGCCTGGCGCGCCTTCATGCAGGCGGCGCGCGATGTCGCGACGACCGGACGTTTCGATGCACTCGCCGAAGCCGTGCCCTTCGACGAGATCAACGGCTTCTTTCGGGACGACCTTGCGCACGGACGGAGGCCGACGCGATGAGCGCGCCGGCGATCGGCCCGGCGCGCGGCCTGCCGCCGCGACGCGAGCACGAAGGGCGCACCGTGCTGCTTGCGCCTCTCGACGTGCGGCTGCACGCGGCCGACCTGTGGGCGGCCGTCGCCGGCCACGACAGGCTCTGGGACTACATGGCCTACGGCCCCTTTTCCGATGTGGAGGCTTTCGGCCTCTGGCTCGAAGGGCGGGCGGAGCTGAGCGACCCGTTCTACTTTGCCGTGACCGACCNTGGCACGGGCCGAGCCGTGGGGCTCGTGACGCTGATGGAGATCCGCCCCGCTCATGGCGTCATCGAGGTGGGCAACATCGTGTTCTCACCGGTGCTGCAGCGGACCTGCGCGGCGACGGAGGCGATCTATCTCCTTGCTCGGCACATCTTCGACGATCTCGGCTACCGTCGCTTCGAGTGGAAGTGCAACGCGGCCAATGCCGCCTCGCGCCGCGCGGCCGAGCGCTTCGGCTTCACCTTCGAGGGCATCTTCCGCCAGCACATGATCGTCAAGGGGCAGAACCGCGACACCGCCTGGTTCTCGATGCTCGACGGCGAGTGGCCGGCGCGC
>Ga0065721_10051887_pt1 | contig 13277 bp, 9 predicted proteins | sample Mesricmetagenome_FD_59108 | JGI IMG/M metagenome (GOLD analysis project Ga0065721, IMG submission 59108) | Mesophilic microbial community from rice straw/compost enrichment Sample: eDNA_1 v2 (version 2) | ecosystem: Engineered > Solid waste > Grass > Composting > Bioreactor | place: USA: Davis... | reverse complement strand
CGGCCAGGAGGAGGCGCTTGCGCCCGAGCCGGTCGCCGAGGACGCCCGATGCGATCAGCAGCGGGGCCGCGACCAGCGGGTAGACGTCGATGATCCAGAGCAGCTGGAGCGCGGTGGGATCGAGATCTTCCGAGATCGCGGGAGCGGCGACGTGGAGCACGGTCACGTCGATCACGACGACCATGAGCGCCGCGCAGATGACGGCGAGGATCGCCCAGCGGCGGGGGTGGGAGGAAGCTCCGTCGTCTGGGTTCAGCGCTGGTTCGGGCGGGGCGGACACTCGACCGAACCGTACTCCCCGAGTCGAGCGAGCTTCCTCGCGGCGCGCAGGTTGCGACGCACGAAAGAGCGGCTCCTCCCGAGCCGCTCCGCGGCCCCGGCCACCGTGCCGGCGGCCCGGCGAGCGGCCTTCACCTTCTTCATCACCCGCAGGTCTTGTCCGGGGAACAGGACGGGGCCCAGATCCCCACCCGGTTCAGCCTGGTCGAAGCGCCGGAGCTGGTTCACCTCCTTCGTGCCCAGCCGCTTGCCCCCTCTCGAGCCTCCGAAGAAGTAGGTGCCGGTGCGCCCGGCGAGCAGGAGGACGATCGGTCCGAACTCGGAGCCGCCGCTGCGGAATATCGGCACTCCCCGCTGGGTGCGGACGAGCCGCACCTCGGCCAGCACCTCGGCGAGGTACCCGCGGTACGAGCAGACGTCGAAGGTGAGGAGGCCCAGCGGCGGGTCGCAGCGGGACCGCTTCTGCCGGGCGCAGTCCCCGTAGAGGAACAGGGTGTCAGCGCCGTCGCTCCAGACGCCCGTGAGCAGCCGGGTGCCCGCGCGGTTCCCGAGCCAGTGCGTGCCGAGATCCCCCACGCCCTGCGGGACCCGGACCTCCGTACCGGTCTCCGGCGGTGGAGCGCCGCACTTGGATGGAGCGGTGGTCGTCTCTCCCCCGCTCTCCGACCAGACCGGGCTCACGCTCGCGGGCGAACCGTTGGTGAGCATCGTCAGGCAGCTTCCGTTGGGCCGGATCGAGTAGATCTCGTAGGCCTCCCCAAGGTCCGGGACGTTGCGCGCCGACTGGAAGACGATGCGCCCGTCCCTCGACCAGTCGGGGCTGCGTTCGTCCAGCCTCTTGCCCGTCAGGAACCGCCGACCCGACCCGTCGGCCCGCATCACCGCGATCGACGAGGGGAAGTAACAAGCGGTTTCCCACCAGCAGAAGTCTGGGTCGCCGTCGGTCTGGACGGCGTAGGCGATTCGCTCGCCGTCGGGCGACCAGGACGCGCCATAGCCATCCGCGGCGACGCGGCGGGCCCTGCCCGAGGCGAGGTCCCGGATCATCACCCGATTCTCGAAGCCCGCGTCCGAGTAGGCCCCTCCCGCCCCGTCGTTCAGGAGGTAGAGCACCTTCCTGCCATCGGGGGAGACGGCCGGCTCCATCACGGTCACGGTCGAGCGATAGGGCCTCCTGCGCCTCTTCAACTCGAAGATCCGCCGCATGTCCCCGCCGTCGGGGCCGACCGAGACGAGGCCGGTCCGGGTGAACCGGGCGCCGGGCTTGAAATAGGCCACGACGATGCGTCCGTCGGGACCGAAGGCCGGATCGCCGTACATCACCGCGCGCTTCGAGGCGAGCAGCTTCCTGGCCCCCTTCCCGTCGACGCCCACCCTCCAGACGTCGATGAACTCGTCGAACCGCCCGGTCCGCCTGAAGCCGAAGACGACGGTACGGCCGTCCGGGGAGACGTCCGGCTCGATCGCCCCCAGCTCGTCGTTCTTGGGGCTGCGGTCCTTCCCGAAGATCACGGTTCGCCCCGTCCCGTCGGACTTCATCGAGAGGATGCGGCCGCCGTTGGAGAAGATGACGTCGGCCCGATCCGGAACGGGTTCGAGCGCCGCCGCCGAGGGGGCGGCGCCGAGGAGGCCGGCGAGCGTCACCGCCAGCGCCGCCCTGGTCAGCGCCCGCCGCAAGGGGCCCTTCTGGGTCGCGGGAGCCTCCTCGACGTATCCAGCTGCTTGCCGACGGGCCGCAGCAGCGCGACGACGCGCTCGAGGTCCCCGACCGTGTTGGGGATGCCGTCGGTCGCCGCGAACATCGAGTCGCCGAGGAAGACGTCCGCCCGGCCGGTTCGCAGGCGCGCCGCGACCTCGCCGTTCCTGCGGCGTTGGACGAGCAGGGTCACGCCGCGCAACCTCCGGGGCACGGCCCGGCGCCCGTCCACCCGGATGCCGGAAGCCAGGTTCCTCGGGTTGCAGGCCGGGAACGAATCGAGGGTCAGGGACTCGCGGCACCGCGCGCGCTCGAAGTACGCGCAGTCCGCGTAGACGAAGCTCTCGGAGCCGGCGTAGCGGCCGACGGAGCTGAGCAGCCGCCCCTGGATCGCCGGCCCCGCCCAGAGGCGCGGGCTCGGCGACCGCTTGCCCTTCTCCGGCCCGACCTCGACCAGCGGCTCGAGACCGTTGGCGCCGCAGCCGCCGGGGCCCGAGCCGAGGGGCTCCGGGCCCCAGGCCGCGTCCACGCTGCCCGGCGACCCGTTGGTCAGCCAGGCGAGGCACCCGCCGGCGACGCCGACCGAGTACACCTCGCTTGAGGCCCGGTCCCAGGTCGACCGGGGAAAGTTCCGCGAACTGGTGAAGACGATCCGCCTGCCGTCCGCGGACCAGTCGGGTCGGCCGATGCCGCCGGCCCCGCCGACCAGCCGCCGGCGCTTGCCATCGGACGGCCGGACCGTCCAGAGACCCGGCTCCCAGCCCCGGCACGGCCCGAGCCCGCGCGCGGACCGGCAGCTGCCGGCGACCACGGCCAGCGAGGAGCCGTCCGGCGAGTACGCCCCGTAGTCGGCACCGCCGAGCACCAGCCGGTCGCGTCCCGTGCCCAGGTCGCGCTCGCGGAGGGCGGGACCACCGGCGCCCTCCGTCGCGTAGAGCATCGCGCGGCCGTCCGGGGAGAAGTCCGTGGGCACGAGATAGCCGGACCCCCGGTAGCTTCGCGCGATCAGCGTGCGGTGCCCACCGCCCCGATCGTCATAGGAGTCGACCCGGTACCGGTCCACCTCGCCCTTCTTGTCGATCTCGTAGCGCCAGCGCCCGACCACGATCCGCCCGTCCGGGCTCCACCCGAGCCACGAGATGCCCGGCGAGTTCCCGAAGGAGAGGACCACCTCCTGGCCGGTCCCGTCGCGGTCGGCGACGATCACCTCGCTCCGCCACGAGACGGGGCCCAGGTCGAAGTCACGCTTGAAGAGCAGCTTGTCCCCGTCCGGGGAGATCGAGGGCATCGAATCGGCAACCGGCACCTTCTGATCCCAGCTGTACGGCGCCACGACGCGGCCGTGCCTGCGGGTGAGCACGCGGCGGCCGGAACCGTCCGCCGCGATGGACACGATGCGGCCACCGTTCGCGAACACGATCTCCGCCCGCTCGACGGCCGGCTCCGCGTGGGCCGGGAGGGCGAGCGCGGAGAGCCCGACCAGGGCGGCCGCCAACCACGTCCCGACGCGGCGCGGGTGCCGCCGTGGCGGTCCCGGGAGCGGTTCGGCGCTCACGGGAACCTGACCCCGAACGATCGGGCCACCGTCGAACGCCGCTTGCCGCAATCGACCGTCCGGACCCGGTCGAAGCGGCGCAGGGTGCTGTCCAGCTCGAGGCCGAACCTGGCGTCGGCGATCGACATGTCGAGCCTCCGCGCGGCCGCGCGGACCGAGCCGAGGCGACGCACCGTCCGCTTGACTCGCGCGGTCACGGTCGCCCAGTCCCTCCTGATCGAGGGCCCGGGGAGCGAGGAGGGTTCGCCTTCGCCCACGCGGCGCAGGCGGTCGATCAGGTCGAGGTGGTCCGACGTGCGAGGCCTTCTGCCGGAATCGACCATCTCCAACGGCTGGCCGAGGTAGAGCGTCGCGCCGCCCGTCGCGAACATCGATCCCACCGTCCGTCCCCTCCGGTTCCTGGTCGTGATGAGGAGCCCTCCGCGGCGCTTCGACGCGGAGAGGTGGCGGCCGGACGTGAGCGTGGTCCCGAACGGGGCGCCGCACACCGGCCCGGTCTCGATCGCGATCGGGGCCGCGCAGCGAGCCGGGTTGAAGTAGCCGCAATCGCCGTAGCTGAACGTATCCCCGCGGGCGTAGGGGATCGGGCTGGCGACGGAGCTGAGCAGGCGGCCGCCCACGCTCGGCCCGGCCCAGAGCCGGGGACGGGCGTCGGTCGCCCGGGCCCTCGGGGGAGTGATCTCGACGAGCGGCTCGAGGCCGTTGGCTCCGCACGAGGATGGCTCGACCCCGCCCGGTTCGGGGCCCCACGAAGGATCGTCGCTCGCCGGTGAGCCATTGGTCAGCCAGGCCAGGCAACCGCCATCGCGGCCGACCGAGTAGATCTCTACGGCATCCTCCCCGGCCGCGGGGAAGTTCCGGGAGCTGGAGAACGCGATGCGCCGGCCGTCGGGCGAATAGGACGGCGAGCCGAGCTGTGAATCGTCGGCCACGATCCGGGTCCGACCGGTCCCGTCGGCGCCCACGGTCCAGAGCCCGGGGCTCGGCCACGGGCCCCGGTCGCACCGCTCCCGGAAGCACTTCGCGGCGACGAAGGCCACCTCCTTCCCGTCCGGCGAGAGGGTCGCGTCCGAGGCGTTCCGAACCACGAGGCGCTCGGTGCTCGTCTCCAGGTCACGAAGCCTCAGCCATGCCCCCTTCAGATTGCCGTACAGGTAGAGCAGCTTCCGGCCGTCGGCCGAGACGTCCTCGAGCCAGATCGACTCCCACGCCATGGGCTGGCCCTTCTTCACGCGGAAGCGCTTCCGGAGGAGCAGCTCGGGCGTGCCTCCGGTGACCGGCACCGCGAGGATGTCGTCCTGCTCGAACCCGCCGCGGCCGTCCCGCCGGAAGGTCACCCGCTCGAACACGACGCGGTCGCCCTGCCAGCCGACCTCGAGGATGAGCCCGCCGTGATCCTCGGCGAGGCTCCGGGGGCCGGACCCGTCCCGGTCGGCCACCATCACCTTGGTGCGGTCCCGTGCCCCCTCGGGGACCGAGCGGAGGAAGGCCAGTCGGGCCCCGTCCGGCGAGATCGCCGGCTTGGCGTCGCCGACCGGGAAGACGCTCGCCATCCAGTCTCGAGTGCCCACCTTGGCCTGGGCCCGGGTCAAGACTCGACGGCCGGTCCCGTCCGCCTTGACGGAGACGATCCTGCCGTGGTTGGCGAACACGATCTCGCCGGGCGCCTGGGCCGCGGATACGGCCTTCGACGGGGCGGCAAGCGCCGAGATGAAGGCCAGCGCGAGCGCGCCGGCAGCGATCGCCCCGGCCGCGTTCCGGATGGTGCGACGGATCTGGCTGCCCCCCGTTGTCGACATCCCTCGACTCACTTTCGTCCTTCCGGATCCGATCCGGCTCCCCTGCGCGGAAACTCTACCCGGCGGGGGCTCCTTCGTGGGAAATACGGAGGTGTGCGCTCCCCGTCACGCTGGAGACGACGGAGGTCGCACACCTCGGTAAGGCGGTGAAGAAGTATCGGGGCGCCCGGATTTGAACCGGGGGCCTCACCGACCCGAACGGTGCGCGCTACCAGGCTGCGCCACGCCCCGAGAGAAACGGAGCCTACCGAAAAACGAACCCGGGAACGCGCCTCACTGAACCTCCGCCATGGCCGCCTCGAGTTCCGCCAGGTCCGGCGCGTCCTGGACCGTGACGGTCCCGTTCGGCCCGTTCACGGTGGCGGCGGGCTTGTCGCGGATCTTCAGCCCGATCGCGATCTCGTCCTCGGCCTGGAGGTCGGCGTTCATCTGGCTGCCCTCCTCCTTTCCGCGGGCGAAGTCCCGCTTCCACTCCTCCAGGTCCAGGTACTCGATCGCCTCGGCCAGCCGGGTCAGGAACTCGTCGTCCAGGCCCTGCTCCTTGGCCGCCTCCTGGTTGCGGAACATCAGGTACGCGAACTGCCACCCATAGCCCTGGTTGGCCGCGGCCTCGATCCCGTAGAAGCTCAGCTCGGTCGCGTTGCGCGTGAGCGACCGGTTGCGGTACAGCAGCTTCAGCCGTCCGTCCCGCACCGGCCCCGTGACCAGGGGCGGGACGGTCTCGAGGAACTGGTCGCGGTACGTCTCGCTCTGGGCGTCGAGGAATAGCTGCATCTGCACCGGTGCGTCTTCCTCGCCCAGCCGGTCGTCGAGCTGCCGCACTCCGCCGAAGATCTGGCGCATGTCCCCCACGCCGACCACGTCGTCGTACTCGTTGCCCGGCTCGCGCGTCGCCATGCCGATGATCCCCACGAGCAGGGCGCCCGCGGCGACGGCCAGGATGACGAGCGTCCGGATCTGCCCGGGACGGCGCTTCGGTTCGTCGGCCACTGCTCAGCCCGTGACCGACTTGTAGTAGCGCACCGCGAGCCCGGTCAGGAGAGTCTTGAACGACTCCTCCAGGCCGATGCCCTCCTCCTCGGAGTAGCGGACGAGACCGCGTTCCTCTATGGCGACGCTGCGGTCGATCAGTTCGTCGATCAGCTCCGGGTTCCGGTCGGAGAAGTAGGCCCCCATCGAGTAGAGGTCGGTGTCCATCAGCGATTCGATGAACGGATCGCTGGTGGTTGCGAGTTCGGGTTTCGGCTCTCGGGCCACGGGCACATGTTAGGGGGATGGCACCGCGCTTATATGGTGAGGCCGTGGCCCACCGCGACGAGATCATCGCCTTCTGCGACGACCTGCTGGAGATCGGGAGCTTCGGCGACTACGGCCCGAACGGCCTGCAGGTGCCGGGCAGCGCCGAGGTGAGCAGGGTCGCCACCGCCGTCTCGGCGCATCTGGCCTCGATCGAGGCCGCGGTGGAGGCGGGGGCGGATCTGCTGCTCACCCATCACGGCCTGTTCTGGGACTTCCACCCCCGCGCCCTGACCGCGCCGATGGCCGCCCGGCTTCGGGTCGCGCTCGGGGCGGGCCTCTCCGTCGCCGGATATCACCTGCCGCTCGACGGCCATCCCGAGATCGGGAACAACGCCCTGCTCGTCCGGCAGTTCGGCTTCGAACCCGCGCCGGGGGTGCTGGGCGAGGCCAAGGGCCGACACATCGGCGCGATCGGGCGCCGGTCGGAGCCGATCCCGGCCCAGGAGCTCTTCTCGCTCGTCGCCTCCGAGCTCGGCCGCGAGCCGCTCGTGTTCGCGGAGGGGCCGGAATCGATCGCCACGATCGGGATCGTGACCGGTGCCGGCGCCTCGGACATCCACGAGGCGATCGCGCTCGGCCTCGACGCCTTCCTCACGGGCGAACCCTCGGAGCACGTCATGGCGGACGCCCGCGAGGGCGGGATCCATTTCATCGCGGCCGGCCACTACGCCACCGAGACCTGCGGCATCCGGACCCTCGGCGACCTCGTGGCGCGGAGGTTCGAGGTCGAACACGAGTTCATCGACGTCCCCAATCCGATCTGATGTGGAAGGATGCCCCGCACCCATACTCCTGGCCCACAGAGGAGAGTTGAGACTTGCCTCAGACCTATACCCCGACCAATCGTTCGAAGACCCTCGCCGACCTGCTGCCCATGGCCGCGTCGCGGAACCCCTCCCGGGGTGCCTTCCTCTTCAAGAACGATGCCGGGGCCTGGGAGGAGTCGAGCTTCGAGCAGGTCGCGGCGGACGTCCGGACGCTGACCCTGGGTCTGATCGACCTCGGCATCCAGCGCGGCGACAAGGTCGCGATCCTCGGTAACACCCGCCCCGAGTGGACCCTGTTCGACTTCGCCGCGATGAGCGCCGGGGCGACCGTCGTGCCGATCTACCAGACGAACTCGCCCGCCGAGTGCAAGTACGTGCTCGAGCACTCCGAGTCTCGCGCGGTCGTGGTCGAGAACGAGGACCAGCTCGCCAAGGTACTGGAGGTCAAGGACTCCCTCCCAGCCCTCGAGCAGGTCATCCTCATGTGCGGCGAGTCGGACCAGGCGGTCGGCATGGACGAGGTGCGCCGGCGTGGAGAGGGCGGCTCGGACTCCGACTACGAGGCGAGCTACCAGGCGGTCGAGCCCGACGACATCTGCAAGATCGTCTACACGTCGGGGACCACGGGACCGCCGAAGGGCTGCATGATCTCCCACGGCAACTACCGCGCCATGCTCGACATGGCGGACACCGTGAACATGATCCAGGAAGGAGAGACGAGCTATCTCTTCCTTCCCCTCGCCCACGTCTTCGCCCTGCTCATCCAGTACGGGATGCTCGACATCGGCGGCCGGATCGCCTTCTGGGAGCGCGACCAGCTCAAGATCGTGCCCAACCTGGTCGAGGTGAAGCCGGAGTCGTTCCCCTCGGTGCCCCGGATCTTCGAGAAGGTCCACGACACCGCCGTCGCCTCGGCCGAGGCCGAGGGCGGCGTGAAGGCAGCGATGTTCCGCTGGGCCTTCCGGGTCGGCAAGCGGTACCGGAAGCTCGAGAACGAGGGCAAGAAGCCGGGCTTCCTGCTCACCAAGCAGTTCAACCTCGCCGACAAGGCCGTCTTCTCCAAGATCAGGCAGGTCTTCGGCGGCAACCTCCGCGTCGCGATCAGCGGGGCCGCACCGATCGATCCGGAGATCCTCCGCTTCTACGAGGCGGCCGGTGTGCCGCTCTTCGAGGCCTGGGGCATGACCGAGACCTCGACCGGCGGCACCACGAACGTCCCGGGCTCGAACCGGATCGGCACCGTCGGCTGCGCCGTCCCCGGCGTCGAGCTGAAGATCGCCGAGGACGGAGAGCTGCTCGTCAAGGGCGACAACGTGTTCAAGGGCTACTACAAGAACCCGGAGGCGACCGCCGAGACGATCGTCGACGGCTGGCTCCACACCGGGGACGTCGCCACGATCGACGAGGACGGGTACGTCTCGATCGTGGGCCGCAAGAAGGAGATCATCATCACCGCCGGCGGCAAGAACATCACCCCGGTGAACATCGAGCAGGAGGTCAAGCGGCACCCGCTGGTCTCCCAGTGCGTGGTGATCGGCGACCGCCGGCCCTACCTGATCGCCCTGATCACGCTCGACCAGGAGGCGCTCACCCGCTTCGCCGCCGAGCAGGGGATGCTCGACGAACCCGCCGCCATGATCAACAGCCCCCTGGTTCGCGAGACGATCGAGAAGCACATCGAGGAGGTCAACCGCAACCTCGCCCGCGTCGAGCAGATCAAGCGCTTCCAGATCCTCCCACACGACCTGAGCCAGGAGGGAGGCGAGCTCACCCCGACCCTCAAGATCAAGCGCCCGGTGGTGGCCACGAAGTACGAGAAGGAAATCGACGAGCTCTACGCGAGCTAACGCCCGCGCCGGGGACACCGGCTAGGCGCCCCTCATCGATCGAGTTGCCGGTTCTACGAGGTGCCGGTTTGGCCGAGCAGGGCGCCGGTGGTCTGCTCGAAGATTCGGCGCCACACCGACGCCTCGTCCCCGGCCTCCTCCTCCTTGACCCGGCGGACCACGCGGCGGAGGCGGGTGGCGGAGATCTCGATGCCGTGCTTCTCCGCCATCTCCGTGTAATACGCGTAGTCCTCGGCGAGGCGGGCGGTCACCGTCTCGAAGCCGTGCGTGGCGATCTCGATCCGGCGCGAGTAGTCCATGATCGAGGTGCCGAACATGAGCTCGTCGTCGGGCTCGGGCTCGAAGAGGAGGATGTCTACCCCGGGATAGCGCTCCCGCCAGGACTCGACGGCGATCGCGAGCCGCTGGTGCAGCAGGAGGCGGAAGGCCTGGTTGGCGATCGCGGGCAGCCCCATGTCGGCGAGGCGCCGCACCTTGCTGCCGGAGACGGTGGGCAACCCCACGTTGCGGTCGTTGACGTAGGGGACCAGGGGGTTGACCACGACGATGAACTCGGCCCCCCGCTCGACGGCGACGTCGACGTTGGTGGTCGAGTAGATCCCGCCGTCGACCAGGGTCCGCCCGTTGACCTCGACGGGTTCGTAGACGAGCGGCAGCGCGGTGGAGCACTCGACGGCCTTCGATACCGGGATCCCCGACCAGTCGCCGTCCTTGTCCCCGAAGACCACGCGCTCACCGGAGTCGAGGTCGGTGCCGGTGAGGTAGAGCTCGCGAGGAAGCGCGTCGAACGAGTCGACGAGCCCCTTCACCGCGAGCGCCTCCCGGACGTAGTTGCCGATCCCGGCGTTCGAGTACATGCCCGAGGGAAGGTGCTCGGCGAGCCCGTACGCGATGTCGATGATCGAAAGGTCCTTGAGGCGGGGCAGCATGTTCCTGACCATCCCGGCCGCGTGGAGGGGCAGGGTGGCGACCCGGCCGGCGTACTCGGCAAAGTTGGGCCGGAGGACCGTGTCCTGGCTGATCCGATCGATTGGAGCGCCCTCTTCGTCGGTGAGGACCCGCATCATCTCCTCGGGGGTGACCCCGGCCGCGAGCATGCTGCCGATGAACGAGCCGGCGCTGGTGCCCACGTACATGTCGAAGTCGTTGACGGTCGAGTTGACGGCGAGCAGGTCGAGGGCCCTCAGCGTGCCGATCTCGTAGACGCCTCCGGTGAAGCCTCCTCCACCGAGCACGAGAGCCGAGCGGGAACGCTTCCTTTTCTTGGCGCTGCCACGGCGTTTCTGAGATTCCTCGATGTTTACGACCTTGCCCATCGGGCATCGATTATGTCAGCAATCCGTGTCTCGTCCGCTACCTTCTCCCGCCAGGTTGTTGCAACTACCGATGAAACTCTCCCTCGCGGCGTTGCTCGTCTTCGCCTGCCTTTCCGCCCCCGCGGCGGCCCTCGGCTCGCCGCCGAAGCCGCTCCCCAACCCGGACCGACCCGCGGCGACGCCCGTCTTCCGGGAGTCGCCCGGGGCCTCCGTCAGCGCGAACCGCGCGTGCTCCACGATGCGCGCCCTGGCGCGGCGCGGCAACCGGGCGGTCGGGCTCCGCGTGTTCAACCTCCGCAGCCGCAAGAACGTGTGCACGCTGAACGCGGGGGCGAAGCGTTCCCTGGCCTCGAACACGAAGCTGTTCACCACGGCCACCGTGCTGGACCGCTTCGATCGCGACCACGCGTTCCGGACCCGGGTCTTCGCGGCCGGCAGGATCCGGAACGGCGTCCTGAACGGCAACCTCTATCTGAAGGGGGGCGGCGACCCGAGCTTCGGGACGAGCGCCTTCCTCAACGCGTACCTGGCGGGCGAGGGCACCTCCGTGGATCGCCTCGCCCTCCAGATCAAGCGGCGCGGCATCAACCGGATCACGGGGCGCGTCTTCGCCGACGACGGGATCTTCGACCGCCTCCGCGGAGTCGCCGATTCCGGCTACGCGACGAGCACGTGGATCGGGCCCCTGTCGGGACTCTCGTTCAATGCCGGCTTCACCTCGGCCAGGATGACCCGGTTCAGCTCGAACCCGCCACGCCTCGCGGCACGCACCCTGGCGCGGGAGCTCCGGGCGCGAGGGGTCGACGTCAAGCCGGCGGTCGGCCTGAGGCGGACCCCCAAGCGCCTGCTCGATCGCCCGCTCGTGGTGCAGGAATCGCCGGGCATGCCCTGGATGGCCCGGGTGACGAACCTCAACTCGGTGAACTTCTGGGCCGAGATGCTGCTCAAAGACCTCGGCGCCTACATCCGCGGCAAGGGCAGCACGGCCGAAGGCGCCAAGGTCGTCCGCCGGACGATGGCGGCGTTCGGGGTGAAGGTCTGGCCGATCGACGGGTCCGGGCTCACCTTCGGGAACCGTTCCACCGCCAACGACGTGGTGAAGCTTTTGGTTCGGGCGCGCGCCAAGCCGTGGGCACGTGACTTCCTCGTCTCCCTCCCCACCGCCGGGGTCGACGGGACCCTGGCCAGCCGGATGCGGGGCTCGGCCGCCGAGAACAACTGTCACGCGAAGACCGGGACCCTCACCGGGGTGACGACCCTCTCGGGCTACTGCTTCAACTCGTCGGGGCGTCGCTACGCGTTCTCGATCCTGATGAACCGGGTCACCAACCTGTCCGCGGCCAGGGCCGCCCAGGACCGGATCGCGGCGATGATCGCCCGCCTCTGACGGCCCGCGCGAGGCGGCCTCCGGCCGGTCGTCGGACGGCCCGCCTCTGACCGGTCCGCGAACGCCCCACTCTGACCGTCGCGGGCCGGCCGCCCGGGCCGAAGCGCACCCCGGCGGCGCGAGATGCGCATTTTCGCCTCATGGCGCAGAGAATCCGCATCTCGCGGTTGCTCTGCCGCCCGGATGGGGGGCGATCAGTCCGCGTCGGGGAGGTCGCCCCTCAGCAGGGCATCGAGGCCGTCGCGGTCCAGGACCGGGACGCCCAGCTTCTCGGCCTTGGCGAGCTTCGACCCGGCCGAGTCGCCGGCCACCACGTAGTCCGTCTTCTTCGAGACCGAGCCGGTGACCTTCCCTCCCGCCCGCTTGACCAGCGCGCCCGCCTCGTCCCGGGTCAGGTCGGGGAGGGTCCCGGTCAGGACCACGGTCTTGCCCTCGAGCGGCCCGCCCTCCGGGCGGCGCTCCTCCTCCGCCAGCTCCATGTTGAGTCCCGCCGCCCGCAGCCTCTCGATGATCTCCAGCGTGCCCTCGTCCGAGAGCGACTCGGCGATCTGCTGGGCCATGATCGGGCCGACGCCGTCGGTCGACTCGATCCGTTCCGGGTCGGCATCGATCAGCGCGTCGATCGAGCCGAACTCGTCGGCGAGCGCCTCCGCGGTGGCCGGCCCGACCCCGATCAGGCCGAGGGCGAACAGCACCCGCGGGAACGGGACCTCCCGGGACCTTTCGATCTCGGCGATGAGGTTCCCGGCCGAGGTCTCGCCCATGCGGTCCAGGGCCTGGAGCTGTTCCCGGGTCAGGTCGTAGAGATCCGCGACGTCGGCGATGAGTCCCTCGTCGAGGAACCGGAGCACCTGCTTCTCCCCGATCCCCTCGATGTCCATCGCACCGCGCGAGACGAAGTGCTTGATGTGTTGGAAGATCTGGCCGGGGCAGCCCGAGCGGTTGGGGCAGATCGAGAAGACCGAGTTGTCCGGCTTCACCACCTCGGTGTCGCAGGCGGGGCAGCGCTTCGGGGGCGTCGGCTTCTCTGCCCCCTCGGGCCGCTTCTGGGGGAGCGCCGAGACCACCTGCGGGATCACGTCTCCGGCCCGCAGCACGACCACCTCGTCGCCCTTGCGCACGTCCTTGCGCGCCAGGTCCTCCTCGTTGTGGAGCGTCGCGGTGGAGACGGTGACCCCGCCGACCCGGACCGGGTCCAGCATCGCGAACGGGACCATGTGGCCGGTGCGTCCCACGTTCCACACGATGTCGAGCAGCTTGGTGGTGGCGGTGGTCGGCGGGAACTTCCAGGCGATCGCCCAGCGCGGCTCGCGCCCGGCGACGCCGAGCTCG
>Ga0065721_10051886_pt1 | contig 13280 bp, 8 predicted proteins | sample Mesricmetagenome_FD_59108 | JGI IMG/M metagenome (GOLD analysis project Ga0065721, IMG submission 59108) | Mesophilic microbial community from rice straw/compost enrichment Sample: eDNA_1 v2 (version 2) | ecosystem: Engineered > Solid waste > Grass > Composting > Bioreactor | place: USA: Davis... | reverse complement strand
GCTGTCCGCCGGGTTGACCTTGCGGTAGGTGGGCGGGCTCGGCAGGTTCTTCGGCAACTGGCCGCCCGCCGCGTTGATGGCCGTCTGCACGTCCTGGGCAGCACCATCGATGTTGCGGTTCAGGTCGAACTGCACGGTGACCTGCGTGTTGCCCAGCACGCTGGTGGAGGTCAGCTGCGACACCCCCGCGATCTGGCCGAACTGGCGCTCCAGCGGCTGCGCGACGGTGGAGGCCATGGTTTCCGGGCTGGCGCCGGGCAGAGAGGCCGTGACCTGGATGGTCGGGAAATCCACCTGAGGCAGCGGCGCCACGGGCAGGAACGGGTAGGCCGCGAGGCCGACCAGCAGCAGGCCGACCATCAGAAGGCCGGTAGCGATCGGGCGGCGGATGGCGGGCGCCGAAATGTTCATGGCGCGGCGGCCTCCTGCCTCACGGGGGCCGGGCCGGCCGGGCTTCGGTCACCGGCCGCCGGTCCATCCGCCATCCGTGGCTCGACCCGCACACCCGGCTGGATCTTCAGCTGGCCGGAGACCACGACCCGTTCCCCCTCCTGCACGCCGTTGGTGATGACCGCGACGGAGGCGCCGAGGCGGTCGGACTGGACGGTTCGGACCTCCACCGTGTTGTCGTCGGGCTTCACGACATAGACGAACAGTTTGTCCGGACCACGCTGCACGGCGTTGGGCGGCACGGTCAGCACGCCCTTATCGGTGCGCAGCAAAAGCTGCGCCTGGACGAACTCGCCGGGCCACAGCGCGTTGTCCGTGTTCGGGAATTCCGCCTTCAGCCGAATGGTGCCGGTGGTCTGGTCCACCTGATTGTCGATCAGCTTCAGCACGCCGTCGGCCAAATGGGTCTTGTTGTCGCGGCTGTTGGCCGACACGGCCAGCGTGCCTTTCGCCATCGCCTGCACGACGCCGTGCAGCTGGTCCTCCGGCAGGGTGAAGATGACGTTGATCGGGCGTGTCTGGGTGACCACCACGATCCCGTTGGTGTCGGTCGCGTGCACGATGTTGCCCATGTCGACGAGTCGGAAGCCGGCCCGTCCGTCCACGGGCGAGCGGATCGTCGTGTAGCCCAGCTGGACCTGCGCGTTTTCGATGGTCGCCTGGTCGCCCTTGACCTGGGCCTGGAGCTGCGCCACCTGCGCCCGCTGCGTGTCGCCCTGCTGGCGGGAGGAGAAGTCCCGCTGGGCCAGCGTCTCGTACCGGGTCAGGTCGCGCTGGGCGTTGGCGAGTTGCGCCTCGTCCTGCGCCTTTTTCGCGGTCGCCTGATCCAGCGCCGCCTGGAAGGGGCGGGGGTCGATCTGCACCATCGGGTCGCCGGCCTTGACCTCCTGTCCTTCGGTGAAGAAGACCTGTTGCAGTTCCCCGTCGACGCGGGAGCGGATGGTGACCGTGTTGACCGCCTGGACCGAGCCGATGCCCGGAAGCCACAGCGGCACGTCCTGCCGCGTCACGGTGGCGACCGTCACCGGCACGGGCGGAGGCTGGGCCGGTGCGGGCGCCTTGGCCGGGCCGCCGCGGACACCGATGACGTACCAACCACCGGCCGCCAGGATGATGGCCAGGAGGATGCCAACGGCCAGCCCGCGCCAGGGCTTGTCTGGCGCCGTCCACGTCGTCGATCGGTCCATAACCGAATTTCCCGCAAAATGTGCAAGCGGAGGGCGGAAACCTTCCCAACGGCCGTCCGCGGGCCTTGTCCGGCCCTGGCGGCCGCATTGGTCCAGGGATCGGCGGCCGTGGCCGCCGATGCGGGGGCACAGATCCGGATGCTGATCGTCGCGGTCATGGTTCCGTCTCCCGAATGGGGCGGACGCCGTCCCTGGTTATCCACGGTCATCCTTAGCGACCCAACGGTGAACCCGCGGTCACCGGATCATGAATTCTGGGTCATCTTCACGTTCTGGATCGCTTTCGAGGCAACAACACCCAGGCAACAACACATTGTCGGCGCGCGCGATCCGGCAAGCCGCCTCTGGTCGCGGGCGCGCGTTTCCCTGCGGGGTAGGAACGGCGGTCCCCGTTCTTTCGGATAGGAACCTCAGGCCGCAGCGGTGACCGGTGCCGAACCCGCGACCAATCGCTCCATAGCGGCCCTCCACGCCTGGGCTTCGGCGTCGGCCGCATCGAATTCGATGTGGGTACCGTCCGGTTCGGCCTCCCGCACCACGAAGCGGAGCCGGATGTCGTGCCGGTCCAGCCGCAGCACGCCATGGTCGCCGGTGGCGGCGCCGGACAGCATCCGGACCAGGGCACCGCCGTGCGACAGGTCCGCGAGCCGTCCGTCCTGCGGGCGCCCGGCAATCTCCACGGTGCAGGGCTCGTCCACGGGGTGACGCTGGGCGCTCCGCCGGTCGGCGTCGCCGGTGGAGGTGCGGACGATGCGGACCAGGATGTGGCGCAGCGCCTCGATGCTGTCCGTGACGTCGCCGGAGCCGTGATGGACCTGCGCCGCCTGCGCGCCGGTCTGGTCGGCTTCGTGCGAGACCGCGGCGATGCGGGTCGACACCTCCCGCGCGGCGTTGGAAGTCTGCACCACGTTGCGGCTGATGTCCTGCGTGGCCGCGGCCTGTTTCTCCATGGCGGCGGCCACGGTCCGGGACACGGTGTCGATCTCCTCGATGGTGCCGCCGATGTCCTCCACCGCGGCGACGGCGCTGTCGGTGACACCCCGGATCTCGGCGATCCGGCGGGTGATTTCCTCGGTTGAGGTGGCGGTCTGGGTGGCCAGGTTCTTCACTTCCTGCGCCACCACGGCAAAGCCACGGCCCGCGTCCCCGGCGCGCGCCGCCTCGATGGTCGCGTTCAGCGCCAGCAGGTTTGTCTGGCCGGCGATGCTCTGGATCAGGTCGGCGATCTGGCCGATCCGCTCCATGGCGTCGGACAGGGAGCGGATGGTGTCCTTCGCGGCGGCCCCGCGCTCCACGGCGCGCTGCGCCACCGCGCTGGCATACGACATCTGGCCGAAGATCTCGTTCGTGGCGGCGGCCAGTTCCTCGGTCGCCCCGGCGACCGCCTGGACGTTCGCCAAGGCCTGCTCGCCCGCCGCGGCGACGCTCTGCGCGTTCTGGCTCACCCGGTCCGCGGAATCGGCCATGGCCTCCGCGTCGTTCGCCATGTCCCGCGTGCGTCCGGCGATCCGTTCGACGGCGCTGCGGGCTTCCCGTTCGATGGTGTCGGCCATGGACTGGAGCGCGCGCTTGCGCTCCTCCTCGCCGCGTTCGCGCAGAAGCTCCTGCTCGGCGCGCCGCCGGTCGGCGTCGACGGCGTTTTCCTTGAAGACCTGGACGGCGCTGGCCATGGCGCCGATCTCGTCCCGCTTGTGGCGGTGCGGCACCTCCACCGACGTGTCGCCACGGGCCAGCCTGGACATGGTCTCGGTCATGCGCAGGATAGGGCGGGAGATGGAGACGCCGATCCAGTAGGACGCTGCCCCCCCCGCCGCCAGCGCCATCAGCACCAGAACCAGCGTCTGGGTCATCACCGCGTCCGTCTGCGCGGCCAGCCGGCCGCCGATGCCGTCCTGATCGGCCTTCAGCGACGTCCAGATCCCTTGCGCCACGGCCAGGATACGCTCCCCGGCGGGATTCAGCTCGCCGGACACCGCCTTGTCCATGCCCTGCACCAGCTTTTCCGCCTCCGCGAAGCCCGCCTGATAGGCGGGGAAGGCGGCAACGGCCTGGGCGATCTTCTCGCTCCAGTCCGATTTCGCGTAGGTGCGTTCAAAGAAGTCCAGCTTGGACCGGACCGCCGCGAAGTCGCGGCGGACGCGGTCGGCCGAGATCTTGTCGTGCCGGTCGAGATACTGCTGGACGTAGAGCCGGCCGCTCAGCAGCAGACGGGCGCCCTCGCCCAGGCTGTAGGCCGCCTGGATGTCGCCGGACTGGTAGGCCATGGCGACCGCGGAGTTCAGCGCGGCCTCCAGGGCCGGCCCGGTGATGTCCAGCTTCCTGGCGCGAACCTCGGCCAGCGCGCGGTGGGCCTGAACCACGGCGCCGAGCGCCTTGCCGTAGGCCTCGATGGCGGCGACGGCGTCGGCCCGATGCTTCTGCCGTTCGGCCGTCTGGGCGCGGCTGCCGGCCTGTTCGACCAGCGTCAGCATGGTGCGAAGCTGCCCGGCGGCGTCCTTCTCCGCGTCGGCGCTGCCGGTCAGCAGGAATTCCTTCATGCTGAGCCGGGCGTTCATCATCGCCATCTGCAGCGACGTCGCCATCACCGCATCGTCGGACGCCTCGTGATACGCGGAAACGTCGTCGCGGATGCCACTGAAATTGTAAAGGCTGATGCCGCCGACGAGGGTCAGGAGAATCAGGACGCCGAAGAACCCGACGGCAATCCGCGGGCCGATTTTCAGAGCCATTCACGCCTCCGCTGCCTCGCTCTTGTCGCGGCATGGGCCGGCAGCTTTACCCGACAGGCCAAGGCGCGCCGAATACAGGCTGATCTTTGCCCGTTCGGGTGCCCCCGGCATCGCGAACCCAGTGCGGTTCCTACGATAGCACGCCGAAGCGGCAACCCCAGGTCACACTTTGACGCAGCAACGGTCGATGATTACGTGCACTTACAATGGCAACCAAAGCCGCCGGTCGAAGTCGAAGGGACGCGAATTGACGATCCGCGCGGCCCCAGCCTGCGGATGGGCGGGGTTTAGCAAAAGGTTCGTACTCTCTGGAACGATCGCGGACGGCACCTGAAGCACCGGCGTCCGTTGCGCGCGCAGCCATTCCTCCCCGAAGGCCTGCGGATCCTCCGGGACCGCCGACAGGGTTTCGACGGAAAGCTCGCCCAAATCGATGGTCAGAAGCACGTAGTCATCCGGAACCAGATCCGGCGGAATGTCCAGATGCACCCGCACCTCCAGCACGGCCAGCGCCGCGGTGGAGGCCGCATAAACCAGCGGGCGCCCCGCCCGGTTCCATCGCCCGCCGTACAACCGCGCGCCTTCGCCGCCAAGGTCCGCGAAGGCATCCCGGCACAGTCGCCATGCCAGCATCGGACCGTTCGGCATCAGGCGGCGATGCCGTGCGCGATCCGCCCCAGCAGGGTTTCGACCTCGCGGGCGCCCTCGTCGGTGTCCAGAAGGTCCAGCGGGCGCTCCCCGGCCAGAGGCGAGGTCGGGCGTCTCAGCCAAGCGGCTGCCTTTTGCTGATTGCCGAACGTCTCCTCCGCCATCGCCACCACCCGCGCAACGCGGAGCAGGCGGTCGGACTGCTCCGCGGTCAAGGTCCCGACCTTGCGGCGGTTGGCCAGGGTTTTGCGCGGCAGGACCACCTTGTCCAGCTCGGCCACGGTCAGGCGTCCGCTGTCCAGCATGTGCTGGACCGCGCCCACGGGCAGGCCGTGCCGCACAATCCGGACCATATCCATGCCGTGCCGGATGTCGCAGCCGATGACGGCCTTGCCGCCGACAAGGTCGATGGTTCGCGCTGGATCGGTCATGCTGGTGCTCCTGCGGCCATATGCGCATACCATATGTGCATCTGGCCGCAGGTGACAAGGCGTCAGATGACACGGCAACGGTGCAGGCGGCGGTGCGAACCGCCCAGGGTGACCGCCTTTGGACGTCGTTGTGCGTCCGCGGCAACAGCCCCCGCGTTAATCCCACATTAACCAGTGCAACATCGTGCAACACACGAATGGGATGTGTTGCATGGGAAATGGCAAGGAAGATGGACGGGGGGTGGGGAAGGCGCACTGCGGGCGTCGACGGGGACGATGGTATTGAAAAACCAGGAAAAAAGCAAGATCGGTGCCGGTTGCGGCCCAGGGCTCCGAACTTGGATTAACGCGCGACTCAGGATGAGGCGAGAAAGGCCGGGGGAAGAGGGTTGGTGAAGGGGGCGCTACGCTCAGTAGGGCGGGAAAGTTTATTCTTTGCCGGGGTTCGTGTGCCTTCGGCACCCCCCTCATCCTAACCTTCTCCCCCAGGGGGGAGAAGGGATGATCCGCGCGCCCCACAACCGCTTTCAGGGCAATCGCATTTGGGGCGCCCCTACACCATCGCCTTGAACGCCGCCACTGTGTCGGCGAGCACGTGGCGCAGGCCAGCCGCCAGTTTGCGGGCCTCGTCCGGTTCGGCCTTTTCGGTGGCCAGGGCAAGGTCGCCAAGCTGCTTCGCACCCACGTTCCAGGCCAGCCCCTTCAGGGTGTGGGCCGGGCGGTGGTGCTCCGCACCGGTTTCCAGGGCCTCGGTGATCAGCTGCACCTGCTCCTCGGCCGTGCGGGCGAAGCCCGAGATGGCGTCGCGCCAGTCGTCGAGACCGAGCGCATCGACGATGCTGTTCACCTGATCGTGGTCCAGCAGACCGCTCGCCGGAATCCCCGCCGGGTCCGGCGCGGGTGCCGGACGGACGGCTTCCTCCTCGGCGCCGTGTATGCCCAGAACGGCGGCCATTTCCGCGAACAGGGCCACGGGGCGGATCGGCTTGGTGACGAAGCCGTTCATGCCCGCATCCTCGCATTCGGGGCGGGAACTGCCGGAGGCATGCGCGGTCAGCGCGACCACCGGCACGCGCCCCTTCGGCGGCGGCAGCTTGCGGATCAGGCGGGTGGCGGTCAGGCCGTCCATGCCCGGCATCTGGATGTCCATCAGGACAAGGTCGAAATCCTCCTGGCCGGCGGCGCGGACCGCGTCGGCGCCGTCGGCGGCGGTGACCACGGTGTGCCCGGCGCGTTGCAGCATGCCGCGCACGATGTCCCGGTTCACCGGGTTGTCGTCCACGGCCAGGACCCGCAGCGGCGGCAGCGCCGCGTGCGCGGTCGCGTCGTGCGCCGGATCCGCGCGCAGGTTCGCCGGATCGCCCGGCGCGCAGGCGATCGTGAACTGGAACAGGCTGCCCCGGCCGGGCGCGCTGCTGACGCTGATGTCGCCGCCCAGCAGGCCGGCCAATTCCTTGCAAATGGCCAGCCCCAGCCCGGTGCCGCCATAGCGGCGGGTGATGGAGCTGTCGGCCTGGGTGAAGCGGTCGAACAGGTTCGGCAGGGCTTCGGCGCTGATGCCGATGCCCGTGTCCTCCACCTCGAACTCCAGCAGGAACCGGCCGTCGGGCAGGTCCGCGCCGCGCCGCGCCCGGATGGCGACATGGCCGGAGCTGGTGAACTTGACGGCGTTGCCGACCAGATTGAACAGGATCTGCCGCAGCCGCGCCGGGTCGGTGACCACGGCATCCGGCACGGAAGGCATCATCCGGCAGGAGATGGCGATCCCCTTTTCGTCGGCGGTCGGCTGGAAGACGGCGGCCACCGCCTCCGCAACGCGGGCGGGCGCGCAGGTCTCCTCCTCGATGGTGATCTTGCGGGCTTCGAGCTTGGAGAAATCCAGGATGTCGTCGAGCAGGCGCAGCAGGCTCTCCGCCGACTGGCGGGCGATGCCGGCCAGCCGCTGTTCCTCCGGCGCCAGCGTTCCGCCGGCCAGCAGGGTCAGCGTGCCCAGCACGCCGTTCATCGGCGTGCGGATCTCGTGGCTGATGGTGGCCAGGAACTCGCTCTTCATGCGGTTGGCGTGCTCGGCGCTGTCGCGCGCCCGGCGCAGGTCGGCCTCGATCTGCTTGGCCTTGGTGACGTCGCGGAACACGCCGATGAAGTGTTCCTGCCCGCCGGTGCGCCAGCTCGACAGGGCGATTTCCGTTGGGATGACGGAGCCGTCGGCGTGGCGGATCGACACCTCGCGGATGGCGCTGACCGGCCGGCCCCGGCCGCTGCCGCGATAATCCCGCACCTGCCGGTCATGCCCGTTGGCGTGGATGTCCGGCATCAGAAGCGCGACGTTCTTGCCGATCACCTGCTCCTCGCGATAGCCGAACAGGGCCTCGGCCGACGGGTTGAAGCCGGTGATCTTGGCGGTGTGGTCGGTCACGACAATGGGCTGGCCCACGGCCTCGAACATGGCGCGGTAACGCTGCTCGCTGTCCGCCAGCGACCGTTCGGCCCGGCGCCGCTCCGTCACGTCGGAGCCGGAGCCGCGATAGCCGGCGAAGCGCCCGTCCTCGTCGAAGATCGGCGTGCCGCTGACCGACCAGATGCGGGTGCCGCCGTCCGGTCCCGGCACGGCGAATTCGAAGCCACGGAAGGGATGGCGTTCGTGCAGGCAAAGGCGGTGAGCGTCCCAGCGTTCCTCGTCACCCGGTTCGCGCAGCGCGAATTCCTCGCAACGGCGTCCCCGGTGGGCCTCGGGATCGTGGATCGCGCCATGCGAGGCGCCGGAAATGTCGGTGAATCGCAGGTCCGCGTCCATTTCCCAGAACCAGTCGGACGCCGTCTCCGCGATGTCGCGCAGCCGCTCCCGGCTGGCCCGCAGGTGGCGCGCCGTTTCGTCCAGGGCGGCGTGGGCGCGCCCCTGCGCCCGGCTCTGCCACGTCACCAGCAGCGCCATGGTCAGCAGCAGCGCCGTCGCGGCCGTGGCGCCGACCATGTAGGCCCGCTGCCGCGCCCAGGTCTCGCCCATGAACTCCGCCTCGGCGAAGCCGGCGACGACGATCAGCGGGTAGCTGTCCAGACGGCGGAAGCCCCACAGGCGCGTGACGCCGTCCACCGGGCTGGTGGAGCGCAGGAAGCCTTCCGGCTTCGCCAAGGCGGCGGCGTGGATGGGCGAGCCGGACAGGTTCTGGCCGATGATCTTCTCGTCCATGACGCTGCGCGCGCGCAGGATTCCATCGACGCCGAGAATCGAAATGACGCCCTTTTCGCCGACATCCAGGTCGTCGAAGGTGCGGCTGAAGTAGAAGGGGTCGAGCGAGGCGACGATCATGCCGCCGAACCCGCCGTCGGCCGCGGTGACCTTGCGGCTCAACTGGATCGACCATTTGCCGGACGCCCGGCCGAACACCGGCCGGCTGATGAACAGCCCCTGGACGGTGCCGTCCTTGTGCACGCGGAAATGCTCGCGGTCGGACAGGTTCACCTTGGCCGGCGCGTCGTCCACGCTGGTCTGGATCAGGTCGCCTTTGCCGTCCGCGTAGGCAAGCTGCAGCAGCAGTTCGGAACCCAGCGTCGCGTTCTTCATGACGTCGCGCAGCAGCGCGCTCTGCCCGCCCATCCGGTAGAGATCGTAGCCGATGTAGTTCAGGATGCGGTCGGCGCCGGCGATGGCGCGGGTCGTCTGCTCGGCGATGATGCGCGCCAGGTTGCCCGTGTCGCGCTGCGCCCGCAGGGTGGCGTCGCGCTGGTCGCGGTCGGCCAGCGTGGCGGCGGCCATCCAGGCCGACGCCGTCAGGATCAGCGTCGCCAGCCACACCCCGACGACCAGCGCCCGCGACCGGCGCGCGTAGGCCTGCCGGCCCTGGTCCCGCGCCTTTTCCGTCGCGGGTTCCGGCCCGGTGGCGGCAGTCGTGGTGGTCGGGGTGGTGGCGGACGCTGTCTGGCTCATGGTCGGTCGTCCGATCACAGAATTTCGAAAGTGTCGGGATCGGGGAGGGCGTTGTGGATCGCCGCAACCTCGTCCCAGCATTGGAAGAACGCCTCGACGCAGGCCGGGTCGAAATGCGAGCCGCTGTGGGACGCCAGATAGGCTTTGGCGTCGTCGAACGACCAGGGCCGCTTGTAGGGTCGCGTGGTGGTCAGCGCGTCGAAGACGTCGGCGACCGAAACGATGCGGCAGGACAGCGGAATGGCGTCCCCCGCGATGCCGTTCGGATAGCCGGAGCCGTCGAACTTCTCATGGTGCGACAGGGCGATTTCCGCCGCCTGGCTGATCAGGGGATGACCGCTGTCCTTCAGGACGCTGTGGCCGATCACGGTGTGTTGCCGCATCACCTGCATCTCGGCCGCCGTCAGCTTGCCGGGCTTCAGCAGGATGGCGTCGGGAATGCCGATCTTCCCGATGTCGTGCATGGGGGCGGCCTGCGCGAGCCGGTCGCACTCCTCCGGATCCAGGCCCAGGCGCACGGCGATCAGGCGGGAGTAGTTCGCCATACGCTCGATGTGCATGCCGGTTTCCGGGTCGCGGAATTCGGCGGCGCGGGCAAGCCGGCCGACGAGTTCCTGCGCCTGGTTGCGCAATTGGGCGGTCGCCTCGTCGACGCGGGTGCGCAGGAGGGCGGCGTGCTCGCTCAGCATCCGCTGCCCGGTCCGCAGCCGCAGCAGGTTCTGGGCGCGCGCCAGCAGTTCCGGCACGACGATCGGCTTGGTCAGGAAATCGGTGCAGCCGTTTTCCAGCGCCGCGACCCGCAACTTCACGGAGGTGTCCGCGGTGATCATGACCACGGGCACGTCGGCGAGGTGGTTCAGCGCGCGGATGCGCGTCAGCATGCCCATGCCGTCGAGTTCCGGCATGATGTGGTCGATCAAAATCAGGTCCGGCGTGTTCCCGGCCAGCCATTCCAGGGCTTCCAGCGGGCTGCCTATCCCAACCGGGTCGGCGTCGTCGATGCGCCGGATGACGGCGCTGGTGATGAACAGTGTGCTGGGATCGTCGTCGACAATAACAACCTGCATTTGCAACCCTCATCGACGACCGGGGCCGTCACAAGCCTAAAAAAGAGAATAAGCGGTAATTTGTTAAATTTTTCTGCCCGGACGGTCCTCCGCCTGCCGGAACACGCCTTTTCCACCGCCTTTTCTCGCAGTCCGTGCTATAGGACGATGATCCTTATTCCGAGGCCATCGGCTGCATTTCCCGGAACCCGCCCGCCGCACATGAGCCAGGCACCGTCCCGCCGCACGTCTTCCGCTATCCCGGCCGCCATCCCGGCCACGCCGGTCGGCCGCGTCCGCGACACGCTGGACGCCGCGGAGGAGGCCTTCGCCGCCAACACCAAGCGCGCCATCAAGGCCGATACCGACGATTTCATCCGCTGGTGCATCGCCGCCGGGCGGGAATCCCTGCCGGCCGGCCCGGACACGGTGGTCGCCTACCTGGAGGAACTGGCCGCGCGCACCAACCCGCGCACGGCCAAGCCGCTGACCTACGCCACGCTGGCGCGCCGCCTGTCCTCGCTCGCCTGGCTGCACCGCGTGCACGGGCACACGGACCCGACCAAGGCCGCCGCGGTCCAGCTGAAGATGAAGGCGCTGGCCCGCCGCAAGGGCACCCGGCAAACCCAGGCGGTGGGCCTCGGCCGGGCGGAACTGGACCTGATCCTGGCCGAGATCGGCGACGGCGCCCTGCTGGAGGATTTGCGCGACGCCGCCCTTCTGGCGGTCGGCTACGACGCCCTGTTGCGGCGGGGCGAGCTGGTGTCCCTGCGCGTGGAGGACATCAAGATCGAGGCCGACGGGTCGGGCCTGCTGTACCTCGCGCGGTCGAAGACCGACCAGGAAGGGCAGGGCAGCTACAGCTGGCTCGCCCCCGACACCGTGCGGCGCCTGAGCGCCTGGACGGAAGCGCGCGCCGACGCCCTGCGCGGGGAGGAGCGGCGGACCCGGCAGGCCCTGCGCGACCTGACCGCCGCCATGCGGGAAGGCCGCGTGCTGAACGCCAAGCGCCGCTGCGATATCCTGGAGCGGAAGCTCGCGCGACTGGAGGGCTCCGCCGAGGCTCTGTGGCTGCAGATGGGGCGGGACGGGGCGGTGCTCGGCCCGCTCGCCGTGCGCGGCCCCGATCCGGGACGGCGCGTATCGGAGATCTTCAAGCGCCGTGCGGAGGCCGCCGGGATCGACCCGGCACTGGTGTCGGGGCACTCCCTGCGCGTCGGGGCGGCGCAGGACCTGACGGCGGCCGGCTTCGGCCTGCCGGCCATCCAGCAGGCCGGGCGCTGGAAAAGCCCGGGCATGCCCGCCCGCTATGCCGAAAAGATCGTGCCGAAGCAGGGCGCCATGGCGCAGCTCGCCAACAAGCAGGGGCGGCGCTGACGCCGCCCCGCCATCACAGGTTCAGGGCCATCACAGAATAAAAGTCACAGAATCACAATCGCGCGGAAGTCGTTGACATTGGTCAGCGTCGGGCCGGTGACGAGGCTGTCGCCCAGCGCCTCGAAGAAGCCGTGGCCGTCGTTGTTGGCGAGACTGTCCTTGGGCTTGATGCCCTTTTCCCAGGCGCGGGCCAGGGTGTCGGGGCTAAGATAGGCGCCGGCGATCTCCTCCAGCCCATCCACGCCGTCGGTGTCGCCGGCCAGCGCGTGGATGCCCGGCTGGCCGTTCAGAGCGACGCCCAGCGCCAGCAGGAATTCCACATTGCGCCCGCCGCGCCCGTTGCCGCGCACGGTGACGGTGGTCTCCCCGCCCGACAGCAGAACGCAGGGCGTGGTGAAGGGCTGCCCGCGCCGCGCGACCTGGAGCGCCACCCCGGCCAGCACGGAGCCGACGTCGCGCGCCTCGCCCTCCAGGCTGTCGCCCAGGATGTGCGCCGGCAGGCCGGCTTGGCCGGCCACCGCGGCGGCGGCCTCCAGGGCCATCTGCGGGGTGGCGACCATGCGCACCTCGGTGCCGGCCAGACGCGGGTCGTCGGGCTTGACGCTCTCGCCCCGGCCGCTTTCCAGCACCTCCAGCACGGCGGGCGGCAGGTCGATGCCGTAGCGCCGGACGATGGCGAGCGCGTCCGCGCAGGTCGTCGGGTCACCGACCGTGGGGCCGGAGGCGATGTCCATCGGGTTATCGCCCGGCACGTCGGAGATCAGCAGCGTGACCACCTTGGCCGGGTGGCAGGCGGCGGCGAGGCGCCCGCCCTTGACCGCCGACAGGTGCCGGCGCACGCAGTTCATTTCGGAGATGGTGGCGCCCGACTTCAGCAGGGCGCGGTTGACCGCCTGCTTGTCCTCCAGCGTCAGCCCCTCCAGCGGCAGGGCCAGCAGGGCGGAGCCGCCGCCGGAGATCAGGCACAGGACGGTGTCGTCGGCGGTCAGCCCCTGCACCAGCGCCTGGATGCGCTTGGCGGCTTCCATCCCGGCCGCGTCGGGCACGGGGTGCGCGGCTTCCACGATCTCGATGCGGGAGCAGGGGACGGCGTAGCCGTAGCGGGTGACGACGAGGCCGGACAACGCGCCCGGCCAACGCTCCTCCACCGCCTTCGCCATGGCGGCCGAAGCCTTGCCGGCGCCGATCACCACCAGCCGCCCCTTCGGCGGTTCCGGCAGGTGCGGCGGCACGCAGTGCTCCGGCTGGGCGGCGGCCACGGCGGCATCGAACATCCGCCGCAGCAGGTCGCGAGGATCAAGGCTCATCTCAGGCTCCGACATCGGTCAACGGGTCAGCACGAAAGGTTCGCTGACGTACCGTTGACCAAATTTTCGGCGCTGTCCACCGGCCGAACGGCCAGAGTTTTCCGGAGACTGCCTGGACCGGATTCGAGCCGCTTTAGCGGGCGGCGGTCAGCCCGCCGCTGGTCGCGGTGCCGTGGCGGG
>Ga0065721_10051885_pt1 | contig 13280 bp, 10 predicted proteins | sample Mesricmetagenome_FD_59108 | JGI IMG/M metagenome (GOLD analysis project Ga0065721, IMG submission 59108) | Mesophilic microbial community from rice straw/compost enrichment Sample: eDNA_1 v2 (version 2) | ecosystem: Engineered > Solid waste > Grass > Composting > Bioreactor | place: USA: Davis... | reverse complement strand
CCCGCCCGCCAATGTCACTTCGGGACCACATGCGGGGTACGCGGTGCAGGATCGCCCATTCAGAATGCCGGCTGCTGAGAGGATCTGAAGGCCGTGGCAGACCGCTGCGATCGGCTTTTTGGCCTCATCGAAGTGCCGAACGATTTCCAGTACACGAGGAAACAGGCGGAGATATTCCGGAGCCCGTCCACCGGGAATCAATAAGGCATCGTACTTGGCAGGGTCGACGTCCTGAAAGGTGGCATTCAATGTGAAGTTGTGCCCCGGTTTCTCTGAGTAAGTCTGATCCCCTTCGAAATCGTGAATCGCTGTCCGGATTCGATCCCCTTTTTTCTTGTCAGGACAGACAACGTCGACGGAGTATCCGAGCATCTGGAGCGCCTGAACGGGCACCATCAGTTCGTAGTCTTCAACGAAGTCACCAGCAAGGCAAAGGATTGATGGCATGAGAGGAATCGACTCCGAGGTTCAGGGAGAAAAGTGGTGAACCATTGCGGAGCCGCATCCCGAGACGGACGCGGCTCCACGAAATGGCGATCAGAATCCGCGGGCCTTCTTGATGTCATCCATGTTTCTCAAATCATAGTCGATGCCGACATAATCCAGCAGCGAGCAGAGCGCACGAACGGCAACACCCATTCCGTCGGGACCGCTGAAGCCTCCAAACTGTCCCCCACCCTTCAGGTGCGGTTCCAGTTCCAGGAAGGTTCCCGGAAGGCCAAACTTCTGCATGCGTGCTGCGGCCTGTGGAATGTGCTCACGGAAATCCCGCAGGATCGCTTCGTGCCCGGAATCGCCGATGTTGGCGGGGACAAAGTTCTTGAGACGCTCTTCATCGACATACCCCTTCCATTCGAGGGTCGGGTCGATCTTGTAGTCCTTGATGTGGATCCACCCGATGTAATCCCGCATGGCCACGTATTCTTCGAAACACTGAACGGGAGTCATGTTCTGGGAAGAGAGGTTTCCTCCATCGTAGATGACGACCAGGTTTTCCCGATTGAGCTTGCGGGCGAGTTCCGCCAGAGTCCGGCCGTTTTGTCCAATCAGGTTGGCTTCGACTTCAAGGCCGTAAACGATGTTGTGTCGGGCAAACTCGTCCGCCACCTTCCCGATCAACTCGACAGCCTGATCGATATAACCCTCGGGTGCCTCTCCCTTGGGCTGATAGAAGGAGAATCCCCGGATCAGCTTCGCATCAAGGGCCAGTGCTGCACGGATGGTGTTGGCGACTTCCCCCTTCATGTAGTCGTCGAACGGGACATACTTGTTGTGAGAGCCGTCCTCCTTGTCGAGCAGTTTGATCTTGCCAATCCGCGAACCGATACTGGTCACGGACATTCCATACTCGGCATGGATTTTGGCCAGTTGGGACAGTTCATCGTCGCTGAGCTCAACAACATGCTTGACCTGCCCGGAGCCGGTGACATCGACAAATCGGGGGCTGTAGTACTTCAGACCCAGTGCGGAAAGTGCAGCCATCTGTTCGATCGCTGTCTTTCGATTGGCAGCTTCATCGGCAAAGGCACTGAGAATGATCGATGGATTGGTCGACATCAGTTGACGTTCCTCAATGTAAGTTTTTCTGCTTTCGGGTGATTTCGGTGAGCCGTGCCCCCCTTCTCAGGAGGAAACATCACGAAAGATCATGGCATGAATGGACTCAGTTTTCGGGAGTCTCAAAATCCATCCCTTCCGGTTACGACGTTTTCACGGGCGGGGAAGAGATTAACGCATCCCGCGTGGGTGACACTCGGCTGTGAAGGTTTCAGACCCTGATTGTGAGTCTCGCAGCAGGATCGTGCAATCGAATGAAAAACAAAAGCAGGCTGCTTCACAAGCGAAGCAACCTGCTTTTGAGGTGAAACCCTGTTTCCAGACGGGGAACCGTTCCGGATTCAGCAGCAACAGCAGATGGGAGTGCCGTTCAAGCAGATGTAACAGCAGCAGCCGTTTTCCTGACAGCAGGCCAGAGCCTGGCAGCAGGCCTGAATCATGGCACAGCAGCCAGCATCGCCGCTGCAGCAGGTGATGCAGCAGCCGTCATCGGTGCATTCCACCTTGCAGTTCCCGCAGACCAGCTTGCACTCAAACACAGTGACGCCGTTCCACTGGCAGGTGATGGAGCACTGTCCCCCTGCCAGAGAGCGGCAGAGATTCTGCAGCGTCCCACAGGCAATTTCATCTTCGCAGTGACAGTGCAGTTTGACTCCATCCTTGCACTCTTCGATGCGGAGATCGCAGCGGGGAACGACGCACCAGTTGGTAGCGGCGCCCTGAGCGGCAGTAACTGCCGGTGCGGAGAATGCGGAGCGATCCACCAATACCGAGTTCGCCATAACATCGACTCCTTCCAATGTCCGGTCCGAAACAAACACTCCGGACAGCGACCATTTGTAAGGGCCTCTGAATCATTCAGTGGGCACAACCTTACGTAAGGGGTTATAGACCTCCCGCGGGCGGGTCGGAAGCTTTGAAGCAGTGAGAATTTATACGAGACAGGTTGAAATTTAACGATCAAAACGCCTCAAAACAATATCTTCTTTCAAACCCCATAAAAAACCCGCAAAAATTCGAAAAGAGCAGGCATGCTCCGCCGATGAGACTTCCACAATGGTACGTTCATCCTTCTATTCCTGTTGTTGTTCCAGACGCGAGGCGCGAACAGCCTGAAACATCGCGGGATGACTTCATTTCATCCACGACAAACAGTGACTGACTCGCGCCCGGGACGAATGTTCCGGGCGTTTTCGTTTCAAGACAACACGGAATATTGGCATCCATTCGACAAGAACAGACATCCATGGCCACCAACCGCATTTCCCGGTATTTTGCGGCAAGTTCTGAAATTCGTTCCCAGAACAGCACGACACTGGCAAGTCCACCATCCGGTTTTGTGCTGCTCCCTGCGGGACTCGTGGGAAATCCAGCGATGTTCCCCGCGATTCAGGATCTGCACGAGAACGCGCTGCGTGCGGCAGTGGCTGAATCAGAAGCACGCTTCCTGAAGATTATGGAGTCTCTGCAAAACTGACAGACGTGCTGTCAACTCATTTCCCTCTCAGCCCTTTCCGGGGGCATTGCAAGCAAAAAGCGCCTGCTGGAATCTTCGTTCCAGCAGGCGCTATTTGTTTTGGTGATTTGATCTCAACGGGAATGGGAATCAGGCAGCAGATCTCGACGGGACATCGTTATTCAAAACGCCTTCGTTGTTGACGGACTCTGTACGTCGATTGGGACTGTCCCCCGGTCCGAGTGGTTCTTCGGATGGGAGAACCTGGGCAATATCCACCCGATTGGCATCGCCTCCGAAAGCCTCCAGGTAGCCGAGAATTTCCTGATAATGCCCATAGATTCTCATCGAATCGAAGCGGGTAATGAATCGGGTCCGGTCTCGACTGTTCAGTCGCGTCCACGCGACAATCGCCTTGTCAATTGCCCCGAGGAGAACCAGAGCGTGGGCACTCTTGAGCTTGAGCTGTGAGAGGAGCGGAATATCCGGATCGGAACCATCCAGTGCAAAGGGGAGATCAATCAGTCCGCCAGACTGGTTTTGAATGTCCGCTCCTCCGAAGGGGGAGTCATTGAGTTCGATGACATTCCCGGTGTTCATGGCCCGTTCGATCTTGTCTCCCAGGTCGACATTGTCCGGGTTATGCGTCACGCGACGGCGCCAGCGGTCACAGGCGACGAGCAATGCTTTCAGATGAGCCTGCGTAGGGTCGTCGAATCCTCCCCGATCGGAGAGTTCGTCATTCGCCAGAAGTTCTGCCCGCAGGGTGAACAGCGGAGTCAGAGCGGCAACGATATGCAGGTTTCTCAGTTGGACAATCGCGCGACGAAACTGTTCTTTAGCGGGATCTCCGATGGGCATGATAGGACTCCTGAAAAAGTGGTCGTTGTTGGGAGGCTGCTGCGATGGAAGTTGACGTGAACAGCAAACGCGCCGTGGTTCTTCCGGCGTTACGTGGTCAGGGGGGCGACTTCGTCGACCCTCGCGTCGATGGCGTTTCGCAACTTCTCGATGAGTTGTGCCGACTCCGGTTCATTCTGGACGAGTTTCTCCAGCTCGTCGTCGAGGAACATGCCACGGAGCGTGTCAAGTGTTGCCACACGTCCCTCTGTTTTTCGCAGTTCAAGAAGCTCACGTGCTTCATCCAACTCTCTGGGAAACGGTGCGCGAATCGCTCTCTCCCTCCTTTCGCTCAAGTGATCGGCCTTATGATTCGGGGACGTCCGGGAACGCCGGCGCTGACGGCGTCTCCAGGCCAGCGACAACAGGGAAAGGGCGACCCCCGCTGCTCCCCCAGTGGCAGCACTTCCACCAATCACTCCCATCCACTGAAGGACTGACAAGTTCATGGTGGACATCCAGAACAGTCCACGCGGCTGAGGAGGAGGTGTGGCCGTCTGCGGACTGTCAGAAGTCTCTTCTGGAGAACTCTCCAAAGGTGCTGGAACCGATGGAGTCTCTTCGCCGACTTCGGAAATGGCTGGTTGAGGTGTGGAGGGCGATGTCTCTTCGTTTGAGTGAGAAGGGGGCAGGTTCTGCAGTGGAGAAAGTCCCAACCGTTGAAGAAGCTCCGTCGGATCGGAATAGCCGTTCAACTGTTGAGGCGATCCACGGTTCAAGATGAAGGTCGGAAGTGATTCAATGCCGTTGCGGATCGCCTCCGATGTGTTGCGGTCATAATCCCGCCATTCGATTTGAAATGCAGATTCCAGTGCCTGTCGAAACGGGAGCATATTCCAGAAGTCCGCCTTGAACTGACGACACGGTGGACACCATTCCGCCGTCCAGATGGCCAGGATAGGCCGACTCTCTGGAAAAGGTGCAGAAGGGGCGGGATGAATGATCGGGTGTTGGCCATGAATGGGGCACCAACCCTCCCGGCAGGAGGCGTGAACCAGAGAGTGTCTCCACTTCCTCCATTCCTCACGGAGCGTGGGAATCGTCAGTCCATAATGCCGATACAGTCGGGATTCCACCGAGTCTGTCTCTCGTTGAAATGCCAGCAATACCTCCGGGGAATTTCGTGTGAGCAGAAACTCCACGATGGAAAATCCAAGGGCGTACAGGTTTGCTGTTGCTGCGGAAGTCGTGGGGTACTCCATCGCATTCAACCATTCCGCAGTGATTAGTTCAGGTGGCATCGCCCGAGCCGTTGTCCGAAGTTGCTGGTGAACTTCGGGAGATTCCATCAACGTTGCACACCCTTCATCCAGCCATCTCTCGATGCGGCGGCGTACGAGGGAGACCCGAACCATATGATCCACCTCATGAGGGATGACATCCCGGATCAACGCTTCGCGGTGCCCAGAGATCTCCATTCTCCAGCCAAAGACTTCACCCCCCTCAATCTGGAACTGGGTCTTTCCGCTTCCGGAATGCAGGGCGGGGACAACGAGAATCGGACATGGGGAAGACCAGTTTCCCGGAAGCGGGGCTCCCGACCAGAACAGGGCAGAACGATGCCGGGCCGCCTCCGCTGCATTCGTGATGGCCGGATCTGGGGAGACGAAGTTACGAGCCTCAGCGATCTCGGGGAGCGCCACCAGCAGGAGCAGCACCAGCATCACGCTCCCCGTCCGTGAAACGCTCTGAGAGGGGCGACCAGAGAACAGGAAAGAATTACGCAGCACGAACTCCTCCTTCATCGAGTTGACACTGAATGGAGGTGGAATCGAAGGTGGCAACTCGTTCGTACTTCCCGGTCCGGACCAGCTCCCGTAGCAGGCGGGCAGGGTGGTAACGGGACGGGTTGGCATGGTTCATCCGGTTCAGTCGCATAATCACGGCAGCGACCAGCTCCGAACAGAACAGCTGTTGCAGGTTGGCTCCGGGGAAGAAGCGGGAATATTGAAAGACCCGGGTCCCGGAGAGGAGGGCTCCGCCAAGGTCGTAGTCGATTCCCGGATCAATGAATTCGTCCAGAATCAGACGGGTGAGGAGGCGGCTTTCCTCAATCGTCAGCCGGTTGAAGTGAGTGAGGCGATAGAGATCGACCCGGCCCCCCTCACGGACGTAATCCTTCACTCGTTCGACAGGCAAATGCGCCTGTGCCCCGGAAACCGGTGCCTCACGAATCAAACAGGGGGAGCGGCACAACGTGGTCGACTCGGTCCAGATCATCTGGCCGCGCCAACGGCAAAGAATCGCGACATGAGACGGTCCGACCCGCAAGGAAGCCGGAGGGAAAAGCGTGGCTGTCCCCCAGCGAATGATTTTTCCTGTCCAGTCCGTGCCGTAGCACGCAGCAATATCTCCCGGCTGAAATTCCATGTCTCTCTGCTCGACGCCTGTATGAACCGGTTGACCTTTCGGAAAGACAAATCCGAACGGGTTTCTACTGCTAACCGGTCAGGTCGCGCGCAGCGGGAGCAGGTCAGGGCAGGATCTGTGTCAGGGGGACGCTATTTGGACGACGTGGCCTGCAGAAGCAGCAGCATCTCCGCCCATTGAATCTTTCGGGCGGCTCGTCCCAGCGGGGACTCGTCCTCGCCCGCACAGTCACGACACAGGTCGACAAAGGCCATTGCATCCCAGCCGGACTGAAAACGTCTTGCCCAAGGGGCGGCTCCCGGATCGTCGCACTGACGGAACGTTGCCGTTGCGAACTCAGCAAGCCGACGGTGAATGGGGTGTGAGCCGACATTTCGGAACCAGTATTTCGCATTGCTGTAATCCGGTTCCCGTCGATGAAGGATGGCGTGCCAGTAGTCCCCGTTTCGGGGACGTCCCTGGCCTTCGATCCCTTGTGCGAACTGGTGGCATCGCTCCTGGTCCCCCAGAATCTGACAGAGTCCCGCACTCAATGCCTGACCGGAGACGGTCTCACCAAAGGCTTCGACAAGCGAACATTCGCTGAACGACAATGGTTGTGAGGAGGCAACGAGACTCGGAAGGCGCGGATCGTCAATGGACGACTCCAGTGCTGACTCCACAATGGCAAAATAACGCTGCGGAACTTCCGGGTGCCCCTGAGCAAGCTGGCCGAATGGAAAGAGTCTCGATGAAGAGGATGTGGCGGACTGTCGTTCGGCAGTCCAGCGTTTCTGCTCGACAAAGATCAGTGCCTCCCATCGGGCTTCCGCTGCGAGTCCAGCGACTTCGATGGGGCATTCCAGCCAGAGAAGTTTCCCGAACTCGCCGATGGGGACAATCAACCAGTCTGGCGGGGAATGGGAAAACATGGGGCGAGCCACGTCCCAGGCTGCCGAAATCAGCGGTTCGAATTCTGGAGGGCCAAAGGCGAGAATGGGGGCTGTTCCACGAACTGAATCTGCTTTGAACGGGGATTCCGGGGTCGGGACCGGACAGAATTCGACTTCAGAAAGAGACATGAGACTGGCCTGCTTGTAGGGGAGAGCGACAGTGGATGGGATTCGCTCTCAGATTCTGGGATCGAGATGTGTGTCTCATCACATCGATCCCGGTCGAAAATTGCAACCCTGCAAATGAAGAGCGGTCGAGCTCTTGCCAGAGTCGGAGCCAGTCGGAGAGAAATCCTGCAAGTGCTGTGCAGGCCTATGTTTGAGCAGGACAGACGGAGTCCTCCAGTGCCTTGAGCAACTGATTCACAATAAACGGCTTGTAAAGGACTGTCCGAAGTCCCATCTGGCGGGCACGAACGAGCGTATGTTCGCCGTCGTAGCCAAAGCCGGTCATTAGAATGACTGGCAGGGCTTCGTTGGTCTCCCGCAGCCGTCGATACAGTTCTGAACCGGACATATCGGGCGGTTTGATATCACAGATAACCGCGTCGTAGTGGAATGTTCGCACCATGCGGAGGGCCTGTTCGCCATCCCGTGCGGTCTCGACGATCACATCAAACCGTTCCAGAATTTCATGGGCGCTGTGGCGGATCTCCCGTTCCTTGTCAACGACCAGAACGCGCTTGGCACAGATCCGCGGATGGGTTTGCTTGCGGACGACTGCGGAACCCGATTCAGAATAAATTGTGGAGCCGACCTGGCGAATCAGTTCGCGGATATCCTGTGTATGCTGGAGTACCCGTTTGAGTCGCTCACGCACCTGTGGGTCACTATCGCCGAATTTTTCGTACAACCACGAGGAATCGTTGAGGATATCATCAACGGGATCGGCCACTTCACAGAGCATCCGCTTGGTGCTTTCCTCGACGGTTGTTGCCTTTTCGGCCATCAACAGATCGAGTGTATTCAGCGCGACGGCCACTTCCCGGCAGAAGAGCTCGAGAAACTGGAGGTCTGTTTGTGAAAATGCACCCGGTCGAAAACTTTCGACGTTGAAAGTCCCGAGGACCTGATCATGCCGGATCAGGGGGACGGTGAGAGAACTTCGGGCTCCCGTTGCTCCCACCAGATAGAGCGGATCGGTGGCTGTATCTTCGCAAAGGTAACTTCGCCCTGTCGCCGCGACGAAGCCGGTGACTCCGTTCCCTTCGGCGCTCACTTTCAGGATTCGTTGCTCTGCAGTCGGGTCCATCCCGAGTGCCAGTAGCGGACGCAAGGTCTCGGTTTCCTGGTCAATTACGCGGACTTCAACTGTCTCAAACTCAAGGAGTTCCTGAGTGTAGTACCGCAACTTGGACTTCAGGAGTTCGATCCGGTCGTGAGTCGAGAGGTCCAGAACCTCTTCGGGGTGCAGGTCTCCCAAGTCGAGTCCCGCCTTGTAGATCGCGTTGAGCTTCTGTTGCTGCAGAATTTCTTCGGTATTGTCCCGGAGAATGACCAGAAGCAGCTGTTCCTCTTGTTGCTGGGCTCCACTGGTGCTGGGGACCGGGCTGACGGAGACGTCGTAGAATTTCTTCTCGTTGACGCGGACGCGGGTTTTGACTTCCTGTCCTGTTGCGAGAACGGTGTTTACCGGGCTGAAGTTCTGCCCGATGATCTCGGCATTTTTCCAGACATCAAAGAGGCGTGGAGCAGGGCACTTCTCGGGGGTGTCGTCTTCGTTGGAGAGGCTGATGATCTTGTTGGCAAGTTCATTGGCCCAGAGAATCTGCTCGCGCTCGTTCAGGAGCAGGATCGCTTCGGGAAAATGATTAAGTAGTCCGGAAGCTTCAATCATCATGCCGGCAGCGGCATCATCATTGCCAACAAGGCAGACTCCCGGAGGAGAGGCTGTTTTAAGCCGTTCCAAAGCCTCCCCCAGCGAGTCAGTTTCTGTGAATTTGCAATGTTCCTTCAACCTGTCCACCACCGGCGAAAGCGCCGCAGGTTTCACTCCGAAGACCAGAACTTCAACTTGATCCGGCACGTAAACTCCATCGGCCAGGATGACGTTTCCGCTGCATGATCTCGGCCTGTCAATCTCGACCTGTCAGCGGGAAACATGTCCTTTCTTGCCAGTCTGAACAGGGTGTCGCACTGGATGCCGCGAGTGTCGCGTGACCGCATCCAAGCCATCTTACGGGTCGGATCGGTTCCCGACAATGAGATTTCTCGCTCTTTTGCGCGACGGTTCGTCCCTTGTAATCCACTCTATCGTCTGATTCCAGACCGGAATGCAGATTCTCAATTTATATATTAACGTTCGTGATTGCGTTCTTGTTCAAGGGACGTTTTGGGTCTCCTCAGGACCTGACTCGCTGACTGAGGTGATCGGTCTGGGGCTCCCGATGCCATTACGGACACAGGTCCGAATTTTACGTTTGTGAGCATGACAGGAACTGGCGTCATTTGAACTCATCGTTACTCCTGTTACACTCTCGGTTTCGCCACTGACTCCGTCGTTGCCGGATTGCGACGGAGGATTTCCTGAACGGATCGAAGACAGGCACATGCAGACACAATCATTTCTCACCGCCCTTCGTGATGCTCCGCTCAACCAGGACGAGATTCGCAGTATGCTGAGCTCGGCGGTTGGGGCTGGGAGTTCGGAATTTCGCAAGGCTGTTGAACAAGTTGCCGCGGAATCTGAGCAGAACCCATCGCTGGCAGTCCGGGCTGGCATTGGATTCTTCCTGCTGGGGCAGGCCGAGAAGGCCGAGGCTGCTCTTTCCGGCTGCAAAGAGGGGATCGGACGCTACTACCTTGCAAAGGCACTGAGCACGCAGGGCAAATACGAACAGGCTGTCAAGGAGTTTGAAGCCGCTGCCAAGGCAGGGTACCAGCCGATCGAGTCCACTCTTTTATCTGCAGGATGTCTCCGAAAGCTTGGGCAGCTGGAAGAAGCAGAGAAAGTGATTCGCAGCACCGGCGCTGAAGGGGCGAGGCTGGCCGAATACTCCTATCAGATGGGGTGCATTCTCGCTGATCGGGGGGACAGCTTCGGGGCGATCGAATATTTCGAGCGTGCCGTCGATATGGATCCCAATCATCAGCGGGCTCTGTTCGCTCTCGCTGTTCAGAGCAGCCGCCACGGTGATGATGAAGAAGCGATCCAGCTTTACGAACGCTGCCTTTCCCGGCCTCCGTTTTACCTGGGGGCACTGTTGAACCTTGGACTGCTGTACGAAGACAACGAAAATTACGCTGCAGCACAGTACTGCTTTGAACGGGTCCTCAAGTACGACCCCAATAACGAACGCGCCCGGTTGTATCTGAAGGACATCGAAGCAACCGGCAATATGTACTACGACGAAGACTCACTCAAGCAGCAGCAGCGGCTGGAGCAGCTTCTCAGTCGGCCGGTCACCGACTTCGAACTTTCCGTTCGCAGCCGGAACTGTCTGGCGACCATGGGGATTCAGACGCTGGGCGATCTCACCCGTATCAGCGAGCAGGAACTTCTGGCCGGAAAGAACTTTGGAGAGACGTCTCTGACCGAAGTTCGAGAGCTGATGCGGATGCACAATCTGCAGCTGGGGCAATTCCTGCACGAGAAAACCCGCGAACCGTCGTTCGATATCCGCGACCTTTCTCCGGAAGAGCAGGCCAAGCTGGCACAGCCGGTCACCGACCTCAATCTCTCGGTTCGCTCTCGCAAGTGTATGACCCGGCTCGGAATCGCCACCATCGGCGAACTGATTGCCCGTACCCCGGACGAACTCCTCGCGGCAAAGAACTTCGGGGTGACCTCCCTGAACGAAATTCGAGACAAACTCGCCGAGATGGGGCTCAAGCTCAGAAACGACTGATTCAGAAACGACTGATTGGTCACTGGGACTCCGTTTCATCGTCATATCCTATCGCCGGCTGAATTCGTTTTTGTGAAATTCGGCCGGCGAAATGGGGCGGCAAGGAGAAATGACTTGCAGTCCCCGAACCTGAATCGGCCCGGAGCCGGTCCCCAGTAGGATTGGCTTGTTGGCCGTTCGCAGTCTGGTTCGGGAGGGACTGTCCATTCCTGAGATCCCCCTGAAGGCGAAGCGACGACTTCGCAAGTTGGTCTCTGGGGAGATGGACGGTCAGGAAGATTGCGAGGATGAAATTCCTCGTCAGACGAAGCGTTCTCGTGTTACATGGTGATACGGGCTGCGGTCAGATGTTCCAGTTCCCGATTCAGAACGGCCTGTCGTGAGGACTGCCGCGTATCCTCTCATTCAAACGATCGAACGACATGATCAGCGATCCGCAACTTCGTAAAATTGCCAGCCGTGTGGAAAATGGAGAGCGGCTGTCTTTTGAGGATGGCGTCTATCTGGATCGCCATGCCGATTTGCTGACGCTCGGACGGCTTGCCCATCAGGTTCGACAGGCAAGGCACGGGAATATTGCGTACTACAACACCAATATTCATCTCAATCCGACGAACGTCTGCGTTTACCGATGTACGTTTTGTGCATTTCGATCCGATCTGCGTGCTGAAAAGAGTTACGTCTTTACAGAACAGATGATTCGGGAGCGTGTTCTGGAAGCCAAGGCAGCCGGGGCAACCGAAATTCACGTCGTGGGTGGACTTCACCATCTCAAGAAATTTGACTGGTACGTCGACGTCATCCGCACCATTCATGACACATGGCCGGAGATTCATATCAAGGCCTGGACCGGCGTTGAAATCAGCTGGTTCGCCCATCTGACCAAGAAGCCCTATTCATGGATTCTTCAACAGTTGATCGATGCGGGGCTGGGAAGTCTCCCCGGTGGGGGGGCCGAGATTTTTGATCCGGTCGTCCGGGCCCAGATTTGCGAACACAAAGCCGATGCGAAAAGCTGGCTGGACATTCACCGGGCCGCTCATGAACTCGGGTTGAGGTCCAACGCGACAATGCTTTACGGGCATGTCGAACAGGCAGAGCACCGAATTGATCATCTGTTGAAACTCCGCGAGCTGCAGGACGAGACCGGCGGTTTTCAGACATTCATTCCACTGGCGTTCCATCCTGAGAACACCGGTATGGCGCACCTCCCCAAACCGACCGCTCATATGGACCTGCGGATGATTGCGCTGTCGCGGCTGATGCTGGACAACTTCGACCACATCAAAGCCTACTGGATCATGCTGGGGGAACAGACCGCTCAGGTCGCCTTGAACTTCGGGGCAAATGATCTCGATGGGACCGTGGTCCACGAACTGATTTACCATGATGCCGGGGCAAAAACCCCAGAAGGGTTGACCGTGTCGGAACTGCACCGGCTGATCCGGGAGGCTGGTTGCGAGCCTGTTGAACGGGACACCCTGTACCGTCGCGTGATTCGCAACGGAGCTGAATGGCGGGTTGAAGAACCGGTCCTCGCATCCTGACGGATCGGCCGGAGACGCTGTTCCTGCTCTCTCCATGATCTCAACGTGGATGGGGCCAGGATGATCTGAATGGGGCCCGTTCGATGGTGACGTGATTTCTCCGTTGCCTTGTCAAACGGAATCCGTTGAGTCACCCTTGATTCACATACGCTGATGGCCAATTTCATTCCAGTGGGACTCCTCTCATCGGGCCATCGGCGAGAGAAGAATTGGCCCTCATGACCTCACGCGATGAAATCCTCCGGACGATTCGCAGGCAGTTGCCGCAGTCGTCCCCGCTTCCCGACCTGTCTGGCGACTGGATTCACTATGAACGTCCTGTCGAGCAGTTCGGGATGGTCCTGTCTGCGGTCGGGGGAACTCTCCATTGCGTGCGAAGTCTCAGCGATATCCCTCCCTTGCTGGCTGATCTGATCGAGCCGGGACATCGGGTGATTTCCGGGATTGATCAATTGTTCGGGCCCGCTTTCCCGTACGATTCTATCGCCGATCCCCACGACCTGGAGGATGTCTTCCTTGCTGTTCTTCCGGGGGAGCTTGCCGTTGCCGAAAATGCAGCAGTGTGGGTCCAGACCTCCTCTCTGATCCAGCGAACCCTGTATTTCATCGCACAGCATCTGGCTCTGGTTGTTCCCGCTTCGCATGTGGTGAATAATCTGCATGAGGCATA
>Ga0065721_10000263_pt1 | contig 13283 bp, 8 predicted proteins | sample Mesricmetagenome_FD_59108 | JGI IMG/M metagenome (GOLD analysis project Ga0065721, IMG submission 59108) | Mesophilic microbial community from rice straw/compost enrichment Sample: eDNA_1 v2 (version 2) | ecosystem: Engineered > Solid waste > Grass > Composting > Bioreactor | place: USA: Davis... | reverse complement strand
TGTCGGACATCGAACAGGGCTACGCCAACCAGGAGTCCCAGCACTTCGGCTTCTACGTGCAGAAGGGCCTGTTCGAGGAGTACGCCGAGTTCGGACGCGGCCACGGCCACGACCTGGCGCCGTTCGACGCCTACCATCGGGCGCGTGGCCTGCGCTGGCCGGTGGTGGACGGCAAGGAGACCCGCTGGCGCTACCGCGAGGGCAGCGACCCGTATGTAAAGGCGGGCGCCGGCTTCCAGTTCTACGGCAACAAGGACGGCAAGGCGGTGATCTGGGCGCTGCCCTACGAGCCGCCGGCCGAGGCGCCCGACGACGAGTACGACCTGTGGCTGGTGACCGGACGGGTGCTGGAGCACTGGCATTCCGGCTCGATGACCATGCGCATCCCCGAGCTCTACAGGGCGTTCCCCGCCGCGGTGTGCTTCATGAACCCCGACGACGCCCGCGCGCGCGGGCTCAAGCGTGGCGACGAGGTGCGGGTGGCCTCGCGGCGCGGCGAGATGCGCACCCGGGTCGAGACGCGCGGCCGCAACCGCATGCCGCGCGGGGTGGTGTTCGTGCCCTGGTTCGATGCCGGCCAGCTGATCAACAAGGTCACCCTGGACGCAACCGATCCGATCTCCAAGCAGACCGACTACAAGAAGTGCGCGGTCAAGGTCCTCCCCGCATAGGAGCCGCGTCATGCGNAACCGGATGCCGCTGNTCGCAATCGCCCTGGCCGTCGTGCTGGGGGCACTGCTGTTCTTCCTCGGCGTGATCCTGGGTCGCGGCGCGCGCGAGGCGCGGGCGCCGCAACCGCAGGCCACCGCATCCGTGCCGGTGGACGCGCGGGCCGTCTTCATCCCCGGTTCCGGGCAGATCGACGCCATCCGCCGCGGCGTGCCGGTGGACCAGGAAGGCCACCCGCCGCCGATCGCACGGGTGGAGAACACCGACATCAANCGGGTGCGGGCCTATCCNATGCAGCCNCCGACCATNCCNCACGCGATCGACGGCTACCAGGTCGACCGGAACAGCAACCGCTGCATGCTGTGCCACGCCCGCGCCAACGCGGCCACCTTCCAGGCCCCGCCGGTGAGCGTCACCCACTACATGGACCGCGACGACCAGTTCCTCGCCTCGATCTCGCCGCGCCGCTACTTCTGCATGCAGTGCCACGTGGTCCAGACCGATGCCCCGACCCTGGTGGCCAACGGCTTCCGCGACATCGACAGCCTGCTTGCCGATCCGGCGGCCCCGCAGGCGGAGGTGCACTGAATGCTCCGCCGCCTCCGCCGCCACGTGTCGCTGCTGTGGATGACCCTGCGTTCGCCCAGCCGCTACTACAGCCTGGGGTTCCTGACCGTGGCCGGGTTCATCGCCGGCGTCCTGTTCTGGGGCGGGTTCAACACCGCGCTGGAGGCGACCAATACCGAGCGCTTCTGCACCAGCTGCCACGAGATGCGCGACAACGTGTTCGAGGAGCTGAAGACCACGATCCACTACACCAACCGCTCCGGCGTGCGCGCCACCTGCCCGGACTGCCATGTCCCGCACAACTGGACCGACAAGATCGCGCGCAAGATGCAGGCCTCCAAGGAGGTCTGGGGCAAGATCTTCGGCACCATCAATACCCGCGAGAAATTCCTCGACGAGCGGCTGGTGCTGGCCAGCCACGAGTGGGCGCGGCTGAAGGCCAACGACTCGCTGGAGTGCCGCAACTGCCACGACTTCGATTCGATGGACCTGACCCGGCAGGGCGCGCGCGCGGCCCAGGTCCACAAGCTGTGGCTGGGGACCGGCGAGAAGACCTGCATCGACTGCCACAAGGGCATCGCCCATCGCCTGCCGGACATGGCGGGCGTGCCGCAGGGCTGAATCGCCCCATCGTGGTGCAATCCACCTCATGACCGTTGCATGCGCCGGCGCATGGAGGGTGTGTGATGGCGCACCCGCATGAACGGGTTACGTGACCTCGCAGGAAAATCCGCAAAAGTCACACCGGTGACGGTTGGAATTCACAACGTATTTATCGGACCGCGCTGTAGATTGCAGCCGTAGCTCGCGCATATCCCCCACGATCTGCGTTGACCNCCCAAAACGAACCTCTGCTGCCCCCTGCCAGGGGTGGTGCGGGACACGTCAACCCCAGAAAAACGAGCCACTGCGATGTCAGCCGCCCCCGATTCCGTCGGTGTTGTCGCGTTACGTGAACCGAAGTCGCTGCGGCTTCCACCACGGGATGAACGGGGGCGCTTCATGCGCCGCCAGTCGGCAGCCGTGCTGCCGCAGCCGGGCCACCACAGCATCCCGGTGCTCTTCGTCGTTTCCGAGATGGCGGACTTCCTCAAGGCCGGCGGCCTCGGCGACGTCGCCGCCGCCCTGCCGCGCGCGCTGCGCCCTGCCTGCGACGTGCGCGTGCTGATCCCGGGCTATCCGGAAGTCCTGCAGCGCATCCGCGCCATGAACATCGTCGGCCGGGTGGACGCCCATGCCGGCCTGCCGGAATGCCGGATCGGCCTGACCCACCAGGCCGACGGCCTGCCGGTCTACGTGCTGCTGTGCCCGGAACTGTTCGAGCGCAGCGGCTCGCCCTACGTGGACGGCTCCGGCGCCGAGTGGGACGACAATGCAATCCGCTTCGCCACCTTCGCCCATGCCGCCGCGCGCATCGGCGCCGGTGGCTGCGGACTGAAGTGGCGGCCGGCCCTGCTGCACCTCAACGACTGGCCCTCGGCCATGGCCGCGGCCTACGTGCGCTGGACCGGCGGTGACACCCCGAGCGTGCTGACCATCCACAACCTCGCCTACCAGGGCGTGTTCCCGCGCAGCGTGGCCAAGGCCATCGGCGTGCCGAAGGCGCACCTGGAGGACATGGAGTTCCATGGCCGGCTTTCGTTCCTCAAGGCCGGGATCATCAACGCAACCCGCATCAGCACCGTCAGCGTCAGCTATGCGGCGCAGATCGTGGGGCCGGAGGAGGGCTGTGGCCTGCACGAGCTGCTGGCCAGGCGGGCCGCGCAGGGCCACCTCAGCGGGATCGTCAACGGCATCGACGACAGCTGGGACCCGGCCACCGACCGTTCCCTGCCGGCGCGTTTCAGCCCTGCCGACTGCCGCGACCGCCATCTCAACGCGCGCGCGGTACGCACCGCGTTCGGCCTGCCGGACAACGGCGGCCCGCTGTTCGCGGTCGTCTCGCGCCTGGTCCACCAGAAGGGCCTGGACATCACCTGCGAGGTGGCGCCGCAGATCGTGGCCGCCGGCGGCCAGGTCGTGATCATCGGTGGCGGCGAGCCGCAGGTGGAGGCGCAGGTGGCCGCCCTGGTGCGCCGCTTCCCCGGCGCCGTNGGNGCCTTCATCGGCTTCGAGGAAGGGCTGGCCCGGCGGATGTTCGCCGGTGCGGACTTCCTGTTGATGCCATCGCGCTTCGAGCCCTGCGGCCTCAGCCAGATGTACGCGCAGCGCTTCGGCTGCCTGCCGGTTGCGCATGCGACCGGNGGCCTGATCGACACGGTCGACGACGGCGTGACCGGCTTCCTGTTCGAGGGCGCCAGCGCCGACGGCCTGCGCCGCTGCCTGCAGCGNGCGATNCGTACCTTCCGCAGTCCGCTGCTGCTGGGCGCCATGCGCCGCGCGGCCATGCTGCGCCCCGGTGGCTGGACGCCGGCCGGGCAGCAGTACCACGCGCTCTACCGCCAGGCGGCCGGGATCGCCGCAACCCGGGGGCTGACCGCATGAGCGAAGGGGTGGCGGCCATGCCGCAGGAATGCGAACCAGCCTTCCCGGGCGGCCCCGGGGATCCGGAACGCGACGCCGCCCTGGCGGCGCTCGCGGCGGGCGANCCGGTCGACGCCTTCGCCTGGCTTGGCGCGCATGCGCTGCCGGAAGGCGGGTTCTGCCTGCGTGTCCTGTTCCCGGGGGCGGTTGCGGTGAGCTGCCGCACCGGCCCGGACCAGTGGGCCGCGCTGCGGCCGACTTCGGTGTTCGGCGTGTTCGAGGCACGGGTCGACGGCGGCGGCGTACACCTGCTGCGGGTGGACTGGGGCGACCGGGTCGAGGAGACCGAGGACGCCTACGGGTTCGGCGCGTTGCTGGACGAGGCGTTGCTGGAGCGCCTGTCGGCCGGCGATGGCGAGGCCTGCCGCGCGGCGCTGGGCGCCCATCCCATGCGGCTGGGCGAAGTCGAGGGCGTGCGCTTTGCGGTATGGGCGCCCAATGCCCGGCGCGTGTCCGTGGTGGGCGACTTCAACGGCTGGGACGGGCGTCGCCACCCCATGCGCCTGCGCCATCGTGCCGGCGTCTGGGAGATCTTCCTGCCGCGCGTGCGGGCCGGCGCCCTGTACAAGTACGAGATCACCGGGCTGGACGGCGCACGCCTGCCGCACAAGGCCGACCCCTGCGCACGCCAGTGCGAACTGCCGCCGTCCACCGCATCGCGGGTGGCCGATCCCGCGCCGTTCGCCTGGAACGACGAGGAATGGATGGCCTCGCGTGGCTGGGAAGGCAGGCCGCTTTCGATCTACGAGGTGCATGCCGGCTCCTGGCGACGCGATGCCGAAGGGCGCGCGCCGGACTGGGACGCGCTGTGCGACGAGCTGATCCCGCACGTGCAGGCGCTGGGCTTTACCCATATCGAGCTGCTGCCGGTCAGCGAGCATCCGTTCGGTGGCTCCTGGGGCTACCAGCCGCTGGGCATCTATGCGCCTACCGCGCGCCATGGCGAACCGGCGGCGTTCGCGCGCTTCGTCGACCGCTGCCATCGCGCCGGGATCGGCGTGATCCTGGACTGGGTCAGTGCCCACTTCCCGACCGACGCGCACGGCCTGCAGCGTTTCGACGGCACCGCGCTGTACGAGCACGAGGACCCGCGCGAGGGCTTCCACCGCGACTGGCACACCCTGATCTACAACTACGGCCGCAACGAGGTCTCGGCCTTCCTGGTCGGCTCGGCGCTGGAATGGATCGAGCGCTTCCATATCGACGGCCTGCGCGTGGACGCGGTGGCCTCGATGCTCTACCGCGACTACAGCCGGCCCGAGGGCGAGTGGGTTCCCAACGAGCATGGCGGACGCGAGAACCTGCAGGCGATCGGTTTCCTGCGCCGGATGAACAGCGAGCTGCGCCGCCGCTTCCCGGACGTGATGCTGATCGCCGAGGAGTCCACCGCCTGGCCGGGCGTCACCGCGCTGGCCGAACACGGCGGGCTGGGTTTCACCCACAAGTGGAACATGGGCTGGATGCACGACACCCTCCAGCACATGGGGCGCGATCCGATCCATCGCGGCTGGCACCACAGCGAGATGACNTTCGGCCTGGTCTACGCCTTCGCCGAGCGCTTCGTGCTGCCGCTGTCGCATGACGAGGTGGTGCACGGCAAGGGCTCGCTGCTGCGGCGCATGCCCGGAGACGAGTGGCAGCGCTTCGCCAACCTGCGGGCCTATTTCGCCCTGATGTGGGCGCACCCCGGGGCCAAGCTGCTGTTCATGGGCGGCGAGTTCGGCCAGCTGGCCGAATGGAACCACGATGCCCANCTGGACTGGGAAGAAGCCAGGCGCCCGTGCAACGATGGCCTTGCGCGGCTGGTCGGCGACCTCAACCGCATGCTGCGCGCGCAGCCGGCCCTGCACGTGGCCGAGCAGGACGAGCGCAGCTTCGAGTGGAGCGTGGCCGACGACTCGCGCAACAACGTGGTCGCCTTCCTGCGCCACGATCCGGACGGGCGCGCGCCACCGGTGCTGGCGGTGACCAACCTGACCCCGGCCGTGCACCATGGCTACTCGGTAGGCGTGCCCTGCGCCGGCGGCTGGCGCGAGCTGCTCAACACCGACAGCGCCCATTACGGTGGCAGCAACGTCGGCAATGGCGGCCTGCTGCAGACGGTGCGGCGACCCATGCATGGCCACGCGCAGTCGCTGGCCCTGACCCTGCCGCCGCTGGCCACGCTTTACCTCCAGGCCGGGGCATGAACGCCGTCGCCACGCCCCAGCCCCCGGGCGCCTGCCCAGCCGGGGAGGGGCGCTGGTGCTTCCGCCTGTGGGCGCCGGATGCGCGCCAGGTGGAACTCGTGCTCGCCGGCCAGGCCGTGCCGATGCGGGCAGCGGGCGAAGGCTGGTTCGAAGTCGAAGCGGCGGCCGCTGAGGGCGCGCGCTACCGCTATCGCATCGATGGTGGCAACGAGGTGCCGGATCCGGCCTCGCGCTGGCAGCCCGAAGGCGTGCACGGACCCAGCGCCCTGTACCGCGGCGATTACACGTGGCTCCACGACGGCTGGCGTGGCCGGCCCTGGCGCGAGGCCGTGGTCTACGAGCTGCATGTCGGCGCGTGCGGCGGCTATGCCGGGGTGCGCGCGCAGCTGCCGCGGCTGGCGGCACTGGGGATCACCGCGATCGAGCTGATGCCGCTGGCCCAGTTCCCGGGCAGCCGCAACTGGGGCTACGACGGGGTGCTGCCGTTCGCTCCGGCCCATGCCTATGGCACCCCGGACGAGCTCAAGGCGCTGGTGGACGANGCCCATGGCTTGGGCCTGATGGTGCTGCTGGACGTGGTCTACAACCACTTCGGCCCGGACGGGAACTACCTGGGCAGCTATGCCTCGTCGTTCTTCCGCGCCGGCTCGCACACACCCTGGGGCGAGGCCATCGATTTCGGGCAGCCGGCGGTGCAGGGCTATTTCATCGCCAATGCGCTGATGTGGCTGGAGGAATACCGCTTCGACGGACTGCGCCTGGACGCGGTGCATGCGATCGAGCCGACCGCCTTCCTCCACCAGCTGCGGGAGGCGGTGCATGCGGCCCTGCCTGCCGACCGCCACGTGCACCTGGTGCTGGAGAACGAGCACAACCAGGCCAGCCTGCTGCGCGGGGGTTTCACCGCGCAGTGGGACGACGACTTCCACAACGCCCTGCACGTGCTGCTGACCGGCGAGGACGAGGGCTATTACGGCGATTACGCGCCGCAGGCCGCCGCGCACCTGGCGCGCGTGCTTGGAGAGGGCTTTGCCTGGCAGGGCGAGACCACCCCGCGGGGGCGCGTCCGTGGCGAGTCGAGCGCGGATGTGCCGCCGGAACGCTTCGTCGCCTTCGCCCAGAACCACGACCAGATCGGCAACCGCGCCTGCGGCGAGCGGCTGTCGGTGCTGGTCACGCCGGAACGCCTGCGCGTGGCGATGGCCCTGACCGCGCTGACCCCGATGGTGCCGCTGTTCTTCATGGGCGAGCCCTGGGCGGCGCGCGAGCCCTTCCTGTTCTTCACCGACTTCCAGGCGCCACTGGACGAGGCCGTGCGCGAAGGCCGCCGCCGCGAGTTCGCGCACTTCGCCGCCTTCGCCAGTGCCGAGGCCAGGCGCACGATTCCCGATCCCAACGCGGCCTCGACCTTCGAGGCTTCGCGCGCGCCCTGGCCGGCCGGGGACGATGCCCTGGCCGGGGCGTGGCTGGCCTGGTTCGGCGGACTGCTCGCCCTGCGCGCCCGCGAGCTGGTGCCGCACCTGGACCAGGCCCGGCCACTTGGTGGGCGCGTGATCGGCGAGTCCGCCGTCGCTGCCGGCTGGCAGCTGGGCGCGACACAGTGGTGGATCGAACTGAACCTCGGCCGCACCACGCTTCCCAGCGCCCTGCCGCCGGGAAGCGACNTGCTGCGCACCGGGCCGATGGAGGAGGGCGAGCTGCCGCCGGACCGGCTGCGCGTGCGCAGGGTGGGCCCATGAGCGGGGGCGACGCGAGCCTGCACGCCCTGGCCGAGGCTGCGGGCCTGTGCCGCGAATGGACCGATGTCTCCGGCCGGCCGCAGGTGGTGTCCGACGCCACCCTGCACGGGGTACTGGCGGCGATGGATCTTCCCGCGGTCACGGTGGCGCAGCGCCGCGACAGCCTGCACCGGCTGCAGGCCGTGCAGGCCNAGNCGCCGCTGGTGACCGCCCGTCCAGGTACCCGGATCGCGGTCGGCGGCGGGCCTGGCCTGCGGCAGTGGGAATCGGAGGACGGCGAACGCGAGGACGCACGGGTCGACGCGCGTGGCCGCGTGCGTGTGCCACTGACGCCGGGTTACTGGACGCTGCACGATGGCGCGCCGCGCAGGGTCGCGGTGGCGCCGGATCGTTGCTTCGGCGTGGAGGATGCGGTGCCGGAAGGACGCGCCTGGGGCGTGGCGCTACAGGTGTACTCGGCGCGCACCTCGGGCGATGGCGGCATTGGCGACACCGCCGGCTGCAGCGACTGGGTGCGCAGGCTGGCCGCCGCCGGTGGCGACGCGCTGGCGCTGAGCCCGGTACATGCCGCGCTCGAGGGCGCTGGCTATTACAGCCCCTACGCACCCAGCGACCGGCGCTGCCTCGATCCCCTGCATGCCTCGCCGTCGCAGGTATTCGGCGAAGTGGCGGAACAGACGCTGGAGGATGATCCGGGCCTGCACCCGCACCTGCGTGAACTGGAGTCGGCGCGGTTCGTCGACTGGGCCGCGGCGCGGCCGGCCAAGTGGGCCTGGCTGCGCCGGCTGCATGCGCATGGCCTGGCCCTGCGCCCCGACCTGCAGGCGGACTTCGCACGCTTCGCCGCCGCGCCGCCACCGGAAGTGGCCGCGTATGTCGCGTTCACCGCCGGCGATGACGAGGACGCCGCGCAGCTGCACCTGTTCGGGCAATGGCTGGCACGCACCGCCTGGGCGCAGTGCCAGCGACAGGCGCGCGGGGCCGGGCTGGGCATCGGCCTGGTCGCGGACCTGGCGGTGGGCTTCGACCCGTCCGGCAGCGAGGCCGCGGCTTCGCCGTCGGCGGTGCTGCGGGGACTGGAACTGGGCGCGCCGCCGGATGCNTTCAATGCCGAAGGGCAGGCCTGGGGCATCAGCGGCTATTCGCCCACCGGGTTGCGGCNGTCGGGCTTCGCGCCGTTCATCGAGCTGCTGCGCGCGGTGATGCGCGACCGCGGTGGCGTGCGCATCGACCATATCCTCGGCCTGCAGCGGCTGTGGGTCGTGCCGCGCGGCGCCAGTGCACGCGACGGCGTTTACCTGCGCTGCGAGCTGGATGTGCTGCTCGACCTGCTGGCGCTGGAGTCCTGGCGCCACCGCTGCATCGTGATCGGCGAGGATCTGGGCGTGGTACCGCCGGGCATCCGCGCGAAGCTGGCGCGCCGCGGCGTACTGGGGATCGACGTGCTGCCGTTCACCCGCGACCGCCGCGGCGCGTTCATGCCGCCCAAGCGCTGGCGCCGCCATGCGGTCGCCACCACCACCACACACGACCTGCCCAGCATCGCCGGCTGGGGTGAGGGGCGCGACATCGCCTGGCGCCTGGGACTGCAGGAGGGAACGCCCGAAGCGCTGCTTGCCACGCCGCAGTGGCAGGAGCGGCAGGCCGACGTGGCGCGCCTGCGCAAGGCCTTCCGCACCGAGGGCATCGACAGCGGGGACCTGCGCATGGATGCCTTGCGTTTTACCGCCCGCTCCCCGGCCGTGCTTGCGCTGTTGCCGGCCGAGGACGCGCTGGGCCTGGGCGAACAGCCCAACCTGCCCGGGACCACCGACAGCCATCCCAACTGGCGCAGGCGCCTGCCGGATCCGCTGCCGGAGCCGGTCCTGGATACATCGCTGCAGGCCTTCGCCCAGGCCCGCAGCGACGCGGCGGAGGCGACGCCATGAGCCGGCCTTCGCACCCCGCTCCCCGGGCCACCATGCGCCTGCAGCTGCATGCAGGCTTCACCCTGGACGACGCCACGGCGCAGGTCGGCTACTTCGCCCGCCTGGGCATCAGTCACCTGTACCTGTCGCCGGTCGGCGCCGCGGTGCCCGGCTCGACCCATGGCTACGACAACACCGATCCGACCCGGGTGAACCCGGAGCTGGGGGGCGAGCCGGCCCTGCTGCGCCTGTCGCAGGCCGCGCGCGGGCGTGGCATGGGCCTGCTGCTGGATATCGTGCCCAACCACATGGCCACCCACGCCAGCAATGCGTGGTGGATGGACCTGCTCGGGCACGGCCGCCGCAGCCGNCATGCCGACTGGTTCGACGTGGACTGGGAGGCGCCCGGCGCGGGTGGCCGCCTGCTGCTGCCAGTGCTGGACCGTCCGCTGCATGCGGCGCTGGCCGAAGGCCTGTTGCAGCTGGAGCGCCGGGACGATGGCTGGCAAGTGCGCCATTACGACCAGGCCTGGCCGCTGGGTCCCGGCACAGTACCGGCACCTGCCGGCGCCCGCGCGGGGGCCTGGCTGCAACGCGTCAATGCCGGGGCCCGCCGCGGCGAGGGCACGCTGGCCGGCATCCTCGAACGCCAGGCTTACCGGCTGCTCTGGTGGCGCGCGGGCAACGACCGCATCAATTACCGCCGCTTCTTCGACATCACCTCGCTGGCCGCGCTGCGGGTGGAACGCCGCGACGTGTTCGAGGCGGTGCATGCGCTGCCGCTGCGGCTGCTGGCCGAGGGCGTGATCGACGGCGTGCGCGTGGACCATGTCGACGGCCTGACCGATCCCACCGGCTACGTGCAGGCGCTGCGCGGGGCGCTGGACCGTGCCGGCGCGCGTCGCGGCCTCGCGNCGGGACAGGCGCTGCTGTACGTGGAAAAGATCCTCGCACCCGGCGAGCAGCTGCCGGCGTCCTGGCCCAGCCAGGGCACGACCGGCTACGACTTCATGGACCAGGCCGGCGCGGTGCTGCATGACGCCGCCGGCCTGCAGGACCTGCGTGCGCGCTGGGAGCAGGCCGGTGGCGAGGGCGACTTCGCCGCGGTCGAGCGCGATGCGCGGCTGCTTGTCCTGCGGGGCCCGCTGCAGGCCGAGTTCAACCGTTGCCTGCACAGGCTGCTGGCGGTCGCCGCGCAGGAGCCGGCGCTGGCCGATTTCAGNGCGCAGATGTGGGCCCGCGCCCTGCAGGCTCTATGCGTGCGATTCCCGGTCTACCGCACCTATGCGGGCCAGGACGGGCTGGATGCCGAAAGCGGCGCGTGGCTCGATGCCGCCGCGGCTGCCGCGCGGGACGATCTCGGTCCGGCGGAGGAGCAGGCCCTGGCAGCGCTTACCGGCTGGCTGCGCGGCGGCNCCGATGCGGCTGGCGTGCCCGCCGCACTCCTGCAGCGGCTGCGCGCCGGCTTCGAGCAGCTCACCGCGCCGCTCAACGCCAAGGCGGTGGAGGACACCGCGTTCTACCGCCATGGCGTGCTGCTGTCGCGCAACGAGGTCGGCAGCCACCCGCTGCATGCACCGCCGGGCATTGATGGTTTCCACCGCGCCTGCCGCGAGCGCGCCAGGCGCCATCCCCTGGCGTTGCTGGCCACCGCCACCCATGACCACAAGCGCGGCGAGGACACACGCGCCCGGCTGGCGGCGCTGTCGCATCGCCCCCAATGGTGGGGCGAACAGATCGACGTCTTCGAGGAGGCCACGCCGCCGCGCCTGCGCGACGCGGTGCCGGCCACCTTCCGCCTGATGCTGTGGCAGACCCTGGTCGCGGCCTGGCCGCTGCAGCTGGCCGGCAACCACGCGCGCCGGACGTATGCCGATCGCGTCATCGCCTGGGCGACCAAGGCGNTGCGCGAGGGCAAGCAGCACAGCAGCTGGACCGAGCCGGANGAAGGCCGTCGAAGCGGCAGTCGATGCGCTGGTGCGCCATGCGCTGAGGGACAACGCCCTGCACCAGGCGCTGGCCCGGACAGCCGAAGCGCTGGGCGTGCCCGGAGCGCGCCTGGGCCTGGCCCAGCTGCTGTTGCGGCTGGCCACGCCCGGTGTACCCGACACCTACCAGGGCACCGAGGGCTGGGACCTGAGCCTGGTCGATCCCGACAACCGTCGCCCCGTGGACTATGCCCTGCGCCGTGCCTGGCTGGACGACGCCCGCGACTGGCCGGCGCTGCTGCGACAGTGGCAGGACGGNGCGGTCAAGGCCCGGCTGCTGGCGTCNATGCTCGCGCGGCGCAGCACGCATCCACGGCTGTTCCAGGCGCGCTACACGCCGCAGCCAGCAGGCGAGGACGTGGTGGCATTCCTCCGCGGCAGCGGCCGCCAGCAGCTGTGGGCCGGCGCGCTGGTGGGCGATGCCCCGGNGGTGGAAGGCGAAGGACTGCTTGTGCCCGAAACGCACTGGAGTGCGCGCAGCCTGCGCCTGCCCGCGGGCAACTGGCGCGACGTGCTGGGAGATGCGCGCCTGGAACTGGAATCGCCGCGGGACGTGCCGCTGTCGACGCTGTTTGCACGCTCGCCCGTGGCAGTGTGGATCACTGAATGAGGAACGATGCCATGGACCCGGCCGAGCGCCAGCGCCGCACGCGCGAACTCGCGCGCCAGATCTGGGAGGCCGAGGGCCGCCCCGACGGCCAGGAGCTGCGCCACTGGGGCATGGCCGAACGCCTGGTGGAAGCCGAGATCGCCGCACGCGCGCTGGACCAGCAGGCCGGCCAGGGAACCGCGGGAGAGGAGGACGAACGTGCCGACGCGTAAATGGAGCCGCCAGTCGCGGCTGGAAGAGGGCACGCCGTACCCGCTGGGCGCGACCTGGGATGGGCTGGGCGTCAACTTCGCCCTGTACTCGCGGCATGCCACGAAGGTGGAGCTGTGCCTGTTCGACGAACGCGGACGCGAGCAGGAACGCATCACCTTGCCCGAGTACACCGACGAGATCTGGCACGGCTACCTGCCCGATGCGCGGCCCGGCCAGCGCTACGGCTACCGCGTGCACGGCCCGTACGAGCCGGACGCCGGCCACCGCTTCAACCCGCACAAGCTGCTGCTGGATCCCTACGCCAAGCAGATCAGCGGCGAGCTCAAGTGGGCGCCCCACCTGTTCGGCTACACCCTGGGCCACCGCGACCTGGACCTGAGCTTCGACCGCCGCGACAGCGCCCCGTACATGCCCAGGTGCGTGGTGATCGATCCGGCCTTCACCTGGGGACGCGAGCGCTCGCCGGCCACTCCCTGGGACCGGACCGTCGTCTACGAAGCCCATGTGCGCGGCCTGACCATGCGCAATGGCGCCATCCCGGAGGGGCTGCGCGGCACCTTCGCCGGCCTGCGCCACGACGCGGTCATTTCGCACCTGAAGTACCTGGGCGTGACCGCGATCGAGCTGCTGCCGGTGCATGCTTTCGTCGACGACCAGTACCTGCTGGACAAGGGCCTGCGCAACTACTGGGGCTACAACTCCATCGGCTTCCTCGCCCCGCATCCGCGCTACCTGTCGGGCAGCAGCATCACCGAGTTCAAGCAGATGGTGGCGCGGATGCACGACGCCGGGATCGAGGTGATCCTGGACGTGGTCTACAACCACACCGCCGAGGGCAACGAGCTGGGCCCGACGCTGTCGTTCAAGGGCATCGACAA
>Ga0065721_10051883_pt1 | contig 13285 bp, 11 predicted proteins | sample Mesricmetagenome_FD_59108 | JGI IMG/M metagenome (GOLD analysis project Ga0065721, IMG submission 59108) | Mesophilic microbial community from rice straw/compost enrichment Sample: eDNA_1 v2 (version 2) | ecosystem: Engineered > Solid waste > Grass > Composting > Bioreactor | place: USA: Davis... | reverse complement strand
CGGCAGCGCGAGGCCCAGGCCGAGACTGAGAAATACCGCCAACAACTGTGCCGGAGGCTGGGTCAGCGCGTAGCCCAAAGCGGCAGCCATAAATGGCGCGGTGCAAGGTGTCGCCACTACTGTGGCGAGCACACCCGTAAAAAAGCTGCCGGCGTAACCCGATTTATTGGCGAGACCAGAACCCAACCCGGCAACAGATCCGCCGAAATAAAACACGCCGGATAAGCTCAACCCCACAGCGAACATCAGGTACGCCGTCAATAAAACAAACAGAGGCGATTGAAACTGGAACCCCCAGCCGATCTGCGCGCCACCCGCTTTAAGGACGATCAACAGCAGCGCCAACAGTCCGAAGCTGGCGAGCACTCCGAAGGTATAAACCAGGCCGTGGCGGCGGATATGGGTTTGCGATTGGCCGGACTGACCGATCAGGGAAAGTGCTTTGAGCGACAGCACCGGGAACACACAGGGCATTAAATTCAGAATGATGCCGCCCGCCATTGCCAACAGCAGAGCAGCCGCCAGCCCCGGCACACCGGAACCGCTGATAGGCGTTGCGGTTAGCGTGGGCCTCACCTCAAAACTGCGAGTCGCCCCACCCTTCTCGGTCAGCACCAATACGCCGGCCAACTGGTTGCCAATTGCGGGAGGCGCTTCTCCAGCCGGCAGAGTCAGTTCGAGTCCGGAGGTTGAAACCGTAAGAGGCTGTGGGTCGCTCTGGCGAATATGGCCCCACTCAAAGGGGTAAAACCACGCATCCGCCAACTGAGCCAGTGCCCCTTCGGGCGTTTCCAACGCGAGCTGGAATTTACCAGCGGTGCCGACAGAAGCGCGAACGGGCCATGGGCTCGCTACGGGCAAACGCGCCAGTGCCTGAGCAATTAGCGGGTTTTTCTCGCGTGGCACTTCGTAGCGAAGCAACACCGGCAAAACCAGATCGAGGGAAACTTGCTGCGGGATACATTCCTCTTCACACACCAGCCAGTCCACTACGGCTTTCACCGCAAAGCTGTCTTCGCTGGGACGCAAATTCTCCGGCACCCGAATACGGCTCAGCAGCGTCACTTCATTTTCATAGCCGTAATTGGTGATTGGCCCCATGGAAATGCGCGCGGGCGCGGGCCAAAGGATTTCACTGGCGGAAGCGCCCGTTGGTAATTCCCATTCAATAGTGATGGCATTGCCGGAGTCGCCCGGGTTGACCCAGTAGGTGTGCCAGTGCGGAATAATTTTTTGTTGTACACCTATATAAATTTCCGCTCCCGGATAAACCGCGGAGGTTTCGGCAATTAAACGAGCGGATACCTGATCGGTGGCGGCGTGATCTGCCGCTTCAGTCGCTCCGGTTGTCATAACAACCGCGGCAATCCATACGGATAACCAGCGCGGCACTCGAGAAAATTTCCAACACAGGTTAAATGAATCAAGCACTCTCAGAAGGCCTTTAATAAGCGGCAGATTTTTTGCCGAGAGCCCGCCAAACAGCAACGGCCATGCCATGCGCCGCCATCGAGATGAAATTAACTCAACAAAATGGGGAATGCGGATAAATACAGAATTTATTGCTGCGCAAACAGCAAAGACATCTCCAGATTGTTGCCAGAACAACAAGGGCTATCAGCGACATCAAAGCTCGCTGTGGTAAAGGAATTATGGTGAGACGAAAAACTCGGGGAAATGCTGCATTTCCTGCAGTTGTTCTGCGTAAAAACCAGCAATTTGTGGAAATACGGACAGAAAATAAGGTTCTGAAATTTTCTGCCCGAGGTTGACTTAATCGGCACTATTTTGGCATTGCGATGAAATTATGCGCGGTTCGCTGCAAATAACGTCAATAGGAGTTCACCGCATGTTCAACTCGATACGGCTCCCCCTCCCCGTCGTGTTCCTCTTCCCCGGCGTGGGAATTGGAATTCGAATCCGGCAAAAAGCCGTAGCGTTTCAACAGCGTGCGCATCACATTGCGGGAAATTCCCAAGAGCGCGGCGGTGTGAACCTGGTTGTTGCGGCAGAAGGAAAATGCTTCTCGCACTACCAGCTCTTCCAGCTCCTGAAACAATGGCCGGTTGTCCGGCGACTGAAACAGGCGCTGCAATTGTCGCGAGATAACAGTAAGGCCATCTTCCGCCGCCTCTTGCACCGGGGAGCTCTCCCCTACAGCACTCGCAACTGGAGCGCGCGGCGCCACATTGTCGCCGACATCCCAACCACCGGTAACGCGCAAATCTGCAGGCTCAATAATCCCGGATTTAGATACCAAGAGCGCAAAATGCACGACATTTTCCAGCTCGCGAATATTTCCCGGCCAGGAATATCGATTCAACAGCTGGATCGATTCCGCAGCGAATTCCGGTTGCGAATAACCCATACGCTGACTGTACATTTTGGCGAAATAGCGCGCGAGGGGAAGAATATCGCCAGGGCGTTCGCGCAATGGCGGCAAACGCACCTGCGCAATATTGATCCGGTAGAGCAAATCCCGGCGGAAATGTCCGGCGGAAACCGCGTGACCGAGATCAACGTTGGTGGCCGCCACTAGTCTTATGTCCACCGGAATTGATTTGCGCGAACCTATGCGGACCACTTCACGTTCCTGCAAAACGCGCAGCAGCTTTACTTGTAACGGCAAGGGTAAATCGCCGATTTCATCGAGAAACAAGGTGCCGCCATTAGCCGCCTCAAACCAGCCTTCCCGCTTGCCGGTGGCACCAGTGAAAGAACCCGCTTCGTGGCCAAAAAATTCACTTTCCGCCAAATGGTCGCTGATGGCGCCGCAGTTGATCGCTAGAAAAGGACCTTTGCGACCGCTCAACAGGTGGATGTGTCTTGCCACCAGTTCTTTGCCGGTTCCGGTCTCACCATTAATCAGGACCGGCGCCTCGCTGGGGGCAATGCGTTCAATATATTTAAGTAAGGCCGCCGACGCGGGATCGGAAAAAACCAACGCTTTCGCCCGCACTGACAGTGGTTGCAGATCTCCTCCTTGAAGGGAGAGGATCAAAGGTTCTTCTTTATAGTCGTTCACAGTTCGCCTCTTCGTCGTCAGAAGGTGCATTCGATTCAGGCCGCAGATTTTAGTGGTCAGTGCAGAAATTGCTAAACAAGAAAAAAATATAAACTTATGACGTATTCTTGATAAGAGCCGCGACTGGCGCGGCCTTGCGAAAATGCTGCCTTTGCAACACCTGCGCTTTTAGGCATTGCAAAAAAATTGCTATGGATATGAAAAATCCTTGTTTTCCTTCTTTCTGGCGCGCGATTAATGTTGGGCTTCAATTTTGATCGAGGTAATGGGTATGACACTCTTTAAACAAGGACTTTTTTCCATTCTGGGCCTGTTTGTTTTGCTCAGCAGCCAACTTGCCAGCGCCGCCGCTGCCGATGTTCTGGTCACAACCGACTGGCTGGAGAAAAATCTTAAAAATGCCAAACTGAGAATTCTTGAGGTCAGCGTAGACCCGGGCCAATTTGAACGCGGCCATATTCCCGGTGCGTTTAATTTGAGCTGGCATACCGATTTGGTGGATCCGGTCAAACGCGATATTACCAGCCGGGAAAATCTGCAAGCCCTGTTGCGCAAAGCTGGTGTGAACAGCGATTCCACCATTGTGATTTACGGTGACAACAACAACTGGTTTGCCGCCTGGGGCGCCTGGGTTTTGGATATTTACGGCGTGCAAAATGTGAAATTGCTGGATGGCGGACGCAAAAAATGGGAAGCCGAAGGCCGCCCTCTTTCCGCCAAAGCGACCGTGGCCAAAGCCGGATCTATTGAAGTGGGGACAGCCAACCTGCAACTGCGCGCATTTCTTCCTGATGTCGTAAAAGCGGCGAACTCCAATGCGGAAGACGTGAAGCTGGTGGACATTCGCTCACCCGATGAATACGCAGGCAAAATTTTTGCGCCTGCTGGCGTTGCGGAATTATCCGTCCGTGCTGGCCATGTTCCCGGCGCGGTAAATGTGCCTTGGAGTCAAGCTGTTGCCGCCGACGGTACATTTAAAAGTGCCGATGAATTGCGCAAAATCTACGCCGCTGTTGGCGTCGATGGCAGCAAACCTGTGATCACCTACTGCCGTATTGGCGAACGCTCCAGCCACACTTGGTTCGCATTAAAGAAAATTCTGGGCTACGACGTGCGCAACTACGACGGGTCCTGGACAGAATACGGCAATTCCGTGGGTGTTCCGGTGGTCAATCTGGCCGGCACCGTCTGGGGCGGCAAATAATTCCTTTTTAACACTCCTTCAAGTAAGTGTCATTGCGCTCTTCGGAGCGCTTTTTTTTGCAAGTTATTTATGACGATATCTCATTCAACTTCATCAGTTTTACAGCGCTACTTTTCCGTCACGGTTATTGCCATTTTATCTGAGTTTTATTTTTGGCTCAGCCGATTCTCGGAGAGCGGACGCGATTTATCCCTGTCGCTGATATTCGGTGCGCTTTTCGGATTATTTCTGCAGCGCTCGCGCTTTTGCTTTTTTTGCGTTACGCGGGATTTTATCGATCAACGCGACAGTCGCGGATTGTTGGGTATATTAGTAGCCTTAATTGTCGGCACTATCGGATATGCGGTGGTTTTCGGCGCGATTTTACCAGAACCCACCTTAAGCAAGCGTCTGCCACCCGATGCCCATATAGGTCCGGTCAGCTGGATGCTGGCTTTAGCTGCATTGGTTTTTGGCGCGGGCATGGCACTATCCGGCTCCTGCATCAGCGCGCATCTTTATCGCCTCGGCGAAGGGGCTTTTACTTCTCTGTTTGCGCTTGTCGGTGTGATCGCCGGTTTCCTGCTCGGTTTTACTACTTGGAACTGGGTTTATTTGCGAGTCATTCAAGATGCGCCGGTCATTTGGCTGCCCAACCATTGGGGTTATGACGGTGCCGTGCTGGCGCAGTTGGCGGTGCTTACAGGTTTAGCTTTGATTCTAATCCGTTGGCATAGATCCAGCGTCGATACTCCTGCCGTATCTACCTTCCAAGCAATATTCACCCAGCGCTGGCCGGCTTATGTCGGCGGTATTTTAATTGGCGCTCTGGGTACTGCCGCTTATTTTCGTATAGCGCCTTTGGGTGTCACAGCGGAAATAGGCAGTATCGCGCGGACGTTGGGGGATGTGCAGCATTGGTTGCCGGAGCGGCTGGAAGGGCTCGATTCTTTTACCGGCTGCGCCACGGTGGTAAAAGAGACTCTACTCTCCAATAACGGCGTTTTTATTATCGGCTTGATTTTAGCGGCGTTGGCGGCAGCGCTGGCGGCGGGACAATTCAAGCCACAATTACCGAATTGGCGCTCTGCCCTGCGGCAATGTTGCGGCGGCATATTGTTGGGATGGGGATCTATGACGGCCCTCGGTTGCACCGTGGGCACTTTACTTTCCGGAATTATGGCCGGCGCTGTTTCCGGGTGGGTGTTCGCGGTTTTTTGTTTGCTCGGACTGTGGTTGACTTGGCGAATCCGCCGCTCACTCTCTACCTGAGCGGTAACTCCAGCGCGGAATCAATACCAGAGCCAACACGGAAATTACGGTAAGGCCTACCGTTATCCAAGGAATAATCGGATCCTGCGCAACCCGCTCGGGGTAAATGCTGAAAATTGCCCCCAGTCCCAAGCCGTTGCCACCGCACACCAACACCGCAGCGGCCCAATCCTGAAAATTGCGCGCGCCGTTGGCGCTTTGCGCCCAGCGCGGATCGGTGTTGTAACTGGGCAGCGATTCATGGGCGTTCTGCAACTGCTCCAAGGTCGAAAGAAAACGCCGCAAATGCGTTATGGATCGCTCGGTTTTAAAATTGAGAAATGCCAAGCAAATGGATGCCACAGGAAAACCGAGCGATAACCACTCCACCGGCAACTCACTTTTTTGACCGCCGGATTGCAATGCGACCAATGCGGCCAGCAAGCTGACCACCAGCGTGGTGTAAAGCAGCAACGCTTGCTGGCGTTGTGCGATACGCGCATTCACCTCTTGATAGGCGGCAATAAAACGGTAATTGGCATCGACATACGCAGACAGTGCCATAACTTTTTCCAACCAATGAAATTTGAAATTAAGAAAGCGTTTTTTGCTGGCGGTATTCCAATACGGTTTTCAGCAGCAACGTCAGCAAAGCGATACAGGCAAGCAAAAGAGACGCAGTGAATGCGCCGACACTGTTGTAATCCTGTTGCAGCAATTGCACCTGCAACGGCAGTGTGTTGGTTTGACCGCGAATGGAACCCGAAACCACCGCCACCGATCCGAATTCGCCGACCGCGCGCGCTGTGGTGAGTACTGTGCCGTACAGCAATGCCCACTGAAGATTGGGCAAGGTGATACGCCGGAAAAGCGTCCACGCATTTGCGCCCAACAGCACGGCAGCCTCTTCCTCCTGACTGCCCTGGGCCTGCATCAACGGAATCAATTCCCGCGCAACATAAGGACTGGTGACAAATATGGTAACCAGTACGATGCCGGGCCAGGCAAACATAACTTGAATGCCGTGTTGATCCAGCCAGCCACCGAGCCAACCTTGATTACCGTACAACAATAAATAACAAAGCCCCGCCACCACTGGTGAGATGGCGTAAGGGGTATCCACCAATGCCAACAGAATTTTTTTGCCCGGAAAGTCAAAACGCGTAACGCACCAGGCGATAGCAGTACCGAAAATCAAATTAATTGGAACGGTCAGCAGTGCCACCCACAATGTCAGCCGTATGGCGGCCAGCATATCGGGCTCTAAAAGATTCTTAGTAAATAACGCCCAGCCGTTATTGAACGCTGCGGAGACAATTAAAACCAGCGGCAATACCAGCAGCACCACAACAAAAAAAAGCCCGCTCCCAATCAGCAGCCAACCGGCTGCCGTGGGGCGGCGCAACGGGGAACGGGTTTGTCTCACGGATTCGCCCTCGAACGAAAACGAAACTGCAGAAGCTGCACCAGCAACAAAATCAGCAGCGATATCGCCAATAGGAAAAATGCCACCGCCGCCGCTGCGCCATAGGCGTATTCACCGATATAGGTGTAAATCATCAGCGACACTACTTCGGTGGAAAAAGGTCGGTTGCCCGCGATAAAAATGACTGCGCCAAATTCACCGAGACTGCGTACCAGCGCCAGCGCTGTGCCCATGCTTAAAGCCGGCATTAACGTGGGCAGAATAATACGCATGAAAATCTGCAAGCGATTAGCGCCCAGACATTCGGCGGCCTCTTCGTATTCCGGGGCGAGATCTTCAATCACCGGCTGCAACGTGCGCACCACAAACGGCAGGCTGGTGAATGTCATCGCCAAAATAATGCCGGCAATACTGAAGGATATTTCCACGCCCAGGGGCGCGAGTAACTTGCCAATCCATCCGTTTTGGGCGAACAACGCGGATAACGTCAGCCCCGCTACCGCCGTTGGCAAGGCGAACGGCAAGTCGACCAAGGTGTCGGCGAGTTTGCGTCCAGGGAATTCGTAGCGCGCCAAAATCCAGGCGAGTAATAAGCCGAGCAGCGCATTGCACACTGCGGCACAGGCGGCGGCAAAAAATGTGACCCGGATAGCGGCGAGAAGGCGCGGATCAGTGAAATAAAAAACCAGTTCCGACCAGCTGATCTGCGCCGCCTGCAACACCAAAGTGATGGCAGGCAGCAGCACGATCAGGCTGAGGTACAAAACCCCCAGACCGAGACTTAAGCGAAATCCCGGCAGTACACGACTGCTGCCTTTCATGGAAATGCGTGGGTCAACTATTTACTGATCTGGCGCAGCAACTGATCCAATGTGGCTCCGGTGGCAAAATGTTGTTGATTGATTTTCTCCCAGTCACCAAACAGGGATTCCACCGCAACCAGTTTCAAACTCGGAAATTGCGCGGCGTGAGCAGCAAGCACTTGCTCATGGTGAACCCGGTAGTAGAAGCTGGCGAGAATTTCCTGAGCTTCAGCAGAATACAAATAATTCAGATAATCCTGTGCTACTTGGGTAGTGCCCTTCTCTTTCGCCACTTTTTCCACCACTGCCACCGGGAACTCGGCAAGCACACTGATTTTGGGCACCACGATGTCGTATTTATCTTCGCCGTACTGTTTGCGGATCAGATTGACTTCGGATTCGAAGGTCAGCAACACGTCGCCCAGCTCGCGCTCGACAAAGGAAGTGGTGGCGCCGCGGCCGCCGGTGTCAAACACCACTACATTCGCCAGAACTTTGCCGACAAACTCGCGGATTTTCTTTTCATCGCCGCCAAAAGTTTCGTTCGCGTAAATCCACGCGGCCAAATAGGTGTAACGCGCGTTGCCAGAGGTTTTTGGGTTTGGGAATACCAGCTTCACATCGCTGCGCGCCAGATCACCCCAGTCTTGGATATTTTTCGGATTGCCTTTGCGCACCAGAAATGCAGTGGTGGAATAAAACGGTGAAGCGTTGTTGGGGAATTTTTTCCGCCAGTCCGGGCTGACCGCCTTGCCTTTTTGATGCAATACATCGATATCGGTGGATTGGTTGAAGGTCACAACATCCGCTTTCAATCCCTGCAAAATTGAGGTTGCCTGGGCAGAAGAACCGGCGTGGGATTGTTGCACCTTAACGGTTTTGCCCGCTTTTTTCTGCTCGGCTTCAAATTTTGGATTGATTGCGGCGAAGAGTTCGCGCGACACATCGTAGGAGGCATTCAATATCTCCTGCGCAGAGGCTTGTGCCCCGAGCAGAGATACACTCACCAGAATCAATAAGCGCAATAAAATAGTTTTCATAGTTGTTCTCGTAAAAATAGTTTTTCTCGTAAATTCAATCGTCAGCTTTCGTTATGCTTGCAGGAACACTTTGGAACTGGTTGGTCTGGCATAAACCTGCGAGCCCGGATGCAAATTGAGCAGACGCTCCTGCGATCGCGGCAATTCCACATGGATCACATTGTCCCCCAGAGAATGGCGCAACTCAATGCGCAACACCGCGCCTGCGGTACTGACATTGTCAATGATGGCGGGAATAAATCCTTCGCCCGGTTGTGCTTGCAGTTCGATATCGTGGGGTCGCACATAGGCAACCGCAGCGTGGTCGTGCACTTCCGGATGCTCCGGTGCGGGCAATTTGAGATCGCCGATATGTGCCCAACCTTCGTTGACGCGGCTGTGGAACAAATTCACTTGCCCAATAAAATCGTAAACAAAAGGCGTAGCCGGATTGTTGTAGACCTCCTCTGGGGTGCCGATCTGTTCGATCTTGCCTTTGTTCAATACCACGATGCGGTCGGCAACTTCCATGGCTTCTTCCTGATCGTGAGTCACAAAAATGGAGGTGATATGCAGCTCGTCGTGCAAGCGGCGCAACCAGCGGCGCAGGTCTTTACGCACTTTCGCATCAAGCGCACCGAAAGGCTCATCCAGCAGCAGAACTTTCGGCTCCACCGCCAACGCACGCGCCAGAGCAATACGCTGTCGTTGACCGCCGGACAATTGGTCGGGATAGCGGTCCGCCAACCAATCCAACTGCACCAGACGCAATAATTCATGTACGCGGTCGGCGATTTCTTTTTTGCTTGGGCGTTTGCCGCGAGGGCGCACAGTGAGGCCGAACGCGACATTGTCAAATACGGTCATATGGCGAAACAGCGCGTAATGCTGGAACACAAAACCCACTTGGCGCTGGCGCACATGCACGTGGGTGGCGTCTTCGCCGTGAAAATGTACGACACCACCATCGGGATTTTCCAACCCGGCAATAATGCGCAACAGCGTGGTTTTGCCGCAACCGGAAGGGCCGAGCAACGCCACCAGTTCGCCGGTGGGAAAGCTCAGGGATACGTTGTCGAGTGCCTTGAACTGGCCAAATTGTTTTTCAATGTTTTTAACTTCGATGCTCATAATCTCTCTCGATAAAATCCGTTGCCTGCGTGCAAAACGGAACGCTGGAATGTTGATTCTGGTTACTAGATCGTCGACATATTCATACAGCATTCCCATGGTGGATCGCCCGCATTTTTTATTTTCGGTGGCTTAGGTTTCTTGCGCTGCAGCCCGCTTGGCCTTTTCGCGATCGCGGGTGTGCTGCCACTCCAGAAGCGATTTCACCACCAGCGTTACCAGAGCCAAGCCCGCCAGTATGGAGGCGGCGGCAAAGGACGCGGCAAATTGATATTCGTTGTAAAGAATTTCAATGTGCAGTGGCAGTGTATTGGTTTGGCCGCGAATATGTCCGGATACCACCGACACAGCGCCGAATTCACCCATGGCGCGGGCATTACACAAAATAATCCCGTACAACAAACCCCATTTGATCGAAGGCACGGTTACCCGCCAGAATGTTTGCCAGCCGGTTGCACCGAGAGTCAGCGATGCCTCCTCGTAGGATGTGCCCTGCTCTTCCATCAACGGAATCAATTCCCGCGCAACGAAAGGGAAAGTCACAAACACGGTGGCCAATACTATACCTGGTACGGCGAAAATGATTTTCAGATCATGCTCCGCCAGCCACGGGCCGAGCCATCCCTGCGCACCGAAGAGCAACACATAGATCAGACCGGCGACCACTGGTGATACCGCAAAGGGCAAGTCGATCAAGGTGATCAAGGCCTGCTTGCCACGGAAGCGGAATTTGGTAATCGCCCACGCTGCTGATACACCAAAAATCACATTGAGCGGCACACTGATACCGGCGGCGAGCAGTGTCAATTTAATTGCATGCCATGCATCCGGTTCGGTGAGCGACGCCAAATACACTTCCAAACCTTTGGAAAACGCCTCTTTAAAAACTGCAATCAGAGGTACGACCAGAAACAGCGCCAGGAAAATCAGCGCGACGGAGATCAGCGCCAATTGAACCCAAAATGGCTCGCTAACCGCTTGATTAATGCGCGTCTGCCGACGCCCCAAAGTAGAAACAGCCCCAGCCATATCAGCCTCCCGCTCGCTTGGAGTTCCAATGCTGCAGCATGTTGATCAGCAGCAGGAGAACAAATGAAAACACCAGTAATACTACGGCCAATGCAGCAGCGCCGGCGTAGTTGTACTGTTCAAGTTTGGTGACAATCAGCAGCGGTGTAATTTCCGTTTTAAATGGCATGTTGCCACTGATAAAAACCACGGAGCCGTATTCACCCACCGCGCGGGCAAATGACAGGGCAAATCCGGTTAACAACGCGGGCAGTAATGCCGGCAGCAGAATTCTGCGGAAGGTATGCCAGCGGCTGGCACCGAGACTTGCAGCGGCCTCTTCAATTTCTTTTTCCAGTTCTTCGAGCACAGGTTGTACCGTGCGCACAACAAAAGGCAAACCGATAAAGGTCAGGGCCACTATGACGCCGAGCGGAGTGTAGGCCACTCTGATATCAAAGGGTGTCAGCCACTGGCCGATCCAGCCCTGGGGTGCGTAAAGCGTGGTAAGTGCGATGCCTGCTACTGCGGTCGGTAATGCAAATGGCAGATCCACCAGAGCATCGACGATTTTTTTGCCGAAGAAGTGATAACGCACCAATACCCAGGCGACAATAAAGCCAAATACCAGATTGATGCAGGCGCCGATAAATGCTGCACCCAGGCTCAAGCGATAGCTGGCCAAGGCTTGCGGATGCAGAACGGTATCCCAGAATTGGGACCAGGTTAAGGTGAATGCTTTGGCGAATAATGCCGCCAACGGGATAAATACAATTAAGCTTGCGTAGAACGCAGCAAAGCCCAACGATAATCCGAAGCCAGGTATAACGGAGGGTTTCTTTAACGAGCGCATGAAAAATATCTATTTCTTTTTTTGGAAGAAACCGCACTGGCTGAGCCAGTGCGGGTGAACATCAATATCAGTTACCGGGTTTGTAGATTTGATCGAAAACACCACCGTCGCTGAAGTGTTCGGTTTGAGCTTTGCGCCAGCCGCCAAATTCTTCGTCAATGGTCACCAGCTTAACTTCCGGAAAAACTTTGGCGAATTTAGCCGCAACTTCCGGGTCACGTGGACGGTAGAAGTTTTTACCCGCGATTTCCTGACCTTCTTTTGAATAGAGGAATTTCAGGTAGGCTTCAGCCACTTTACGAGTGCCGTTTTTCTCGACATTTTTGTCAACCACAGTCACCGGCGGCTCAGCCAAGATGGACAGAGAAGGAACGATAACTTCGAATTTGCCCGCACCGAACTCTTTCTCAATCAAGAAGGCTTCGTTTTCCCACGACAGGAATACGTCACCCAGTTGGCGCTGTGCGAAAGTGGTGGTGCTGCCGCGGGCGCCGGAATCCAGAACCGGGACATTTTTGTAAAGCTGAGAGACAAACTCGCGCGCTTTGTCATCGGAACCGTAAGCTTTTTTCGCGTAAGCCCAAGCGGCCAGGTAATTCCAGCGAGCGCCGCCAGAGGTTTTCGGGTTGGGAGTAATCACTTGGATGCCCGGTTTTACCAGATCATCCCAGTCTTTGATATTTTTCGGATTGCCTTTGCGCACTACAAACACGATGGTGGAAGTATAAGGTGAGCTATTGTTGGGCAAACGGGATTGCCAATCTTCCGGAATCAGTTTGGCTTCATCGTGCAACGCATCGATATCGTATGCCAGCGCCAAAGTCACCACATCAGCAGCAAGCCCATCAATAACGGAGCGAGCTTGTTTACCGGAACCGCCGTGAGATTGGCTAACGGTTACTTTTTCTTTTTCGGTTGTTTGGTAATGGGCGGAAAACGCTTTGTTAAATTCAGCGTACAGTTCCCGAGTCGGGTCGTATGAAACGTTCAGCAGTTTGACTTCCGCATGGGCCAGAGTCGCCGCGCCGGCGGAAACACCGAGCGCCAGTACCAGTAAAGATTTCTTTAAATTTTTGATCAACATTGAAGCTTTCCTTTATTGGACCCTTTATCAATATCGCGAAACTATGCTCCACGACACGTATTTCAGGAGGTTGAATTCAGTAACGGCCTACAGGGTTACTGCAGGCCGGTTGCGATTAAAAGTCGTAGCGAAATCCAACTGACAAACCAGTGGCGGTTTCACCCGCAACGGTTGCAATGGCATCGCCGTAGCCGCCACCGCCGGTGACCCGGTAGGTTGCGAGATCCTCGTTGTCAGTTTGCGCGTAGGCAAACAGAACGCGGAATTGGCTGTTGAGAATGTAGTCGGCACCGACCGCAACAAGAGTTGCGCCGCTATCTTCTCTATCTTTGGCATCCAGGTTGTAAACCTGTCCTTTGGCAAGCCACTTGGAAGAAATTTTGTAACTTGCACCCACACCCAAAGTCTGTACGTCTTCATCCGCTGTCGCCAGATTTTTGATGGTGGCCTGCTGGAACAATCCGCCCAAAGTCAAATTGTTGATTTTGTAGCGAGCGGCAAC
>Ga0065721_10051884_pt1 | contig 13287 bp, 12 predicted proteins | sample Mesricmetagenome_FD_59108 | JGI IMG/M metagenome (GOLD analysis project Ga0065721, IMG submission 59108) | Mesophilic microbial community from rice straw/compost enrichment Sample: eDNA_1 v2 (version 2) | ecosystem: Engineered > Solid waste > Grass > Composting > Bioreactor | place: USA: Davis... | reverse complement strand
GGGCGAGAATCAGCCCGTGCGTTCGACTGTGAAATCTGGCAAGGTCCCCACCCGGCGCAGGGACATGTCTGATCGGACCGCCGCCGGACGCGCGTCCGTGCCTTCAAGCGATGCCTCATCGCGTCGTGGCGCGGCGGAAATTCGGCGGTCTTGGTAACCCGATATTTACGGGCGTACGTCACTGTGGCCGTGAGGGATGACTTTTCGGCAGACTTAAGGCATCACAGTCGGACCAGACCGACCTCGGCGCACGCCATGCCGCGCCGGGCGGGCTGAACGCCGGGCCGGGGCCTAGCAACGGAAGAATGCGGAGACGCGTAGATGAAGATCCTTGTCGTCGATGACTACGCCACCATGCGGCGCATCGTGCGGAACCTCCTGACCCAGATCGGCTACACGGACATCGACGAAGCCGGCGACGGCGTCTCGGCCCTGCAGAAGCTGCGCGAGAGCAAGTTCGGCCTCATCATTTCCGACTGGAACATGGAGCCGATGACCGGCCTGCAGCTCCTGAAGGAAATCCGCGCCGACGCCAAGCTCGCGTCGACTCCGTTCATCATGGTCACCGCCGAAAGCAAGACCGAGAACGTGATCGCGGCCAAGCAGGCCGGCGTGAACAACTACATCGTCAAGCCGTTCAACGCCGACACGCTGAAGCAGAAGATTCAGGCCGTCATCGGCGGGTAAGGAGTGGCCGGCTTGGAACAGCTTCCGCAGCTTTCCGAGGAAGAGTTCGACCAGATCGAAGAGGCGATCGCCCGCACCACCAAGGGGCGCGCCTTTCTGCGCCGCTTCCACCGCCGGGCCCATGGGGCCGCGGCGGAGGAGGTGCGCAAGATGCTCGTGGAGTTCCGCAACTCCTGGCAGCGTCAGAGCGAAGTGGTCGAAGCGGCGAAGCACGTCGAGGTGCTGCGCCGCGAGTTGATGGAGATGGCCGCCTCCATCGAGCAGGCGCGGCGAGAGGTCGCGGCGCTGCGTCCCCCCGATGGGGCGGGCGACAAGATCACGTCGGCCACCAACGAGCTTGACGCCATCGTCATCTCCACCGAGCGGGCTTCCTTCGAGATCCTGAACGCGGCCGAACGGCTGATGGATCTCTCCGGCAAGCTGCGCGCGGACGGTGCCGACTCCGGCCTGTGCGCCGAGATCGAGGGGGAGGTGACCAACATCTTCACCGCCTGCTCGTTCCAGGACCTGACTGGCCAGCGCACCAGCAAGGTGGTGAACGCGCTCCGCTACATCGAGCAGCGCGTCAACGCCATGATAAACATCTGGGGCGCAGAAGGGCTGGCGGGTTTCAAGATCCAGCACGAATCCACCGACACGCGGCCCGATGCGCATCTGCTGAACGGTCCGCAGTTGGACGGCCACGGCGTCAGCCAGGCCGATGTCGACAGCATGTTCGACAGTCCGGTGGCGGCCCCGCCACCGCCTCCGCCTCCCGCTCCTGACCCTGTTCCGGCAGCACCCGCCGGTGCCCAGTCCAGCCAGGCCGACATCGACAGCCTGTTCGACAGCCCGGCGCCCGCGGTGGTACAGGTCAGTCAGGCCGACATCGACAGCATGTTCGACGCCCCGGCGCCGCCGCCTCCCCCGGCCAAGAAGCCGGTGCCGAAGCCTCCCTCCGCGGCGTCCAAGCCGGTTCCGAAGCCGGCGCCAAAACCCGCGGCCAAGCCCGCGGCCCCTCCGCCCGCGGCGAACGAGCCGGTGGTGCCGTTGGATCAGGCCGCCATCGACGCCCTGTTCGGGTGACGCTTGCAACGACTGCGGGCGGCGATTGAGGAAGACGGAAAGATCACAAATCTTTAGGCGAAATGCCGCGAAAAGTTTGGTATGAAAATCGTCGCCCGCCGGGGACTCCCTAAACCCGGGCGGGACATGGTGACACGACGGCCGCGCGGCCGTCCCATCGGAAAGGCGGAGCCCGGATGAAGAATTTCTCGAAGCCCTTCATGGCCGAGATTCAGAAGGCCCGCCGCAACGGTCATCCCTATCAGGCCCATTCCGACGACGCGGCGCACGCGTCCGCCGTCCCGGCCCTGCCGGTCGGCCCGCTGACGGTGGACAACAGCGAGGTGATGCGCGCCATCGACGACCTGGGGGCGAAGCTCGACCGCTTCCTGACGATGGACGCCAAGCAGATCGACCAGATCCAGGTCGAAATCGCCGACATTTCCGGCCGCATCAAGGCCACCAAGGTGGAGATGGCGGCCATCCGCCACCCGCTGGCCGGCGACGACAAGTTCCAGCAGGCCTCGCAGGAATTGAGCGCCGTCGTCTCCGCGACGGAGGCCGCGACCAACTCCATCATGGCCTGCGCGGAGGAACTGGAAGAGGTCGTTCACGAGCTGAAGTCGTCGCTGCCCGAGGGGTATCACAGCGACCGCGTCAACGACATGAACGAGGTCATCGTCCGCATCTACGAGGCCTGCAACTTCCAGGACCTGACCGGCCAGCGAATCACCAAGGTCGTTCGCGCGCTCGCCTTCATCGAGGAGCGGGTGGACGCGATGATGAGCCACTGGAACAAGCGCGAGTTCGAGGCGATGCCGCTGCCGCCAACCGTCACCAAGATGGACGAGGATCTGGAACTGCACGGCCCCGCCGACAGCCAGATTTCGGGCAACGTCAGCCAGGCCGACATCGACGCGCTGTTCGCGTGACGGCCCGTTCCCGTGCACGGATGCCAGATGGCCCAAATTTCATCCGCCCAAGCGACTTGCCGCGTCTGCGCCTTCGCGTGCTATATAGGGGCAAACCTGAAAGCATAATGACGATCATGCCCCGCCGCCTTCCCCGTCTGCCGCTTGCGGCCCTGCTCCTCGCCTCCGCCCTCAGCGCCTGCTCCTCCACGAAGCCGGAGGACACCTACGTCGAGCGTCCGGCCGAGAACATCTACCAAGAGGCGGAAGCCGCCATGCGGGACGATCGTTTCCAGACGGCCGCCAAGCTGTTCGACGAGGTGGAGCGCCAGCATCCCTATTCGGAATGGGCCGCCAAGGCGCAGATCATGGCCGCCTACGCCCACTACCAGAATCTGAAGTACGACGACGCCATCCTGGCGCTCGACCGCTACATCCAGCTTCATCCGGGCAGCCCTGAGGTCTCCTACGCCTATTACCTGCGGGCGCTGTCCTACTATGAGCAGATCACCGACGTGCGCCGCGACCAGCGGATGACGCGGATGGCGCTCGACGCGCTGTCGGAGGTGGTTCGCCGCTTCCCCGACAGCCAGTATGCGCGCGACGCCAAGATCAAGATCGACCTGACCTACGACCACCTCGCCGGCAAGGAGATGGAGGTCGGGCGCTTCTACCTGAAGCAGGGTCAGTACACCGCCGCCATCGGCCGTTTCCGCACGGTGATTGAAAACTACCAGACCACCTCCCATGTGCCGGAAGCGCTTCACCGGCTGGTGGAGTGCTATCTGGCGCTGGGCATCACCGACGAAGCGAAAACCGCCGCCGCCGTGCTTGGCCACAACTTCCCCGGCAGCGAATGGTACACGGACAGCTACGCACTGCTGGTGGACGCCAACGTGCGTCCGGAGCGAAACGAGAAGTCTTGGATCAGCAAAGCCTGGAGCTCCCTGTTCTAGGCCGATCCGTGCTGGCATCGCTGACGATTCGGGACGTCGTCCTGATCGAACGGCTCGGGCTGGGCTTCCGCAAGGGCCTCTGCGTGCTGACCGGCGAGACCGGCGCGGGCAAGTCCATCCTGCTGGACGCGCTGGGCCTGGCGCTCGGCGCGCGCGCCGATTCGGGCCTCGTCCGCCACGGCGCCGATCAGGCGTCGGTGACGGCGGAGTTTGAACTGTCGGGCGATCATCCTGCACTCGCCATCCTCAAGGAACAGGGCCTCGACCCGGAGGAACGGCTGGTGGTCCGCCGGACCGTCAGCGCCGACGGGCGCAGCCGCGCCTGGGTCAACGATCAGGCGGTGGGCGTCGGCCTGCTGAAGCGGCTGGGCGAGGAACTGGTGGAGGTCCATGGCCAGTTCGACACGCACGGCCTGCTGAACCCGCAGACGCACCGCGGCGTGCTCGACGCCTACGCCGGGCTGGCCGCCCAGGCCGCCCAGGTCGCCGCCGCGCACCGCGCGTGGCGTCAGGTGGAGGACGCGCGCGCCAACGCCGCGGCCGAGATCGCCCGTGCCCGCTCCGAAGAGGAATATCTGCGCCACGCTGTGGCCGAACTGGACGCGCTCGCGCCCAAGCCGGGCGAGGAGGAGGAACTGGCCGAGACCCGCGCCGTGCTGATGCACCGCGAAAAGCTGGTCGACGCCATGAACTCCGCCTACGGCGAGCTGTCCGGGGAACGCGGCGTGGAACGCGCCCTGTCCTCGGCCATCCGCACGCTCAGCCGCATCGCCGACAAGGCGGGCGGCAAGCTGGACCCGGTGATCGCGGCGCTCGACCGTGCCGCGACGGAAGCGGGGGAGGCCATCGCGTCCCTCCAGGCCGCCTCCGCCGACGTGGACATGGATCCGCAGGCCCTGGAAAAGCTGGAGGAGCGGCTGTTCGCGCTCCGCGCCGCCGCCCGCAAGCACGGGGTGGACGTGGATGCGCTGGCCGCGCTTCGCAAGGACATGGCCGACCGGCTGCTGCTGATCGAGGACCAGGGCGACCTGCTGAGCCGCCTCGCCCGCGAGGCTGAGGTCGCCCGCGAGGCCTACCGCAAGGCCGCCGCGGCGCTGAGCCAGGAACGCCAGCAGGCCGCCGGCAAGCTCGACGCGGCCGTGGCCACCGAACTGGCGCCGCTGAAGCTGGAAAAGGCCAAGTTCCGCACGCTGGTGGAACCGCAGGACGAATCGGAATGGACCGCCGCGGGCATGGACCGCGTGGCCTTCCAGGTCGCCACCAACCCCGGCACCCCGCCGGGTGCCCTGAACAAGATCGCGTCGGGCGGTGAGCTGGCGCGCTTCATGCTGGCGCTGAAGGTGGTGCTGGCCCAGACCTCCACCGTCGGCACGCTGGTGTTCGACGAGGTGGACACCGGCATCGGCGGCGCCGTCGCCGCCGCGGTGGGGCAGCGGCTGGAAACGCTCGGCCACGGGCTCCAGGTGCTGGTGGTCACCCACAGCCCGCAGGTCGCCGCCCGCGGCTCCACGCACCTGAAGGTGCAGAAGTCAGTGAAGGGGGAGCAGGTGACGACCGGCGTGATCGAACTGGACGGCGACGACCGCCGCGAGGAGATCGCCCGCATGCTGTCCGGCGCCACCATCACCGCCGAGGCACGCGCCGCAGCGGACAGCCTGATCGCCGGGCGGGTGTAAGGATTTTTCACCACCAAGGCACCAAGACACCAAGGTGACGCCCGTCGGCCTTGCGCGCGAACCGGCACGCCACGCCAAACCGCGATGAAAAATTCTTGGTGCTTTGGTGCCTTGGTGGTGAATCTCGGTCCCACTATGCCGCAATCGGGCAAAGTCACAGCAATCGCTCACAGCGGTCATCCGGTGGCCACAGCAAAGCCCGCATAGTCCAGCCTTGGCGCGTCCGATCACGGGCGCCGGTTCCTGCTAAGAACAAGGTTGGCACGATGTCGAACAACACCAACTCCGCCGGCACCATCGTCGTGATCGACAGCGGTCTGTCTTCGTCCTGGAACACGGGGAACCTCGTGTACCAGCATGACTTCTACGACAACGACGACAACGTCATGGTGTCGAACGCCAACGCCCACGGCGCCATGGTCACGTCGGAAATCGCGAAGGCCGACCCCAACGCCAACATCGTCATGCTGAAGGTCATGCCGGACGACGGCAGCGCCACCAGCGAGGCGACCATCGAAAAGGCGCTGCAATGGGTGGTCGCCAACGGCGACGCCTACAACGTCACGGCCGTCAACCTATCGCTCGGCGGCGGCAACCAGACGGCCGTGGCGACGACCTCCATGTCGGACGAGCTGGCGGCGCTGGCCGCCAAGCGCATCCTGACGGTGGCGGCGGCCGGCAACAGCGGCGACGGCGGGGCGACACAGGGCGTGTCCAGCTTCGCGGCCGACCCCAACCAGATCTGCGTCTCCGCCTCCACCGGCAGCGGTGACTTCCCGACTTGGTCGCAGCGCAGCCCGACGCTGACCGACGTCTGCGCCGACGGCACCGACATCCGGCTGACCAACCTGGCCGGCCAGACCTATTCGGCCAATGGCTCCTCCTTCGCGGCTCCCACGGTCACCGCGGCCGTGGCGCTGGCTCAGCAGCAGGCGATGGAGCTGACCGGCCAGCGCCTGACCCAGCAGCAGTTCCTGGATCTCGCCAAGAGCACCGGCACGGCCATGGGCTCGACCGGCTATTTCGAGATCAACACCGACGCGCTGCTGGCGAAGCTCGCCCAGACCGCCACGCCGGCCCCGACCGTGCAGACCAGCGGCACGACCATCACGGTCAACGCCTCCGGCGCCGCGGCCGGCGGCGTGAACGCGCATTTCAAGCTGCTGGTGGACGGCCAGAAGGTCGGGGAGGCCACGGTCGGCACCTCGGCCAAGGACTACAGCTTTACCACCAACCTGACGGCCGATCAGGCCCACAAGGTGCAGATCCAGTACGACAACGACGCGACTGTGAACGGGCAGGACCGCAACCTGTTCGTCAACAAGGTCACCATCAACGGCCACGCCGTCGCCCCGACCGACGCGTCCGTCACCTACGACAAGGGTGCGCTGGATGGGCACGACGTCGTGAAGGGCCAGTCGTCGATGTGGTGGGGCGGCACGCTGGTGGTCGCCGCGCCGGCCAGCGACTTCCCGGTGCAGACCGCGGCCCCGGCGGTTCCGGCCTCGACCATCACGGTCAACGCTTCCGGCACGGCGGCGGGCGGGGTGAACGCCCACTTCAACCTGCTGGTGGACGGCCAGAAGGTGGGCGAGGGCGTCGCCGGCACCTCGGCCAAGGATTTCACCTTCAAGACGAACCTGACCGCCGATCAGGCGCACAAGGTGCAGGTGCAGTACGACAACGACGCCGTCATCAACGGCCAGGACCGTTCCCTGATCGTCAACAAGGTGACGATCAACGGCCACGCCGTCGCCTCCACCGCGTCCAATGTCACCTATGACAAGGGCGCCTTGGATGGGAAGGACGTGGTCGCGGGCCAGTCCGGCCTGTGGTGGAACGGCACGCTGGTGGTGAACGCCGACAAGTCCTTCTTCCCCGCAGCCACCGCAACCGTGACGGCGCTCGCCGAGGACGGCCAGCAGAACGTCTACCAGCATGTGGCCGCCCAGCACGGCCTGGACGCTGCGGCACTTCACACCGACCACGCGTCTGCGGTCTACGAGCGCGTCGCGGCCCAGTACGACCATCTGGCCGGGATGGTGGACCACCACCTCGACCCGCTGCATCACCTGGACGCCGCGTAAGCAAGCCCACGGTCGAGCCCCCTTCCGCCTGGAGGCGGAAGGGCGGCGCAATGCCGCAGGCATCTGCAACCTGCCATGTGATGACCGTCACAGATGTACCCTCATAAAGAGCGATAATCCAATCACGCTCACCGCAGCGCGGAGATGAGCGGATCAGTTCGGATTATTGGGGGGAAACATGACGGACATCGGCAGCGGAACGACTGCGGAAGGCGCACCGGTCACGCGCGTACTGACCTTTGACAACGGCACGGTTCACAACGCGGTCACGTGGGACGGCATGCTCCCGGATGGCCTCGTCATCGAAGGCCCGGACTACCTGTCCAAGACGGGCACTCTGTATGAGGAAAACGGCATCCAGGTCCAGGTGCTGGGCGGGGCGACGAATTTCGAACTCGCCTCCCTGGGCGACGGTGGAAGCGCCTGGGGTGGGGACGACGACCTCGAACTGACGCTCAACGTCTTCAACATGGGCTATTCCGAAGACATGAACCACGAGGAAGTCATCCGGTTCTGTCTTGCCGACGGCGGCGCCTTCTCGTTCGAACAGTTCGAATTGCCGCCGTCCTGGAACTTCAGCGCCAATCAGACTAGCTATTGGACCTCTTCGTCGGGCGGTACGTTCAGCGCCACGTCGGGGGCCGGGCCGTCGGGCCTCGTTGATGTCCCGGACCAGGGCTTCACCAACGTGACCTACGTCGACCTGCACGTGTCGGGCTACAACCCGTACTACATGCCGTTCAGCACGGCCATCGTCGACAATCTGGTCTTCAGCCAAACCTGAAGGCCATGTTGGAGGAGGGCGGCTATGCCGCCTTTTTCCAGGGCTGCCAGCCGCCCAGCCGCAGCCCGACCGCGATGCCGGTGAACGGGATGCGCAGTTCCAGATCCCGCGGCTGGAAGAAGGTCAAACGTTCCGGGGCGCCGGTGGGGCCGAATTCCAGGCGGGCGCCCTTGGGTTCCTCGGCGAACTCGTCGCTCATCACCTGCCAGATCTCCAGGTCGTCGCCGTGGTTGGAGATCTTGTACTGGCCGCAGCGCCACACCGGCGATTCGCCCACACCGCCTTCCACCACCTTCTTGTCGCCGTCCATCTTCACGTCGCCCACACCGGCGGCGCGGCCCGACATGGACGGCCCCTGGCTTTCGGCGCGGAAGCCCAGCCGCAGCCACGCCGTGCGGGTGCGCGGGATCATCCGCCGCAGCAGCCGCGCATCCTCCGCCGCGAAATGGTCGGGATCGTCGTAAAGGATGCGGTCGAGTGCCGCGGCGATGACGAACCGGTCATCAATACTTAAGCTGTTGGCGTTCAGGCCGTTGGCGGGCTCGGTCATGCAGGACATCCGTTCGCGGGCGCAGGGCCATCATACACACAACCCGCACGCCATCGTATCTCTCTAGGTTGGAGCCCCGGCGCTGAAATGCCAGACTCCTTGAATTGCCAGACAGACTCCCCCCGGCGCGCCCGGGACGCTATGCTGCGCCCCCAATAACACGGCACCAAAGAGACGCGCCATGACCGACCTGTTCGACACGCCCGCCCGGCTCCGCAGCATCCCGGTGGAGGACCTGACGGTCGAGCAGGCGCAGGCCGAACTGGCGGCGCTGGCCGGCGAGATCGCGCATCACGACCGGCTCTACCACCAGATGGACAAGCCGGAGATCAGCGACGCCGACTACGACGCGTTGGTCCGCCGCAACAACGCCATCGAGGCCCGCTATCCGGAGCTGCGCCGCGCCGACTCGCCGTCCCTGCGCGTCGGCTCCGCCCCCGCCGCCGGTTTCAAGAAGGTTCGGCACGCCGTGCCCATGCTGTCGCTCGGCAACGCCTTCGACCCGGAGGATGCGCGGGAGTTCGTGGCCCGCGTCCGCCGCTTCCTGGGTCTGGCCGACGACGCCCCCGTGGAGTTCGTGGCCGAGCCGAAGATCGACGGCCTGTCCTGCTCGCTCCGCTACGAGGACGGTCGGCTCGTGCTGGCCGCCACCCGCGGCGACGGTGCCGAGGGCGAGGACGTGACCGCCAACGTTCGCACCATCAGGGACGTGCCCCACCAGCTGACCGCCCCGTACCCCAAGGTGCTGGAGGTGCGCGGCGAGATCTACATGAACCGCGACGACTTCCTGGCGATGAACCGCGCCTATGCGGAAAAGGGCGAGGATCTGTTCGCCAACCCGCGCAACGCGGCGGCCGGCTCCCTGCGCCAGAAGGATTCGAAGATCACCGCGTCGCGCCCGCTCTGCTTCTTCGGCTACGCGCTGGGCGAGGTGTCGGAGCCCATCGCCGACACCCAATGGGGCATCCGCGAGCGGTTGAAGGGCTGGGGCTTCTCCCTGAACCGCCCCTCCAACCTGTGCGACGGGGCGGAGGCGCTGCTGACCCATTACCGCAAGATCGGGGAGGCGCGATCTTCGCTGCCCTTCGACATCGACGGCGTGGTCTACAAGGTCAACAGCCTGGAGCTTCAGCAGCGGCTCGGCTTCGTCAGCCGCGCGCCGCGCTGGGCCATCGCCCACAAGTTCCCGGCGGAACAGGCGCAGACGCGGCTGAAGGGCATCACGATCCAGGTCGGCCGCACCGGCGCCCTGACCCCGGTGGCGGAGCTTGAGGACATCACCGTCGGCGGGGTCGTGGTCAGTCGCGCCACCCTGCACAACGAGGACGAGATCGCCCGCAAGGACATCCGCATCGGCGACCTCGTGACCGTGCAGCGCGCCGGCGACGTGATCCCGCAGATCGTCGGCGTGGTGGAAAGCCAGCGCCCGGCCGACGCAGTGCCCTACGTCTTCCCCGACCATTGCCCGGTCTGCGGCAGCCTCGCGGTGCGCGAGCCGGACGAGGCGGTGCGCCGCTGCACCGGCGGCCTGATCTGCGCCGCCCAGGCGAAGGAGCGGCTGCGCCACTTCGTCTCCCGCAACGCCCTCGACATCGAAGGGCTGGGCGAGAAGACCATCGAGGAATTCTGGGACATCGGGCTGATCCGCTCGCCCGTGGACATCTTCACCCTGGAACCCCACCGCGAGACCATCCTCGGCCGGCCGGGCTGGAAGGAAAAGTCGGTCGAGAACCTGTTCAACGCCATCAACCAGCGCCGCAACGGCATCGACCTGCACCGGCTGATCTTCGCGCTGGGCATCCGCCACATCGGCGAGGTGACGGCCAAGTCGCTGGCCCGGCACTACGTCTCGCTGGACGGCTGGCTGAAGGGCATGGATGAGGCCGTGCGCGACATGCCCGGCGCGGCGTGGCGCGACCTCCAGGCGCTGAAGGGTGTGGGGCCGAGCACGGTGAACGCCCTGCTGGCCTGGTTCGCGGACGCGGAGAACCTGCCCAAGGTGGACTTCTACGCCGGCCACGAGGCCCTGCGGCTGGAGACGGTCATCACCACGCTGGGCATCAAGGAGGTGAAGAGCCGCGCCGCCCAGGCGCTGGCCGAGCGGTACGGGACGCTCGCCGCCTGGAAGGCGGCGATGACGGAGGCCGCCAGCCAGCAGCCGGGTCCGGCCTGGAACGAACTGGTCGCCGTACCCGACGTGGGCGAGGTCGCGGCGGAGGAACTGGCCGGCTTCTTCCAGGAAAGCCGCAACCTGGACATCATCCATGGCCTGCAGGCCGCCAGGGTCAACGTCCTGGACGCGGAGAAGCCCAAGGCGGCGGCCGGCTCGCCCGTCGCGGGCAAGACGGTGGTGTTCACCGGCACGCTGGAAACCATGACCCGCACCGAGGCCAAGACCCGCGCCGAGGCGCTGGGGGCCAAGGTTGCCGGCTCCGTCTCCGCCAAGACCGACTATGTGGTGTGCGGCGCCGATGCCGGCAGCAAGGCGACCAAGGCGCGCGACCTGGGCGTCACCATCCTGACCGAGCAGGAGTGGACCGACCTGATCGCCGGCTGACCAGCCGGGCAGGGGAGCGCGGCGCGGCTGTGTGCCGCGTTGACGCTCCGCGCATGGCGGTCCCATAAATAAGCAAACCGCGATAAAAACAACGAAGGGGGACCGCCATGGATGCGATTCAATGGTCGCGCTGGATGAGCGTCGGCATCGAAGAGCTGGACGCCGACCACCGCGACCTCGTTGAGATCGTCAACAAGCTCGCCACCGACGAGAACCGCAACGCCCCCGACGTGATCGAGGCCATCCTCGACGAGCTGATCCACTACACCAAGTCGCATTTCGCCCGCGAAGAAGAGTATATGCAGCGGGCGAACTATCCGACCTTCACGGCGCACAAGGCCCTGCACGACGCGCTGACCCGACAGGTGGAAGCTTACCGCGAACGCTTCCACGCCGAGCGCAACACTATCCCCGGCGAGGAAGTCTTTAATTTCTGCGCCGACTGGCTGGGCAAGCACATCCTGAAGGAAGACACCCGATTCGGCGAATACGCCGGCGGAACGGGCGACGCGGCGGTTTGATGCAGTCTCTTCCTTTTTGTGGGGTGGGGGAGTGGTTGCGTTGGGCCCCCACCCTAACCCTCACATTCCCTCTCAACACCCCCGCGCAATCCTTTGAAATTGTTCAACAATTGAACAATCTCATCCCGCCCCCCACCATCACAACCCCTCTCACCTCCTCCGGAAGGGGAGGGGAGTGCGCGTGAGACTCGTCCTGCGCGCATCCGGTAGGGGAGGGGAGCGCCGGAATCGAAAATGCCCTCCCCGGTAGGGGAGGGCAGGGTGCAACCGGCGAATTTGGAAAGGATCAGGCGACCGCGAGCTGCTTCACCGACCGCCAACGGGCCGGCGTGCTGGGCACGGCGACGCTCGGGGTCTCGTAGCACCAGGCGCTGTGGTCGGCGAACAGCGCGCGCAGCAACTGGTTGTTCAGCGCGTGGCCGGAGCGGACGCCGTGGAAATGGCCGACGATCGGGGCGCCGGCCAGATACAGGTCGCCGACGGCGTCCAGGATCTTGTGGCGCACGAACTCGTCGTTGAAGCGCAGGCCGCCTTCGTTCAGAACCGTGTCGCCGGAGATGACCACCGCGTTGTCCAGCGAGCCGCCGCGGGCGAGGCCCATCTTGCGCAGGCCCTCGACCTCGTGCAGGAAGCCGAAGGTGCGGGCGCGGCTGATTTCGTCCTTGAAGCTCTCGCCGTCCAGCTCGACCTCGTGGCTCTGGTGGGCGATCACCGCGTTGTCGAAGTCGATCTCGAAGCTGTAGGTGGTCACCTCGTCCGGGGTGAAGGTGGCGCTCTTGCCGCCGTCCTTCACGGTCACCGGCTTCAGGATGCGGATGACGCGGCGCGGGGCGTTCTGCGTCACGGTGCCGACGCGCTCGATCGCCTCGACGAAGGGCGCGGCGCTGCCGTCCATGATCGGCACTTCGATGTTGTCCAGCGCGACCAGGGCGTTGTCGACGCCGCAGCCGGCCAGGGCCGACATCAGGTGTTCGACGGTGCCGACCGTGGTGCCCTGGGCGTTCCCGACGACAGTGCACAGCCGCGTGTCGACCACGTTGTCCCAGCGGGCCTGGATCGCGGCGGCCGGGCCGCTCAGGTCGGTGCGCAGGAAGACGATGCCCGTGTTCGGCTCGGCCGGCGAAATCGTCATGGTGACCGTGGCGCCCGTGTGCAGACCGACGCCCTGGCAACGCACCGTCGTCTTCACGGTCCGCTGCAGCATGCCGTCGATCGTGATACGGCCTTCGGTCTTGATCCGGTTGTGAGCCACGGTCTCTTCCCGCTTTGATCTCTGCTTCTGCCGGTCATTGGCGCTTCGGAGTGGGTCCGTCAGCGCTTATGACCGCATATGCTAGGTATCATTCGGTCCCGTGGAGGACAAATCACTCTTTGTTACCGTTTGTTGCAGAGCGGTGAAGCCCTGTCCGCAGACGCGAAAAGACCGCCTCCGGGGCTTTCTTGCGAAAATCCGGAGGCGGCTGAAGTCAAACAGGTTGTGGATGGACCCGCCGATGCCGCTTCGAAAGAGGCGG
>Ga0065721_10005873_pt1 | contig 13287 bp, 10 predicted proteins | sample Mesricmetagenome_FD_59108 | JGI IMG/M metagenome (GOLD analysis project Ga0065721, IMG submission 59108) | Mesophilic microbial community from rice straw/compost enrichment Sample: eDNA_1 v2 (version 2) | ecosystem: Engineered > Solid waste > Grass > Composting > Bioreactor | place: USA: Davis... | reverse complement strand
AAATGGCGGACTAGAACTCGCTCCAGTCGGGCGCCACGGCGGCATTGCCATGCGTCTTGAGGTTGGCGGAGGCCACGGCCAGCCGCTCCTGCAGGCCGCGCGCACCGGCCGGCGTCGCCGGTTCACTCCGAACTCGGGTCGCTTCCTGCGAAATGCGGAACACATCGACGATGCGATCCAGTTCGCTGGCCTGGGCTTCCGTCTGCTCGATAGCGGCATTGGTCTGTTCGACCAGGGCGGCATTGTGCTGGGTCATCTCGTCCATGGTGCGGACGGCAGTTGTGACCTCATCGATGGCCGAAGCCTGTTCACGACTCTCATTGGCAATGGATTCGAGCAGGCCATTATTGCCCCGCGCCGCATCCAACATGGCCTTGAGCTTGCCAGCCGCGTCGCCCACCAGCTTGGAGCCGGAATTGACCTCGCCAGCCGACTGCTCGATCAGCACCTTGACTTCGCTCGAGGCCTGCGCGGCGCTCTGTGCCAGACGGCGCACTTCCACGGCCACCACAGCAAAGCCCTTGCCGGCATCACCGGCGCGCGCCGCTTCCACCGAAGCGTTGAGCGCCAGCAGGTTGGTCTGGAAGGCGATGTCGTCGATCATGCCGATGATGTTGGAGATCTTGGCGGAAGACTGGGTGATCCGTTCCATCGCGGCGGTCGCCGCGTCCATCACCTGCCCACCTTCCTCGGCTGTGCGCGTTACTTGCGCGGCGTTGATGCTGGCATCCTTGGCGCGCTCGGCATTCTTAAGCACAGTGGAGGCGAGTTGTTCCATCGCCGCCGAGGTTTCCTCGATCGTCGCCGCCTGCTTGGTGGTACGCTCGGAAAGATCGTTGGCACCCGACAGGATTTCCCCCGTCGCCGTCTTCAGGGAGCCCGACGTGTGGCGCAATTGGCCGACCACCTCGGTCAGCTTGTCTGCCACAGCATTGATATCCGACTTGAGCGTAGCAAAGGCGCCTTCATAGTCGCCCTGCATCCGCTCGGTCAGGTCGGTATTGGCCATCGCGCCCAGCACATGGCCGATTTCCGTGACGCCGCGGTTGAAGGTCGACACCAGATTGTTCACGCTGCCAGCCAGCGCATTGAGCTCTGGATCGGGGAATTCCACCGCGACCTGGCGGGTAAAGTCCCCGGCAACTGCGGCGTCGACCACTTCACCGAAGGCAGATTGCAACTCGCTCATCATTTTCTGCCGGTTTTCCTGGTCGGCAATGATGCGGGCGGCTTCCGCCTCGGTCATCTGGCTGACACGCAGCCCGTTGGCACGGAACACTTCTACCGCTCGTGCCATGGCACCCACTTCATTGCCCTGTTCGGTATAGGGCACCTCGGTGTCGTAATTGCCCTCGGCAATCGCTTCCATCGAGCCGGCCAGCTTGGGAATGGGCTTGGTGATCAGGCGCGACAGCAAGAGGCCGAGCAGGCCCAGGCCCACTGTAACCGCGCCGCCAACCATCAGGATCAGCCCGAGTACACCATTGGCCGAGGCTTCGACATCGGCCATGGTCGTGCCGACAAAGATGGCGCCCATGACTTCGCCGCTCATCTTCTCGATGGGCTGTAACGCCGCAAAATAGTTGACGCCATTGATCGGCAACTGGCCGATAAACGGCTCGCCCGCAATAACCGCTTCAAAAGCCGGGCTCGATGCGTCCAGCACCAGGTCGGCAACGCGCGTGCCATCCGGAGCGCTAATGCTGGTGGTCTTGCCCTGCAGGACCTGCGTCGCCGCGTCCAGTACGTAGATGCTCGCATCCTGCTTGGTGACCCGTGTTACCGAGTCGATGATTTCGGTGTCGTAGAACGGCGGTACGGCCCAGCTCTGGAACGCATCCATCGTCCCTTCCTCGGTCCAGTTCAGCACCGAACCGGAAATACGCCGCTCCAGGATCGTGGCGGCAACCGCCAGGTTGGTTTCCTGCTGCACCTTGCTGTCGGCCATCGACTGGGCGTGCAGGCTCATATAGATCGCGCCGGACACGGCAGCGATGGACCCAATGATGGCAATCAGGACCAGCGCCGCGATGGTCGTGGTCATCTTGATATTGCCGAAAGCAGCAAAGAGCTTGCGCATAGGCATGTTCCCCCGGAGCGTCCGGCGTGGCGATTTATCGCTCGCATGCGGACTTACTGATAGGGAAAATTACCGGACAGCCGTTAATCGAACGTTTTTCAAAGTCCCGCCGGTATCGTTTCCATTGCCGATTTAGCCGCCACCAGTGACGAATTTCAGCGACTAGCGAACAAATCGGTCGATCTTGCGCAGTAGTCCGCAGATGCGTGTCGCCCCGGCCCCCTGTCATTTCTGGCGCAGGAGCCGAGGCGACCCGGGGAATAGTAGAATTCGTCTTGTCCGAGGATGGGCGGGGAATTCTTAATGGGCCGCTGCTCTTGTATGGAAGCATCGCCCACATAAAGGGGGCACCCTAAGGCGCCCCGCATCATACCGTTCCTGTGAAGCGGCTAGAACTCGTTCCAGTCCTTGTCGATGGCGGCATTGCCATGGCTGAGATAGGACTTGGCCGCGGTTTTGAGTTTGTCTTGCAGCCCACGCGCGCCTTCGGCAATGGCCTTGGCGGGTGCGGCAAGCACCGACTGGGGCCGGGCCTGTCGCTGCCCTGGTACCGTCTCAGTGATGGCGAAGATATCCACGATCCTGTCGAGTTCGGTAGCCTGGGCTTCGGTCTGCTCAATGGCGGCATTGATTTCCTCGACCAGCGCCGCATTGTGCTGGGTCATCTCGTCCATGGTGCGGACAGCCGTATTGACCTCCTCGATGGCCCCGGCCTGTTCGCGGCTGTCCTTGGCGATGCCGCTCATCAGCTCATTGGACGAGCGGGCTGCCGCCACCATGGCTTCGAGCTTGGCCGCCGCGTCGAGCACGAGCCTCGAACCGCCTTTGACTTCATCGGCCGACTGCTCGATCAACACCTTGACCTCGCTCGACGCGTTGGCCGCCGATTGCGCGAGGCGCCGCACTTCCACCGCAACCACGGCAAAGCCCTTGCCGGCATCGCCGGCCCGCGCCGCTTCCACCGACGCATTAAGCGCCAGCAGGTTGGTTTGGAAGGCGATATCGTCGATCAGCCCGATAATGTTGGAGATCTTGCCGGACGACTGGGTGATCCGCTCCATGGCTTCCGTTGCCTGATGCATCACCTGACCGCCTTCTTCGGCGGTCCGCGTCACCGTCGAGGCCACCCCACTGGCTTCCTTGGCGCGCTCGGCATTCTGCAGCACGGTCGAAGCCAGTTGTTCCATGGCCGCCGAAGTCTCTTCAATCGTGGCCGCCTGCTTGGTCGTACGTTCGCTGAGATCGTTGGCGCCCGAAAGGATTTCGCCCGTCGCTGTCTTGAGCGTGCGAGACGTGTCCTTGAGCTGGCCGACAATGTCGGTGAGCTTCTCTGCCACCGCATTGGTATCGGCCTTGAGCTTGGCGAAGGCGCCCTGATAGTCGCCCTCCATGCGGCGCGTCAGGTCGGTATCGGCCAGCGAGGCCAGCACCGAGCCGGTCTCACCCACGCCACGATCCACCGTGGCCACCAGATTGTTGACCGAACGCGCAAGCGTGTTGAGTTCATCGTCGGGGAATTCGGCATCGACGCGCTTGGTGAAGTCGCCCGCAATAGCAGCGTCCACCACGGCGCCGAAGGCGCGCTGCAGGTCCTGCATCATGGCCGCGCGCTCGGCCTGGTTGCGGATGATCTGGGCAGCTTCCGCTTCGGTCATCTGCGCGACCTTGAGCCCGTTCTCGCGGAACACTTCCACGGCCCGGGCCATGGCACCCAATTCGTCCTTGCCATCGGCACCGCGCACCTCGACATCGAGATCGCCGTCAGCCAGCGCATCCATGGTCGTGGTGAGGCGGCTGATCGGCCGGCTGATCGAACGGGCAAACAGCATCCCTGCCAACGCGGCCAGCGCCAGCAGGCCACCACCCACCAGCAGGATCATGTTGCGCATATTGTTGACCGGTGCGAACACCTCGTCCTCCGGCTGCACCGCGGCCACGGCCCAGGTGACATCGCCAACACTGACCGGACCTGCGCGCACTACCATGGGCGCATTGCGGTAGTCCGCGCTGCTGCCCTCACCATTTTCGCCAGCAAAGGCGCGTGTGATCACGTCCGAGGTCAGCGTTGTCTGCAGCACATCAGACGCTTCGGTGCGCGGCGACTCGGTACGCAGCAGCCCGTCCGAACCCACCACGACCACTTCGCCACTCTCGCCAAGGCCCGAAAGGGCCGAAACTCGGGCACTGATCGCGTCGGTGGAAATGGCGAGCACCATGACGCCCGTCTTTTCTTCCTTGTCATAGACCGGCATGGCCATGAAACTCTCGGCCGTACCGGTTGGGCCATAGGTCGTATAATCGACAAAGGCCGCCTGCCCGTCGGGCAGGTCCTTGGCGGCCGCATAGGCCTGGCCAAGCCCGGTGGCGGCCATGGTCGTGTCGGTGACAACATTGGTCGCAAAATCCGTGTTCTTGGCAACCGAGTAGATCACGTCACCCGCCGCGCTGATCAGCAGCACGTCCGAATAGGCGCGCTCCTGCATCAGGGTGCGGAAACCGGGATGGAAGCGCTTGTGGGGCGCGTCATAAGTGGCGCCCTTGCCATTGGCGCTATCCAGCGCCGCACGATTTTCCGGGTCGGGATTGTCGGTGATATAGGCGGCCTGCAACTGCGCGGCGGCCCGCTCGGCCAGGCCCATGCGCAGTTCGTCGAGCGCGCGCGTCAGGTTCTTCATCGCCGTCACGGTATCGGACCGCTGCACGAACAGCCGCAGATCGACCTCGGCGCTCGTGTAATAGTCACTGACCAGCGATACCGCAGTGTTGAGCGAAGCCTGCATGGACTGGTTGCGCTGGTTCTGCACGGTCCCCAGCCCGATCAGGTAGCTGGAAAGACCCACGCCCGCTCCCACGAGCAGGGCAGAGCCGACAAGCACCAGCGGCAATTTCTGGGCAATCTTCAACTGCGGAAACAATTTCATTGGTCCTGATGCTCCTCACCGATCATCGCGCCTGTGTGGACAGGAGCCTTTGCGGCCCCGGCTGCGACAATCACCCCCGACGTGAATCGAATTCTGCAAACGATATATCCATGGGGATTAACCGCTCCTTACGGACAATCCCGNAGCAGCCGAATACCGGCAGATTGCCTCAAAAACGGAACGCCCCCGACCNGGGTCGAGGGCGTCGAATTCTATCGGCGGCGGGCGATCACGCGATCANCTCAGCGCCCCGATCACCGCTTCGATACGCTTCTTCATGGTCGAAGCGTCGAATGGCTTGATGATGTAGTTGTTGACCCCGAAGGAGATGGCTTCCTTGACCTGCTCCTTGTCCGACCGCCCGGTGGCCATGATGAAGGGCATGGCCTGCGTGCGGGGATGCTTGCGGATGACCTTGAGCAAGGTCAACCCGTCGATATCCTCCATGTTCCAGTCGGAAATGATCAGATCGACATTGGATTTTTCGAGCTTGCCGAGCGCATCGCGCCCGCTCTTGGCCTCGATGATGTCCTTGAAGCCGAGTTGGGTGAGGATGTACTTGCAGATACCGCGCATGGACTGCTGGTCGTCGACAATGAGGACACTGACAGCGCTGGCTTTAGGCATGATCGTATTTCACCTTCTGGCGCATGGGGCCCATTGGGTCCCTGTTCTTTCGCAAAAACCCTAGGCAAGAAGCGTTACAAATCTCTCAATCCGTCACATGGCATTGCGACAGAGCGCCTCAGGCTGCCGACTTCAGCCGCACCAATGCATGGGCAAGCCGCGCCGCGATCTCCTCGACCGCAGCCTGTTCCACCACCGCCCCTTCCTCGAAGGCCACCCGCGGCATGCCATAAACCAGGGCCGAAGCCTGGCTCTGGCCCACCGTATAGGCACCGGCATCGCGCATCATCTTGAGCCCGCGCGCGCCGTCCCTGCCCATGCCGGTGAGGATCGCGCCGACAGCCATGGGTCCGACGGTTTTCGCCACCGATTCGAACAGCACATCGACGCTGGGGCGGTGCCCGCTTTCCAGCTCGTCATGAGTGAGCCTGGCCTTGATCTGGCCGGACGTCCGCTCCACGCGCAGGTGATAGTCGCCACGCGCCACATAGGCATGGCCGGCCAGCAGCGGCAAGCGGTCCTCCGCTTCCACCACGGTGAGGTCGCAGGTTTCGTCGAGCCGCGCCGCGAAGCGGCTGGTGAAGCCCGGCGGCATATGCTGGGCGATGACGATGGGCGGGCAGTCCACCGGCATATTGGCCAATACGGTTCGGATCGCTTCGACGCCGCCCGTGGAGGCGCCGATGGCAATGAGCGCGCCGGCCGGCGCAGCAGCGGTCTTGACGGCAATCTTGGGGGCTTCGGCACGGCCGGCCGAACGGCCGCGCACATCGGACTTGGCGGCAGCTCTGATCTTGTCGCGCAGGTTGGCGCCGAAGGCCTCGATGCCGCCCTCGGCTTCTGCGCTCGGCTTGGCCACGAAATCCACCGCGCCCAGTTCGAGAGCCAATAACGTTTCGCTGGCGCCCTTTTTGGTCAGCGTCGAAACCATGACCACAGGAGTCGGCCGCAGGCGCATCAGTTTGTCGAGAAACTGCAGCCCGTTCATGTTGGGCATTTCGATGTCGAGCGTCACCACATCAGGGTTGAGCGCCTTGATCTTCTCGCGCGCGTCGATCGGATCGGTAGCTGTGCCCACGACATTGATGTCGCCATCGCGCGTCAGCATGCGCGTCAGCACTTCGCGGATCAGCGCCGAATCGTCGACGACCAGGACCTTGATGCTCATGCTGCTTCTCGTTTGCTCGGTTTCTGCTTGGATTGATAAATAGTCTTGCCGACCAGCCGGAATCCTTCGCCACCCGAGCCAAGATTTTCCGAATGGCCGATATAGAGAAAGGCCTCCGGTGCCAGCAGCTTGCTGAAGCGACCAAAGACTTCGCCCTGGGTCGGCTTGTCGAAATAGATCGCAACATTGCGGCAGAAGACCGCGTCGAACGGTCCCCTCATCGGCCAGGGGCCGATGAGGTTGAGCGGTTTGAACGAAATCAGGTCGCGCACAGCGGTCGGCACGCGGATCGTGCCGTCGCCCACTTTCTCGAAATGTCGCGCCCGTTCGCTCGATAGTCCGGTCAACTCGCTTTCCGGATAGATACCCCGCGCCGCCTTGGCGATCACCGCCGTATCGATGTCGGTGGCGAGTATCTTGAAATCCCAACGCTTGAGCTCGGGGTAGGCGCTCAGCAGGTCCATGCCAATCGTATAGGGCTCCTGCCCCGTTGAGCAGCCTGCCGACCAGATGCGCAACCGGCTGCCGCGCGGCTTTTCAGCCATGAGCGCGCCGACATAGGAGCGCAGATGCTCGAAGTGATGATCTTCGCGATAGAAGCGGGTGAGGTTGGTCGTCAGCGCGTTGACGAAATCCTGTCCGTCATGGGCGGTGCCCTGACGCTCGAGATAGTCGAGATAGGCATCAAAGCTCGGCAGGCCCAGGGCTCGCACGATCTTGCTGAGCCGCGAGATCACCAGCGTCCGCTTGGCGTCGCTCAACGAAATGCCGGCGACAGAATAGACCCTGTTCTTGACCCGCGAAAACTCGCGGTCGCTGAGGGAGATCTCTCCCTGTTCCATGCGGCTTACCCCAGTTGCCTTGTGGTCCGGGGGTCCCGGGATCAGGCGCGCGCCCGTCGTGCCAGGGGTGCCGAAGCCGTCGCCCCCGTCTCGCCGAACGACGCCATCCGCCCGGTGAGGCGCTTCAGCGCCGCATCACCCTCGTCCAGTGTCGCAACGATCGTATCGGTTTCATTGCTTAGATTGCGTAAATGCATATCGAGCCCGGCAATCATTTTTTGCAGGTCCAGCGCCTCGTTGACGCCGGTCTCCGACCGCGCTCGCCCGCGCTGCACCACGCCCCGGATATCGCGGGCCGAACGGTTGGTCCGTTGCGCCAGTTGCCGAACCTCGTCGGCCACCACGGCAAACCCTGCACCCTTCTCGCCGGCCCGCGCTGCTTCGACAGCGGCATTGAGCGCCAAGAGGTTGGTGCGGAAGGAAACATCCTCGATGGCCCGCACCATCTGGTCGATTTCCTGGGTCATCCGGTCGATCTCACCCACAAGCGCCTCGGTGCGCTGCGCCGCAAGACCCGCTTCGCTGACCAGGTCCTGCGCCTCGCGGCCAATGGCCAGGGCCTGCCGCAACCGTGTCCCGCCATCCGCCAATGCGCGGTCCACGGTGCCGGCATCGTCGCGGCTTTCTGCCGTCATCGCGCCGTATCGGGCTGTCCGCTGTTCGAACTCGTCAAGCAGCCGCCCCACCGCCGCCAGGCGCTCCTCCAGCCCGGCCCGGATGCCACGCTCGTCATCGAGCTGTTCGACCATCGCCACGGTGAAATCGTGCAGTCGTGTGGCCAGCTTGCCCAGGGGGCCATCCAGCGCATCGGGCAATTCATCGCCGCCCGAAGCCACGCCCTCCAGTTGCATCAGCCCGGCGTCGAGCGCCGCCAGGCCCGTATTGAGCGCGGCGAGCGCCGGTTGGGTCGCGGCGGCCTTTGCCTCGAAGCGGAACCCGGTCTGCCCGCAGACCAGGGCGCCGGCAAAAGCATCGAGATCGTCATCCTCGATATAGAGTCCAGCCGGCACCAGTTCGAGCAGATAGCGCCCCGCCGCGACAGGCCGGCGCCGCACGGTGAAACGCCTGCTGCCCAGCGTGACCATGGCCTCTTCGGCGGCGCCACCGCCTGCATCCAGGTAGCCCGGCCCGAACAAGACATCGAGCGTTGCGCCCTCCTCCGCACCCTTGACCAGCACGGTCGCACCCGTGCTGGCTGCCAGGATCAGGCCCTGCTCGTCTACCACCAGGGCGGGCTGCTGCATGGCAGCGATGGCGCTCTTGAAATGGTGGGCCTTTTCGAGGCGCTTGCCCAGCCGCGCCACGATATTGGCGATGGTCAGCGTCTCTTCGGGCCGCTCGCATAGCCCAGCCGCCAGGGCGACCGAGGCCAGCGTCACTCGTTCCCGCCGATCAAGATGCGTGGCAATGAACAGGGTGCCGGCCAGCGCCACGAGCAATAGCCCGACCACACTGCCCTGACCCGCAGGGCTCGTACCCAGCAGATTGGTCAGGACCCCGGTTAGCGCCATCGTGGCCAACCACAGGCCGGCAATAATGAGCGCTAGCCGCAGATTGGGCATGGCGCGCCTGATCCGCAAATCAGCAAGAGGGGGTCCAACATGGCCGGACTCTACGTCGGCAATGGTTAATCAAATCTATAAAGTCTTGCTGCCACGTAAGACTTTGCTAAGCCTGATTGCGACAATCTGAAGATTTGTCCTGTTTCGGAACAGTCAGCTTTGCAAAGAAACTTTGCGTCAGGTCGAGCCGAAAAACCACCAGCCCCAGGCGTGGCGGTTTGCAAATCGGCGCATAAGGTAGCTAGAAGAGTTCGATATCGTCCGCCGGCGTCGGCAGCACAATGCGGCGCTTGGCGATCGCGGCTTCTTCGCGCGCCACGTTGTCTCCAACCTCGCTATCGAGCCGCTTCACGAAGGCCCGCCCGGAATAGGGCTTGAACAGCACGCGGCGGGCATAGGTGCCACCCAGATCCTCGCTGGTGGCGACATAGCCCTCGTCCAGCAGGAACTGCCGCACGAATTCGATATTCTTGCGCCCCACATCGTCCAGCGCCGAATTGATCTTGCCGCCGCCGAAAACCTTGATTTCCAGATTGGATTTCTTGCCGGTTCCGCGGGTCAGCACCTTGTTGATGAGCTGTTCCATGGCGAAGGCGCCGTAGCGCGCCGATGCACCATAGCGGTCCTTGGCGGAGCCCGATTGTTCGGCGAGCAGGAAGTGGTTCATACCACCGACATTGGCCACCCGGTCGCGCACGCAGGCCGAAATGCAGGAACCAAGAACGGTGGAATAGGTGAGATCGGCCGCATCGGAAACATGGCAGTCGCCCTGGTGCACGGTCGTAACCACCCCACGATCGAATTCGGGTGGTAGAGAGTTCGGCAAACCCATTTGTCGTCTTGCAACCCCAGTGCGCCAATGGTTCGGATCGTAGCGGAAAACTCGTTAGCCAATTGCTAACCAAGCCGACCGAGGGCTGCAACACCGACAAATTCGGCAAGAAGAGCTTTAGAAATATTGGGATAGGGTGGTCTTAACGGGGCTAGGAATTCGACCTTTATGTCACTGCAGAAACTCGCGAGAGAACTCGATGAGACGGCGCGCCAGACGGCATCGATGCTAGAAGGCATCACTGAAGCGCTCGACCTTCTTGCCGACAAGAATCTGAGCAAGGACGCTTCCGTCCGTGAAGCCGTCCAGATGATCGTCACGGCCCTGCAGGGTCAGGACCGTATCGAGCAGCGTTGCCACAACATGGCCCTGGCCGTCCGCCAGTTCGCCCTGCTGCCGCCCAATGCGCCCGAAAGCGTCTATGACGAGATCTGGTCGAGCCTGACGCTCGACGAATTGCGCGTTCCCGCCCTTTCGGGCATCGCCGCCCACCAGAGCCACGGCGACGCCGAACTGTTCTAGCGTCGAGGCCACCTCCACCGAATGACAGGCGCCACGAGGCGCCTTTTTTGCATGGTCTAGCGCGCGGCCGCTTTGTGATGCTGAATGACTTCGTCGATGATGAAGCGCAGGAATTTCTCGGAAAATGCCGGATCCAGATTGGCCGCGGCCGCCAGGCTCCGGAGCCGCTCGATCTGTTCCTGTTCGCGACTGCTGTCGGTGGCCGCGAGGCCCTTTTCGGCCTTGAGCCGGCCGACCTGCCGCGTCAGCTTGAAGCGCTCCGCCAGGATGAAAACGATCGCCGCATCCAGGTTGTCGATGCTCTCCCGCAAGTGCGCGAGCTCGGCTGGAATGTCTGCCTTGGCCATTGGGCGTCCCCTTGGGTCTGAAAATGAAAAGGGCGCCATCGGCGCCCTCAAACCATCGACCGGTTGAACCGGCTGCTAGCCGTCCATCTTGGCGCCGCTGACCACGGCATGCAGGTCGATCAGCCCGACCATGCGGCTCTCATGGGTCACGATACCGTTGAGCAGTTCGGTATCGATCGAATTGCCCTCCGGCACATTATGGATGTCGTCGCGCGAGACCGTGAGGATATCGCTGACCGCATCGACCAGGATGCCGACCCACTTGTCGCCCACGCTCATCACCACCACGACATGGTTCTTGGTGGGCGAGGTCTGGCCGTCGCCGAACCGGGCGCGCAGATCGAAGATCGGCACGATCGTGCCGCGCAGGTTGATAACGCCACGCACGAATTCGCGGGTATTCGGCAGCGGGGTCGCCCCGTTCCAGGCGCGGATTTCGCGCACCGTGGTGATCTCCACACCATAGGTCTGTTCGCCAATGGAGAAGGCGATGAGCTGGAGCGAATTCTGCCCGGCAACACCGGCCTTCTCGCCCATATCGTCACGCAAACCGAGCGCTTCCATTTCGTTGCCTTTCTGCCGTCTGTTCTGGACGGCTACGCTTTTACCAGCGGCCGCTTAAGGCCGCGTTTAAGTCCGCCGGCACTAGGCCGCATTCTTGTGTACGATCGTGGTCTTGAGGCCCTGCACATCCACGATCAGCGCGACATTGCCGTCGCCCAGGATCGTGCCGCCGGCAATGCCGTCCACGCGTTCGAAATTCTCTTCCAGCGATTTGATCACGACCTGCTGCTGGCCGATGATGTCGTCGACGATGAGCGCCACCTTGGCCGAGCCCTCTGCCTCGCAGAGCACGACGAACCGGTTTTCCGGGTCCATTTCGGTGAGCATATCGAAACGCTTGGCCAGATCGATGACCTGCACATATTCACCGCGCACCTGCAGCACCTGGCCGCCAGAGGGTACCCGCTCGAAGCTGGCTCGCGAACATTGAATGGTTTCGACGATCGAAGAGAGCGGCACCACATAGGGCGACACACCCACCTTGACCAGCATGACATCGAGCACCGCCAGCGTCAGCGGCAGGCGCAACGTCATCCGGCAGCCCTTGCCCGTCCAGGAGCGGACATGCACTGAGCCCCCGATCTTCTTGATGTTGGAAAGCACCACGTCCATGCCGACGCCGCGACCGGAAATATCGCTGACTTCCGAAGCGGTCGAGAAGCCCGGCGCGAAGATGAGCTGATCGATCTGCTCGTCGGTCGGCTGCGTGTCGGGGGCGACAATGCCCTTGTCGCGCGCCAGTTGCAGCACCTTCTCGCGGTTGATGCCGCCGCCATCGTCCTCGACGACGATCAGGATATTGCCGCCTGCCTGCTCGGCCGAAAGCCGGATCGTCCCGGTTTCGCTCTTGCCGCGCTCCAGGCGCTTGTCCGGGCTCTCGATACCATGGTCGGCCGAGTTGCGGATCATGTGGGTCAATGGATCGGAAAGCTGCTCGATCACCGTCTTGTCGATTTCGGTGTTCTCGCCAATGGTTTCGAGCTTGATCTTCTTGCCCGTCTTGGTCGCCAGCTCGCGCACCAGGCGCGGCATACGCGAAAAGACCGACTTTACCGGCTGGGCGCGGATGGCCATCACCGAATCCTGCAGCCCGCGGGTGGTCTGGGCCAGCACTTCGAGGCCGCGCACCAGTTCGGTATAGCGGGCGCGCAGCGTCTCATCCATCTGCTGGGTCAGCATGGACTGGGTGATCACCAGCTCGCCCACCATGTTGACCACGCGATCGACCTTGTCGAGATCGACGCGGATCGACTGCACACCCACGCTGCGATTGCCACTGCTCTCCTCGCCTTCGCCGGCAGGCGCGGCGGCGCGCAACGGAGTCGCAGCAGCGGCAGACGGTGCCGGCGGCTTGGCGACCGGGCTGGGCTGGATCGTCTCGGCCAGCTCGGCAAAGCTGAGCGTCGGCGGCTCTTCGAAACTGTCCTGTNCGCTGATAGGAGCCGGCTCNGGCTCGGGCGCGAACTGNGGCTCGGCGGCCNCTTCGGCGTCGACGGCAAAGTCCAGCAGGCTCGCCACTTCATCATCGGCCAAGGCCAGCAGGTCTGCCGGGTCAGGCTCGTCGGTCGCTGCAGGCGCCGGCTTGGGCGCAACGGGCGCCGGAGCAGGCGGCGCTTCAAACGCGGCCGCATCGCTGCCGAGCTGGGCCACCGCAATGTCGCAGTCGCCTTCGACGAATTCGAAGACTTCGCGGATCATCGCCTCGGTCAGGTCGGGGGAGATCATGGTGATCTCCCACGAGCAATAGACCGCGAAAGGCTCGAAATCGCTCAGCGGCGGAATCTCTTCCAGCACCGCGCGAACATGCATTTCGCCAAGGGCC
>Ga0065721_10051882_pt1 | contig 13290 bp, 12 predicted proteins | sample Mesricmetagenome_FD_59108 | JGI IMG/M metagenome (GOLD analysis project Ga0065721, IMG submission 59108) | Mesophilic microbial community from rice straw/compost enrichment Sample: eDNA_1 v2 (version 2) | ecosystem: Engineered > Solid waste > Grass > Composting > Bioreactor | place: USA: Davis... | reverse complement strand
CTGTCGTTCAAGCCCGTGGAGGACTTCGAGTACCTGGGCCTGATCAACGAGGTGCCGATGACCATCATCGGCAAGCCCGGGCTGCCGGCCAACAACTGGGCCGAGCTGCAGAAGTGGCTCAAGGACAACCAGGGCAAGGTCAACCTGGCCAACGCCGGCCTGGGTGCGGCCTCGCACCTGTGCGGGCTGCTGTTCCAGCAGAGCCTGAAGATGGAAATGACCACCGTGCCCTACAAGGGCACCGGCCCGGCCATGACCGACATCATGGGCGGCCAGGTGGACGTCATGTGCGACCAGACCACCAACACCTCGGCGCAGATCGCCGCGGGCAAGGTCAAGGCCTACGCCGTCACGACGCTCAAGCCGCTGGGCACCCCGGCGCTGGCCAAGCTGCCCACGCTGGACGCCTCGGGCCTCAAGGGCTTCAACGTGAGCATCTGGCACGGCCTGTACGCGCCCAAGGGCACGCCCAAGGCGGTGACGGACAAGGTCAATGCCGCACTGAAGACCGCGCTGAAGGACCCGGGCTTCATCAAGCGCGAGGAGGACCTGGGCGCCGTGGTGGTCACGGACGCGCGCGTCAACCCGGCCGAGCACAAGAAGTTCGTCTCCGACGAGATCGCCAAGTGGGGCCCGGTCATCAAGGCCGCCGGGCAATACGCTGACTGAGGACACAGGAGCGTGCCTGCGCACGGTCCTGTGCCTCAGGCAGGGCCTGAGCTCTGCGAAGGCGCGGCCTGCAAGGCGACTGATCCGCGTCCTGCTACTCACTGCGAAAGCCGCCTTCGGGCGGCTTTTTTATGGCGCGTTCTCACCCCTGATTTCGCCCTTGCCAAAAGTCCCGTTCGCACTGAGGTATCGAAGTGCGAATCCGACAGGCTGTGATGGCTGCACCACGGCAGGGGCCGTTCATCCTTCGACGCGCCCGCAGGGCGCGCCCTGTGCTGAGGTATCGAAGCATCAGGACGAACGGAATCCTTCACCGACGATCGACAACCAATTCAAACCACCGTCATCGGAATCGTCACCGGCCCGTCGTTGACCAGCTCCACCTGCATGTCGGCGCCGAAGACGCCCGCAGCCACCGCAGGATGGCGTTCGCGCGCGAGCTGCAGCACGCGCTCGTAGAGGTGGCGCCCCAGCTCCGCCGGCGCCGCGCCGGTGAAGCTGGGCCGGTTGCCGCCGCTGGTGTCAGCCGCCAGCGTGAACTGCGAAACGATCAGCAGCCCGCCCTGCACGTCCTGCACGCTGCGGTTCATCTTCCCGGCCTCGTCGCTGAAGACGCGCAGCTTCAACAGCTTGTCCACCAGCTTCACCGCCTGGGCCTCGCTGTCGGCGGGCTGCGCGCACACCAGCGCCAGCAGCCCCTGGCCGATCTCGCCCACGGTCTCCCCGCCCACCTGCACGCGCGCCCGGCGCACGCGCTGAATCAACGCCATCACGATGCGACTTCCTCTTGTTCTTCCACCTGTGCCGCCTCCACGTCACAGGACAGCAGTTGGATCGTGGCGCGCAGGCCCGGCACCGCGTCCATCAGCGCGCGCTCCACGTCGCCGCGCATGGCCACGGCCCGCCCCAGCGGCCATTCCGCCGGCAGGTGCAGGTGCAGGTCCACGAAGCGGCGCTGGCCGGCGCGGCGCGTGGTGACGTGGTCGAAGCGCACCTGCGGGCTGTAGAAGCGCTGCAGCGTCTGCTCGATGCGGGCCTGGTCCTGCGGATCGAGCGCGTGGTCCATCAGCCCGTCGGCGGAGCGCTTGAGCAGGTGCAGCGCCTCGCGCACGATGTTCAGCGCCACGGCGATGGCCAGCACCGGGTCCAGCCACAGCCAGCCGGTGAAATGCACGGCGACCAGGCCGCCGACCACGCCGGCAGAGGTCCACACGTCGGTGAACAGGTGCCGCGCATCGGCCTCCAGCGCCATCGAGCGGTGTTCGCGCGCCTTGCGCAGCATGGCCCAGGCCAGCACGCCGTTGAGCACCGAGCTCACGACCGACAGCGCCAGGCCCATGCCCAGCTCTTCCAGCGGCTGCGGCTCCAGCAACCGCTTCACGGCGGCATAGACGATGGCCAGCGCCGCCACCAGGATCAGCACGCCCTCGAAGCCGCTGGAGAAGTACTCGGCCTTGTGGTGGCCGTAGGGGTGCTCCTCGTCGGGCGGCCGCGCCGCCAGCGTCACCATGGCCAGCGCGAAGCTGGCGCCGGCCACATTGACCAGCGACTCCATGGCGTCGGAGAGCAGCCCCACCGAGCCGGTGAGCCACCACGCCAGCGTCTTGAGCGCGATGGTCACCACCGCCACGCCCACCGAGAGTTTCAGATAGCTGCTGACCTGCATGGCGTGATTGTCGGTACGCACCCACGGCGCACGCCCGACGCTGCGGGCTTGTGTCGCTCACAGCAGCAAGCGCGCTGCCGCGCCGTTCGGATCAGCCCAGCGTGACACGCGCGAACTTGCGCTTGCCCACCTGCAGCACGTAGGTGCCGGCATCCAGCTTCAAGCCCTTGTCGCTGACGACGCTGCCGTCCACGCGCACGCCGCCCTGCTCGACCATGCGCATGGCCTCACTGGAGGAAGGCACCAGGTTGGCCTGCTTCAGCAGCGCGCCGATGCCCAGCGGCGCGCCGGAGAGCGACAGCTCGGGGATGTCGTCCGGGATACCGCCGCGCGAGCGGTTGATGAAGTCCTGCTCGGCGGCGTCGGCGGCGGCCGGCGAGTGAAAGCGCGCGGTGATCTCCTTGGCCAGCAGCACCTTGGCGTCCTTGGGGTTGCGCCCGGCCTCGACCTCGGCCTTGAGCGCGGCGATCTCGCTCTCGGAGCGGAAGCTCAGCAGCTGGAAATACTTCCACATCAGCGTGTCGCTGATGGACAGCAGCTTGGCGAACATGTCGTTGGCCGGCTCGCTGATGCCGATGTAGTTGCCCTTGCTCTTGGACATCTTCTCGACGCCGTCCAGGCCTTCGAGCAGCGGCATGGTCAGGATGCACTGTGGCTCCTGCCCGTACTCGGCCTGCAGCGCGCGGCCCACGAGCAGGTTGAATTTCTGGTCCGTGCCGCCGAGTTCCAGGTCGGACTTCAGCGCCACCGAGTCGTAGCCCTGCATCAGCGGATACAGGAACTCGTGCACGCTGATGGGCGTGCCCGCCTTGAAGCGCTCGGCGAAGTCGTTGCGCTCCATCATCCGCGCCACCGTGTAACGGGCGGCAAGCTGGATCATTCCGCGCGCACCCAGGGCGTCGCACCACTCAGAGTTGTAACGAATTTCGGTGCGCGCCGGGTCCAGCACCAGGCTGGCCTGCTTGTAGTAAGTCTGGGCATTGGTTTCGATCTGTTCGCGCGTCAGCGGTGGGCGCGTGGTGTTGCGCCCCGACGGATCGCCGATGGTCGAGGTGAAGTCCCCGATCAGGAAGATGACCTGGTGGCCCAGGTCCTGCAGTTGGCGCAGCTTGTTGAGCACCACCGTGTGGCCCAGGTGGATGTCGGGCGCTGTGGGGTCCAGGCCGAGCTTGATGCGCAGCGGCACGCCGGTGGCCTGCGAGCGCGCCAGCTTGGCGATCCATTCCGGCTGAGGCAACAACTCTTCACAGCCTCGCAGCGTCACGGCCAGCGCGGCGCGCACTTCGTCCGTCACCGGGTGGTTCACAGGCGCCGAGGGCGTGGTGGGCGTCACGTTTTCTGACATGGCACAGAGATTTGCAGGATTTTTGAATGTAAGTGCCCGTCACGCGGTGGTTATACTCCGCGGGGTTGCGGCATTGACGCGACCCAAAGACGTACAACTTCCGGCCGAAAGTCGCAATTCTAGCGATTGGCCCTGGAGTTTTTTTCAGACACCTGCAGCCAGTCTCACTTCCGTGCTGCAAACCTAGCGGGCTTGGCCCGGCATTGAAGTTCAAATGACGGGATGGCTCGACCGCGCGGCCGAGAACGCGCACAAATTTGCTCAACGCAATCCCCGGGCCGTGGCCGCGGGGGTGATGTTCTCGTTGGCCGGTTTCGCTGCCACGGCCTTTGGTGTGGCCTCTCCTTCGGCCCCTGGCACCGAGATTGCGCAGCAGATCATCAGCGAGGACGTGCAGCCGCTGCCGGTGCACGAGCAGTTGGAAGCGCTGGCCGCTCACCAGCTGGAGCTCAACCGCAGCACCGCCGGCCGCGCCAACGACACGGCCGACCGGCTGCTGTCGCGACTGGGCGTGAACGACGCCTCGGCGGCCTCCTTCCTGCGCCGTGAGCGCGGCGTGCGCGACCTGCTCGATGGCCGGGTGCCGCGCCTGTTCACCGCGCGCGCCGATGAAAGCGGCCGCCTTAAGGAACTGGTGGTTCGCATGCCGGCGGAGCGCCGGGACCAGATCACCACGCACTTCACGCGCGTGACGCTGCACCCTGCCGGGCATGGCGGCTGGAAGGTGCGCCGGGAGCAGGCGCAGCTGGAGTCGCAGGTACGCCTGGGTAGCGGCACGGTGCGCAATTCGCTCTTCACCGCCACCGATGAGGCCGGGCTGCCCGACACCATCGCCACGCAGCTGTCGGAGATGTTCTCCGAAGAGGTGGACTTCCACCGTGAGATCAAGAAGGGCGACACCTTCAGCGTCGCCTACGAGACCCTCACCGCCGATGGCGAGCCCATCACCTGGAACGAAGGCGCGGGCCACCTGCTGGCGGCTGAATACATCAACCGCGGCCGCGTGTACCAGGGCATGTGGGTGCGCGACGCGATGGGCCGCGGCGCCTACGTCGGCATGGACGGCCAGCCCAAGCAGCGCAGCTTCCTCGCCAGCCCGATGGAGTTCTCGCGCGTGACCTCGGGCTTCGCCATGCGCATGCACCCGATCCTGCAGACGATGCGTGCGCACCAGGGCGTGGACTACGGTGCGCCCGTGGGCACGCCGGTGCGTACCGTGGGCAGTGGGGTGGTGGACTTCGCCGGCTGGCGCAACGGTTTCGGCAACGTGGTCGAGATCCAGCACGACGGCGACCGCAGCACGCTCTACGCGCACCTGAGCCGCATCGACGTGCGCAAGGGCGAGCATGTCGAGCAGGGCACGCGCATCGGCGCCGTGGGCGCCACGGGCTGGGCCACCGGGCCGCACCTGCACTTCGAGTTCCGTATCCGTGGCGTGCATCAGGACCCGCTGCAGGTGGCCAAGGCCACGCAGACGCCGATGGCGTCGGTGTCGCGCGCCGAGCTGCAGCAGCTCGCCACCAGCGCCCGCACCCAGATCGCGGCCGCCCGCAGCATGGGCGCGGTCCGCGCCGAGTGAGCCCTTTCGCGCCGGGCGCCGCTTCGGCGGCGCTCTACATCGGCCTGATGTCCGGCACCTCGCTGGACGGCGTGGACGGCGTGCTGGTCGATTTCGCGCCGCAGCCCACGGGCGCGGCGCTGCGGGTGCTGGCCCACGTGCACCAGCCGCTGCCACTGGAGCTGCGCGCCGAGTTCCTGGCGCTGAACCACAGGGGCGCGGACGAGCTGCACCGCGCCGCGCTCGCGGCCAATGCCCTGTCCGAGCTGGAAGCCGTCGTCGTGCGCGCGCTGCTGGAGAGCGCTGGCGTGGAGAGTGCGGCCGTGTGCGCCATCGGCGCCCACGGCCAGACGCTGCGCCACCAGCCCGGGCTGCACGATGGCCGCGGCTACACACTGCAACTGCACAACGGTGCGCTGCTGGCGGAGCTGTGCGGCATCGACGTGGTGTGCGACTTCCGCAGCCGTGACGTGGCTGCCGGCGGCCAGGGCGCGCCGCTGGTATGCGCCTTCCACCAGGCGCTGTTCGCGCGCGAGGAGATGGACGTCGCGGTGCTGAACCTGGGTGGGCAGTCCAACCTGACGCTGCTGCGCGCCGATGGCGGCATCTGCGGCTTCGACTGCGGCCCGGCCAACGCGCTGCTGGACGGCTGGTGCGAGCGCCACACCGGCCAGCGCTTCGACGACGCCGGCCGCTGGGCCGCCGGTGGCCGGGTGGACGAGACGCTGCTGGCGGCGCTGCTGAGCGATGCCTTCTTCGCTCGCCGCCCGCCCAAGAGCACGGGACGCGACGACTTCAATCTGGCCTGGCTGGATGGGCAGCTGGCAGCGCTGGCCGTGATGCCGGCGCCGCAGGACGTGCAGGCCACCCTCGCCGCCTTCGTTGCCCGCACCGTGGCCGACGCGCTGCGGCGCGAGGCGCCGCGCACACGCGAGCTGCTGGCTGCCGGCGGCGGCACGTTCAATCTGGACCTGCTGCAGCGGCTGCGCGCCCTGTTGCCCGGCGTGGCGGTGCTCACCACCGCCGAGCGCGGGCTGGATCCGAACCAGGTCGAGGCCGCTGCGTTTGCCTGGCTGGCGCACGCCCATGTGCTGCGCAGCCCCGGCAACCGCGTGGAGGTCACGGGCGCACGCGGCCCACGCGTGCTGGGCGCCTTGTACCCCGCCTGAAATCCCGGCGCGCGCAACACGTCGCGCCGGCAACGAAAAAGCCGCCCGAGGGCGGCTTTGTCATATGCGTAAGAGTGCGCGGCTCAGACCGAGAAGCTGGAGCCGCAGCCGCAGGTGGTGGTGGCGTTGGGGTTCTTGATGACGAACTGCGCGCCCTGCAGATCTTCCTTGTAGTCGATCTCGGCACCCATCAGGTACTGCAGGCTCATGGCGTCGATCAGCAGCGTGACGCCGTTCTTCTGCATCTGGGTGTCGTCCTCGTTGACGATCTCATCGAAGGTGAAGCCGTACTGGAAGCCCGAGCAGCCACCACCCTGCACGAACACGCGCAGCTTCAGCTCCGGGTTGCCTTCCTCGGCCACCAGATCGGCCACCTTCGCCGCAGCGCTGTCGGTGAAGACGATCGGCGCGGGCATGCCGTCGGTGGTGAGATCGGTGCTTTGTTCGGCGACTGCGCTCATGCGGTGCTCTCCTGGGAATCTAGAAAACGCGAAGCACCGGAATTGTCCATGAATCTTCTCGGGTACCGGTGCGGTGGCAGGGATAGAACCTTTGGGCAAAAGGCCAATTCCGCCACACAAAAAGCGAAAGGCCGCTCGGTGAAAAGCGGCCTTCGCGGGGCGTGGAGCGCAGGGCACGCCACCCTGGCGCGCCGCGGCACCCGGGAGGGCGTCGCGGCAGCGCAAGATCGATCAGCGCTTGCTGAACTGCTTGCGGCGACGGGCGCCGTGCAGACCGACCTTCTTACGCTCGACTTCACGCGCATCGCGGGTAACGAAGCCGGCGCGGCTCAGCTCGGGCTTGAGCGTCGCGTCGTAGTCGATCAGGGCGCGGGTGATGCCGTGGCGCACGGCGCCGGCCTGACCGGACTCGCCACCGCCTTCGACGTTGACCTTGATGTCAAAAGCCTCGCCGTTGTTCGTCAGCACCAGGGGCTGCTTGACGATCATGATCGAGGTTTGACGGCCGAAATACTGGTCGACCGGCTTGCCGTTGACCAAGATCTGGCCCGTGCCGCGCTTGATGAACACGCGCGCCACCGACGATTTGCGGCGGCCGGTGCCGTAGTTCCATTCTCCGATCATCACCGCTCCTTAGATCTCGAGGACCTTGGGTTGCTGGGCGGTGTGCGGGTGCGTGGCACCGGCGTACACCTTCAGCTTCTTGACCATCGCGTAACCCAGCGGGCCCTTGGGCAGCATGCCCTTGACGGCCTTTTCCAGGGCACGGCCCGGATGCTTGGCTTGCATGTCCTTGAACTTCGTGGCGTAGATGCCGCCCGGGAAGCCCGAGTGACGGTAGTACACCTTGTCGTTGGCCTTGTTGCCGGTCACGCGCAGCTTGTCGACGTTGACGACGACGATGAAGTCACCGGTGTCCACGTGGGGCGTGTAGATGGCCTTGTGCTTGCCGCGCAGACGGAGTGCCACTTCGCTGGCGACACGTCCGAGCACCTTGTCGGTGGCGTCAATCACAAACCACTCGTGCACGACTTCGGCCGGCTTGGCGCTGAAGGTCTTCATGAGGGGATCTTTCGGTTGTGGGCCGCCCAATGAAGCGGACGACCCGGCTACGGCTGCTTGCGCTGCGCTCGGCCCCGGTGCAGCAGGAAAACCCGCCGCCTCTGGGCTCATGCCCCAGGCATTCGATAGAACGCTGGAACAGGCACAACTTCCCCGCCGTTGACAGGAAAGCCGAATATTGTAGCCCGGAACGGGCTTGCGCGCCTAGCGTGCAAACTTCACGGAATGCTTGCCGCGCTTGAAGCGAGCTCAGGGTTAACCCTGGCATGAGATAACATCCGGGAAAACCCCGAGTCATCGCATGTCTGCCAGCCTGCTCACGCCGATCCGCCGTCCTGCCACGCCCACCTCGCCGTCGGCTTGGGTGCCGATCCGCTCGCTGGCCGTACGCCACCGCCCGCTGATCCTGGCGCACCTGCTGGCGCTGACCGAAAGCGACCGCTACCTGCGCTTCGGCTACAAGGCCTCCGACGAGCAGGTATGCCGCTATGTGAACGGCATCGACTTCGGCCGGGACGAAGTGGTGGGCATCTTCGACGAGGCGCTGGAGCTGGTGGCCGTGGCGCACTTGGCGCGCATCGAGGGCGCCAACGGTGCCGCGCCGATGGCCGAGTTCGGCGTCTCGGTGCTGCTGCGCGCTCGGGGCCGTGGCTGGGGCAGCAGGCTGTTCGAGCGCGCCGTGCTGCACGCGCGCAACTGGGGCGCGGAGATGATGGTCATTCACGCCCTGAGCGAGAACACGCCCATGCTGCGCATCGCGCGCAAGGCCGGTGCCAGCATCGAGCGCGACGGCGGCGAGGCGCAAGCCCTGCTGCGCCTGCCGCCCGAGGACGCGAGCTCGCGCATGGACGCCCTGGTGGCGCAGCAGGCCGGCGAGTTCGATTACCAGCTCAAGCTCCAGGCGCTGCGCCTGCGGCAGTGGTGGCGAATGATGCTGCCGCGCACGGCCAACTGAGCCGCATCAAACAGCGTTTGGCCCTGCCGCGCGGCACGCCGCAGGGGCCGGGCTAGCATCGGCGCATGCCTCATTACGCCGCACTGCGCCCCGAATCCGTCCTCGATGCCCTGGCCGCCGCGGGCTTCGATCCCGACGGCCGGCTGCTGCAGCTCAACTCCTACGAGAACCGCGTGTTCCAGGTCTTCCTGGAGGACGGCGCGGTGGTGGTCGCCAAGTTCTACCGCCCCGAGCGCTGGAGCGACGCGCAGATCCTGGAAGAGCACGCCTTGGCGCTGGACCTGGCCGCGGCCGACGTGCCGGTGGTGGCGCCGCTGCCGCTGCAGCCCCGCAACGACCACCCCCTGACGCTGCACGGCGAGCCGCCCACCCTGGCCACCATCCACTTCGACGGGGAGCCCTTCCGCTTCTCGGTGAGCCCGCGCCGCGCCGGCCGCGCGCCCGATTTGGAAGACCCGATGGTGCTGCAGTGGCTGGGCCGCTTCCTGGGCCGGCTGCACGCCGTGGGTGCGCAGGCAACCTTCAAGCATCGCCGCACGCTGGACGTGGCGACCTTCGGCGAAGCTGCGCGGCAGCGGCTGCTCGACGGCGACTTCATTCCGCCCGATCAACTTCCGGCCTGGCGCAGCACCTGCGACGCGGCGTTGGCAGCGGTGCGCGAGGTGTTCGAAGGCGCCAGCGCCGTGCGCCGACTGCGCCTGCACGGCGACTGCCATCCCGGCAACATCCTATGGCGCGACGAGGGCCCACACGTGGTGGACCTGGACGACGCCTGCACCGGCCCCGCGGTGCAGGACCTGTGGATGCTGCTCTCGGGCGAGCCCCCGGCCATGGCGGCACAACTGGGGCAGATCCTGCAGGGCTACCGCCTGTTCATGCCCTTCGACATGCGCGAGCTGGCGCTGATCGAGCCGCTGCGCACCCTGCGCATGATCCACCACAGCGCCTGGCTGGCCGAGCGCTGGAGCGACCCCGCCTTTCCCGCGGCCTTCCCCTTCTTCGGCACCGCTGCCTACTGGTCGCAGCAGACCTCGCAGCTGCGCGAACAGCTCGCGGCGATGGCGGAACCGCCGCTGGAGCTGTACTGAAACGAAAAGCCACGCGGTCCGGGCGGCACCGCGTGGTTCGTGGATGCCCGCCTTCGCGGGCATGATGGCATTTGCGCCGGCGGCAGCGCCTGATGCTTACGCGCTCAACAGCCGCGTCACGCGCTGCACGTAGGTCGCGGGGTCGTCGAGCTGGCCGCCCTCGGCCAGCCAGGCCTGGTCGAACAGCAGGTGCGCCAGGTCGTCGAAGCGCGCCTCGTCGCTTTCGAGCTTCTTCACCAGCGGGTGCTCGGCGTTGACTTCCAGGATCGGCTGCGACTTCGGCGCCTGCTGGCCGGCCTGCTTGAGCAGACGCGCCAGGTGCGCGCTCATGTCGCCCTCTTCCACCACGATGCACGCGGGCGACTCCACCAGGCGGCTCGTCACGCGCACGTCCTTGGCGCGGTCCTTGAGCGTGGCCTTGAGCTTCTCCAGCACCGGCTTGAAGGCCTCCGCCGCCTCCTCGGCGTGCTTCTTCTCTTCCTCGTCCTGCAGCTTGCCCAGGTCCACCGCGCCCTTGGCCACGCTCTGCAGCGGCTTGCCGTCGAACTCGTACAGGTGCGAGAGCATCCACTCGTCCACCCGGTCGGACAGCAGCAGCACCTCCAGGCCCTTCTTGCGGAAGATCTCCAGCTGCGGGCTGCTCTTCGCGGCGGCCAGCGTCTCGGCGGTGATGTAGTAGATGGCCTCCTGGCCCTCCTTCATCCGCGACACGTAGTCGGTGAAGCTCACGCCCGAGTCCGCGTGCGTGGAGGCGAAGCGCAGCAGCTTGGCCAGGCGCTCCTGGTTGGCGTGGTCCTCGCCAATGCCCTCCTTGAGCACCGCGCCAAACTGCTCCCAGAACTTGGCGTACTGCTCGGCCTGGTTCTCCGCCAGGTCCTCCAGCATGGACAGCACGCGCTTGGTCGAGCCCTCGCGGATGGCCTTCACGTCGCGGCTTTCCTGCAGCAGCTCGCGGCTGACGTTCAGCGGCAGGTCGGCCGAGTCGATCACGCCCTTGACGAAGCGCAGGTACACCGGCATCAGCGCCTCGGCGTCATCCATGATGAACACGCGCTTGACGTAGAGCTTCACGCCGCCGCGCTTGTCGCGGTTCCACAGGTCGAACGGGGCCTTGGACGGGATGTAGAGCAGCTGCGTGTACTCGGTGCGGCCCTCGACACGGTTGTGCGTGTAGGCCAGCGGCGGCTCGCTGTCGTAGGAGAGCTGCTTGTAGAACTCCTTGTACTCGGCGTCCGTCACGTCGCTCTTGCTGCGCGTCCACAGCGCCGCCGCCTTGTTCACCGTCTCCCACTCGTCGGTGACGACCTGCTCCTTCTTCTCGGCATCCCAGACTTCCTTGCGCATCAGGATCGGCAGCGAGATGTGGTCGGAGTACTTGCCGATGATCGACTTCAGCCGCCAGGTCGAGAGGAACTCCTCCTCGCCCTCGCGCAGGTGCAGCGTCACGTCCGTGCCACGCCTGGCCTTGGTGATGGTCTCGACCTCGAACTCGCCCGCGCCCTCGCTGGACCAGCGCACGCCCTCCTCGGCCGACAGCCCCGCGCGGCGCGACTCGACCGTGATGCGGTCCGCCACGATGAAGCCGGAGTAGAAGCCCACGCCGAACTGGCCGATCAGCGCCGCGTCCTTCTTCTGGTCGCCTTCGAGCCGCGCCATGAACTCGCGCGTGCCGCTCTTGGCGATGGTGCCCAGGTGCGCGGTGGCTTCCTCGGCGCTCATGCCGATGCCGTTGTCGCTGATGGTGATGGTGCGCGCCGCGGCGTCGAAGCTCACCCGCACTTCCAGATTCGGCTGGTCTTCGTACAACCCGTTGTTGTTCAGCGCCTCGAAGCGCAGCTTGTCGCAGGCGTCGGAGGCGTTGGAGACCAGCTCGCGCAGGAAGATTTCCTTGTTGGAATACAGCGAGTGCGTGACGAGGTGCAGGATCTGCTTGACCTCGGCCTGGAACGAAAGCGTCTGTTTGTGCATGGTGTTGTGAAGTCGTCAACCCGCTCCAGCGCGGGGCGGGCCCCAGATGGGGACACCCCTGCGCGGCTTCAAGGGCCGGCTGCGCATCAAAGGCTCACTTCATGCGCCAAAGGCTGCCGTACTCACTCGCGCAGGTCCCGCACCGTGGGCGCCTCCTCGCGCCGCTGCAGCCCGCCCAGCGCCAGGCCCAGCGCGAAGCTGCCGTAGACCATCCACAGGCTTTCCCGGCTCATGCGGTGCTGGAAGCCGGGCGTCAGCCGCTCGGGCACCAGCTTCAGGTCCACCACCGCCGCCAGCGCCGCCACGCCGGCGGCGTCCACCAGCGCGCCGGCGACGGTGCGGCGCTCGCGCCGCGCCTGCAGCGCCTCGTACAGCCCGGCCCACAGCATGGCCGAGGCGGTGTGCACGGCTGCGCCCACCAGCGTGTGCTTGGCCGACACATCCTCGCGCCGGATCGACTCCTCGCCATGCACCCAGTGCGCCGGCGCGTTCACGCCCGCCACGGCGCTGCCGCTGTCGGCCTTGCTGCGCGCGGCCATCGAGGTGCCGGACAGGGCCGCGGCCAGCAGGCCGTCCTTGAGCGCGCGCTGCGCCGTGTTGACGAGGAATCGGGTGGTCAGGCCCATGGAAGTCACCTCTGCTGTGATTAAAGGAATGCGGTTTGCCGAACCGGCACGCCGATTCGGCAAGCGCCGTTCCCCAGGCTTCTCCCTGCTGCCTACCGGATGAAAGTGCTGCTCACCGGCGCCACCGGCTTCATCGGACGCCGGCTGTGCCAGGCCCTGCTGGCGGCCGGCCACGAGGTGGTCGCCATTTCGCGCCATGTCCCGCGTCATGCCCCGCCCGACGCACCGCCGCCGCGCCTGCGCTGGCTGGCGCTGGACTTCGCCCAGGCCCTCACGCCCGCGCACTGGCTGCCGCACCTGCAGGGCGTGGAGGCGGTGATCAACGCCGTGGGCATCTTCCGCGAGAGCGGCCCCCAGACCTTCGAGGCGCTGCACCACCGTGCGCCCGTGGCGCTGTTCCAGGCCTGCGCCCAGGCCGGCGTGCGGCGGGTGCTCCAGATCTCGGCGCTGGGCGTGCAGGCCGGCGCCACCGCCTACCAGCGCAGCAAGCACGCCGCGGACGAGGCGCTGCTGGCGCTGCCACTGGACGCCACCATCGTCCAGCCCTCGCTGGTCTTCGGCGAGGACGGCCCCAGCGCCGGCTTCTTCCTGAGGCTGGCGAGCCTGCCGCTGCTGGCGCTGCCGCGCAGCGGCGCGCTGCAGCCGGTGCACGTGGATGACGCCGTGGCGGCGCTGGTGGCGCTGCTGCGCGCCCCCGCCGCGGCCTGGAGCGCGCGCCGCGTG
>Ga0065721_10005893_pt1 | contig 13292 bp, 12 predicted proteins | sample Mesricmetagenome_FD_59108 | JGI IMG/M metagenome (GOLD analysis project Ga0065721, IMG submission 59108) | Mesophilic microbial community from rice straw/compost enrichment Sample: eDNA_1 v2 (version 2) | ecosystem: Engineered > Solid waste > Grass > Composting > Bioreactor | place: USA: Davis... | reverse complement strand
AAATAAGCGATGAAAGTTCTTGATTGAAGTCTTGATTATTTATGTATCTGAGATACATAAATTTTAGTCTTACCTTTTTTCATTCAAGCATACTTGAAAGTCTGTATTTTTATAAATTTTCAAGAAAGATTTATAATGCTAAATATAAACATCTTACGTAAAAAGAAGAAAACCTTATAATGTGTATTTGTTGATGTCTTTCTATGTTCATCGATTGGGACGTTTGACAATTCGTAACCAAACCATTCGACAAAATTCCTTACGTATTCTTGGAAACAAGTATTTTCTTTACCCTTCTCTTTTGATATTTTCAATCAACTAACCATTGCATACATCCACCATGAATTGTAAAATGGTCATCCATATGTACATCACTGATTTCTCCACTTGGTTCTAAATGAAACCTTATTTGGTCACTTGAACCTGGGTCTATTTCAACATAGGAAACCTTCGTTTTACCTTTATGTGTTATTATACATGAAGCACAGACAGGAAATGGGGGCAATGATGCAACACTTTGTGCAACAACCAAGTATTTAATATTGTTTGCGGCAACTTGACCACTAAAAGATTCCCATTGTAATGTGACTGTTTTACCTTTCTGTCTCATGTAGAACTGAACGTAAGTACCACTTTGAGGTCTCAAAGGTTTGAGATTCCTCACAGGAATGATATTTGCCTTAAACCCTCTTGGTCTTTCGATAATTGTATTTATGACTTCAACTGTTTTTTCTTGTTTTTCTTCTTTACGTTCACGGCTTTCATAGACCATAGGCATTTGGTTTTGTTGGCTTACTTGAGTTGTTTCTTCGTGTCTTTTTTCTTGTGGGTTTCTTGAACGTTTGGATTGATGATGTTGAAAAGATTGTTGTGTTGACGTATGACTTTTCAATGAATGAGTTTTAGGTGTTGGGTGGTGTGAGTGGTGTTCTGGTGTAAAACTTGGTTCAGTCTTTGAATAAACTGTATGAAGTGATTGTTGATATGGTTCTTGAAATGGTTGTTCTTCAACTATACTTGCTTGTTTTTTCTTTCTTTTTCTTATACCTGTTTGTTTGAACGGTTCATTAACATAATAATTATAATCATGTATTTGATGGCCATCTTCTGGATCTTGTGACATCTCTTGTTGAGAACGAAAAGAATGTACATGAGGTGAATGTACGTTAGTTGAATGTACGTTAGTTGAATGTACGTTAGTTGAATGTAAATGAGGCGAATGTTGATTATATACATTTAGTGAGGGATAATTAGTGTCTTGGTTCGCGGGATAAATATCATGATAAGGAGAATCATAGGTTATATGTTCATGAGGGATTCCATGGTTCATTTCATTTTGATATGTTCCTTCATTTGCATTGTGACTTGCATTGTGACTTGCATTGTGACTTGCATTGTGAGACGTATTTCGATGTAAAATGTTAGGTTCTCGTTCAAATGGTATATTTCCATCTAAACCATCTAAACTCACCTCCACATTATAAAAATTCTTCCTCCCTTTTGACATATTTTAAGAATTTTGTATTTTAACATTAAGGACTTATAAAGAGATATTTAAAATATAAATAATTAAAATGTGATGTCGTTGCATTTTGACTTGATAGAGTGCTATGACAATGGTGGTGTAAGACAATCAAATACAAATGATAATTATAAACTTTATAATCTTTTTGAGAACCCAGAAGAAAAACCTCAACATGATGATCAAGATTCAACTTATGTAATTGACTATTTTCAATTACCAAGTTGTGAAAGTATCGATTATGATGCACAACGATCACTTACCATAGAGAATGCAAGTGGAAACTCGGAACTCAGTGAAGCTTATTCAATCGAATACTTTTCCAAAGTTTTCTCTGCTTATGATTTTGTACTCGAGATGGAAGTTGAGTATTGGATCAGTTACAAGATGGTTGACTTTCTTTGTAAAGTACAAAACAGAAGGATTGGTGTCTCAGTTACACGTGCAATGTATAAAGAAGGTGAATTTACAAAAGAAATGGCACTTGAATTGTTGAATAAGAAGATTTACGGACTTATAGTTTCACGTAATGGGGTAATAGAGAAGCATAGCTTTGACTTATCATTTCTACACATTTGGTGTCAAAGCGAAGAAATTGCTTTGGGACTTGTACAAGCATATAAGGAACTCGATATTTATGGTTACGAACTTGAAATAACTGGTTCCTTAATGCTTATGCTTACAATTTGTTCATCGCCAACTATTTATTATAATAAATTTAAACATTGTATTTTGGATGGTTTGTCTCTAAGAAAGAGAAATAAACTAAAAAGAAAGGGAAGAAAATGTAAAGGTACAAGTGGTAAAAGATGGATACAAACTATTTAATTTTATATGTTCTTGTATGAAATCAAGAGAGCTATAAATTAATACAAAGAATATTTCAAACATTGACTGAAATGTTTAAATGTTTAAGAGAACCTCATTTACCCATTTTTCTGTTTCTTTGTATTCTCTTCCCTTTACAGAACTTATTATTCCAAGGTAATAATCAAACGAAGTTGTTTGTCTATCTTTCTCTTTTGCTAAGTCATCGAAGTAACGAAACGCAAGATGATAGTCTTCTAAATCAAAAGTGTAAATCGCTTCCTTTTGGTACTCGTAACTTATTTTTGAAGCCATTGAAAATCTCTCATAATAACTTGGATATAAGTTTACAAGTTTAACTTTTGCATAAGTTTGATAACGTGCAACATTTGCAATGTAATCACAAAAGCCTAATTCTTTTAGAACTTTGTAACCAGTTTCTGCATGTTCCTTGTTTCTTTTTTCCTCTGAATCGCTTGAATTTTTAGGATGACAAGCTGACCAATATCATGAAGAAAAGCAGCAGCAATTGAAAAAGGACTTGCATTTGCTTCACGTGCAAGTTCAGCAGCTTACAAAGCGTGTCCAAGTTGTGTGATCTCTTCTCCGATAAGGTATTTGTTGTTACCAAATTCTGTGTAGAGTTGTATGATTGTTTCCATTTCCTTTCTAATTTTTCTTTATACTTTCTCTTTTTCTTGAAATCTTTTGGTTCTCTTTTTTGTTTATCTTTAATGGTTCTTCTAAATGGAATTTACTATGTAAACTGCAAGTCTGTGAAAATTTAATAAGGTCGTCAATAAAATTTTTCCAAGGCTTTATATAAGGTCTCTTTTCTTTTATGTAGGATAAGGCATCTTTTACACTTTGACTTTTTCCGTAGCGTAAATAGTAAGCTGCAACAAGTGATACAGAACGTGAAATACCATAACGACAATGAATAAATACCTTTTTGCCTTTCTCACAAGTAACTTTTAGAAGCTCTGAAACAAAGTCTAAATAAGGAAAGATACTCTCGTGTAAAGAGTCTCTAATAAGAAGAATGAAGTGTGCAATATTCTTTGGTAGTTTCCAATTAACTTCTCTATCGTTTATCGTTATTATGATGTCGAAATTATACCTTTCTATCAACTCTCCTGCTTGTTTTTCAGACATCGAGGGTATTCCTCCAAGATAGAGCCATTCTTCGAGTTTTGAGATCTGCTCCCATTTAGACATTTTTCTTTTCGTAGAAATAGTATAAAGCTAAATTGGTAAATAATAAAATTAGAAGATGAGTTCGGAAATATTGGAAGAAAATGTTAAGAATCAAGGAGAAGAAGTGAAGAACGAAGTGAATAATGAAGTGAAGAACGAAGTGAATAATGAAGTGAAGAACGAAGTAAAGAAAATTAGAACTTGCCAAATATGCAATAAACAAGAAGAATCAAGAAAACAAAAAGACATTAAAGAATTCGAAGATGAAGAAGGTTACGCAGTAATGACTGTTGATGATTTTCTTGACGTTGATGGTTTTCCCTTGAATGGAAGTTGGGTTCTCGTTCAAGGAAATTTATTACAATATATTTTTGGATTTAGAGAAGAACTTTATATGCATGATGAGGATTTGGTCGATGGTTTCGTTTGTTATGATTGCTTTTTAACCTTGAACCGTGAAGAATTCAGTGTCGTTCAATGCGATATTTGCAAAAGAAGATTTAAACACATTTTGAGTGGTGTTTATGATTGTGCACGTGGCTGTTGTTGTAAAGTTAAAGCGGAATACTTATTTGGTCATGGTTATTCGATCTACAAAACATTTAGATTCAAGGTAAAGCAGTATGAAAACAAAGAAAGACAAGTATTGAAAGATGGAACGTTGATTTGTGATGTGTGTATAGGTTATTTGATCAGTCAAGGCGAACTCATTCAACTAGAAGGCGATGATGAATTAAATGATGAACATGCGAATAAAAAACAAGTAGAAGATAACAAAGAATTTGGGGAAAATAAGGAAGATAAAGAAAATAAGAGAACCGAAGAATTCAAGAGAGCCATCGAAGAAATAGAGAGTTTGAGAAAAGAAAAAATCCATAAAACTAAAGAACTAGAAGAGAATAATTAGCGAAAATTCTTTGAAACTTGATAACAATAAATCAGAGGAAACAAGTTATAGATAGATATGTTCACATATCTATTTAAGCAACAATCTAAGCAACAATAAATTTAGAGACATTTCAATCATAAATTACATTTTGTCTTGATGAAATAGTGTTTATAAACTTTTCTATATATAATTATTGTTTTATATATAGAAAAGTTTATAAACACTATTTCATCAAGACAAAATGTAATTATCTAAACATACAAATAATAAGTTCTTCTAACTTTATTTGTTGGTTTCGTTTAATAGATATATTCTCCTTTCTCTTTTTTCTTCTTAGTCTTCAACGCTTCCTTCATCGTATTTTTCCATAACATAGAAACCTTCAACGATTTCTATGTCTTTACCCAAGTAAGTTTTCATCTCTCGAATCTTGCAATAATTCTTGATACTAATATTTGTATTTTGATCTTCATCACTTTCAATAGAAACATTCAACAAAGCTTTGTCTACCCATTTATTATCTTGACTTTTATGTAACCTAATATATTACGATAATTAGAGTAGTGAGTCTTTTTCGCATTCCATTATTTCATTATAAGGAATGAGTATTGGATGCGGAAGAAAGACCTTTCTTCCACATAAAAAAGAATATATCTTGTTTTACAATTACACATTATTCTTTTAGGATAAAATACTTTCCTTGCTTGTTAATTGTATTTTTCAAACGATCTTAGTAAATTTTCGTGACTTTAGTATTCAACACAGTCTTTTATTTAAAATCACATAAGAATTCTCATAAGACCATTCCAAAAATGTACGTGTCACTTCTAACTACACTTGCTTGATAAAAGTGTAATTGTTTACTTTTGTACCTTTCAATGTTTCAATAAGCAATGAAATACATTGCAAATGTTACAGGAACAACCATTTTCAAACAATTAGTCTAATGTGTCAAATTAATCTAAAGTCATTGTGCATACACAACAAAAATTCCATCGTACTACAAATTATGGAAAACAAGAAAGAGCTATCTAGTATATTTAAAATGGTCAAATTAAACGGGCATCTAATAAAGAGAACTAGAAAGAAAAGTTAGAGAAATCTAGAATAAATATATGAAAACATATGACTTCCATATGTTTTTATTATTTGATGAATAGACTTACTTTCTTCTTGAATTCAATGCTTGTACAAAACTTTTTCTATTAGATTCAAGGTTATATATAGAAAAAGTTTTGTACACATTGTTTGTTCAAGTGTGTAATTTCTTAATTACAAACTATTTAATATAAAAGAAAGTTAGTCATTGATACGTATTATTTTTCTTTTATATTGCATTGTTTAAACAATGCAATATAAACTTTTCTATATAAAATCCTTGAATCTAATAGAAAAAATAATTACAAGAAGAATAAAAGAAAAATAAAAAGATATATGTAACATTTGTTACATATAATTCCTTATATTTCATTGACAATCAAGAAATTCCTTTTCTAACCAAAACATCTAGGTCCAAATATGCATATGGATTGAATCCAGTTTCCACTTCATAGTTGTATCCAAGTTGATTCGTCGCAATGGTTACACCATTGTATTCAAACTTACTAGCGTAGTGAGTATGTCCATAAAGCCAAGCAACGATTGGACTTTTCATCAATCTACTTAAATCATTGTGGAAAGCACAATTCGTACTTGACCATAGAAACTTTTTATTTGCAGTGTAAAATCCTTTTTCTGGATCACTGAATAATGGTGCATGATGCGTTAAAACAATACATTTTCTTTCAAGGCACACTTTCTCAGAAGAATCCTTGAGTTCTTTTTCTATGAATTTAACAGCTTTCTCATTCCATTTATTTGTTTTCTTCACAGTTATTGGTTCACCAGAAAATGTCGTTATCAGTCTGTAATCATTTAATTTCATACCAACTTCTTCTTTGTGTATGTCTGGAACATACGACCATAACGTCGACCCAATAACTTTAAACTCCTCAACGTTGACACTTTCGTTGTCTAATAATTTAATGTTGTACTTCAAGCATGATTCTCTCATCTTTCTCTTAAACTCATTGTAAGGAAACCAAGTGTCAATGTTGTAGTATTCGTGATTACCTGGAATGTAGAAGACAGCATCGTAACACGGACTTACACGTTCAAGAAAGGCATCGAAGTTCACATGAAAAGGATTGCAAATGTCACCCAATAATGCTAAATAATAGGAACCTGGAGGCTTTGAATCCCAGAGTGATTGAATTTTTGGATGCAAGATGGAAGGTTGGAATTCAAGATGCAAGTCTGAAACGTACCTCAAAACACGCATTTTTGTAACTAAGAATTTCTTGAAAGAATTAAGAATTCAAATAATCATAAAAAGACAAAGACAATAGAAAGTTTATCTTTCTTTTTAATGTAACTTTGAGGACTAAATTTTCTTTCCACAGCACCTTCTTTTTAAGAATAATATAAAATCTTTGGTAATGTGGGTAAAAAAGTCTTTCATGTCTATAATCTTCAAGAAACTCTTGAAGATTAAAAACAGATACCTTTCTCTCATCGCAATCCAAGAGTTCTATGTTTGCTAAGTTTTTGATAAACTCCTCATTCGTTGTTTCAAGTTGGATGAAGGAGAAAATACTTATAACGGAGATGTCTAATTTCAAGTCGTTTAAGAAAAAGAGTGCATCAAAATATATGTTTTCATTGAATTTTTTCACTTCGAATTGTGGAGCTAAAACTTGCATATTTTTTTTTTCTATGAGGTGCTTCTTTAATGTAGTTTCTTGAGTTTGTCAATTCCTTCAATAACCTATCGAGTAATTATGAACCTAATTTTGTGTGACCTTTTGTACCGTAATGGAAAATTATGTTCTCATCTAATGTTTCTATGAAAACAAACAAGCTATCCAAAGATGTTAATTGAAACAATTCTAAACAAGAAACAAACTTAAATATAATTAAAGAACACAATCACATAAGAACTAAGAAATGAGTTAAATTTTCTTTTCTCTTTTATTTCTTTGTTTATTTTATTTAAGATACTTGTTTTTATTATAATTGGTCCTCGTTTATCGATATTCTCTTTAAAGCAGTGTCAAAATAAAAATGTGAGCTTTCTTGCAATTTTCTCTTTGGAGACTTTTGATGAAATCAATTCAAGTAAATCATTTATTTTCCTTCTCCAAAAGGAACATCATATAGAACAAAAAGAAAAAATCACGAAATCAAAGAAAATTCAATATATCTTTATGTGAAAGAGGGTAAAGTATTTCAAGTAAGATTTCTTGCGGAAAATCAACTATTTCTATCGTTGTATTTCGCGAACAATCCATGAATAATTAAATATAAATTTATATTATACAAAAATAATATAAATCTTACTTAAGCTTACAATACCTAAAACCTATTCTTCTATAACTCTTTTTTTTTGTTTTACAATATTCATTGAAGATTTTTAACATTTCTTCTTTTTCTTTTATTTTTTCGCTTATGAGAAGTTGTTGAATTGTTCTACCATCTTCAAGTTTTGAATTCAAGTTCAAATTGCAAATAAGATCTTTGAAGCCTCTAACAGTGACTCTACTTGTAAAAAGTGCATTTGAAAACTCATCAAGACTGATCTCTCTTTCAACCAACGTTCCATTTTCAACAATTGTTCCTCCAATTTCTTTTACTTCTTCTTCTTTTGTGACGAAGGTCGAGATCTCAGACCAAAAGTCTATATTCGCAGAGAAAAAGGGATCATTTAAATATAGAACATCAATAGGCGTAAGACCTTTGTTGTTTTTAATTCCAAGATCTGAGCCATTTTCGATTAACAAGACAAAGAGATCTAAATTTAATTGTTCTTGATTTAAGGTTACATGCAAAATTGTATTCCCTTCCTCATCTTGCAAATTTATGTCTATGTTTTTACTCTTAATCAATCTTATTAGCTCTTTGTATTCATTCGAATACGATAAATAATGAAATGGACATGCATGACCATCTTTAAAGTCAATGTGAGGTAAAAACATTGTAATTGCTTTTGCACTAAGATTTCCATGTTTCATCATCGTATTAAGTTCGACGATTTGTGGAAAAACATCGTGTTTTACAAATTCATCAAAGACTTCCTGAGAAAGGTTTACATAAATTGGTTCCATTCCATATTTGTCTTTTATGTGTGGATTCGCACCACTTTCCAAGAGCAACCTTACGATTTCAGGAGATGGATTGAGATGTAAAGCTGTTCTTCCGTTTTCATCCTGTATATCTAATATGAAAACGGAAGAACTTAAGAAGTTGTTTTTTATTGAATTTCTTGATAAAAGTCCATCGATAATACATTTCGCAACTTTGAAATTCCTAACAGTTTGTAAAATCTTAACTAAGTCTATTTGTTCACCAAAATTCTCCACCAATTCAACGATAAGATTCGCAATTTGGATATTTGTTGTTGAAGAAATCAATTCCAAGAAGATTGGAAACCTAATAATCTCTTGTTTTGATTCGACGAAAAGTTTAATGATTTTTGGTGAGTTATTGTACTTCTTCAATAAGATGTTTATCTCATCATCACTTGCATTCTTGAAGTATTTTACAATGAAATCATTAGAAAGAAACTTAAACATTTCGTTGTGTGTATGACACAACGATAGAATATCTTGAAGTCTAAGTCTATCAAAGAGCTCAAAGATAATCTCAATTGGTAAGATTTCATGTGTCATATTTTAATACTTATTATTTTATATTATAAAATAATAAGATTTTACACATGATTTGTTAATTATATACTCTAAACACTTTAATGACGTGGGTGATGTCCAAAATATTTAGACTTATAGAAATTTATATACAAATATTAAGTTGTATATAAAATGTCAACGAGAAGACGACGAGGAAGAAGAAAAAAGAAAGTTCTTAGCGAGACAGCGGAAATACCAAGCGATTTAAGTGAAGAAAAAGCGTATTTCAATTTTCAAGAACTACCATTAGAAATACAATACGAAATCTTGGATTATTTAGAAGCAAAAGACCTTGAGGGTTTTAGAAGGTCATCAAAATTCTATAGTGATTTTGGTCAAAAATTACAAGAAAAAAGAAGGCAAAAATATATACAAAGTAAACATCCATGGATGACATTCGCTCTTAGTAACAAAGAAGATTTTAGAAATTTTGGAGAAAAGTCCTTGATGGAACTATTTCCATCTGTGAGGTTTCAATACGAAAACAGGGAAGATCCAATTCCAAGAGGAACCATAATTAATGAAGGATTCGAACCAGAAGTTTGGCAAAAATCATTAAATTCTTATCTTAATGAGATTCAACTTGCAGCTTTCTATGTTTATTACCTTATAAACAAGGGAGATGTGCAAGTTGTTCCTTATGAGTTTTTTGATTACGATGAGCTCAAATGGATGGTTGCCAATCAAATAAATACCCTTTTATATAACACGCGAGAATACAATCTTGGATGGAACAACATAAAGGATATCGTTGAGATTGCAGGAAATAAACATGTTGCTGAAGAAATGTCTATTGAGGAATGGGCAGAACTCATTTCTCATAGATTTAAAAACAAGGAAGAGATCATCGAGCTTCTAGATAAAGTTGAAAAAAGAAACAATTTAAACCGTCAAATGAATAAGGAAATATTCAAGAATGACATACACATATTATTAGAAGGAATACTTAACGAAGAAAATGTAAATTTTTTAAATGACGATCATCTTAGATTGTTAATCAGGTCATTTGGTTATTTACCTGATGAGAAGAGAAATCTTCAACAACAAGCACTCGTTGCACAACATGAGTTTCTTTCAATCTTCCAAGATTTAACAAACTTTGTGGGTCAAACAATCTTTTTTGATGATTATCTTTATTAATTATATGGCAAGTTTCTCTTTAAATCACGTAATTAACTTTATTAAAACTTTGTAAACAACATTCCACCAATCTTTTCCTTGAATTCTTCTATATAATTATTGGATTGTATATAGAAAACTTTGTTTAATTCTTTTCAGCAATCTTTTCCTTGAATTCTTTTTCCTATATATAATCATTGGATTATAGATAACTATTCTATTCAAGTTGCTCAATATAAATGAGTTCTAACATAAAAATAATCATCCATTTCAATTCAGTTAAATCTTTTATCGATAATTTTATTGGATAAGCTTTATTAATAATTATATTAGTAGTTTATTAAACTACTAATATCATAAGATCTTAAATCCTTACAAATGATCGTTTCTAAAAGAAAAATTTAACTGGTTTGTGGTGTCACATGATTCTTAGCTCTTTTTTCAACTAAATATTTAACTACTTCTAAGTGTCCATCTGCAGAAGCCAAACGTAGAGCATAATCATCTTCTGCATGGATATCAGCACCATTTTCAACTAAATATACGACTACTTCTAGGTGACCATTTTTAGAAGCCCAACGTAGAGCATGATCATCTTCTGCATGGATATTAGCACCATTTTCAACTAAATATTTAACTACTTCCAAGTGTCCATTTGCAGAAGCCCAACGTAGAGCATGATCATCTTCTGCATGGATATCAGCACCATTTTCAACTAAATATTTAACTACTTCCAAATGACCATCTGCAGAAGCAAAACATAGAGCATGATCATTGAATACATGGATATCAACTTTATTTTCAACTAAATATTTAACTACTTCTAGTTGACCATTTTTAGAAGCCCAAACTAGAGCATAATCATTATATACATGGATATCAACTTTATTTTCAACTAAATATTTAACTACTTCCAAGTGTCCATTTGCAGAAGCCCAACGTAGAGCATAATCATCTTCTGCATGAATATCAGCTCCATTTTCAACTAAATATTTAACTACTTCCAAGTGTCCATTTGCAGAAGCCAAACGTAGAGCATGATCATCTTCTGCATGGATATCAGCACCATTTTCAACTAAATATTTAACTACTTCCAAATGACCATTTGCAGAAGCCCAACGTAGAGCATGATCATCTTCTGCATGGATATCACCTCCTTTTTCAACTAAATATTTAACTACTTCTAGTTGACCATTTTTAGAAGCCCAAACTAGAGCATAATCATTATATACATGGATATCAACTTTATTTTCAACTAAATATTTAACTACTTCTAGGTGAGCATCTGCTGAAGCTCTACGTAGAGCATAATCATCTTCTGCATGAATATCAGCTCCTTTTTCAACTAAATATTTAACTACTTCCAAATGACCATTTTTAGAAGCCAAACGTAAAGCGTAATTATCTTTTGTATGGATATCAGCTCCTTTTTCGACTAAATATTTAACTACTTCTAGTTGACCATTTTTAGAAGCCATGATAAAACTTTCATTTAAAACATTTCTCATGTCTTCTTCTTTTAAAATATTGTGAATAACATTCCAACAACCATTAGAACAAGCATATATAAATATTTTTTCTTTGAATGTGTATTCTTGTTTATTTTTACCCTTTTTTATGTGATCTAAAGTCATGATTTTATATTGGTAGTTTGATGAGATTACTAATAAAATATAAATTCATTTATCGAATTTATCATAGTAACAGTATAACATAAAGATTATACTCTTAACGAAAGGAAAAAAGTTATATAGAATTATAACTTTTTTCGTTGAGTTCTTCTTTTTCCTATATATAATTGTTGAATTGTATATAGAAAACTTTAGAATAGCATTTCACCATTCTCTTCTATATATAATTATTAGATTGTATATAGAAAACTTTGTAACAACATTTCACCATTCTTTTCAGCATTCTTTTCACCAATCTTTTCGTTGAGTTCTTCTATATAATTTTTGGAATACAAATAAGTATTCGATTCAAGTTGTTCAATATAAATAAGTTCTAACATACAAATAATCATCCATTTCAATTTAGTTAAATCTTTTATCGTTAATTATACTAGATAAGCTTTATTAATAATTATATTAGTAGTTTATTAAACTACTAATATCATCATAAGATCTTAAATCCTTACAAATGTTCGTTTCTAAAAGAAAATTTTAACTGGTTTGTGGTGTTACATGATTCTTAGCTCCATTTTCAACTAAATATTTAACTACTTCTAATTTTTTATTTGTAGAAGCCCAATGTAGTGCATAATCATTCTTTGCATGTACATTAGCTTTATTTTCAACTAAATATTTAACTACTTCTAAGTGACCGTTTGAAGATGCATAACGTAATGCATAATCATTTTTTGCATGTATATCAGCTCCATTTTCAACTAAATATTTAATTACTTCTAAATGACCGTTTGAAGATGCATAACGTAGAGCTTCATCATCGTTTGCATGGATATCAGCATTATTTTCAACTAAATATTTAACTACTTCTAAGTGTCTATCTGCAGAAGCGTAACGTAAGGAATAATCATTGAATGTATGGATATCAGCTCCATTTTCAACTAAATATTTAACTACTTCTAGGTGACCATTTGCAGAAGCAAAACATAGAGCATCATCATCGTTTGCATGGATATCAGCATTATTTTCAACTAAATGTTTAACTACTTTTAAGTGTCCATCTGCAGAAGCCAAACGTAGAGCTTCATCATTCTTTGCATGAATGTTGGCTTTATTTTCAACTAAATATTCGACTACTTCTAGATGACCGTTTCCAGAAGCCAAACGTAGGGCATAATCATTGTTTGCATGGATATTAGCTTTATTTTCAACTAAATGTTTAACTACTTCCAAGTGTCCATTTTTAGAAGCCAAACATAAAGCATAATCATTGTTTGCATGAATATCAGCTCCATTTTCAACTAAATATTTAACTACTTCTAGGTGACCATTTGCAGAAGCAAAACATAGAGCATCATCATCGTTTGCATGGATATCAGCATTATTTTCAACTAAATGTTTAACTACTT
>Ga0065721_10051880_pt1 | contig 13293 bp, 12 predicted proteins | sample Mesricmetagenome_FD_59108 | JGI IMG/M metagenome (GOLD analysis project Ga0065721, IMG submission 59108) | Mesophilic microbial community from rice straw/compost enrichment Sample: eDNA_1 v2 (version 2) | ecosystem: Engineered > Solid waste > Grass > Composting > Bioreactor | place: USA: Davis... | reverse complement strand
CGCCGCGAGCTCACTGGAGGCGCTTGCTCGCTGCATGGAGGTCTTGTGAGATTCGGGAATCGGCCAGTGCTGAACTACGGACGACTCGATTTGGAAGGTTGCACTGCCATGGCTAGCGTGCAGTCCTCTTTCAACCCGTTGTTTGCAGTTGCGGCATTCGCGGAAACCTGATGGTCTCTTGGTTAACGTCTTGGAAAGTTTAGGGACCTGCTAGGGTTCCAACGTTCCTGGCAGACTACTTTTGGCCTCACCGCTGGCACTCAATGCTCACCACTGAATCCATTCAGTTGGCGTTTGACCTTTGTCATCTGCACCCTTGATAAGCGCTGAACCGCAGACGACTCGATTTGGGGTTGCACTGCAGTCTATCGTTTTGCCCACTTTCCTCTTCCCTCATCACCTCAGAGAACTCCAGGGTTCCTCCACCGTCTAGCATTTTGTTGTCTCCCTGGTGCAACTTCTCTCGAACTGTGAGCCTATCTAGAGCTCACCTCCGTTGGATCTTGGGCCAACCCCAGGAAAGTGCAGCTCAAATCCAGTTACCAGAGTCTGTTTGGGTGCGTACCAATTGATTGTTCAATCTTGTGGTAATTGAGTGCAGGGGAGTGAATAGTCATTTAAGCGTCCACCAAATTAGAGGTCGACGAGTGGGGCAAGCATGGTGAGGAATCATTCATCGGCATCTCAGTTTGCTGTCGTGTCGACCGGGGCCTGCGAGATACCATCGACTCAGTCAGTCATTCGTATGTAAAGATACATCGAGTCGGCGAGGATTCGGGGTCTCACCCATCTATGCTAGCTACCAACACGCAAATTCCACAGTCACTTCTCGCCCCTGGGGGAAGTCACATTGGAGCAGCAAACATCATGGTTCCAGCCACGACAACGGCCCAATTCTTTCCCAATGCGCAGGGCTTTCACATGGAGAACATGACGGTCATAAATCAGGAAGCCTCAGGTGGCAACAGAGAGGCGACTGGTGAGCCCTATCGTTCACTAGACAGATGTGGGAGGATAACGACTGAGGCTGCATTTTAGATGTTAAGACGCTATCGTCGTGGGTATTTGATGGGCCTAGTTACCAACAATATCATCAGCAACTTCAGAGTCGACGTGTTGAAGGGACTGGGTTGTGGTTCACAGAGAGCAATGAATTCCAGCGATGGTTTGTGGGACAAGATCGTGTTTTGTGGACCACGGGAAAACGTAAGTGGTGATCGATGGTAAAGGTGCTTAGTATCTGAGTTCCCACTCAGCTGGAGCTGGAAAATCCTTCCTCGCGTGAGTCGCTCTCCATAGCATTCCAGAGCGAGATCGAGCTGACGAGACCGCAGGTGCATGACAATCGACTACCTGCGCGAACAAGCCAGCACCAGCAGCTCTCGGCGTCCCGTCCTTGCCATCTATTGCCGCTACAACGAACAACTGTGTGCCAGGGACATCCTCCGGAGTCTCATCTGGCAGCTCCTCGCTGAGCATGAAGAGACGGTACTGGATGCCGTGAGGGAAGAATTCAAGAAGCACTCGAAACATGGGCAACAGCTTTCAGAGTCGAAGGCTCTTGCGCTGTTGAGCACACTTCTCTGGCTGTTTGAGAAGAGTTACATTGTTGTAGATGGATTAGATGAACTTGAAGATGAGGATCAAGTCACACTTCTCAAAGCCTTCGCGATACTCCCTACTCAGATCCTCATCATCTCACGACCCCTCGTCCTTTGCGTCGACTACATCCCATCCGCGGTTACACTCTCAATCGAAGCGCGAAACGAGGATATCGAGAAGTTTGTGAAGACGAAAATCAATAACGATCCCAAGCTACGCCGTAACATCGGCTCGAAGCCAACTCTGTTGCAAGAGGTTGTTGAGAAGGTCAAGGCAAAGGCCAACTGAATGCAGGTTGCTTCAATTCCCTTCTAGGAGTCATGATTAACCCCGCCTGACAGGTTCCTCGTCGCGGCGCTCCAGGTCGAGGCCCTCAAGGGGTGCGCAACACAAAAGACAATGAGGCTCGCGCTCGACACGTTCCCCTCAGGTGTGGAGCTCATGTATGAAGAAACGCTGAAACGAATCGACAACCAGTCGGAAGAGGAGTCAAAGATCGCTCGACTTGCCCTCCTGTGGGTGGCCCGTGCTGCCCGCCCGCTCAGCCTGACGGAGCTCCAACAGGCCGTGGCAACCGTATATATTCCTGGAAGTTTCGAGATTGGAGAGTATGACAGCGAGGGCGTACCCGAGGAAGACATGATCCTGTCGGTATGCTGCGGGCTTCTGGTCGTGGATCGCATGTTCAGAGGGGTCGCACTGATTCGTACGTGCTTCGACCTTGACCTTTTGTATGGGTAGTAACTTTGCAGACGGTTCCAGACGAGACTGCTCAACGGTTCATAGTTGGCCATCGCTCGGTTCTCCTAAAGGACTCGGCAGAAATCGCAATGATGACGACGATTTCCCAGTGCCTCAACCCTGGATCATCTCAAGTGCCGAAGACGATCAACCAGTTTTCCGAACCCTTCTACGAATATGCGTTCATATGCTGGATTCACCACGCGAAGGAGTTTGCAGGATCCCTCGATCCGAAGAGGGAGGTTGGGGATGTCCTTTCAGATCTATGCGTCAAGTGGAACCTTCCCCACCCCTACCTCAACCTCAATCCATCCAACCACGATCAAGGTGGTTGTTCACCTCAAGCGTCGTCAGATCCTCGCCAGGCCTGTCCTTTTGTCATTCAGCTCGCCGACACCCCATCGCTTCTCTTCCTTTGGTTTCTTCATACGCCAACTCCGGCTCACAAAGCAAGTGTGATGATGGAGGCCATACAGCTACTTCAGCCATGAAGATCATCCTCCAGATACCCAGTGTGGACCCCAATGCTGGTATGTTCTACTGGGGAGGAACCCCTTTGATACGGGCGGTAGAATGGGGGGCGCTCGAGGCTGTGAAGCTGTTGTTGAAGGATGTGCGGGTGGACGTCAACGCCGTGGATAGGAATGGAAGGACCGCCCTTCACGCTGCATGCTCCTCGCGTCGACCCAGGATTGTCGAAGCACTCCTTGCGGATTCGCGCACCGATGTGAATTGCCACCAGTGTACTGGAACTACCCCTCTAATGTCTGCAGCGCAAGTGGGATCGCAGGAGGCTGTGGAGCTCTTATTGCAGGATGTCCGGGTTGATGTTAATGAAGTGGATAGGCGTGGGAAGACCGCTCTTCACCGTGCATGCAAGGAGGATCAGGATAGGATTGTAGCAATTCTCCTTGCCAATCCATGGACGAATGTACATTGCCGGCAGCCCGACGGAACAACCCCTCTGATGTTGGCGGTCCACAATAGATCGCTCAAGGCTGCAAAGGCGTTCATGCAGGATTTGCGGGTCGATCTCAATGCGGTGGATCATGACGGGAGGACAGCCCTTCACCAGGCGTGCATCCGAGGATATCACGACATTGTCAGGGCGCTCCTCGCCGATCCACGAACTGACGTCAATTACCAGCGGGATGCAGACAGCTGGTCACCACTCATGTTCGCCGCCTTCGAAGGCAATCTCGACACCGTCGCTGTGATATTGGACTGTCCACGCGTCACAGTGAACTCGAAAGGGAAAACCGTAACAGCGATCGAGCTCGCATGGGCAAAGGATCACGTCTATGTGGTAATGTTCATGCTCACTCATCCGGGAGTTGAGCTCAGCATACCTGACGTTGAAGAATCTGACCCGCCCCCCGAAGTGGTTTATGGTGACCACACCAATTTGGTGGATGTCCTACTCGCTGATCAGCGGGTGGACATGGGGACTCGCAACAACTGCGCGCAAACCGCCTTCATCCTCGCCGTCACACGTCGCCGTCTCGAACTCGTGAAGCTTCTCCGCCAACACGGACTTGACCTCAAGACAAGGATCAACAAGGGTCCCGCGCCGCTCATGCATGAGCCACTGCAGAACCGCATTGCGAAATACCGGACCATCATAGACTCTCTTTACTCACACTTCCCGAAGAGCTTCCCATATCTTCTTGATGCATTCTGAACTTTTTTAAAATGCTCTTGTAAACGCATTTGTATTGGCCATTCATTCTTCACAAAAAGTCGCAATTTTTTGACCAACAAACTCGTTCTACCAAGTGGGAAGCTCGGGGTATACACGACAACCACAGGGGCACCGACGTCTATTGAGAGGCACGATTTAACGGATGAGAATTACGATGTATTCGAGGGCTGAGTGCCCGCCTTTTATACCTACGAACACAACTTGACTAGTAAAGTATAGAAACGTCTCGAAGATGCGAGACCATACTGTACACTACGATATATCTAACATGTTCTAGTAGATTCAAGATAAGTCATGAATATTCCTAGCAACGTCCATTGTCCAGAACTCTGACATGGACAATTGTGTACTTTGAGCTTTCGACTCTGTCGTTCGGCTAGGAAATCCGCCATCATCGCAGGCAAAATGACAGTCTCGGTGAAGCGGCTGAGAAGGTCGCTGAGCTTGGGATGTGCCATCGTCGGTAGACATTGACAGGCCACTGGATTTAGCCAAAGCCCAAAGCTTGCCCCGACAACTACACTCATCAGACTGGTCAAAGGAACAGATTCCGACCGACCCATTTATGGTGGACGCGCTGGTTGCCGAGGACGGGAGAGCGAACATGAGACTGCTGGTCAGTCCACTAAGGCGTGACTGTCAAAGCGCAAACGATAACCTGGTTTGCAAGAGATGACGAAACAGTCCACCAGCTCTTTCATGATGATTGGCCCACAACTGGGCCGTTGATTTTGCTTGCGTAAATGAAGGAGGGAGACGGAGGGAAATGCGCAGATGACAAGTGATCTGTAATTTCCTTTGGAGTAAACCGAAAAATATTGATATCTGGGTCTGTAGAATGCGGGAGCGCAAGCTGGGTTCCCTGAGTGTGAGCGCGTTCATCGCATTCCATACCAGCTTTCATCTGCTGCTTCGACACCTTGGGTTCTGATGTGCCAAAGAGATGGGAAGCCGGATATACTGGAAGGAGCAGGAATGATTAGGGGAGAAGAAGGAACGGCTTCTCATTTTCCTCCGACTGTCCTCCTTTTCCTCCTTGCCAGCTTTTACCTTGACTACTGAAGTGTAGGGAGGTAGCATTGATCATAGAAAGTAGTCTGTTGCTACCTGGATGGTCATCTAATCTAATCAGAGAGGTCACGTCCCCCTGAATGACCTCATGGCATGCACACTTCGACAAGCGCCGAACACTGACCTCTCGATTTGGACGGTGGCAAGACAAGGCCCGGTCTTCATCTCTTGTATCTTCTCCGACCATCGCAAGCCATCTTCAAGGCCTTTCAAGGCCCGGGCGTTCCGAATTACTGTTCTTCGGCCTCTGGTGCATGCTCAGCTCATCCGACCACTGCCTCCAATGGATTTCAAGAAGCTGAACCCTAAGTATTGGGGTACCAAGAACTCAAAACTGGGGCAGGAGAAGGAGTTGAGGGGTACGTGCTAGTACTACCTGATGAACATGGCGGTGGTTAATTTTACCGTAACGAACAGGTATGCCAACCGAGTCAAAGGGTCACGAACGGAGCGATAATAGCAAGACACTGACGCAGATGATCCACACACCCGTAGACCTGGCAAGAAGCGCTTGGGAGACCGCACCAGAAAGCTCGCCCATTCGTACGTGGAACTCACAGAACTAGGTCAACGTCTATCACCTCACTCCTTCTCACTCCATGCAGACTCACAAATAACACAATTGCTTCCCACGTCTGGGGGTAGCGGCAATGGGATGACGAACGCGCCGCACGCGAACGCAGCAACGCAACTTTTTCCCAATGCACAAGGCTTTCACATTGAGACCATGGCGGTCATAACTCAGCCATCTCAAGAAGGTAAAACCAAAGCGATTGGTGAGTGCTAGCACCCTGTGCACTGGGAAAGAACTCGAGGATGGCAGCTCAAGCCACTTTTAGATATCAAGGCGTTGTCGGAGTGGGTGTTCAAGGGGCCAAGTTACCGGCAATATCACCAGCAACTTCAAAGTCGTCGCGTGGACGGCACTGGACTATGGTTCACGGAGAGCAACGAGTTCAAAAAGTGGCTATCGGGAACGCACCGCGTTTTGTGGACGACCGGAAAGCGTGCGTGTGGTCATCAATGGTCGGGACATTCACCTTCTAAAAGCCTCTGCAGCTGGAGCTGGGAAGTCCTTTCTCGCGTGAGCGCTCCGAATCGTGCCTCAAACGGACCTGGCTGATGAAGTCACAGGTGCATGACGATCGACTACTTACGTTCGCGAGCCGAGGCTGAGGGCTCGGGTAATCCTGTCCTCGGCGTCTACTGTCGCTACAATGCGCAGCTGTCCTCCCGGGATATCCTCCGGAGTCTAATCTGGCAGCTCCTCACAGAGCACGAGGTCGTACGCCCTGTCGTGGAGGAGGAGTTCAAGAAACACGCGGTACACGGAGAAGAGCTCTTGCAGTCCACGGCCGTCAACCTTCTGACAAGACTTACCATGCTCTTCGATCAGGTTCAGATTGTTGTTGATGGGTTGGACGAACTCGAAGACGAAGACCAGGTCGCGCTTCTCGAAGCCTTTGCTGCAATCCCCGCCCAAATCATTATCATCTCACGACCGCTTGTTCTTTGCCTGGACTATATCCCTTCCGCAATTACACTTTCCATCGAAGCGCGAAACGAGGATATCGAGAGGTTTGTGAAAACAAAGATTGATAGTGATCCAAAACTGCGCCGTAACATCGGTTCGAAGCCAACGTTGTTGCAGGAGGTGGTGGAGAAGGTTAAGACCAAAGCGAACGGAATGTAAGTTGCTTCGATTCCTTCTAGGAACGATTATGAACCCCACCTGATAGGTTCCTCGTCGCGGCGCTCCAAGTTGAAGCCCTCAAAGGGTGTGCAACCCAGAAGACAATCAGGAACGCTCTCGACACGTTTCCCTCGGCCGTAGACCTGATGTATGAAGAAACGCTGAAGCGAATCGACAATCAATCAGAAGAAGAATCAAAGATTGCCCGGCTTGCCCTCCTGTGGGTGGCCCACGCTGGCCGCCCACTCCGCCTCCACCAGCTGTGCGATGCGGTAGCAACCGTGTATGTCCCTGGAAGTTTTGAGATCGGGGAATATGACAGGGAGAGCATACCCGAGGATGACACCATCCTGTCAGTTTGCTGCGGACTTCTGGTCGTGGATAGTCTCTTCAAAACAGTCACACTAATCCGTACGTACTTCTCCACTGGATATCTGTGAATGGCCGGTAACCGTTGAGATGGCGGACAGATGAGACTGCCAAGCGCTTCATAGTCAACCATCCCTCTGCTCCCTTCAAGGACTCAGCAGAAATTGCAATGATGACGACAATTACCCAGTGTCTCAACCCTGGATCGACTTACGTGCCGATGACGGACAGCCTAATTGACGTCCCGTTCTACGATTATGCGTGCACGGACTGGTTTTACCACGCAAAGGCGTACGCAGCATCCCTCGATCCGAAGAGGGAGGTTGATGATGTCCTTTCCGATCTATGCACCAAGTGGAATCTTCCCCACCCCCATATCAATTTCCCTCCAGTCGACCATGATGGAGACGGAGTTTCATCTCAAGCATCACCAAATCGTCCCAAAGCCTGTCTTTTCCTCACTAAACTCGCCAAAACCCGAAATCGTGTCTTCCTTTGGTTTTTGCACAAGCCAAGCCCCATTCTCCACGGAACTATAACAAAGGAGGCGGTGCGGTCAGGCCCTTCGGCATTGAAGATCATCGTTCAAGTACCCGGGTTTGACCCCGACGCAGGGGCGGACATCTGGGGAACCACCCCGTTGATACGGTCAATAAAATTGAGATATATCGAGGCTGTGGGGTTTTTGGTACAAGATGTGAGGGTCGATCTCAATGCAGTGGATCGGGATTGGATGACAGCTCTTCACCATGCATGTGAATGCCTTGAGGAGAAGCTTGTAGAAACCCTCCTCGCTGATCGACGAATCAATGTCAATTGCCGCAACAAGGACGGAGCGACGCCGCTGATGCTCGCAGCCCAACATAGATCGCCAGAGGTCGCGAACGTGTTGTTGCAGGATGGGCGAGTCGATGTTAATCTGGCGGATGCCGAAGGAACGACCGCTCTTCACCATGCATGCAGGAGAGATCGTGACGAGCTTGTCGAGATTCTCCTCGCCGATTCACGGACAGATGTCAATTGCCGCAACAACGACGGAAGGACCCCGCTAATGATGGCACTCATCCTTGGGTCATTTAAGGCTGTGGAGCTCTTGTTGCAGGATGACCGGGTGGATGTCACTGCAGTGGACAGGGTTGGGATGACCGCTTTTCACTGGGCGTGTGGTTGTCGATGGCACAAACACGAGATTGTCAGGCAAATTCTTGCCAATCCACTCACCGATGTCAATCACCAGTGGGACACGGACAGTTGGTCGCCGCTTATGGTCGCAGCGTATGGAGGCTGTCCCGACAGTGTCGCTGCTGTCTTGGACCGCCCAGGAGTGAAGGTCAACCTCAAAGGGAAGCAAGGGACGGCACTCTGCATCGCAGCACGGGATGGTTATGTTGATGTGGTGAAGGCTCTGCTCGTTCATCCAGGAGTGGAACTCAACATACCTGATGTCGAAGGGTATACCCCCTTCCTCCAGGCGGTTCGTTGGGGCCACACCAACGTCCTAGAAGTCCTACTCGCTGACGAAAGGGTGGATACTGGTGTTTGCAACATTCATGGCCAAACCGCCCTCAGCATCGCCGCCCAGTGGGCTCATCTCGACATCGCGAAGGTCTTGCTTCAGCGCGGATTGAATCTGAACACAAGGGACAACGAGGGTCGCACACCGCTTATGCACGCACAAGAAAACCTGTCTCTCCAACTCAGCGAACTTGACCAGGAGGAGAACGAAGGCGAGGATAGTGGTAGCGAGGATTCAGTTTCAGACGGAGGCGAACCAAGCCCCACCACAGACCAGCTCCGCCAAGACCTCATTCGACGGCACCACTCTGTCATCAATTTTATTCTGTCACAGCCTGGGATAGATACCACTGGATTCACTCCTGTTATCTTCCCTACTTTTTCTTGAACATTCTCTCCCTAAGAGGTGTTCTAGTGTTTGTCGTGAGGTCAATTATCAGTATCACATACTTACTTGCTTCGTCAGTGTTACCCCAGTCTCCTCTTCTTTGAACTTTTGCCATGAAATTCTCGAAACTCAGGGCCTCGGTGTTGCTCGGCGTCGACACGCAGATGCACCTGCAACTGTGGCCCCGCAAGTACCAAAGGCTTGTTCTCGTGGGCCACTTTGTGTTTGTGAGGCCTGTCCTATCGGTTCGTACAATCCAACCAGACAGTGTAACCCATCCTGATGCTTAACCTTGTCTCTCATGCTCTCTGCCATTGGGAGAGGAACATCAATGTCCTTGGCTCAGAGAACTGGTGCCAATGATCAGGCTCTTTAAACGTTCGTCCGCCGTCAGCATCGGTGACATCGCGCAAGCCTCGGAAGAACCTATATCGGGCTCGGCGGAGCGACTGAGAGGGTCACTGGCCATGGGGCGCGCCATCGTCGGAGGACATTGAGAGACCACTAGGTCTAGCTAAAGCCCAATATTTGCCTCGACAACCATACCTATCTGACTGGACAAAGGAACGGATTCCAACTGTCCCATTATGGTGGGTACACTGGTTGTCGAAGACGGCAGGGCGAACGTGAGACTGGGCGTCAGTCGACCAAGGCGCGACTGCCAAAGGGGAAGGGACAAGTTGGTTTGTAGGATAACGACAGGCAGTTCACCAACTCGCGCAGAAGGGTCAGCCGACGATATGACCCGTGATTTTGTTCGCGTAAATCAAGGAGGGGAGTAAGAAGCATATTAAGCGCCGACGAACGATTGGCGATGACTTTTGAAGGAACCGAGAAAACACAATGAAATATAGGTGGGTTGCAGAATACAATAGCGCAAACTGGGTTCCCTGATAGTGATGGCGTTTATCGTCCGCCCTTGCCACCCTTCATTTGTTGCTTCGACACCTTGGGTCCCGAGGGGCCAGAGGGGCGGGCAGCAGGCTGTACGGGATTGATCAGGAAAAGGCCGAAAAAATATGGAAAAGTAACGCACCTTGGCCTTCTTTGCCTCCTTTTCCTTCTTTTCAGCCTTAGCCTTGGCGATGGCAGCAGCGCGGGCCTGTGCCCTGGCGGCTTCGGTGAGGTTGCGGCGGGCGGCGATGGTGGCGAGATCAGCGCCGACGATACCACGCTGGTGCTTGACGGTCTTGCGCGAGCGCTTCTTGGCGACCTCCTCGGTGATGCCCTTCTTGTGCATCTTGCGGTAGACTACCGTCCAAGCGATCTTGCGGGGGTTCTTGCGTTGCATGAAGAGGGAGGCATTCTTGGAGCCTGCGAAGCGGAAGACCTGATATCGAGGTGAGATGGAGGGGATTTGGCGCGGGTGGATGAGACAGACCTTGCTGTCGCCCCTGACGAACAGCTTACCCTTGGAAGGGTAGATCTTGTAACCGGAGAAAGAATCGATCTCGACTTTCTGAATGAAAAGGTCAGAGGTGAATCCTTTCGAGTAGAGGATTTGGGACGCACCATCTATTGGGAAGAGCACACGGACGAAATTTGGTCAGTCATCCGAAACGCTGAGAACCCATCCATCTCCAAGTCCACCGATTTTCTCCGCGAAAGTTGTGGGATGGCACGGTAGAGCTCCTGGGCGTGGTTTGGGCGATGAAAGGGTGGAATGGCTCACCTTGGGGCGTTGAGGTCGTCGTCGTTGTCTCTTCCCGATTAAGGTTTGCGAGATGGAGGCGAACCAGACTGAGGCTGTGCTACATGGTCACGTGCGACGATAAGATGTCTTGACTGGCTTCTGATGCGCACCATGAAGATTGGCGGCGCTCGTAGAGCCAATCCGTGGATTCCTCCCTCCGATGGCTCATGCAAGATCATCCAACTCCCTCCAGAACTCCTCCTCGAGGTTCTTGCTTTTATAGAAAACCTCCCCATCGACGCCACCGTCGTCCCCGTCGACCCGTACATTGAGCAGCGTGCCTTGGGGCCGTCGGCATATGTCCGCACGGCGACTATCCGTGCGCTCTCGCAGGTCTGTGTTCCGTGGAGGAGGTTCCTGTGGCCGATGATATGGGACACAATAGAGTGTGCAGCGATGAGGGATCCAACAAAGAACTTCAGGTGGAAGCACACTGTAGCCAGCGCTCTGATCCGGAGGAGCAAGGGCGTGCGTGCTAACCCTGCCATTGCTAGTCGAGTCAGGTGGGTACCAAGTCCACTGATGGAATGCATCTACTCATCCCATGTAGAGAACTCCGAGTGGTACTCAGTGAATGGTTCGCAGATAGCGTGCTCGGGTCATTCCTTCACCTCCTTGATGCTTGTCCAAATCTTCACACCCTCAACGTATTCTACGCCCACGAGGCGATCCACATCGCACTAAAAGATACCCTCAACGATAGGAGATACGCCTCGATCCGCGCTCTCATTATCCCCCTCAAGGCCTACCCACTCGTCGCCTGCTGTCCCAATCTTCGGCGATTGTTCGTCACGCAAGCCGCTTCAAGCCAGTCGAGTAAATATATCAAGACGATCGTCGAGGCGGCGCCCGGGCTCGAAGATATTCGGTTTCTTCGTGAGCTTGAGGATGTGTGTTTGCCCAGCTCATTTCGATCCCTCTCACTGACCGTCCTTTCAGTCGTGGCTCCCTCTACTCGCGCCACTATCCTCGCTTCACACCGTCCAGATCTCTTCAAAGGCCCGAAGCGCAGACTATGCGGAGGATGCAATGCAACCTCAACTCGCGACTCTTCGGGATGCCTTGACTGGGAGGCCCGCAACAATCATCATCCAGCACGTCCCTTCCAAGTACTACTACGAGACCTGGCCAGGGGATCACGTATGGACAAAGACCATTACCCTTGGCAGCAGCGTGTCATGATCATTGATACGGCGACCCAGTGTTATTACGACTGCTGGAGCCTCTATCCTCCCGCATCTTCAGTGACATCCTGGTAACCTGGCATCTCTGAACCTCATTGCCCTCGTTACGGCACTCTCTCCAGTTTATGATTGCTAGAATGACCCGGCGAACCCAGTGTTGTCCGAATATGCTGAATACAATATCCATTCCTCGCCTGCCCTACGCTATCATATCACCTCCATGACTTTATCACACTCCGTCTTGGAGCACATCCGAAACTCCAAACCTCCGTCCAAAATCTCCTTGATCTTGTCTCTCACACTCACTTTGAGGGACCTCTTCGCACCTCCTTCCCCACACTCGAAAATCCAGTCAACGCGTTTGAGTGCACTGTTCGCACCACTGCGTGCACGCAAGAACCCTATGATATCCTTCTCGGCGGGACCCATACACTTCCCTCCCACCAGGACCTCCAGATGCTCGAGCGCGGGGAGTACCTCCAGGTCCGAGAGACATCCCCGCAGAAACCCTGTGTCAAAGTCCCTCGCTACGTGCCCCTGAGAGACCTTCAACTCCTTCAGACGTGGCATTTGAAGGAGGAGAGTCCGAACTCCCTCCCATTTCATCAAGTTATACCACTGCAGGTCTAATGAATGAAGTGTGTCCTCGAAGGCCCTGAGAGATTGTACTAGGACGTCGACGAAAGATATTGGATCCTCAACTGCGCGCTCCTCAATAGGGTAGGAGGGGATGTGGTCAAGCAGGGACCCGAGGGAGAGGTGTTCCAGGGTATAGGGTATTGAGTCCAAGATGGCTTTGAGGTCTTCTGCCTGAGCTCCATGCACCGTCAAGTGCGTAAGTGCTGGCCGTTCCATCCGATCTGGGAGGGCCTTGGGTCCAAGCGATGCCAAATCGATCAGTTCGAGTGTGCATCGTTGGAGGTTTGGCATCCTTTGCAGAAGGGAGAGAATCTCATGTCGAGGTGCGCGGCTTATCGTGGCGCAGACGAGCCGGGTCCAGGGTAGGAAGAGGCTTGCGCGTAGGCCTGCTCTGCTGCAGACCACGTTGAACTTGGCTTCTGTGAGATTTGTGCACCTGGACAAGTCTAGAGGGGCCTTGGAGCTCCAGGTCACCATGTCCACTTCTTGGAGGACTTTTCCAAAGAGGGATGGAGTCGTGTCTTCTTCGTCAGCTTGGAAGAAAGGAACCCACTCCTCAAACATGTCCATCCGCAGGAAGCGGATTCTCGCGGCTTGGGCAGCGATGAGGGTAGGGATTCGCTTAGCCGGAGTCGTGTGGTATGAAAACTCGTGCACGGGGAGGTGGATAGAGAGTGTGAGTGGTTGTGTACCCGA
>Ga0065721_10051879_pt1 | contig 13294 bp, 19 predicted proteins | sample Mesricmetagenome_FD_59108 | JGI IMG/M metagenome (GOLD analysis project Ga0065721, IMG submission 59108) | Mesophilic microbial community from rice straw/compost enrichment Sample: eDNA_1 v2 (version 2) | ecosystem: Engineered > Solid waste > Grass > Composting > Bioreactor | place: USA: Davis... | reverse complement strand
CTTCTCCACAACCTCCCCAAAGTCAGCCGTCCCACAGAGCGCCTTCCACCCCGCCTTCTTATTCAACGTTTCCTCTGCCAACGTCACCCCTATATCCTCGTTTATGCCCGTCTGGTGGGACATTTTGGACGCCTTGCTTGTGTAGTGGAAGATGAGGGAAGGATCGATGGCGCCGGAGCGAGTGGCGCCCATGAGACCCGTGAGGGGGGTGAGGCCCATGGAAGTATCGAGGGACTGGCCAGCGCGAATGGCACAGGCGGAGGCGCCAGAGCCGAGGTGAAGGACAATGAGGTTGAGAGAGGTCGGAGACTATGGATGTAGTTAGCACTTTTCTGAGCTGAAGGGAGGAAGAACACGAACTGCATCGAGGAATTTTGATACTGATCGAAGAATGAAAGAATCTATCTCAGATATCAGACCCATCCCCGCGCGAGAAGGAGAACGCGTACAGCTAATCCCATGGAATCCGTACTTCTTTAACCCTTTCCGCGTCGCGATGTCCTGGTCGATCGCATAGCTCGCAATATGAGCGGGTATAGGCCGATGGAACGTCGTATCAAAGTACGCGAGCGACTTGACGTTCGGAAGCGCCTCCAAGCATGCTTGAATGACTGTCAAGGCTGCTCCATTATGCCTATTGCCCAATGAGCTGCAGTGGTTAAACAAATCGAACGCCAGCGGATACTCACAGTGGCGCAAGATCAGTTAGGCGTTCGATATGATGAAAACTCTCCTTGTCAATAGTGACAGGCCCTTCGTAGTCTCCTCCGTGTACCACTCGATGGCAAACATACACAATACGCTCTTTCTCGATTGACGCCTTCTCTTCCATGCATCGAAGAAAATGCACAAACGCGCTGGCGTGGTCATGTATTGAGTCGACTGTCTCTTCGATATCCAATTGATCCTTCTGGTTGGAAGCAACCGATGGGGAGCCTTTGACAGTGAAGTTGGCTGGCGGTGAAGTGATCCCCGAGATGGAGGCATTCAGGACGATGTCGATGGCGGCGCCATCGTCCCCACCTGTATGCCGCCGCGAAAAGAGAGTGATCTTGAGTGAGGATGATCCAGAATTGACGGAAAGTACAAGCGGGGAGCTTGTATGTCCAGACATGAGTGAATGACGCGCTGAGAATAGAGCGATTGCGGTGGACGGGGACACAGGGACGGAGCCAGAGCCTGGTTGGGGTGCCCTCGAATGACGTCACGCACTCCGTCTGATGACCCACCCTTTAAGACTCTTGGAGTCCTACCTTGGTAAAGAGGACAAGGGCCCCCGGGGAGGTGATACCTAACTTGAAGCAAAGTCGTGAGGGCTCAGAATACGGCCCGTCTCTTCGGCTTAGCCCCGGCGAGGATTTGACGCATCTGTATGTTTGACGGGCGCCTAATCTACCATCAAGGTTCCCCGGCACAGGATCAATGACGTTGTGATCTATTGAAAGCAGCTGGCCCAAACACCAATCCAATAGCCCTTGAACGGGACCCATCTCCGATTGAAATCTACGAGGCGATAGTGGACAAGCACTCGATATTCGAGGAAGGAATCGTTGACTCTGGAGAGGCTGAATTTGACAACCAGGTCCTGCATCGTTGATCTGTGCTAGGACCAGGAAGACCTTGAGAAAGCCAACCGGAGAGGGGCCTAGCATCTGCTCTGTTCACAACCAAACAGTCTCAATACTTGTGACCCTCGAGAAATATCGAATGACTATTGGAAATTTTACACTCTCCTCACCGTGTTCAAGAAGACATTGCCGTTTTCCTCGGTCAAAAAGGCAGTTCGATGCTTGTCATCTGCGTGTCTTGGTTAAGCGACTTTAACGCCAGACAGGATTTGACATTGGAAACGCTGGGTGGAACAAACTGGCACTTTGAGACTGTAATAATACCTCGACAGAACCTCTGACAACTTTGCAACGTTCTCAGGTATCCCTTGTGGCTGGTGTTCATTCGACTCCCCATGAATATGCTTGTAACTCGTCCAGCAGATAAATTAGTTAGGAATTAGTAGCAAGAGTCTTTCCATCGCTTGGAGAACTACTTCGCACGTGCCAACTGGACAATCTGGTGGATAACATCCTGCTCACCACTGCAGAATGGTTGTAAACGACCAGCTGCTATGCCACCGCTGTAGCTTACCTTCGCTTTGACCGGCTTATTATTAGTGCGACTGTCCTCGAGGTGGCGAATCGTTTGCTCTCTCCTGAGGTGTTTTCTATATTCGAATCAGAATCAGTTTTTGGCGTCGGCCTCCCCAGCGAGATCAAGAAGATGAGCAAGATGCAATGGCTCAGCTAGGACGTGGATTCTCTTGTCAGTATTCCTCCAAATGTGGGGTTCAGGTGCCAGCCCATGTTAATCCCTCTGTGTCTCCTTTCCCTTGGCCATGGGTCCCCAACAATTTGGGAGGGTCCAAAGTGATATCGAGGCCATGTCGGGGGAACTCGACAGACAGCCGTTCAAGTCAACTGGGACGGCCAGTGTGGGCAGCCAGGATATACCGGTGCGCTGCGTCACCTGCAGGCAGTTCCATAAGCTTCCCAATCCACCACCTATCTGCACCCTCTCTAGACCCAATCCGCGCATTCTGGAGTGAGGGGTTTCAAGGATGTCAGTCTTATCTACTTGATGTCGTACGGTGGTGGAGAGGTGGCGAATCAATGGACAGATCCACGATTACGCTACTCATAAGCGGAAGACAGAAGATCTTTACACCGAGCAGAGCCTCGTCGTTTGAACCACGGACATGTGACGATACGTCTACTTGAGGCCTACCACCCACCGCGGAAGCTCTCGCTGCGGGACGGCTCGTAACAGCTACCTATGCGCTTTAGTCGCCAACTTGACCCCATCTGGAGATCATGGAGGAAGAAAGTAGCCAATGGGACCACTGAAAATGTTCACAGAGACGAAGGAAGAGATCAGGTCGCCTGGCGTATGATTATCTGTATGCACCTGCACGAAGGTCTATTCCTTAAGTGGCTCGAAGGTCGTGGAAAGACAAGAGGGTTTGGAGGCGGAGTGGATAGAGAATGGGAGAGTAATTCGGTCGAGTAGGCAGACTGCTCGAATCATTTAGATTTGGCTCTCGAGATGACGACAGTCGAGGTTGCCGTTGGGAACAAACAAAGACAAGCCGCCTCTGCAGGACTGAAGGCGCCTAATTGAATCCTTCCGACTCCCATCATCTCCCATTCACCTCACCTTTCTCACAGCGCCATGTCGACCGGTAAGCAGTAGTCATATATCACACATCTTTCAGGAATTGAAGCTTGGCCTTCAGCGAGGCGAAGTGGTCGACCCATCATTGTGCGTCTTGACTGCTCATCTCAGCCCTCGTCTAACACACTTTGCAACGGCTAGAAACCTCCAAAGAAGGTGTGGAAGGGTCTTTCAGACATGACAAATGTCTAATACAATGACTAGCATGGCCAAGAATTCTCAGCAGAGCGGACATGGCAAGCCCTGTCCAAAAGCATCAGGGAGATCCAGAACCACAATGCCGCCAGCCTTTCTTTTGAAGAGAACTATCGATACGCGTACAACATGGTCCTATACAAGAAGGAGGAAATGCTCTACAACGGTGTCTGCAGACTTGTCGCAGAGAATTTGGACGCCCTGGCCCAGGAGCACATCATTCCACGGTTCCCCGCCGGCTCAATCAATGACCCCACTCAGAAGGCTCAGTCAGGGGAACTCTTGTTGAAGGGACTCAGGGAGGTATGGGATGACCATGTTAGCATCATGACAAAGCTGGGGCAGCTGCTCAAGTATCTGGTGCGTTCCGCTTCCATCTCGCCTCGCGCAAGCTGACCAAGGACAAGGATCGGATGTACCCAGACAAGGGTGGTGTTCCGACAACATGGGTCAAGGGACTCGAACTCTTTCTCAAGCATATCATCAAGTCTCCCATCAAGGACAACCTTGTAATGGCCATTCTTGACCAGATTCAGTGTGAACGCGATGGGTACCCGATCAACCAATCCGCAGTGAAGGGTTGTGTCGATGTCTTCCTCCGTCTCGAGATGGATCACGGTACAGTGTACAAACTCGAACTCGAACCACTGTTTTTGAAGGAGAGTGAAAGATTTTATCAAGAGGAGGCGTCACACCTATTGAACACCTGCGACTGCATGACGTACCTCCGCCGGGTGCGTCTTGCCTCAAAACGACCAGGCTCTGCAACTAACTAGCTTCAAGGTCGAAAGCCGTTTCACCTCGGAAGACTCCCGCATCTATCACTACTTATCCCCTCAAACCGCCTCCCCCATTTCGAGGATTCTCGAATCCACGCTGCTCATACCTCACCTAGCCACAGTCATCGCAATGCCAGGCTCTGGACTGGACACCATGATTGACAACCACAAAACTGAAGATCTCGCGCGCCTATATCGGTTATACTCACGCGTTTCCGCCGGTCTGCCCTGTCTGAAGAGGGCATTGCGGGCGTCGATCATCCTGCGGGGGAAAGAGATTAACGACGCTTCGTCAGGGCCTATAGCAGGTGAGGCAGAAGGTGGCGATGACCAGGAAGACGACGCGCCGAAGAAGGACAAAGGAAAAGGCAAAGCGCGTTCTGCTGTTCCCTCCCAAGCAGCGATCAAATGGGTACAGGATGTTCTCGACTTAAAGGATCTGTTCGATGGGGTATGGAAAAACTCCTTCAGCTCTGACCGTGACATAGAAGCTACCCTGAACGAGGTTTGTCATCCAGTCCAATTGCATCGCATGACGCTGACCGTCGAAAACAGGCTTTTGGCTCTTTCATCAATTCACACCCTAAAGCGCCGGAGTACACCTCGCTGTTCATTGACGAATACCTCAAGCGAGGACTCAAAGGGGTAGGTCAATCATTCTGTCCTTGCGAGCACGGTCCTCATCAAATCAGAAATCAGAAAATGAGGTCGACATCATTCTGGACAAAACCATCACCGTCTTCCGCTTCATCTCAGACAAGGATGTCTTCGAGCGATATTATAAAAACCATCTGGCAAAACGGCTGCTCCTACATCGCTCAGTGTCAGATGACGCGGAGCGTGGCATGCTGGGCAAGTTGAAAGTCGAGTGCGGATACCAGTTCACATCGAAGCTCGAGGGAATGTTCAACGACATCAAGATTTCGAACGACGCCATGGAGGCATACCACAGTTATCTGGAGAACAAACAGGTGCGCCTCCTCGAGTGGTTTTCTCTGAACCGTCAACCAGTCTGATCACAAATGCAGAGACCGACCGTGGAGATCAACGTAACAGTGATGACTTCTACTTTCTGGCCATACTCTGCCCCTACCTCTGCTCCTGTCCTCCCATCCCTCCTCATCGAATCGTCTCAGTCTTACGAACGCTTCTATTTCTCGCGGCACCAAGGCCGACGCCTGACCTGGCTGCCATCAATGGGCAATGCTGACGTGAGGGTCGCCTTCAAGAGTCGAACACACGACCTCAATGTCTCAACGCACGCGGTCATCATCCTCTTGCTCTTTGAAACGATGAGTCAAGACGACTTCTTGACTTACCAAGAGATCAAAGAAGCTACCAAGATTGAAGAAAGTGAACTCAAACGCAACCTCCAATCTCTTGCATGTGCAAAGTACAAGATTCTGAAGAAACATCCCGCGGGGCGCGACATTAACGATGAAGACTCGTTCTCATTCAACGCCGATTTCTCTGCACCCTTGCAAAGGCTAAAAATCAGTACGGTCGCCTCGAAGCCCGAAACAAACGCAGAGCGGAAGGAGACGCAGGATAGGATCGACGAAGAGCGCAAACACCAAATCGACGTCAGCCATCCCTGATCTCGTTCTATCCTTGCGAAACATCGATTGACATTATCTTCTTCCTAGGCGTGCGCCGTCAGAATCATGAAGGATAGAAAGCGTATGACCCACAACGATCTCGTCCATGAAATTACACGACAACTCTCTTCTCGATTCTTGCCGAACCCCCTTTCCATCAAGAGGAGGATTGAAACTCTCATTGAGGTACGATTGCGATTTCATTCTTGCACTACTTTTATTCACATGCTGCCACATCACAACTCAGAGAGAATATCTGGAAAGATGTGAGGATCGTACATCTTACAACTATGTGGTATGTTTTCCAGCATTCTCTGCATTCATGCTGCTTAACGTTGCTAACGTGGACGCTTACTTCCCAAGGCTTAAAGACATCATATCATACGGACTCTGCACTCTTTCGACGCTTACCCTTCACTGTATCATCTAGTATCGGAACGTTCGCTGCATGTACAAGGCCTCAGCAATACTGTCCTCGGCCCGAGAATGTATCATCACTGAATAGCATTTTCAACCCAAGCATTGGTATCCTCGATGCAAACGTCCTTGAGCCCTCAACAACTGTAATGCTTTGTTCTACATAGTAGAACCGAGCTTAACTCAGCTCTACGCCTTGAGGTTCAATATACGTTGGACACACTCGTTGGGACATACAATTGCTTTCCCAAGCGATTCAATCCTTCGTCAAATGGGATATCTTTGGCGGGGTTTCTGGCTGCTCAACCACCAGGTTCCAATTTGTGGGGCGGCCCTCGACTTCTGAAAAAAGGGGATGTTACGGATAAATGAGCAGCTTGAGTCGCGTCGCGCCAAGATTTGGAACTGAGAACACTTCATAGCGGAACACCATCGAACACTGTACAGATATGTATACATAGAATGTGGTCGTGAAACCACAGTGTGCAAGCTGGAAAGGAGTCATCATGCGGGTAAACGAGTGTGTGCGTGCGTGAAGAGAGTCGCTACAAAGGTAGTGCTACGTCGGTTAGTCTGAAAAGACGGATGTAAGGTAAAATCCCATCAGTGAACATAACGGAATCGAGTAGGAAAGTAAAGGGCATGATAAAGGTGAATGGCATCTAACGGTTGAAAAGGTTAGGTACGGGGGGTAGATCATGACGAACGAGACGCTCTAATGAGATCTGAGAAGTATTTTCTGAAGGCTTTTGTATCCAGCTCTTGTAGCTTCGTGGAGAACTCAATCGCTGCATCGGCTGGCCAGCCTTGTGAGGGAAGGTAGACGGTCGCAAAATAAGATTGGGCTTCGTGGCCTCTGACCTTGACCACGGCCTGGAGGAGGTTGCCAACTTCCTGGAGGACCTGGTGATGTGTGGAATCAGTCTCGTTTGATAGGCTCCAGGTTCCAGAGGAACGTACAACGACCATCTGCCCATCCTTCAAGTTGAACTCTGGTAATGATGGAACAGCAAACGCAGTGGGGACCAACTGCTCATATATGAAACGCTCGAATCCAGGGAGGCCCGTTGATTCCTGTACCTGTCCATCAGGGCCAGCGGAAGGGGGCGTCAATGGCTGGCCCCAAACAGCCACGCAGCGTGTGAAGAAGGACAAGGCGGCTTTTTGGCTCCCAGTATCCGAAACATCTTCCACGAGACGGAGCATGCTTCCAAGCAAGGATTCGAAAGACGACGAGTTTCCTGTGCGAGAAGTAAGGTTTGTGAATCCACCTAAGAGAGAAGATCGGACGCACTTTCTGAAGTGAAGATGCCTTGGAGCTGAGAAGAAATGATGGCAACGAGGAGGTTGAGGTAGGCTTTCTTAGTTTCGCTTTGTGATCGCAGGTCGTCCGTTCCAGAAGGCGGCTGCGAGAGCAAAGATATAATGTGTGCGTTGAGAGGCCCGATGAGCTTGTCGAGCACGTCGAACATGTCCTTCTGGGAGAGAGTCAACTTCCGGTTGCCTTGTCAGACAGATACCATCATCGCACCTGCAACTTGTGAATTAATAGGCCTATGAAGTTCATGAAGTCCACAAGTTCGGAAGGCTCAAAGTGAGCGAGGAGGTTGTTCATGAGGACGGGGATGAATTTTGTCACGGACGGTCCTGCTGTCGCAAGAATGCGAGCAAAGGCAAAGCGAGTCTGCAAGAGAGTTGTTCGTTCAGAAGTGCTACCTCCCACACTGCGCGCACTCACCGCATCTCGGATGGGCTTGAGAATGTTCATTGCCTCTAAGCACACCAGGATCGCCTGCGCGACCTCCGAAAAGACCTTCACAGCTGGCACCATGTAGTCCTCAGGCGCATTCTGAGGATAATCCGGGAACCCTTTTGAGATGTTGCCCAATGCCATGATAAGGTGGTGCACCTTCACCACCGGGACTAGATCAGCGTTTCCCGCCCTAAACAGCTGCAAGTTCTCCGAAAGTTCCTGCATGAGCGGTTTGACGAGGCTCAGCAAGATGGTACCTTGACGTTCAGGATCTCTCGATATGACCGAGGTCAGAATGCCAACAGTTTCAAATAGATAGAGTTGTGAGTCGAACATAGTGCTTCGAATCGCTTCAGAGAGGAGGTCTGCACCAGGTTCTTCGGGCTCGGGGATTTCGACAGAGATGGGGAGGAGGTCGTGCATGTTGTTGATGATGGTGACGCTGACTTCGGCTTGGATTTCGTTACGGGCCTCCTTGATGAAGCGGTGGAAGAGGTAGTATAATCTTGAGCGATAAGTGGGGTTTTCGTTGTGGAGACCCCTAATATCTCAATTTGTGAGTGGGTCCGAAAAAAAGCGAGAGTGCTACACACCGACTGTCGATCATGGCTTCAAGAGTTGGGAGAATACACTCTTTCCGCACCTTGAAGAAATCGGGGTACCTGGCGACAGTCTCAAAGAACTGCAAGGAAACCGCGCGATGGGGGTAGGATGCAATGCCGGACTGCACCAAAGCCGAGAGCATCTTGCCGTGACTTGTGAGTGGGTACTCGGAATAATCTGTCTTTTTCTTGTCGGTAGAGGCAATGGCTGGAGCATGGCAGAACGCCGCTCTGCCCTTCCCGCCAGCTAGGCATTATATGTCAATGTCAATTCCCACCATAATTTATGCAGAGAATTCAGACGAACTTTTGTTGATTTCACCGAAGATGAACACGAGGTACACACCAAGCTCAGCGTCATTCCATTTGAGTTGTGTCCCGCTCTGGTATGCAGAGATAGTGCTCATCGCGAGGGTTTCGATGGCATGTGTGACGAGATCCTGATCGACAGTCAAAATCGAGTCCATAAAAGTTCTCAATTCCTGTAGCGTCTTTTAGAGGAAGCTGGGTTGAAATGTCCAAGAGAAACGGACCTTCCTCATCTTTTCAAATTCCGCATTGTCATCGTCGTCCACATCATCAGGTTCAGCCTCTTCATCCCACTTCATTTTTTTGAGAATGACTTCCAGAAGAGTGGTAAGGAAGTTCCGCTTTTGGTCGTCGATGGGGTCAGCGGACATCTTCCGCAGGCGCTTATACTGCGAAGAGGATTAGATCGATGTCTGCTCGTTTGGTGAGAAGACTCACGCTGGATAGGATGACTTGAAGTAGGGGGAACACAGTTGAGCATGTATCATCGTAGTCGTCCGCAAGGAAACGAATCATAACAGGCTGAATTTGCTGGATATACAGCGACGCTTCTGCACGAATATTTTCGCTAACAGAGGGCTCCTGAAAGGGGTTATCAGAATGCGTCTGCGGACCGAGTTCGAGGATCACTCTTACGCACCTCAGTGAGCTTCGTGAGTTCCAACCCGAACACATTGAGCAATTTCCCGAGGGCCTCCCGATATGATTCCTCTCCTTCATCCGTGTCATCCCCTCTGTCTAACTGTTGTTTCCGCGTCTTCGCTTCGAGGGTATCGAGGACTTCGCTTAGGGAAAGGACTTTCAGGAGCTGCAGCTTATCGCTGGGCTCCTTCAAACCCTTCGCCACGATCCGGAGCAGCGCAACTGAGGTTGCGAGCCTGATAGGTAACGAACCATCAGCGAGGAGTTTGAAAAGGAGGGGGACGGTTGTAGGGGTGACAGTCAAATTGATATCGATCCATCCTGTTACACTTTAGACAACAGTCGCCTAAAAAAATACATTGCACTTACCAACGTATGAGCCGAAGGTTCGGACTCCCCAGTCCACAATCTCAATGGCTTCCTCCAGCTCAGTCGCCCCACTCCCTGTTTCCCGAATCCTCTTCATGCGTTCTGCATTCTCTGCCACAATGGTGAGAACGGCTTCATTGATCCTCGCTGCGTCCCGATCCCTCACTGCGTCCCGGACCTTGCTATCCCGAATATGCCTTGCCTCTGACCATGTCCGTGCCGACTTGATCATCTGGTCAGCAACCTCGCCAGAAATTTCGAGAACGAGGTGGAAGAAGAGGAGGGAGATGTGGCGGTTGAAGGTGGATGATTCTGTTTGGATGAGTGAGAAGATGTCGGTGAAGAAGGAGGGCCATTGGTTGACGTAGGTGCACAGGAAGAGCAAGGTGAGTGTATGCGAAAACTTGTTCCTGAGGACTATACGGAAGTTCAGAAACATGACCCTGAGTCAGACAGAGTAGACGACGCACAAGCGGCATCGGATTCTGCAGGTCCCCCGACGTATTCCGACTGGATATAGTTCATCATTGCTTGCTGGAGAGTTTGGAATGACTCTGGTTCAAGGGGCTCGAACCTGCAGCGGGTATGAGCACGCGAGGATCGTGAAAAACACCATGATCAAGAGAATGCACGTTCGGGATGCGTCTCGAAGACCACCTAGCACACGTTACACGCTACAACGCAAGAATCCGAAGACTTACCGGTTATCCAAAAAGTCATCCAACACCCGGAGTGCAAAGAACCGGGCTTGGGCGGGGTACTTCCGCCTGCCATCCGCCCCACGGTCTACAAAGATCTGAAGGGCCAATCTCCAGGTTTCGCTCGCATTTTGCTGTATATTCTGGATATATGCGAGGGCTTGCTGGTGAAGGGCGGTCTGGGTAGGGTCTGATGCAATGGCGATTGCTTGGACGACCTGCTCGATCTCCTGGTCCATTGTCCACTAGGACGCGTCGGATAGGGCTTTAGAGTGTTATGAGGGTGTATTGCGTCCCTTTAGAATATTGGGGGAGGTCGGCTTTGAGGGAAGATTCTGGTAGACGAGGCGAGTGTGACGGTTTGAGGAAGAGATCAGTTTAAATCTCCGCATCAGAGATAATTGATTGAGCACATGTGCGCCTAAATTCGCGGACACTCGACTAGAACTCCATGATATACAACTTCTCCGTATGTAACGCAAAGCATATCCTCCCTGTGCACTCCTCCAGATATAATGCATGACAAGTGTGAGTTTCGAATGGCAAACCTGCATGAGCGGGCCACAGTGGTGCCACAATGGGACGCTCTCCAACACGCGGCCCAAACGCAGCTTTCATAAACTGGTACTCATCTGCCTCCCAACCTCGCTCTAACCAGACCATTCGACTTCCAGTCTCCCCAACACAAAGCAAGTCTGGTGATCGTCCTCGAGTTATGGGAAATGTGTAGACCTGCTCCAGGTTTTTCGGCGAGTTGTCGTGTGCAGTGGGCGCTAAAGGGACCATATACACCGAGATCGAGCGATTGCCGAGCGTGTTGCGGTCGGAGGTGTGTTGTAACACGACTGGGAACGCGTTTGAACAATGCGTGGTGGGCTCGACGGAGACGTGATACTCGACTGGCTTCCGAGAGATATAATATTCGGCGAGCGCGTGGCCATCAAAGTCGTACTGAATGATCTGAAGCTTGGTTTCGTTGTCGATGAGCGCAAGCATAAAGACGCAGTCGCGATACAGCTTAAACTGTATATTTTTCTTTCCTTCTGATGGCAGGTCGATGGCCCGGAAGCTTCTTGTCATGATGTCCACGAGGAGTAAGCTGTATTGAATAGTGTTCCCGAGCGCAGCAAGACCTGCAATGGCCATCCCCCCAGAGAGATGGACGTCAAAAAAGACGTGACCGGGCTCTGCCAATGACTCGCAGAAAATCTCTTTGAAGTCCTCTCCCGAGTCGTCACTGAACAGGATCGTGTATAGCTTCAACGACCTGAAAACCCATGAGAAGCGTCCTCTAAGCTAACAGGCAGGCGTACCCAGTGTTGTTCATGCTTGTCGTCAAAGTGGCTACGACGAGTTCATTCTCCTGGAAAGATGCGGCGAACCTGTTACAATGTGGTACCTCGATTCGGGCGACACGAGAAAACGGGGGCTTGGTGCTCCAGACCGTTAGGTACGTGGCAAGGGTTCCAGACTGGGACAGGGTCACGATATACTCCGAGCCTGCGAACTGCAGCTGGTTCACGATATCGGTGCCCGGAATGAGCTGCAGGCGCTTAATCGACGAGTTCTTCCGGATCCAGTTGTGGTGCAGACGAAGCGCTCGGACCGTGCTCTGTTGCAGTAGAGATGCGGGCTGTGACTCGGTAGCGTCATAAACAGCGGGTACATCCAAGGGAAGATCGAATTGAATGCCGTGCCAGAGATAGTCACTGCTCGCAAGGGCATGCATGCCACGACATGTCTGCGTGCTCTGGTTAGATGTGATGCGCTGAGAAAGGATAGAAAATACAAACTTGTTGGACTCGGAGAATATCTTCTGGCGGAAGATAGGAGAGGATGGTGTCTACAAGGTACTCTGGGAGGTCGAGGAAGGTAGTCATAGTTGTGGTTCACGATGACGAGTCGTCCTATCGCGATCTCGTGTCATCACCTGGTATCCTTGAGATAAGGGGTGCTGCACAAATAGAAGCCAAACTTGGTCCAGCTAAGTATATCCGACGTGCCTTGCAAACGGGTGCTGTACACCTTTTGGTGTGGGAGGTGTTCTCATCACTTGCTTTCTCTACCAGCACGCGTTTTTCTCGACCAAAGTATAAAGGAATGACATGCTCTGCCATGGCCAACGCTGCCGGGAACGTGGGCAGAGATCCAACGTGATTAGATGGAACTAATCCAGGTCATCTCGCTGCATCCTCGAGGAGAGACCATCGATATCGGAGGATGTGTGGGTGACATTTATGTTACATTTCCCAGCTGTCAGATCGATTAAACGTGGGCACTTGTTTCGCTACCCAGTAGAGTGCGGGGTGTAGAGGACACGGGCGCTAGCAATGAATGCCGTAATGACTGCGCTTTGATTAGGTTGCCAGTGGAGTCACAGCAACAGCGAATGCCACGACAGATATGCGTGTCGCATTGATTCGGACGGGTAACCCGAGAAGACGGCATGTAAGGCGAGAACGAAAGGTGGTGGGTGGAGGAAGAGAGTTCGCCGTTCTGGTGTGATCAGTTGATGATAAGGGATGACAAACAAGTCCCAACTTGGTCGGCTTATAACTGCCTAGGCCACAGCTTCGACCGGTTTCACCACCCATGAAATCTACCATACCTGATACTGCTGATTCCAACTACGAGTCGGCCATGTCAGAGCTCGACACCCTCTCAGACTCGGACTGGCTCGACATCGCCAGCGGGCAGGACTCCGAGG
>Ga0065721_10005489_pt1 | contig 13303 bp, 8 predicted proteins | sample Mesricmetagenome_FD_59108 | JGI IMG/M metagenome (GOLD analysis project Ga0065721, IMG submission 59108) | Mesophilic microbial community from rice straw/compost enrichment Sample: eDNA_1 v2 (version 2) | ecosystem: Engineered > Solid waste > Grass > Composting > Bioreactor | place: USA: Davis... | reverse complement strand
ATCAATGAGCCGTGGTCCTTGTAAACATAGGTCTGCAGAGGTTTACTGTTAAGCAGAGCTACCAGATTTCTGTAACAGGTGCTCGCCATCTGATGAGCGGCCTGGGCTCGGGGAGGAACACGTTTGCCGTCCGGCTGGGTGAATTCTGCGCAGTCACCGATGGCAAAGATGTGAGGATCGCGCGTAGTTTGCAGATACTCATTAACGAGCAGCTGGTTGATCCGGTTGGTTTCCAGTCCACCAATATCTTTCATAAAGTCCGGCACCTTGATGCCCGCCGCCCAGACCAGAAGGTCGGCTTCAATCAGCTCTCCGTCCTTCGTTTCCAGGCTGCTGCTGGTTGCTTTGGTGATGGTGGTATTCAGCTTGACGTCGACCCCGATACTGATCAGCTCCTTATGCGCGGCAGAGGAAATCCGTTCGGGCAGGGCAGGAAGAATACGTGGCCCTGCTTCCACCAATGTGACTTTCAGGTGTTCATTGGAAAGTGCATTAAAACCATAGTTATGAAATTCTGCCACGGCATGATGGAGTTCTGCTGAGAGCTCGACTCCCGTAGCACCGCCGCCGACGATGGCGATGCGCACATCTTCCTGATTGTCTGGCAGGCGCTGGATGCGCAAAAACGAGTTCAGAAGCTTGTTACGAAAGCGGTGCGCCTGCGACGGGCTGTCAAGGAAGATGCAATGTTCCTTGACGCCGGGTGTGTTGAAGTCATTGGACACCGAGCCGAGGGCAAGGATTAGATAGTCGTAATCGATGCGAGTAGATGGCAGGAATTCTTTGCCTTCATCATCTCGCATCGGTGCAAGGACCACCTGTCGAGTTTCGCGGTCGATACCGGTCATAGTACCGAGGCGGAAATAAAAATAATTGGCAATCGCGTGGCCACGATAGCTCACTGCATCCACCCCTTCATCCATGGTGCCTACCGCAACTTCATGAAGTAAGGGCTTCCACAGGTGCGTTGTGTTGCGGTCAATCAGGATAATTTCTGCTTTTTTTCTTTTGCCAAGTTTACGTCCAAGTTTGGTTGCCAACTCCAATCCGCCAGCACCGCCACCCACAACAACAATTTTGGGTATTCCACTGGTTGTCGCGGAATTGCTGGATGCCCCTTCACGCATATAACGGTTGCTTGCAGAATCACTGCTGTCCACGTCGCCTACCTCTTGATGCCGCAAATGAAATAGTAAAACTTCAGGGCGGATAATGTACGAATAATGAATGTTCCAAAAGTGCGTCAGCAATGGAAACCAAATGTTACCAGTTCAGGCTCACCCAATTTCCACTGGCTGCACTGGCAAAAACCGCGTCAATAATCTTCATGTTAGCCAGCGCATCGCTCAACGGGGTTGGCACAGGTTGCTGTTTGAATATGCTTTCTGCGAAGGCATCAGCCATATTGCGATAGTGATCGCAGGAATCTATGACGAGTTCTTCGCGCTGATCGTTGCGCTTGATCAATACCTTGGCCGAGGTGTCAGCGACGGGGCTGAATGGAACAGGAAGGAACACGCTGCCGCTTTCGCCACTGGCTTCCATGAATTGCTGTCCTTCGATCTTGGTGGATGCAGTAAAGGTCGCGGTGCCGTCAGCGAACTCCAGGATGCCGGAGACAAAGCAGTCTACCTCGTAACCCGGATAGGGCATGATGTGTCCGAAAACCCGCAGCGGCTCGCTCTGAAACAAGTAACGGGATAGCGAGATGCTGTAGCAACCGATGTCCATCAGCGCACCGCCGCCCATATCAGCGTTGTTGCGAATATTTTCCGGTTCACGGTTGTTGTAGGAGAAGTGCGAGTGGATATGGCGGACCTGGCCAATGCTGCCATTGGTCACCAGCTCCCGGGCTTTATCCCATTGGGGGTGGAAGCGGTACATAAAGGCTTCCATGACCTTCAGGTGCGGGTATCGTTTCGCCGCATCCAGCAACGGCAATACGTCGGCAGCACTCAGGCCCAGCGGCTTCTCGCACAGCACGTGCTTGCCTGCCTCCAGCGCTTTGATGGACCAGGGCACATGCAGATGATTGGGCAGAGGGTTGTATATCGCATCCACGTCCGGATCTGCCAGCAAGGCTTCGTAACTGCCGTGGGCGCGGGGGATGCCCAGTTCATCTGCAACCAGCTGTGCACTGGCGGCATCGCGGGAGCAGATGGCGACAACTTCGCCGTGAAGAGACGTTTGAATGGCGGGAATAACCTTGGTGCGTCCGATTTTGGCCGTGCTGAGCACGCCCCAGCGTAACTTTTGCATGTGATCTCACTGATAGAAGCGGGGCCGGATAATCCCGGCCGGAATAGCGGTTACCGAAAGGCTCGGCGAGATCAGCAAGGTAATTCAGCTGCTGCTATATGTAAAGCGCGGCCGTCAGAGCGTGAATGCTTTTAGTACCGTCGGGGTGACACCGGTCCAGCGCTTAAAGGCGCGCCGCAGGTTATTAGCATCATGGAAGTGGAGGTGGCTGGCGACCTGCTCGTTGCTCCAGCCCTGGCGGTTGATCAGATACAGGGCCAGGCATTTACGCACTTGGTCATACTGCGCCTGAAAGTGACTCTGGTGTTTGCCTAATTTACGTTTAAGGGTGGCACTGCTCATCCCGAAAGACGCGGCTACCTGATCTAGGCTGGTCGGACGTTGGATGTTGTGGAGCAAGTGGCAGTAGAGGCGTTCCAGGAAACCGCCTTCAAGACCGATCTCTGCCAGTTGCGCATCTGCGTCCCGTTGGGCCAGGATCACTGCGCTGGGGGATGCATTGATCCAGGGCGTGTGGAGATATTCCCGGGCTATCACCATGGCATCCATATGGCTGTTGAAGGCGAGATGGTCGCCCAGATGCACCTGATATTGCTCAATATAACGCGGCTGATGATGGGAGAAATAATACCGCCAGGGCAGGCTCTGGCCGCTCAGCCAGCGGCTCAGCGAAGTGAGTGCCGTGGTAATCATCTCCATCAGAAAAGGCCATTCACTGTTTGCACCACAGGTGTCTTGCCAATAGATGTAAAGAAAATCTGCATCATAATGCAGGCGTGGTGCGATTAATGGCGTGAGTAACAGGCGGTAGCGCGTAAGTAATTCCAATGCCTGTTGCAGATCCTTTGCATTCAGGAGCGCAGAACTGGCGGCACCACAATTACCGGGAAACAGCCGGTGCCCCATTAAAAAACTTGTGTCATCACTTGGCAGCAGGCGGCGGATGTTGGTGAGTAATTGATAGCATTGCCGTGGTGCAATATGAAGTTTGCCGGCGAGAATGTCTTCATAGAAAAAGCCGGTTCCGCGCAACAATCTATGACTGTCGATACCGCGGGTAAGCGCCAGGTCGATCAGCACTGCCGGCTGTTGGTGAGCGAGGATGCAAGGTGTATCGCATTCATACCAAGGCTTCATGGGACAGACCTATGCGGCGAGGAAGATATCGCTTTCCTGCTTTTCCTTGGCATGCAGCAGCGCCTGATTCGCACGCGCCAGCAAGTGCTCGGGCGACTCATCCAAGGCCAGAGCGACGCCGATACTGACGGAATGAAAAACGCTTTCGCCGTGACGCCTGGTCTTAAACGCAAAATGGCGTATGACATTTGCCAGTTCCTGCGCAAGCATCTGAGCCATGGTTTCGCCGGTGTTAGGCAGGAGGACCGCAAAACGATCCCCAGCGTAACGACATAATAAATCGCAACGGCGCAAATTCAGCAGGATCAGCTCTGTCAGTTCCTGTAACAGACGATCACCTTCCTCATTGCCGTAACGACGATTGATGTGGGCAAAGTTGTCCACGTCCAATAACAATAGGGATAAAGGCAGTTGTTGCTGGTGATGGTGGAGCAGCTCCGTATGTAATTGTCGGCGTAAATATTCTGCGCTGCCCAGATGGGTAACCGGATCCTGGATGCGGTGCTCACGGAACAGTCGCTCACGCTTGCGCAGATGTTCGTTGATGTGCAGTTGCTCTTTGTGCCAGTGATAGATTGCATAAGTCAGCAATAATAAACCTATCGGCATCAGTCCTGACTCCACCCATTGATCAAAGCTGACGGTGTCTGGTATTCGAATGACTTCATCCAATGTATCTTGAAAACTGGCGAGGAAAATGCCGGCCAATCCTGCCACAAAAAAATTAGTCACCCGACCTGCTGGACGACTGTGCAGAATCAATAATAGCCAGACCAATGACAACAGTGATATACCCCCTTCACCGAGGATATCGAGCCAGTCGATCTCTCGCCAATCTTTAATTTCACCGACGCTCAGGCAACCAAGTAATAGCAGATTTGCTGCAACGAGGATCAACAGTATTTTCCATTTATGTAATGCAAGCATGGGCTACTCTCTATAGATTCGGAGCCAACGAGGTCCAGGAAACTTTGCGTTGCAGCTTTAACAGGCTTGCGTGACAAATTAATGACAATGATTAAATACAGTGGGGAGGCAAAAAAGCTCAGCATACTTTTTAACTAGTACGGATTATTTTTAATAGCCTGTGGTTAGCGAAGGATTACGGTTAGTTTTTTGCAATGGCTGTTATGGCTGCGAAGCAAAAAATTGCGAATATAGAGTGAAATCGTTTTCTTTAAAATAACTGCGCAGGTGTTGAAAAAACGCGGCGCTTTCTTGCAAGGGGCATATCAGCTCAATTCTTTGCTGAAATCGCACGCTTCACTCCCAAACTGCGTTGGTCAGTTCTATCGCGTCACCCAAATGTCATATCTCTCCCCTAGCGTGGCGCCATCCGTTTCAACGGGCTTCTATAACGCAAACAATTAGATGGGGAACAGATTCGTGAAAGCACAGAAAAAACATTCGTTTCGTCCAGCATTATTAGCCGTGACCATCGCAAGTTTGGGATTGGCCGGCTTAGCGCAGGCCGATGGTCGTATTGAAGGGCGTCTAACTGCATCGGCGAAAGATGTTGCCTTACAGGGTGGGCAGGTTCGGGTAGAGGAGTTGAACCTGCAAACGTCAAGTCAGCGCGATGGGCGCTTTGTTTTCACCGGCATTCAACCAGGTACTTATACATTGGTTGTTAATTACGTCGGAGCGGGCAGTGTGCGCCGCACTCTGGTTGTGGAGGATAACAAAACAACGGTTGCCGACTTTGCGATTACTCCGACCAACACTGATATTGAAAATATTATTGTTATTGGCCAGGCCGCTGGTATAAACAAAGCGCTGAACCGTCAGCGCACTGCCGACAATATCATTACTGCTGTGTCTGCTGATGCGATCGGTCAATTTCCTGATACCAATGTTTCAGAAGCGTTGCAGCGCTTACCTGGCCTGTCGATTGAACGGGATCAGGGTGAAGGACGTTATGTACGGGTCCGGGGGCTTGGGCCGGATTTCAATGCGGTGACGATCAACGGCGTTAACGTTCCTTCACCAGACAGTGATCGTCGCGCTGTTGCGCTGGATGTTATCCCCTCGGATCTATTGGAAAACCTGATCGTTACCCAGACCTTGACACCGGATATGGACGCTAACTCTCTGGGTGGCAGCATTGAAGTGCAGAGTTTATCGGCCTTTGATCGTGAAGGATTGTTTTATCAAATTACCGCCGAAGGCAGTTACGACGATAACACCGAAGAAACAAGCCCTAAATTGGCGCTGACCGCCAGCAACCTGTTCAGTGTTGGTAACGGTACCGACAATTTCGGTATTGCCGCAGGTATCAGTTCTTTCAAGCGCGACTTCGGTTCTGACAATGTGGAGACCGGTGGAGAGTGGGAGTTCGAAGATGGTGAAGGTTTATTGAAAGAAGTGGAGCAGCGCGATTACCGCATTACGCGCGAGCGGTTCGGGGCTACATTGAATATTGACTTTCATCCTACTGAAAACACCGAGTTATATTGGCGCAACCTTTACAGCGAATACACTGATTCGGAAATCCGACTAGCTAATACAGTGTTATTTACTGACGAAGAGGGCGAGGACGCTGAACTGACGGAAGGTGAAATCGGATTTGCAGCCGTAGAGCGTGAATTAAAGGATCGCAAAGAAACGCAAAAGATTTTTTCCACCAACCTCGGCGGTTCAACGCGCATTGATAATTGGATTATTGATTATCGTGTTGCTTACAGCAAATCCGGCGAGGATGAGCCGCGTCATGTGGGGTCAGCGTTATTTACTGGTGAGTTTGCCGATATCAGTTACAGCGGTAAACGCAGAATAAATCTATTAGCACCGAATGATTTTTATCTCGCATCCAACTATGATCTGGATGAAATTGAGTTAGCCAGCAGCGAAACCAACGATACCAATAAAACCATTAATCTGGATTTTACACGGGAGCTTTCTCTGGGCGACAACCCGGCGCAATTGAAATTCGGTGCCAAATACAACAAGCGTGAAAAAGACAGCGACAATGAAGTCTGGGTATTGGATGATTTTGATATCGCCCTGGATCCTTTTGCGGGTGAACCAGTTGACTATCAATTGGGAAAATTCGGTCCATCAATTAGCACCAGTGCTGTTAAAAATTTCATCGCTGACTTTACCGTGGATGATGATGTCCGTGATACTGAAGAATCGACGATAGGGGATTTCGATATTACCGAAAAAACTGGCGCTGCCTATGTAATGGGCAGAGTAGATATTGATAACTGGCGGATATTAACCGGAGTCCGTTACGAATCCATTGATTTTGACGCAACGGGTTATGGTTTGAAGGACGATGAATTGGAAATTAGACAATTCAATAATTCGCAGGACCATTGGTTGCCTGCCGTACACCTTCGTTACAGCATTGGTGAGCACACCCGAATCCGTGCTGCCTGGACCAATTCCGTTGTGCGTCCCAATTTTAGCCAGTTGTCCCCGGGATCATATATCGACGGTGATGAAGCAGAATTTGGCAATCCGGAACTCAAATCCCTGGAGTCCAGTAATTTTGATTTGGGGATTGAACACTATACCGGTGTGGCGAGTTTGATATCTGCATTTGTTTTCTATAAAGATATCGATAACTTCGTATATCAAACGGACCTCGGAAACACAGCTGCCTACCCAGAATATGATGAAGCGATGACTTTCGTTAATGGTGATACAGCGGAGATCTACGGTATTGAGCTTTCTGCATCAAAACGATTTGATCAGTTGCCGTCACCCTGGAATGGCCTGTTGATCGGCGCTAACGTTACCTTCGCAGAATCAGAAGCGAACATCACCCACTATGATGAGGACGCGGAAGCTATGGTAAGCCGTGCCGTGCCTTTGCCGAGCCAGTCCGATACATCGGCAAATTTTATGGTGGGTTATGAATCTGAAACATTTAGTATGCGTATCTCTGCGAACTATAAATCGAGTTATTTACTGGAGGTCTTGGAACCTCTGGAAGAGAACTATGATGTGTACGTAGATGCGCAGACCCAGCTCGATTTTTCCTTGCGTTACTACGTGACGGACGCTATCAAATTACATTTTGAAGCGCTGAATCTGACCGATGAATCCTACTACACCTATGTCAATAACAAAGGTTTCAATAGTCAGTATGAAACCTATGGACCGACATATAAGTTGGGTATTACTTTCACTCACTTTTAGGGATACATCAAGAGACGTGTTATGCCAAGCTTATCTTATCGGTTTATTACTATGAAACTATGTATTGTGAAATCGCTTTGCGCATTCGGTTTATTTTCATCCATGTGGTTGACGGCGGCATGGACAACTGCAGCAATACCTGAGGCGCATCCAGTATCTGTTCGTTATCCGGGCGCTTTTGTAAGTGCAATTCCTGCTGTACCGGCGCAAGCACCTCATTGGTTGGTGGTCAGCGCGGATCATGGCATCCTGTTGCTGGATAAAAATCTGCAAAGCCGTGCGACTCTGGATGTGAATGCGGAGCTGCTCGATACGCGATTAAATTCTTCGGGAAGCGAAATGTTTTTCGCCACCATCGTCGAACCGGGCCACGTACCCACCTTGTATTCAGTGGATGTTGCAGCGGCTAAAATCAGTGAAGTAATGCGTTTACCGGTGCCGGGCTTTCAGGTTGAAAATCTCTGTTTACAGCGTGATCTCGCCAATAATCTGTATGTATATTTATTGGATGAGCGCGGCATAGCAGAGCACTGGTTGATGCTGGATCGCCACGGCAAAACGCAGGCGCGTCACATGCGTAATCTGCCGATTCCACCCAACAGCAAAGCTTGCAGTGTAGATGATGTATCTGCTTCGCTTTATATTGCTGAAGAGGGCATCGGGATTTGGCGTTACGGTGCATCCGCAGAGTCAGCACCCGGTCGTAGTATTATCGATCTACGTGAACCTTTCGGTGGTTTACCCGGCGGGACAGAATCTGTGGTAACGCTGCCCGGCGGACTGGCAACAGTTTCGCTCGAAGACAAAACACTGCGCACATACCAGATCAACGGCAAAAAAATCAGCGCTGGAATATCTATGAAGCTTCCTCAGCTTGAGGAGCCGGAGCGCATTGCCGGATGGTACGACTCAGCCGCCGCCAGTGCGGAAATCCTGGTCTACGATGATGCAGATGGAAAACATTATCCGGTAAGCATACCTTGGGCGCACACGCAGGTAACAGTAGAGAAATCCACGATAGCGACAGTCACTGCGGATGTTCAGACAGCTCCGATGTCGCGTTTTGGCGATGCGGCAGATGATCCGGCCATCTGGATTCACAGTAAGAATCCACAGCGCAGTCTGGTGTTGGGAACAAATAAAAAGCAGGGATTAATGGTTTACGATCTGGATGGACGTGAGGTGCAGTCCATCCCGTCGGGCAATGTCAATAATGTCGATGTTCGCTACGGCCTGCGGGTAGGTAAAAAAGTCGTTGATGTGGCGATTGCCAGCTTGCGCGATGACAACAGCCTTGCGATTTACACCATAGATCGTCGTAACGGTAAGGTTGCCGAGGCCGGAAAGATTCCCACCACGATGAAGGACATCTACGGTTTTTGTATGTATCAGCCGGTGGCTGGCGATAAAAAAACCTTTGGAGATATTTATGCAATCGTTAACGATAAAAGTGGCGAATTCCAACAATTTTTAATCACTGCCGAAGGTGCAACAATTCAAGGTAAACTGGTCCGCACTTTCCACGTTGGGTCGCAACCCGAAGGCTGTGTTGCCAATGACCGAACAAGGGAGTTATTTGTCGGCGAAGAAGATGTGGCAGTATGGACTGTGGGGGCAGACCCGGACACCGGTACGCAATTGCGCGAGGTAATCCGAGTTGGGGATATTGTGGTGGATGATATTGAGGGCTTGGCGATCTATCACGGCAAGCAGCAGGATTACCTGGTGATATCAAGTCAGGGCAACGATTCCTATGTTGTACTGGACGCGGTGGCTCCGTACAAACATCGCGGTACTTTCCGCATTGATCTTAATGCAGAAAAAAATATCGATGGTGTATCGGAAACGGACGGACTGGAAGTGACACATCACAATCTGGGTGGACCGTTTGCCGAAGGTTTACTCGTGGTTCAGGACGGCCACAAGGTGATGCCGGAAACACCGCAGAATTTTAAATATGTTTCCTGGAAGAGCATTCGCGAAGCATTAAATCTTGAGCGTTGAAACCAGCAGATGATACATGATTAATGTAGTGCTTGTTGACGGGGCCTGATGATGAATAGAGACTCAGAATTAGCTGTGGTAGTGGATGTTGACGATATTCCGGTGAATAAGTCAGGCAACCCTTCTTTTGAAAATATCTTGACATCCCGTCGAGACCTTTTGAAAGGCAGTCTGGGTCTGGCATTAAGTAGTTTTCTGTCGCCGGTGTTGTCAGGATGTACTGCGCCGGTTCGCCATACTTCACAGTTATCCCTTGTAGGCGCTATAGGTTTTGCATCTGTACCTGTACAACAGGCAAAGGATTTTGATCAGGTTATTGTACCTTCAGGTTACACGGCCCGTCCCTTTTTCTCCTGGGGTGACGAGGTGGTAACCGGTGCATCACCCTGGAGTAAAGATGCGGAAAACACGTGGCAGGAGCAAATGCTGCAGGCGGGCCAGAACCATGACGGCATGGCTTACTTTCCATTTGATGATGCACCTGATGATCATGGGTTGTTGGTTATCAATCACGAGTACACCAATCCAACCTTGCATCCCACGGGGCCGACCGAGAGCATTGATGACGCTGGTGTAATTCACCGGCCCATTGATGAAGTGAAAAAAGAGCAGGCGGCCCACGGCATCAGTGTGATAGAAATCCAGCGCGATGCCGATGGGCATTGGCAGCGTGTAAAAAATTCGCGCTTTAACCGGCGCCTTACCGCTGACTCACCAATGCAACTGAGCGGTCCAGTGGCGGGGAACGATTATCTGAAAACATCAGCCGATCCGACAGGTATGTTAGTGCTTGGCACCATCAATAATTGTTCTATGGGAGTTACCCCCTGGGGAACTTATCTCACCTGCGAAGAAAACTGGAGCAATTACTTCGTCAATCGCGATGCACAGGATCATGCAAAGCGGGCAACGCATCATCGCTACGGAATTGCACAGGGCAACAACAGTAATAAATATCAATGGTCTTCCGTCGATCCACGCTTTGATGCGACGCCGCAGAAAAATATGGAACACGGTGGCTATGTTAATGAGCCGCACCGCTTTGGCTGGGTGGTGGAGATTGACCCCTTTGATCCGCAATCCACACCCAAAAAACGTACTGCCATGGGGCGTTTCGCGCGCGAATGTGCCACGCTTTCGATTGCAGAGGATGGGCGGATGGCATTTTATTCAGGCGACGATACCCGGGGTGAATATCTTTATAAATTTGTACCTGCGGACCGCTTTGATGCCGCAAACCCTGACCGGGATTTATTGGATAAAGGGACCTTATATGTGGCAGTTTTCCACAACGATGGTCGCGGTGAATGGCGCGCGCTCGTGCAAGGGCAGGGTGGTTTAACGTCGCACAATGGTTTCTTCTCCCAGGCGGATGTGCTGGTTAACACGCGAGGCGCAGCAGATATTCTTGGTGCAACACCAATGGATCGGCCGGAATGGGTGGCGGTTCATCCGCAGACACGGGAAGCTTACGTTACGCTCACCAATAATGTGCAGCGGGGTGTAAAACCGGATCAGCCGATCAACGCGGCCAATCCGCGCCGGGAAAATTACCACGGCCAGATTGTGCGCTGGCGCGAAACGGATAATGACCCCGCAGCCACTTCTTTTACCTGGGATATTTTTCTGTTGGCTGGACGACGCGCTGAGATTGGCGTTCCGGAGAATGAGCAGGGCAATATTAACGGCGATATCTTTTCGTCACCCGACGGCCTTTGGTTTGATCACCAAGGGCGCTTGTGGATAGAAACAGATTTTGATGATGAAGATTTGCCTTATCAGGATATGGGCACTAATCAATTGCTGTGTGCCGATCCGGTAACGCGCGAGGTCAGGCGTTTTCTGGTTGGTCCGCGCGGTTGTGAAATCACCGGCCTTACTGCGACGCCTGACGGTAAAAGCCTGTGGCTGAACGTGCAGCACCCCGGAATCAGCTATCCCGCCAGCGATGGAAAAACCCGCCCGCGCTCCACAACGGTGTTAATTACCAAAGATGATGGTGGGGTTATTGGAAGTTAGGTTCTTGCAGTGAGCTCTTCAGGTTCATATTGCTCGTTGATCGCCTGAATGGCCTGGTCTGCAATGGTGGTCAGTGGTGCGGCGATATCCAATGGAATAACATCGGTTTCCGTTGAAGGGTCTTCCAGCGCCGCCAACTGGCTGTCCAGCAGTTGAGGGGCCATGAAGTGGCCGGTGCGGCGATTCAGGCGGTCCTGAATGGTGGGTTTGTCTCCGCGAAGAAAAAGGAAGATTGTCTTCAGGCCGGCATCGCGTAACTGGTTGCGGTGGGCTTTCCTCAGCCCCGAGAACGCTAACAGGCAGTGCTGTTGGTGACGGGCTTTTTCCTGCAAGTGCTGACAGATGGAGGCTACCCAGGGCGCGCGCATCTCGTCGGTCAGGGGCTGTCCGCTGGCCATGAGTGCCCGTGATGTTTCGCTATGGAAATCATCGCCGTCGAGATAGCAATAGCCATAGTAATCGGCGAGCGTGCGGGCCAGTGTCGATTTACCACTGCCGGATACACCCATTACCACGATCAGATAAGTAGTGGCATGTATATTGGAAGGAGCTAAGCGTTGAATCATTTCGCTACACGGGAGAAGACCTCTGAGGCTTGCCAGAGTAGCATGGGGCCAAATGATAGCGCAATCATTTACTCTGTGTTATCGTCTTGGCACTCGTAATGGGGATGAGATGCGGCAATGAGATCAACAAAAAATACAACGCATAAGAAGGTCACTCTGGTAGATGTAGCCGCGGTAGCGGGGGTGAGTGCGATCACCGTCTCCAGGGTGATAAATCAGCCAGACAAGGTATCAGACCTGCTGCGACGCCAGGTGCAGGCTGCGATTGACAGTCTGGGCTATATTCCCAACCAGTTCGCCAGCTCCCTGGCTTCGTCCAAGTCCCGTGTGATCGGTGTAGCTATTCCGTCGCTGTCCAACATTGTGTTCAACGACGTTCTGCGGGGTATCTATGAAGTGGCCGGTAAGGCAGGTTATAAGGTGCTGCTGGTCGATACTCATTATTCCCCTCTTGAAGAAGAAAAGATGGTTCGCACCTTACTGAGTCAGGCTCCTGAAGCCATGATCATTACCGGTGGCGATCAGACCCGTGCCTGTCAGCAGCTCCTGCAGAAAGCTAATATTCCTATCGTGCAGATGATGGAGCTGATTGATCAGCCGCTGGATATGAATGTCGGCTTCTCCCACTGGCAGGCCGGCTACGACGTTGTGTCCAAGTTGCTGGAAGCGGGACATACCCGGATCGGATTTATGGGCGCGCGCATGGACCCGCGTGTGCAGCAGCGGATGCTGGGTTATAAAGCGGCGATGGATGCAGCCGGTATTGACTGGAAGAATTATGTCGTCACCACGCCGGAGCCATCATCCATTGCGCTGGGCTGTGAGTTGTTCCGCAGCCTCATGGCTTCGACGCACGGTGCGATTGACTCGCTGTTCTGCTGTAACGACGACCTGGCTCTCGGGGCGTTGTTTGAAAGCCAGCGGATGAATATCCGTGTGCCCGAGCAGCTCTCTCTCTGTGGCTTTAATGATATTGAAGCTTCGCAGTTTGTTAATCCTTCCCTTACCAGTGTGCATGTCCCGCGTTACGAAATGGGTGTGAAATCTACCGAGATGGTTATTCGCGCGCTTACTGGAAAACCCATAGAGCAGAAACAGGTCGACATCGGTTATGAAGTGCGTTTGCGTAAGTCCACGCGCAACGCGAAATAGCGGCGGCTTTGTAGCTGGTT
>Ga0065721_10051876_pt1 | contig 13309 bp, 7 predicted proteins | sample Mesricmetagenome_FD_59108 | JGI IMG/M metagenome (GOLD analysis project Ga0065721, IMG submission 59108) | Mesophilic microbial community from rice straw/compost enrichment Sample: eDNA_1 v2 (version 2) | ecosystem: Engineered > Solid waste > Grass > Composting > Bioreactor | place: USA: Davis... | reverse complement strand
CGCGTACGAGCCGTCTTCTTCCTGCACGGACTTATAGGAAGAAGAGCCAAGTCCGGATACCTTTACGGAGACGAGCGTGTCTTCTTCGGCCGCCAGCCGTATGCGGAACGCGCTTCCTGCCTCATACAGAACGGCTTCCACGTTTCCGCCGCCTTCCGGCATTTGAAGCGAAACCGGGTATTTGCCCAGCTTGCCGCCGCCGTTAACGGTAAATTTGGCCGGGAGAAGCTGCGAAAGCTCGCGGACGAGAAGCTCATAAGCGCTGACGTAACGGCCCGAACGGTACAGCTTGACCGCTTTCTTATAGCTCGCGTCCTCGCCGCCCTTGTCTAGGTAGGCCTCAAGCAGTCTTTCCGCATCCGCCCGATAGGCGACCCAGAGATTTCTCGCGCGCAATTGATCGATCGCGTACGCGAAGCCGTTCGTGTGTCCGCTTGGCTTTTCCCATAACGTATACGCTTTGACGGACCACACGGAAGTCCAGCTGAGCAAGCTGTCGGGCAGTCCCGGCGAATACAGCCTGAGTTCTACGTAGGCGACGCTCGACGAAGGATCGACCGCCTCCGTCAGCTCGACGTTCGCGGAGCTGAAATCCCGCAGCGTCGCGACTTTCGACAGCTGTCCCAAAGCCGGGCCCGCCCAAACTTCGACCCTGCATTCCGCATTGAGCTCGCTCAACGCGCGGCCTTGGATTTGAACCTTCAGCCCGGATTGAAACGGAACGCCGGCGTTGTCCAATTTGAACGTCATTGCGCCTCCGGCCGCGTTGCCGCTGTCCGGCGTCGCCACGATTTTCTCGCCCAGCACGTCCAGCTTGATGCCGCTCGCTCCGACCAGCGTTTCGCCGGTATTCAGCGAAGAGGCGTCGGTGAATTTGTAGGCGAACAGCGGGATATCGTACGACGGCGTCTCGACCGTCTCCCGGCCCAAGCCGTCGAACGCTTCGATCAACCGGGAATCGCCTTGACGATAGTTGTACACGTTCACATGATCGGCGCCGTACAAGTAGGCCGACTTCAGCGTCTCCATATTCGAAATGCTGCTTCGTTCGGCGTTGACGTCCGCGTACTTGCCGCGGGCGACAATATAATCGAGATATCGCGGATCCAGATAGCCCGCCCACTCCGCGCCGTATCGGATATCGCGGACCATGTGCGTCTCCCAGTCCGCCCGCTTCTCGTCCCAATTCGGGTAATTCGGCGTAGGGAACATGTGCGTGTACGCGTTTTCGACAAGCTGATTATCCGGGTAGATCGCGTTGCCGTCGCTCACGACGATCGCGTTGTAGCCGTAACCGGACGCTATCGCTTGGGAGACGGTCTTGATATACGTCGTCAGGTTGTTGAACATCCAGAGTTTCTCTTCGTCGGACAACCCGTCCTCGGGATTAAGCACGACGCCGTCGTCGGCCGCGTCGGCTATGACCGCTTCGCTGAAATCTCCCCCCGCTTCGGGCGAGGCGTTGAACGCGAAATACGGCCAATAGAGCGGCTCGTTCTCCGTAAAGACGACGACCGGCGGAATGTTTGCCCCACTCGCTTGGATTTCCGCGGTTCGCCTGGAAATATAAGCGGCAATGCTGCGAACCTTCTCTGCCCGCACTTCATTGTAATGATCGTTGTTCATGGTCAGCCATGGCGTATTGGACCAAATATTCGGCGTTGACAGCTTCCAATGGCCTCGGTCGTCGACATTGAGCGGATCGTAAACGATCTGATTATACGCGATATCCGACCAGTATCCGCCCCGGCCGTCAGGCCCTGTCGGCGTTCCGCCCCACCAGGAGTTCAGGCTCAAGTGGATGGCAAGGCCGGTATCCTTCGACAACTCCATCAGGTAATCCAGTCTTCCGTACAGCTTCTCTTCGTCCCAGTGCATGTACAGAATATCGAACGCGATAGCCGGCGCATACATTTCAAAGTCGCCGTATTCCTGCTTTAATTGCCGCACAAGCGCCAAATCCTCGGCATAATGATCCCATTGCAGCTCAGGCTGAAATAAGCCGACCGTCAACGGACGGTTCACGGATTCGCTTGCAAGCCGCTGCTCGAAATCGCTGTAGCCCCATATTCTCGACCAGTTGATCCGCGAGCCGCCGTTATTCTTCAGCGTCACGGACACTCGGCTTCGGTTGCCTACGAGCTCGGCCGGCACTTCGACGAAGAAATGATTCGGTCCCTCCGACGCTTCCTCATAGGTACGCAGGAAGATCTCCGTTCCATTGACGATGACCGAATAGGCCAATACTTCGCTGCCGCGCGCATGAATTTCCTCCAATTCCAGCGTGAGCGGGCGGCCTGGCGTAATGGACGCCAGCTCGAAGCTCAGCTCCGAATCTCGTCCCGACAAGTAACGAACCTTGTACGACTCCTTTAGTTCGCCGACCTGCGTCGAGATCGTATCGATACCGGAGAGGCCGACAACGCTCAGCTTGGCGGCCGATTCATCCTCCTCGTCGCCGAAGACGAGTCCGGGTTCGCGTCCATCTCCCGCGGTTGGTCCCGATCCTGATCCCGAACCCGTACCGCCCGTACCGCCGGTTGCGCCGGAACCGCTTCCGCCGGCAAATTCAATACCTTCGGCAATTTCTACCTGCTCCGGCTGTCGCTCGAAGGTAACGCCGGCGGCTCGTAGGAACGCCTTAGCAATCTTGCCTTCGCCCTTCACCGCCGTGCGGGAATCGGCGATGAAGCTGCCGACGGCAGAGCGGCCGTCCAACCGGATTATCGTTCCTTCCGCATTGCGATGAACATTCAGCTCGGCGAATTCGCTGGCCTCCGCACCGACCGTAGACTCGGCGTCGACGTCCAGCCTACCGACTTTCCCGTTGCGAAACCGGACGTCTATGCCCGCTCTTTCCAGCCGCACGCTCGCAAAGCTGCCTTCCAGAATGCCGCCCGACAGCATGCGAACAAGCGGAACCGCCGTGTCCCCGATCGCCGAGATGCGCACTTTCTGGTCGCGCTTCCGTACGATGATTTCCTTGCCGATGCGGCTGTTCCGGAGCGTAATGCTGTTCTCCCCTCCGCCGTTCACCAGCAGACGTCCGGTTACCGTCACGCCGTCCAGCGTGAACTCGCCATCGCCGACGCCTTCGGCCACGTACAGATCCCCTGTTACGGTAACGTCTTTCAGCGTTACGCCGGACGCATTCACCAGCAGATTGCCGGTCGCAAGCGTCTCGTAGCTCCCCGGCTTTTGCGTCAGCGTACCCGTTAAGTTATCGAGCAGCTTCAGCGCCTCCGCGCGGGTCAAGCTGTCCGCCGGCGCGAAATAGCCTCCTTGCCGACCTGAGAGATAACCGTTCGACCGCATCGCATCTACCGCTGGAACAGCCCAAGCGGAGATGGCGCTCTGATCCTTGAAGCCGGCTGTCGTGCCCTTGTCGGCCGGTTCAACCTGATACGCCTTCGCCAGAATGACTGCTGCCTGCTGACGGCTGATCGGACGTTCGGGATAGTAGGCCCCCGTGCCGTCGCCCTGGATAATGCCGGCCGAAGCCGCTTTGGCCATCGCGTCGCGGTACCATGCGCCGGAAGGCACGTCTTTAAAGGCGATATCCGACGTCTCTTCGTACTTGAAAATGCGATTGACGAGCGCTACGAATTCGGCCGTGCTGATCTCCCGATTCGGCTTAAACGTACCGTCCGCGTAGCCATTAACGATTCCGTACTCGCTCCATTCGGCAATCGTCCTACCCGCCCAGTGGGCGGACGTGTCTGTAAAAGAGGCGACAGCCGTCTCCGATACTGCCTCGGCGCTTGCCCGTTCCTGTCCGTAAACCGAGGGCACGGCCGATATCAGCACGGATACGGACAGCAGCAGGGGCAGAAGCGCAGTGCTTTTCTTTCTCATGCTTATTCTCCTTATTTTTAGAATGATTGCGCTTTCATTTAACTGTGATTCACGATGCCTGCCGCACGCGGAATGCGGCAAACATCGCGATGATTCCTCAAGTATCAAGACTGAAGGCAGTGGAGCCGATAAGTGCGTATTTCTTTCGGCTTGAGCGCAACCCGCAGCCGGCTTTCGATTCCCGCCTTCTCTACCGGCAACGTCCGGAAAATTTCGCCGTTCAGCCCCGTTTCGTAAGCCTTGACGATCGGCAGTCTTGCCGTAACCGAGGCATCCGCCTTCGCTTCGCCAAGATTGACCAGTCTCAGCTCGATGCCCTCTCCCCCGTCCGGCACGGGACGCAGACAGGTGACGTACAACTGATCGGAATCGGTTTCCAACCAGCCCTCTTGACCGCCGCCCATCCAGATGCCCGCGGGGGATGACACGGCATTCCAGGACGGGGAGTCGTTGAGCGCCGCCATACCGAATAAGCGGCTTCGCACCGGGATCACCTGCTCATCCGCTACTCTCCACGGCGCAGTTGCGCGGTCGCGTCGATCGATCGTCAGACCGTACTGAAAGGTCATCACCCGCTGCACTTGCCCGCCCGCGGTCGCCAAGCCCGGCCCCGGCCGATTGGTCGTCGTCATGCCGCGATCGGCGCCTCCCAGATGGGATACGCTGCGGAAGAGCGTTACGGCCAGCGTCCCTTCCTCCGGCCGCCGGTCCTGAGGAATCCATTCATACTCGTGCAGACCGTGCGCATTCACGATCGTCCTTGTGTGACCATGGTCCGCGTACACGTAGTGATGGAAGGGATACGTCGTCGGCTCGTTTTCCACCCATACTTCCTCGGGCGGCTGCTCTACGCGGTCGGGCCGTTCCGTCACGTCGAACGCGGCCCCAGCCTGAACTGGACGTTCTCCCTTCTTCATCGGGAACAACATCCGCAAGCGGTGATCGCGCGCGCGATTGTCCACCGTCGTTCGGAACGCAGCCGTGCGGCTTCTAGACGTCAGCGCGATTTCCGTCTTGACGGCCAGCGGGACAAGATCTTCGCTTCGCCTCTTCGCGTCAAGTTCCGCCGATCGCGGCACAAGCAGCTCGTAGGCGACGGTCATGCACTGCCAACCTTTTCCCTCTCCCGTCACGCTTATGCTTTTGACGACCGCGCCGGCAAACCGCTCGTTCAGCAACGGCTGAGAATACGAATACTCATCGCCCACGTCGCCGCTATCTTCCAGACGATGCAGCCCGCCATGCCGTTCGCCCGTTTCCAGATCCGTCCACGTCAACGTGCCGTCCGGTTCCGCCGTAATCCGAACGAACTCGTTTTCAATGGACGAAGCCGGGGCCTTCACGGGTAAATTCGCTAGCCGGGGCACCGTTTTTAATGTCGCGGCGATCAGCTTGTAGCCGAGAGGGGGCATATCGTGCACCAGAATGCGTACTTTATGCCGGTACGTTTCTCCACTGCTTAGCGGATACAACTTCGTATCGGTCTCGATCGGACATACTTTGTCGTAGCCGATAATTTCCGATTCGTACGCCGTTCCGGCTTCGTCCACTACGCTCACGGACCGATACAGCGTAGCTTCGTCCGCATCCAGATCGATCTCGACCAGCGCGTCCCTGCGCCAGGGAAGCGGATTGAACAGCAGCACCGGCTTGCCGCCCTCTGGCAGTCGGGAACGGTCGATTTTGCCGGCCATGCGCGCCAACGCTTCGACGACCAGCTGTTCGCCGATTTGCCCGGCTTTCAGGAAGCGCACCTCCATCTCGTCGTGAACCTCGTCAATGCTGCAGCCGCAGATGCTGTCGTGCGGATGGTTCTGCAAAATGTATTTCCAGGCTTGCCGCACGAACGCCGGATGATGTCCGTCGCCATGCACGAGCGACAGCGCTTCCAGCGGTTCTACCAGCCGTTCCATTAAATTCTGCGCCGTCGCGTTCTGCTGCTTGAGATACACTCTCGCCGACAGCACGTTGGGCAGAATCGTATTGATCACGCCGCCCGGCGTATGGCTCGTTCGTCTGAATTCTCCGCGCAGCACGGGAAGTTCCCCGCTTTCGCCGAAGCTGTCCCGAATGTACCCGCCGATCGAGGAAAACTTCATCGGGGGCGCATCCGCCTGCGCATTCCAGTGGGCGATCACCGCCGGAATATGCCGCTGCGGCTCCATATGATCGAAACCGTTCATGAGCAGCACGTGGCCTGCGGCCGAATGCGGTCCGATATGGCCGACCAGCTCTCGCAGCCGCTCGACGGCCTTGTCCTCCTCTTCCGGCAGGCTCATCGCGCTCGTGTACCCGTACCGGTAAGAGAGATGCACGGTTTTTACCCGGTGTCCGCTCGGCGCCTCCCATTCGAATTCCGTAGGCACCTCCTCGGGTTTGCCGTTAAGTCCTCTCCAGACGACGGCGTAATCGAAACCGTATTGCCGCAGCAGTTGGGGCATTTGGGCGATATGGCCGAACGTGTCCGGCAAATAGCCGACTTCCAGCACCGGTCCGAATGCGGCTCCGATCCGCCGGCCTTCCTCCAGATTGCGGATGATCGCTTCCCCGCTGACGAGAAACTCGTCCACCAGCACGTACCACGGGCCGATCGTCAATCGGCCTTCGCGAACGAGCCGTTCGATATCCGAACGCCGTTCAGGCCTGATCTCCAAATAATCTTCCAGAATAATGACTTGACCGTCGAGATGAAATTGATAGGATCGGTCCGCCTCCATCGTCTGCAGCAAGCGATCGAGCAGACCGACAAGCCGAAAGCGGAACGTCTCGAAGGGCAAGTACCATTCCCTGTCCCAATGGGAGTGCGATACCAGATGAATCGATCTGTAAGCGTCCATGAAACTTTGCAATCCTCCTGCTTCTTATGCCTTTACCGCACCGGATGTCATGCCTTGCACGAAATACTTCATCGTAAACGCGAACAATACCATCAAGGGAATCGAGGCGAGCGTCATGCCCGAGAACACCGATCCGTAGATGATCTGCTGCGGATCCATGAAACGGTACAAGCCTACCGTGATCGTCGTCTTGGCCTGATCGGAGAGCACGAGCAGCGGCCATATAAAATCGTTCCAGGAAGACAGCACGTTAACGAGCCCCATCGACAGGAAAATCGGCAATGCGAGCGGAAGCACCAGCCGGAAGAAGACGACCGGCTCGCTCCCCCCGTCCATGCGGATGCTCTCGGTCAACTCCTTCGGAATCTCTTCGAAAAAAGTACGGAACACGAATATAATGACCAGTTGGCCGGACGCGATATAAGGCAGGATCGCGGCCCACGGACTGTTGATCAGATTCAGCTTCGTAATCAGAACGAATTGCGGGATAAGCGTGAGTATGCCCGGTATCATCAGGAACGACAGCAACACGGCGAACAAAGCCGATTTGAACGGAAACTCGAATCGCGCGAACACGTATGCGCTAAGGCTAGAGATCGCCAATACGCCGATGACCGTCCCGCCGGAGATGACAACGGAATTTTTGAGATACACCCAAATTTTGTGCGCGGCATCGATGAAAAACTCTCCGTGCGGGTTCATCGGAAGCCCGAAATAATTGATCGTCAATTGATAATTCGTCTTGAATGCCGTTACGATCATGAAGTACATCGGGAATAAGGTAAGAAAGAGCAACGCGAACAGGAACCCGACGACAATGACGCGCGCTAACTTTTGGCGAGCCATCCTCCTTACCCCCTTTCCCGCATAAACTTCATATTCAGCAACGTTAATCCCAGCGTGATCACGAACAAGATGACGCCGATCGCGGAGCCGGTTCCCAGTTTGCCGTAAGTAAACGCGTTATTGTACATATACAGCCCCGGAACCGTCGTATCGTAGCCGGGTCCGCCCTTCGTCATGATAAGCTGGTCGGCGAATTGCTGCGTGCCGCCGATGAGCACCAGAATCGTCGTCAACCTGATCTGCGGCAATATCAGCTGCAAATCCACCGTCCAAAAAATTTTCCACGACGAAGCCCCGTCGATTCTGGCCGCTTCCCTTAACGACTCGTCGATGTTCTGAAATCCGGCGAGATAGATCAGGAAGCCAAGTCCGCTCACCCAGGGAAAGCCCTTCATCATGATAGCGAACATGGCGGTGAGCTGACTTTCGCCGAGCCAGATCCGCTGCCAATTATCCAGTCCTAGCAACCCGAGCACGTAGTTCAGCATACCGTTGGATGGTTCGTAGAAGAACAGCCAGAACAGCGTCGTGACCATGCCGGGCAGCACCATCGGAATCGTGAACGATACTTTGAAAAAACCGGCCAACCCGGTTTTGCCCAAGTAATTGATCAGATAGGCGCCCAGAATGGACGCGCCTTGCAGCACGATAATGTGCCAAAGCAAGAACGCGATCAGGATAACGAAGCTTTTGCGGAAGATCGGATCCCGCAGCAACTCGGCGTAATTGTCCAGTCCCGCGAAGCGCGGATTCAAATAGTTGGACGTGCTCCAATCCAGGAAAGAAATCCGGAAAGCTTCGATAGACGGATACAACAGGAATAGCCCGATAAAGAAAAAGGTAGGGAACAGACATGCGTAAATCCACGCATTGCGCATCGCCTTGCTCATGATTGCCTCCTCGGAAGCCCACGGAACGTGAGCGGCAAGTCTTCTCCCCTGCCGCTCGAACCGCGAACGATCCAAACTTCAAGATCTACTTCGCGTTCCATTCGGGATGATTTTTGATGGCTTCGGCCGCGAATTTTTTCAAGTCCTTGCCATATTCGTCCAGGAACTGCTCCGCGGTTGCTTTGCCCGCCAGGAACTCCTGCTGTTTTTTCAGCCATCTGTCCTTTTGCTCCGGCGTAAACTCGTTGGCGAGGAACTCCAGCTTCTCGTCGCTTCCGAACGACTCCATAATCGGCTTCAAAATTTCGGGGACTTCGACGCCCGACACTACCGGAATAAGGTTCAGCTCTTCCGCCAGCACCTTAGCGCCGCCTTCCGGCGCGGTCATGTATTGCAGGAACCGGAGAGCCGCGCTCTCCGCTTCATTGTCCTTCGCGTTTCGGGTAACGGCAAAGCTGGGGGTCGAACCGATCTTGTAATTGTAGCGCGCGTCTTGTCCGAACTCCGAATACGCCTTGTCCAAATACGGGATCGGAGCTATGCCGTAATTCACCGGGAAGCCGCCTTGCTGGTGCTGATTCGGATACCAGCTGCCGTTCAGCGTCATAGCGGACTTGCCTTCGTTAAAGATGCCTTCAAACTCCCAGCTCGCGCTGTTGAACCCTTCGTTGAAGTAAGGGACCAGATCCTGCAGCAGGCGCAAATACTCTTTCAATTCCGGGCTGTCCTTCGTTACCTTGCCCTCGTTGACGGCGAGCGACCACTCCTTCAATTCCACCTTGCCCGAGCCGTTCGTATCCAGTTCGGCTAAGCGCGACTTCCAGAGGTAGCTGAATACGTCGCTCGCCAGCCAGCCCAGGTTCCAGTCGATCGAATTCTGGATGCTGAACGGGATGTAGCCGGCGTCCTTCGCTTTCTTCGCGACGTCAAGAAATTCCGTGATCGTAGCCGGCGGCTGCGAGACCCCGATTTTGTCGAAAATATCCTTGTTATAGTACAAGTTCACCGTGACGACCTGATTCGGAATGCCGTACAGATGAGGGTTATTCTCATCCGACTTATCGATCGCCGACTCGATCAACCCCGGGAGAAAAGAGTTCCGCCAAGGCTCGTTCGTGTAGGGGCTGACTTCGTCCAAATAGGGAAGCAGGTCTACGATCCAGCCGTTCTTGAATGCATCGCCGAGCTTCGTAGTTCCGCTCACGACCTCCGGCTCCGACTTTGCGACGAATTGGGCTTGCAGCCAGCTTTCCGACTCTTGCGCCGGTATGTATTTCAATTCCGCGCTATTGCCGGATTGCTCGTTGAATCCCGCTAAAATTTTCTCGTAGGAAGGCCAGGCGTACTCGCCCTGATTGTGCATGATGGTGAAGGCCACCGGTTTTTGGGACGCGCTTGGCGAAGCGCCGACCGATTCGGAAGCGATCGAGGACGGAGAGGCGCTGGATCCGGAGTTGCCGTCGCCGCAAGCGGACATCGTCGCCGCGATCAGCGCCAGCGTTAAACAGGTCGTGCCGAACTTTTTCATGGGTTGTCATCCTCCAATTTGATTGCACTTGTTTGACTCTCTCTCTCACAGAAAAAATGTTAACGTTAACATTCGATTCGATCATAACGAATGTCGAAAGCGTTGTCAATAAGGTCTGCGCCAATTATTTTTTTCGCTCGCTCGGGAAAACTTCCAGCTTCATCAACCTGATACAGCCCGAAAATCCAGTTATATTCACAAATCCACTATGATTTCGATGTCAAAAGCTTGTAATTTCACCTAAATACCTTTAAGCTAAGAAAGAGCCGATGATTACCGACACAACATTCTGTTAACGATATCATTTCATGGATTGGAGTATCTGAAAAATGGCAGTTACGATTAATGACGTCGCCAAGTTGGCCGGCGTATCGGCGCAAACCGTCTCCAGAACAATCAACGACCCGACGTTGGTCAGCAAGAAGACGCTGGAAAAAGTCCAGCGGGCCATCGACGCGCTGGACTACCATCCGAATATAACCGCGCGCTTCCTGGTCAACAAGAAGGTTCGATCCATCGGCTTGTTCATGCCTTTCTCGATCGACCAAGTCAAACAAAGCCTGTTTTTCTCCACCTTATCGTCGGCGATCTGCCAGTTCTGTTCGCAGAACAATTTCGTCATGCAGATGTTTACCTCGCTGTCGCGGGAAGATTCCAGTCGTTTGTTCGCGAAGCTATTCAAGGAGCGTCAGGTAGGCGCGCTTATTTTGACGTGTCCTTCCGTCAGCAACGAGGAACTCATTTATTTGTTGTCGGAGAAAATACCGTTCATCATCATAGGCCGCCCGGGCATTCTGTCCGCGCAAATTCCGTACGTAGACGTCAACAACGTTCAATCCGGCAAGCTTTCGATCGAGCACCTGATCCAATACGGACACAAGCGGATCGGCTTCTTGAACGGTCCCTCCAATATGACGCTGTCGCACGATCTCCGTCAAGGCGTCGCCGACGCCGTCGCCGCGCATGGCCAACCGCTGACGATTCTGGAATCCGAGACCAATCTAACGCTTGAATCCGGGTACGCGGAGGCCTTGAAGCTGCTGCGATCCGATCGGCCGCCAACCGCCATCGTCGCCGCGGACGACCTGCTTGCCGTCGGCGTCAAGAAAGCGGCGGACGAACTGAATCTGCGCATTCCCGAGGACTTGTCCCTCATCAGCGGCGTGCTGAACGGCTGGGGCAACATTCTCCCCTTCAAGCTTACGCATATCGACACGCAATTCGAGAAGCTCGGAGACATCGCCGCCGAGCACCTGTCCCGCTACATTTTGAACGAAGAACCGATTACGCTCTCGAAAATACTGGAAGTTCGCCTGGTGGAAGGTCAGTCGTGCGGATATGTACGTTGAGCGCAGCGAAAAGCCCGAATCCCCCTTGCCTAGCATGGGAAATTCGGGCTTTTCTGCTCACCGTGCTATTCCTGTACCTTCAGCGTAATCGTGACCTTAAATAAATCGCCATCCACTTCAATATTAAGATTGCCTTCATGAAGATCCACGATGGATTTCGCTATGGCCAGCCCAAGACCGGAGCCTTCTGTATGACGTGAAGAATCTCCGCGTTTGAACCTTTCAAACAGCTCCTCCCTATTTTCGCTGATTTCATATTTGGATACATTCTTGAACGAGATCGTCGCATGATGGCCCGACGACTGTATCGTAATGTTACTTCCGCTCTTGTAACGCTTGCTTTCGCTGCAATCGCCCCTCCAGCTCTTCCTGTAACAATTCCCGCCTGGATGCAAGCTGCAACATCAAGGGCGTTACCAACTGGCGGCGACATTGTCGGAAGGGGATACGCTGATATCGCCGACCGTCCCCTGTCTGTCCACCGACCTCGACACCATTTTCCCTGAAAATCTGCGGCAGTAAGTAACACCCCCTGCATCCCCAAATAAGGAAGCTTCAATGGCATGCGCAAGAGGCGCTCCAAGGATCGGAAGCGCCTCTTGGCTTCTGGCTATGAGAGGAATGGAGTTTACCGTTTACTTAGCTAGCGCCCCTTCACCGGTTGTCGGATTTTTCGGCTTGCGGTGGAAGATGCGGTCGGTGCCCTTATGAATCAGCGGGAGCACGTAGCGGTCAAGTCCGAAGCGTCCTGCGTTCGTTCCTGCGACGACGACCAGCATTCCGAGAAGCAGCAGCCAAGGGTTCGTGCTTGTCGTTCCGGCGAACAGGAACATGAAGTTCATCAAGAGCCCGAAGAAGGCGGCAGTCAGTGTCAACGTTCCGAGTATAAGTCCAAGTCCGACGAGGAATTCGCCCCAAGGGATTAAGACGTTAATGATCTTCACGTTCGGCAATGCAAAGTGTTCCAAGAATGCTTGGTAGGTCGGGTAGACCGCCTCCCCTGTCGCCTTGTCGACGATCGGGTTGTTCACGGCGTTGTTCAGGAAACCTGCTGCGTTAAACGGTGTTTCACCGGTTAGCTTATGCCAGCCTGCGGTCAACCAAGCATAACCGACTACGAATCTGACGATCGTTACGATCAGTGCCGCGATGCGGTGTTCTCTCCAAAATTTCATCATGTCACTCACTCCTCAATTGGGTGTAGGTTTATTTGAACTGGTCTGATTATGCGTCCGTTAGCTGCTGCTTGTTCGCCGATGTTCGAGATCGTTTGGGAGACATCGGGATCACCTTCCTTGTTGGCTTTGTGTTTGTCTTTCATGGCTTTATTGTACATCCGATTGCAGATTGAGTTTGTGATTATAATCACAAACTAGATCATGTTCATTGTTATGCCACATTTGATCGCCCCCCTCAGCTCAACTCATCGACTCAGAAGCTGAAGCGCGCCAAGGCAAACTCTGGAGTGCTACGATAAAACTGCAGTCGAAAAATACCCTCGTATGAAATAAAATGAAAGCTGACGAGGGGATGAGGGACAATGAATCGGTACGACAAAGCATTCAAAGAAGAAGCAGTAAGATTGAGTGATGAGATCGGACCAAAGAATGCCGCCGAGCAGTTAGGGGTAGCCTACTATACCTTGCAGGGGTGGAGAAAGCAAAGAACCTTGCACGGCGACGGGGCGCATATCGGGAACGGACGCGCTTATGCATCTGCCGATAAGACTGCGCGTGAAATCGAGTTAGAAAGAGAAATAGGCGAGTTGCGCCGCGCGAATGAAATTCTCAAGGACGCACTCGGTTTTTTCGCAAAAGACCGGAAGCGGTAAAGGCATGCCAGCTCTATGCTTACATCCGTGAACGACGGGATCGATGGACCGTCAAGGAGATGTGCGAAGTACTTGCTGTCAGCGAATCGGGCTATTACCGTAGCTTAAAGCCCACACCCAAACAGGAGCGGCAGCAACGCCTTCTGGTCAAAATCAAAGAAATCATCGGAGAA
>Ga0065721_10001493_pt1 | contig 13313 bp, 13 predicted proteins | sample Mesricmetagenome_FD_59108 | JGI IMG/M metagenome (GOLD analysis project Ga0065721, IMG submission 59108) | Mesophilic microbial community from rice straw/compost enrichment Sample: eDNA_1 v2 (version 2) | ecosystem: Engineered > Solid waste > Grass > Composting > Bioreactor | place: USA: Davis... | reverse complement strand
CTCGCCTCGATGAAGGTGTATCAGGAAATCGATGCGCTCGTGACGATGAACATCCCGCCCGCGCGCATGCTCGTCCTCCCGCGCCTCGCCGCCGCCGTCGTGATGGTCCCCGTGCTCGCCATCATCGCCAACCTCGTCGGCTGGTTCGGCGGCGCCATCGTCGCCAAATACACCAGCTTCATCGCCATCGACCCGCCCGCGTATTTCGCCGCGCTGCGTCGCTACATGGAATTCGAGGACGTCATGAACGGCCTCATCAAAGCAGAGGTCTTCGGCTTCGTCGTCGTCCTCGTCTGCTGCAACATCGGCCTCAACACCCGCGGCGGTCCCCGCGAAATCGGCGCCGCCGTCACCCGCGCCGTCGTCACGTCGCTGATCATGATCCTCGTGCTCGATTACTTCGTCACGAAAGCCCTGATGTAACATGCCCGACCGCTCCTCCAGCGCCACGCGCAACCCTTTCACCGAGCAGGAAACGCCCGCCGTCGGCGTCACCGTCGAGAACCTCTCGAAAAACTTCGGTCGCATGCAGGTGTTGAAAAACATCAGCTTCTCCGTCGAGCCCGGTGAAATCTTCGTGCTCATGGGCCCCAGCGGCTCCGGCAAAAGCGTCCTCCTCAAGCACATCGTCGGTCTCGAAGCGCCCACCTCCGGCCGCGTCCTCGTCGACGGCCACGACGCCACGTCCGAGCACACGCGCGAACAAATCCGCATGGCGCTCGTCTTCCAAGCCGGCGCGCTCTTCAACTCGCTCAGCGTTTACGACAATCTCGCGCTCTACCCCCGCGAGCATCGCATCACTGACGAACGCGGCATCCGCGAAAAAGTCATGCGTGCGCTCCAAATCCTCTCGCTCGAAAACGCCGCGCAGAAATTCCCCTCCGAACTTTCCGGCGGCATGAAGAAGCGCGTCGCCATCGCCCGCGCGCTCGTGATGGAGCCGCAGCTCATGCTCTACGACGAACCGACCAGCGAACTCGATCCCGTCATGTCCGCCACGATCAGCGAAATCATCGCGACGCTGAAGGACGAGTATCACGTCACCTCGATCGTCGTTTCCCACGACCGCGACCTCGCCCTCAACATCGCCGATCGCGTCGGCATCCTCATGGGCGGCGAACTCATCCACCTCGGCCCACCCGCGGAACTTCGCCAGCCGACCAACGCCCGCATCGCCGACTTCCTGAATCCGAAAATCGATATCCAAAATCCCCGTTTCAAGAAACTGGAGACCTGAGGTTTTCATCCTGAGCGAAGCTCCGCCTCTCTCTCTTCTCTCAACTCTCATCTCTCAACTCCTCTCCTCACCCGAGACACACCATGAACAACGCCCAACAAACCGCCCGCGTCGGCCTCTTCTTCCTTCTCGGCCTCGCTCTCACCTGGGTCACGTTTGAGACCCTTAGCGGTGGCAAACTCTTCCGCGAGGAAGGCTATACCCTGGTCGCGCCCTTCGCCTCCCTCAAGGAGCTGAAGAGCGGCGATGAAGTCCGCAATGGCCGGCGTCAAAGTCGGCGTCGTCGAACGCACACGCCTCAACACCGAACAACGCCGCGCCGAAGCGATCCCTGCGCATCTCCGCCGACGTCAAAATCCCCGCCGATTCCGTCGCCGCCATCTCCATGGCCGGTCTCATCGGCACCAATTACATCGGCGTCGACATGGGCTCCGCCACCACGCCGCCGCTCAATCCCGGCGACGAAATCCGCACGCGCACCACACCCGACCTCAACAGCGTGATGTCCGACATCGGCGCCCTCGGCCAAAAACTCGAAAGCGCGCTCGGCGCCTTCGGCAATGCGATGGGCGGCAACGGCGACGAGCCCGGCCTCTTCCAGAAACTCGACCGCCTCGTATCCGAAAATCACGACAAGGTCACCGCCACGATGACCAACCTTCAGGAAATCACCACGAAGGTGAACAGCGGCGAAGGCACCATCGGCCGGCTGGTCAACGATCCCCAGCTCTACAACGAGCTCGTCTCCACCGTGCAAGACATCAAGAACGCCGCCGCCGGCGCGAAGGATTTCATGGCCAACGCCCAGGGCATCATCGACCAGGTGAAGAGCGGCCAGGGCACGCTCGGCGCGCTCATCTACGACGACACCACCGGTGAAAACATCAAAGCCACCGTCGCCAACTTCCGCGCCGTCTCCGACAAGATCGCGAACGGCGAAGGCACGCTCGGCAAGTTGATCAACGACGACCAGCTCTTCCAAAGCGCGCAGTCCACGCTCAAGAAAGCCGACCGCGCCCTCGATGGCATGAGCGACTCCGGCCCCATCACCGCCGTCGGCATCGTCGCCAACTCCCTCTTCTGATCTCCGCCCCGTAGCGGAAAGCGTGAGCTTTTCGCCGCCCTCCAAAGTAGTGCGGTGCTTCAGCCCGCACTCGATCAACGTTCCCCCGGGCAGGTTTGTAAAAGCACCGCACCGCCACGCCCGCGCGTCTTACCGCAGCAAATACATCAGCGCCCGATTGTGCCGCGTGCCCTCCGGCGCTTCCTTCTTCGACTCCGCCGCGGCCTCCGCGATCGACGCAGCCGGCTCCTTCACCGCCACCGGCCCACGTTCCGTCCGGCACACCGCTGCCGCGATCACCCCGATCGCGGCAGCCATCAAAAGAAGAAGTCGCGCGGATCGTTTCATTTCGAAATCCCACGCTCGGCTTCCGTCCGTTTCCTCCCGCCGAGCCTCAGACCTTCGGACCGCCCTGCGCGTAATAACGCGCTCGCAGCCGCAAGCCATTCAGTCGGATGAAGCCGGTCGAGTCGCTCTGGTTATACCAGCTCTTCACGCCTTCCATCGAAGCGACGTGCGGGTCGTAGAGCGAATACTTCGACTTCCGCCCACAGGTGATGACGTTGCCCTTGTAGAGCTTCAGCCGCACCGTGCCGGTCACGTTCTTCTGGCTCTCGTCGACCAGCGCCTGCAGCGCCTCGCGTTCCGGCGCGAACCAGAACCCGTAGTAAACCAGCTCCGCATACTTCGGAATCAACGAATCGCGCAGGTGCATCACTTCGCGATCCATCGTCAACGACTCCACCTGACGATGCGCGTGCATCAGGATCGTGCCGCCCGGCGTTTCATACACGCCGCGCGACTTCATCCCGACGAAACGATTTTCCACCAAGTCGACGCGGCCGATGCCGTGCTTGCCGCCGAGCTTGTTCAACACCTTCAACACGCCCGCGGGCGACAGCTTCTTGCCGTTCACCGCGACGCAGTTGCCNTTCACGAAATCGAGTTCGACATACTCCGGCTTGTCCGGCGCGTCNTCGGGCGACACCGAGAGTTTGAACATCTCGCGGTTCTCNTTCGTCGTCGGATCGAACCACGGATCNTCGAGAATCCCCGCCTCGTAGGAGATGTGCAGAAGATTCCGGTCCATCGAATACGGCTTCTTCAACGACGCCTCGACCGGGATGTTGTGCTTCTGGCAATACGCGATCATCTCCGCGCGGCCCGGAAACTCGTCGCGATATGCCTCGATCTTCCACGGCGCGATGATCTGCAGATCCGGNGCGAGCGCCATGTAGGTGAGCTCGAAGCGGCACTGGTCGTTGCCCTTGCCCGTCGCACCGTGCGCCACGGTATCGGCCTTTTCCTTCTTCGCGATTTCGACCTGCGCTTTCGCGATCAACGGACGCGCGATCGACGTGCCGAGGTAATACTGCCCCTCGTAAATCGCGTTCGCGCGAATCATCGGATAGATGAAGTCGCTGGCGAACTCCTCGACGAGGTTCAGCGTGTAGTGCTTCGACGCCCCCGTCTTCTTCGCCTTCTGAGAAAGGCCTTTCAGCTCCTCCTCCTGGCCGATGTCAGCCGCGAAGGTGACGATCTCCGCGTCGTAGGTTTCCTTGAGCCACTTGACGATGACCGACGTGTCGAGGCCACCGGAGTATGCGAGGACGATTTTCATGAGAGAAAAGAGAAGTTTGGGTTAGCCGCAAAAATGCGCAGAACGCGCAAAAAATTCAGAACGAAAGTGGGATCGGTTTTTGCGCCTTCTGTGCCTCTTTGTGGCCATTCTCACCGTTTCGCCAGCGTCGCCAGAATCGCTTTCTGCATGTGCAGCCGATTCTCCGCCTCGTCGAAGATGATCGAGCGCGGATTATCCAACACCGCCTGATCGACCTCCTCGCCCGGATGCGCCGGCAAACAATGCATGAACAACGCATCCGACTTCGCCGCGCCAAACACCTTCTCCGTCACCGCATACGGCTTCATCTGTTTGATCCGCGCCGCCGTCTCCTCCTCCTTGCCCATGCTCACCCAAACGTCGGTGTAAACGATGTCCGCGCCTTCGACCGCCTTCAGCGGATCCGTCGTAAATTCATAGCCGCCTGCAAAACCTTCCTGCTTCAGCAGCACATCGAGCTCCGCGCCCGGTGCAAACTCCTGCGGACCCGACAACGAAATCTTCATCCCAAACAGATTCGCGCCGAGGATCCACGAATTCGCCATATTGCACGCCGTGTCGCCAAGAAACGCGATCTTCCGGCCTTTCAGCGAAGCGACCAAATCCTCACCCGTTTCGCCCTTCGTCCAGCGCTCCGCCGCCGTGAACGCATCCGTGAAAATCTGACACGGATGCAGGAAATCCGTCAGCGCGTTGATCACCGGAATCGACCCCGCCGTCGCGAGCCGCTCGACGTCGCTGTGGTCAAAGGTCCGCACGATCAACCCATGCACAAAACGCGACAACACCTTCGCCGTGTCCTCGATCGACTCGCCGCGACCGAGCTGAATGTCGTTGCGATTCAGAAAAAGCGGATTCCCGCCGAGCTCGTGAATGCCGACCTCGAACGACACGCGCGTCCGCGTCGACGACTTCGAAAAGATCATGGCCCACGTTTGATCCGCGAGTGGCTTGTCCGCGACGCCACGCCCGCGCTCCTGTTTCAACTTCCGCGCAAGCGCAAACAGCCCCGGCAACTCATGTGCCTTGAAGTCCGTTTCTTTGAGGAAGTGCTTCATGGAAGCGGTCAGGTCTAGACAGCCGTTTTCTCTCTAACGAGTGAAAAATGCGCAGTTCGCCCCTGCTTTTTGCAGAGCACCCACCGGCCTAGTTCAACGGCACACCGGCAGTCGCGAGAATACTTTCCGCTTCCGCGCGCCCTTTCGCCTCTTGCTCGAACATCGCCAAGCTCTCCCGTGCCGCCTCAGCCGCATCCACCGTTTTCCCCAAATCCCACAATACACGTGCAAGTCCGAGCCAACACCGCGCTCGCTGGTCCCGCAGCCGCAAACGCGAAACACGATTCAAGCCTTCGTCGTTGATCTCGAGCGCGGCACGATACACCTCGACCGCCTCTTCGGACCGCTTCATCGTCCGCAACGCCGAGCCCAGCTTCTCATGGGCACCGACCAAATCCTCGCGCGGGAGCCCTTCGCCAGAGCGCTCGCGATTCAACCGGGTGAGAATTTCAACCGACTTGGTGGCTGCCGAAACACCTTCAGCCCCGTCACCCGCGGCCATTTCGATTTCACTCCAGTCCCCCAGGGCAAGCGCCAGCCGGCGATGCGCGCGCAGATCGCTTCCGCCGTCCTCCACAATTCGCTCCCGCAGTTCCACGGCCTCGCGCATGCACGTCAGCGCAACGTCGAACTCGCCCGCGCCCCGGGCGACAGCCCCCCGAAGCTCCTGTGCCGTGGCAAGCAAATCCAACTTCGCTAGGTTCGTCGGATCGTCAGCGGCCAACTTCCGCAATTCCGCTTCAGCCCCGAGCAAGATCTTCGCCCCCTCTTCCCAACGGGCGGTTTCTAGCAGCATCTTGCCGAGGGACATTCGCACTTCGTTGAGATCTTTGACCAGGATCGCGTTGGTCGGAGTCCGCGCCAGCAGCCCCTCGCCCCGCGCTATCGCATCAGCATAGTAACGCTCCGCTTTCCCGTAGTCGCCCAATCGCGTCAACACATCGCCACACTCACCTGCCGCATAGATGACCATGTGCTCCAATGCCGGCGCGCCCCCCGCCTGTGCAGCCAATTCCGCCAGCGCATCCACACCCCCCACTACCTCATCAACCGCGGCAGTGGGATCTTGATCGTCCAGCAACAAGCTCAGATCCGCCGTTTCAATTTCCAGCAACCTCACGCCGGCGCTGATGAGCAAAGCGTATCCCGGAAGCGAACCGGGTCCGCCAGCATCCGAACTCGGCATCGCCATGCCTTGCCGAAGAAGGGTCTTCGCCGTCTCCAACTCCCGGCGCGCCTCCGCAAAATACCCTTCCGACCGTAGCTGACGCCCAATGAACCGGTGCGTCTCCGCCAGCGACGCGAGGACGCCAGCATCTGCCGGCGCCAGTCGCACCATGCGCTGCCTCAGCGCGCCGGCGGTTCGTAACGCCGCAAGCGCTCGATCTCCCCTCATTCGCTTTTGCAAGTTGAGCCCGTGCCGCACGAGCGCGGCCGATCGGCGTTGGAGCACACCCAAATCGATCTCTTCCGGAGCAACCGTCTCGTAATACGACAACACTTTCTCGACCGCCGGCTCCAGCACCTCTGGACGTTCCCCGACCCACGCCTTCCGGTTCAAGTCGGTGACAATGAAGTCGACCAGCTTCTCAGCCTCGCCTCGCGCATGATGCGCGCGTGCCTCCGCCTTGCGTGCCTGCTCGCGCTGACCAAGCGCAAACACCGCCAAGCCCGCAAAGATGAGTCCAATCACGCCCACGGCCATCAACGCGTTCCGCAACACTCCAAGACGACGCTCCTGATCGCGCTGACGAAGCTCGTCGAAGGGCAGACCAAGAAGCGCCGCAACCAGCCGCAGTTTCGCATCCCGACGCATGTCGCGCCCCCGGCGAAAATCCGCCGCCAGCGGATACCCTGCCTTCATCCCGCGAACGCCGTCGGTTCCCCGCAGGGCCGGAGGAAAACACGCCTCCGGTTCCGCCGACGTGCTCGAATCACTCGCCGCAATCACCGCCAGCACCCGGTCACGATTTCGCGGATGCACCGCCCGAAAGGTTTCGATTTCCGCGTTCACCCAACGCGATTGCGCCGCTGCAGGTGAGCACAAAACGAGCAGGAAATCCGACCGAGCCAACGCCGTCCGCAGCCGCTCCCCCAGATCGGTCGAGGCTGCCAGCTCGTCCTGGTCACGAAAAATCGGATACAACCGGACAGGAACCGGCCCATGCTCCCCGTCCCTCCCCACCAAGCGGCGCGGCACACGATAACGCTCAAGCCAGCGGTGCAGCTCCTTCGCGGCGAAGCGATCCGCGCGCGCATAACAAATAAACGCACGATACCGGGGAAATCCGGACGCCGAAGCTGACATGCCGGTCAGCCTGCATCAGCCCCCACTACAATCAACCTTTATAGCAGAAGCGTTTATGGAAAGAGGCAGGCACCGGAGAATGCTATGCTAACGTCAATACCCTTCCCCCCGACCGCGTCGCCGCCCCCGTTCTACGATCGTTCGAGAAGCTTTCTGTTATATAGATTCGCCCGTGACCATCCGACGACCGCAGACAAGGGCCAGGTCAGGATCAATCCGACGCCCGCCGTGAAGATGCCGACGAGAACATTCACGCCGAACATGATCAAAGCGGGCGCCCAGCCGACATAGAGAAGCCCCAGGGGACCGAAGAAAAAGCCGAGCACCGATGCGAGCATCGGACTCTTCTGCATTTGAACGACCACAACTTGAGGCGGAGAAGAGTGGATTTGCGACATGGTAGGAGAAGTTGACCCGAAGATGATTTACTGAGGGATCAGCCAAACGACCTGCCGGCCATCGGCCGTCGTAACCGAGAGCGACCGGCTGTCCGGCTTCACGACGAGATCGGTGTAGTTCTCGCCGTTTACGGGAGCGATGGAGCGAATATACTTATCGCTTCCCACTACGTCCGCATACGTGACCTTATCTTTCCCCGTTTCCAGAAAGACCATCGTAGCCGCCGCGTGATACTGTCGGAGGTTGCTCTGGATCGCTTTGATGTCGGCGTCGCTAGTGCGTTTCGCGCCGCAGGCAGCGAGTATGCAACCAGCCATCAGGCCGACGAGACAGCGGATCGTTCGTAGTGTGCTCATATCATCAGCTCCGCTGCTGCACACCGCCTTCAATCGTCCCGTCGACGAAGATCTGTTTGTCCACGGCCTGCCAAATCAACTTGTAGTAGGTTTCCACCTCACCCGGATAGTAGACATCCGAAAAACGCAGCTTCACGCGTGTTCGCCCCTCCCCCAGCTTCACGAGCTGAAACGTCAGCCCTTTCTGCATCTTCTCGTATTTCGCCATCATCCCGCTGAAATCGAGCATCTCGCCCATCTGCGCTCCCATGCGGGTCTTGAACGGCCGGTCCAACACCGATGCGTCGAATCCGTTCTGCGCACACCCAGTCATTAACCGCTTCACGTCGCATGCCGCGCGCCTCGGAGGGCGGCAGCGTCATTCCGGACGCGGCAATATAGCCGGACTGCCGCTCCATATTGGCCACCTTGAGTTCGAGATCTGCGACGGCGAGCGTAAGAGAGTCGAAGACGCGCGAGAAATCCTGATCAAAATCGCGATCGCCCACCGCTGCAGCGATCTTTTGACGTGCGTCGTGCCACGCGTCGGTATCGGGATTGTTGTTGAACTTGTTCGTGACCTTCTGGCGCTCCTGCGCGAGCCGCATGTCGTCTCCGAACATGAGATCGGCGGGGTTCAAGCAACCGGCGGCCAACGCCAGGACGCACGCGAGCACGACGGCGGAAAATGTTTTTGGAGATTTCATGAGTTGAGCGGGAAAGAGTGGGTTAATAACTGGATTGGCGGACGGCGTAGTCCTTCACGGTTTTGTCCTCGTTGAATTTCAGGATGAAGGTGATCGTCCTCACCGAGCGCGTGACATTCGTCTGAGCTTGGGAAACCTGAGCGGCCTGTGTGCTGGAGCTACTCTTGGACCCACCTACGCCGGCGAAAAGCGGGATGCCCAGGAACGCCGCCATCACGCTCGCCTCACTCTGTTGCGTTTGGGCCGCGCTTTGGGCGTAAGCCCCGGACACCGTGCTCGCCGTCTTATCATACATCCAGACCTCGGTCCCGTCCTTGTCCGTGGTCATCGTCGACGGTCCGCCGAAGAGATCCAAAATCTCCTGCTGCGTGGTGACACCTTTCGTCACCCGCCCCGTCACCATGCCGTAGGAAAGCGAGCTTGGCCGATCAGTCGGCTGTGAAGCCGGCTGCGGCAACGGTGGCGCCTGGACTGCGGGCTGCGACGGCGGATTGTTGGCAGTCTCGCAGCCAGCGAGTATCAAAACTGCGAGGGGCCAAAAGAAACGAGCACGGGGGTTCATCTAAGGACGGTGAGTTGATCTGGACTGGACGCCCCGAGAATATCGTCGGCGGGCCGAAGCGTCACCCGTCAAACCAAGGCGGAATCCGTACAATTTCACGCGAATTGCTGGCGGTGTTTACAAATGCCCCGGGAATTTCCTATTGGTCGGGCACGATGCTCCTCTCCCGCTCGGAGCGACTGCTGTTGAAGGACCGCGTGCTGACCCATCATCGCGACTGGGCGGCACTGCACGCTACACTTAAAGAAAAGCACCGGCTCACGATCAGCCAGTCCTCACTCGATCGATATTTTGGATGTCGCAGCAACTCCGCGCGCACGCTTCGCACCCTGGCGATCCTGCTCGGCACCACGCCTGACGAACTCGTCCACCGGTTGCAGGCGGCCACCTCGGCCGAAACNTCCACCCGGCCGCCCAAACGCACACGNACCATCGTCGCACGCCCGCTCCGTGATCCCGACGCGTTTCGGATCGCNTATCAACTCTGGGTCGAGATGACGACGCGCAAACTCGGCCTGCGCATCGATCTTTCTCAGGATCTCGTAGTCGAGTGCTACGACTCGTGGTATGCGTTCCTCAAAGCCGCACGCGAACTCACCAAAGCCATCCCGCTACACAAGGACCCTCGCTCTCCAGAGCTTCGCCGCCTCGTGCAACTCTCGCATTCCGTGATGAACGAAGGCGTGCGCCCCCACTTGCAACGATGGCAGGCGCGTTTTCGAGCTTGGCTCGCCAACGGGGGCGACCGCGCACGCGGTGCCGGTCTCACCCCGCAAGAGGCGCAACAACTGTTTCCCGAGTGGCCCGCGCTACGAGACGATCTGATGGCCTCCAACCAACGACTGATCGGCTATCTGACGGCACTGGAAATCATGGTGGACCGCCCCACGCGGGTCACGCGCATCATCCGCGAAACTCGCAAGAGCGCCTGAACCCAAACCCAACTACGCTCTAGCCTTCAACACCCCGCGGAAGATCTCCACCGACCGCGCGAGCTCCTCCGGCGAAGCGTTCAACGGCGGCAGCAGCCGCACCACGTTCCCTCCCGCGCTCGGCGCGAGCAGCCCGGCTTCGCGCAGCGCCGCGATATACGGCGTCGGATCGCTCGTGAGCTGCACTCCGACGAGATAGCCTTGGCCCCGCACGCCGACGACCTGCGCCGGGAATTCCTTCGCGAGCTGCTCCAACGCCGCCAACCACGTCCCGCTGTTCTTGCGCACCGCTTCCAACAGTCCTTCGCGCTCGATCACGTCGAGCACCGCAAGCGCCGCCGCACACGCCAGCGGCGTGCCACCAAAGGTCGTGCCGTGATTTCCCGGATGAAACAAATCCGCGAAACGATCGCGCACCCACATCGCCCCGATAGGAAAACCACCGCCCAAGCCTTTCGCCATCCCGATCGCATCCGGCGAAAGGCCCGCTTGCTCGAACGCGTAAAACGTCCCGGTCCGCCCGACGCCGCACTGCACTTCATCGAGCATCAAGAGCAGGTTGTGCCGGTTGCACAGCTCGCGAATCGCCCGCAGGAACTCCGGCGTCGCCGGATTCACGCCGCTCTCGCCTTGGATCGTTTCGAAGAAAATCGCCGCGGTTTGCTCGTCGATCTGCGACGCGAACGACTCGATGTTGTTCAGCTCGCCAAACGCGAAGCCCGGCACGAGCGGACGAAACCCTTTCTGGATCTTCTCCTGCGGCGTCGCGCTCATTCCGCCATACGTGCGGCCGTGAAATGCGTTCTTCGCGCAGATGATCTTGTAGCACTTCCCTTCCTCGCCGCTCTTCTGCATTCCGTGCAGCCGCGCGAGTTTGATCAGCGCTTCGTTCGCCTCCGCGCCGCTGTTGCAGAAAAACACGCGGCCCGGCCCCGCGTATTTCACCAGCCGCCGCGCCAACTCACCTTGATTCGGATTCCGGAACAAATTGCTGACGTGAATCAGCTCGCCCGCCTGCCGCTGCACCTCCGCCACCCAGTGCGGATGGCAATGCCCGAGCGCGCTCACCGCGATGCCCGACGTGAAATCGAGATAGCTGTTGCCGGCATCGTCCCACACCTGCGTGCCCCGTCCGCGCACGAGCGTGACCGCAGGACGCCCATAGTTCTTCAGAACATGCGCGTCGTAGAGCTCAGCCGTGCTGGTGCGAACAATGGAAGGAGCAGTCATTTCGAATCGTTCTCGTTCTCGTGATCTTTCTCGTTCTCCCGTCTGCTTAACTCCTCGCGAAAGAGAACGAGAAAACGAGACGAGAACGACACAGGCGCAAACAAGCGACTACTGCACAATTTCAGTGCCGATGCCCTTGTCTGTGAAAATCTCCAGCAGCAGCGAATGCGGCAGCCGGCCGTCGATGAAGTGCACGCGTTGCACGCCTTCCTGCAGCGCACGAATCGCGCTTTGCACTTTCGGCCGCATGCCTTTGTCGATCACGCCCTTCTTCTTGAGCTCGTCGACTTGGTTGATCTTCAGAGTCGAGATCAGCGATTCCGGATCCGCCGGATTGGACAACAACCCCGGCACGTCGCTCATGTAAACCAACCGCCGCGCGCGTAACGCACTCGCCACGCGGCCCGCGACGAGGTCCGCATTCACGTTGTAAGGTTTGCCATCGTAGCCTTCCGCCACCGGCGAAATCACCGGCACGAAGCCTTCCGCGATCTCCTTCTTGATGAGCTTCACCTTCACTTCCGTGACGTCGCCCACGAAGCCGAGATCGACCGGATTGCCGTCGTCGTCCGTCGTGAGCTTCTGACAGACGAGCACCGTGTCGCCGGGCAATCCCTTCGGCTTTCCCTTCGCCGTCACGATCGCTTCACACACGTCTTTGTTCACGATCTCATCGAGCGTCTTCTTCACGACATTGACGGTCGCTTCGTCGGTGACGCGCAGGCCGTTCACCCAATTCGCCTTCAAGCCCGAGGCTTCCATCGCGCGCGTGATCGCCTTTCCACCGCCGTGCACCACGACGACGTTGATGCCGACCGCCGCGAGAAATGCGATGTCGTAGGCCACGCGCGTGCGCGTGACCGGATCGGGATCGTCCATGAAGCTCCCGCCGTATTTCACGACAAACGTGGAGCCACGAAAATCCTGGATGTAGGGAAGCGCCTCGAGGAGCACCTTCGCCTTGGCCGTTACTTCAGCGACATTCATCCGGGAGTTCAAAACCCGCGGCCATGAGCCGCGCGGGAGAGGAGTTGGAGGGAGTGCACGTTCAGTAGGTCGAGAAGTGACAGAACGCATTACGCAGCCCCTCCGCGCATTTCCACTAAATTCTTGGATCCCTCGTCCTATCGGGAAATTCACCACCGAAAATCGGCTTCACTCCACGCCGCCGCGGGCCCACTTCTCTCGCGTGCCTAGCACATCCCTCACGTTCACGTCCCGCCAGGAGCATCGCAACTGGCTCGCGTCGCAAGCAGCCTTGCCGGCCGGTTTCCGCGTCGGCACCACGCGTTTCGAGTTCACGCCGCGCGAGGCCCCGAAGCCCGCGAAGATGACGCTCACGCTCATCGCGCTCGACAAACCCACGCGCGACTTCGCCGCCGTCTTCACGCGCAACGCCTTCCCCGGCGCGCCCGTGATCATCGGCCGCAAGCGCCTGAAGGAGGAAACGCTCGGCGCCATCCTCGTGAACAACAAGATTTCGAATGTCTGCGCTCCCGCCGGCGTCGAAACCGCCGAGGAAATCTGCCTCGCAACCGCGCGCCTGCTCGGACTTGGCAGCGAACAAATCCTCCCCAGCTCCACCGGCGTCATCGGGTGGTCGTTGCCGAAGGACGCCATTATCGCCGCCCTTCCCCAAGCCACCGCCGCGCTCTCCGCCGCTTCAATCCGCCCGGCCGCCGAGGGCATCGTCACCACCGATCTGTATCCAAAAATCCGACGCGCCTCCGTCGGCAGCGGCAGCATCGTCGGCATCGCGAAGGGCGCCGGTATGATCGAGCCCAACCTCGCGACGATGCTCGTCTACATCCTCACCGACGTCGCCGTCCCGCGCGCCGAACTCCGCGCCATGCTGCTTCGC
>Ga0065721_10051875_pt1 | contig 13314 bp, 11 predicted proteins | sample Mesricmetagenome_FD_59108 | JGI IMG/M metagenome (GOLD analysis project Ga0065721, IMG submission 59108) | Mesophilic microbial community from rice straw/compost enrichment Sample: eDNA_1 v2 (version 2) | ecosystem: Engineered > Solid waste > Grass > Composting > Bioreactor | place: USA: Davis... | reverse complement strand
TGGGCCGGAAGCGGCGGGCCATGTCGGGGGGTATCAGCGCCCGCCCAATCCGTCCGCCGATCTCGTAGCCGGCGACAGCCGCTTCGAGCACGTCCCCCGCGCTGCAGGGGTCTTCTGCGGCTAGCGCCAGAAGAACGGGCCACACCACGACGCCCATGTGGCTGATGCTGCCTGCATGCATGTCTTCGCGCACCAGACCATGGCCGCGCACCGCATTTGCAAATACAGCGTCCGATGCGCTGAGTTCCGGGAATTCGCCGAGGACGGAACATGGGCCGCTGCTTGCCGACCCAATCAAGAATGACTGCCGGCTCCACGGTAAATCCGCGGCCTCCAATCCACACGACATGAAGTCTGCGAGGCAAGTTGCGGCCTTTTCCCGGACCTCGACGGGGAAACCGCCTTCCGGTACAGCTTGCCGAACAAGGCTGCGCAAGAGCGTATCGCTTTTCATTACATCCCCCTTGAGGCCGCCGGCTTCATCCGGGCCTGTGCTTCACAACGTTCCGTTTGGACGATCGCGGACTATCAAAGACACGTCCGTATCCGGTAATTCGTCACCCGCCCGCGATCGACATGCCGCAATCGATCTTCAGGGACACGCCCGTGATGCACCTCGCATCCTCAGACACGAGGAAAACTACGGCCTTTGCGACATCGTCCGCCTCCGGTAGCCTGCCGAGCAGTGACTTTGCCTCCCGTTGCGTCCAACCAGCCTCGGTTATTACGGCGCTGGCCCCAGGGGTGCGAACGGAACCGGGAGCGACCGCATTCACTCGCACACCCTTTGCCCCGAGCTCGGCGGCTTGCTGGCGCGTGAAGGCATCGATCGCGCCCTTGACCGTCGTGTAGACAGAGGCACGCCCGACTGCCATCGAGACGGCGATAGATGACAGGTTGACGATGCTGCCATTCGCGCTTTTCTGGATAAAGGGCGTGGCCGCCTGCGTTGCCCACAGGAAACCCTTGATCCCCACGTCGAGCATCCGATGCACTTCAACCTCGGGAAACTCGGCGAGCGGCGCATAGTGAAACAAAACGGCGTTGTTGATCAGGATGTCGAGGCCGTGTTGTTGCGCGAAGTCACCGATGACCCGCTGAACGGCAGCGCGGTCGCTGACATCGCAGGCGGCGGCGTGGAGATCGAGACTTGAGTATTGTGACATCGCAGCTTCTAGTCGGGCTGCATCATTGTCCAGCATGGCGACGGTAGCGCCAGCCTTCGCGAGGCCAAGCGAGATCGCTAAGCCGATGCCGTTCGCTCCACCGGTGACTACGGCGCGCATTCCTCCCAGTGCCGGCATGCAAACCTCCCATCTGCGTAGCCTGAACCTCTGGACGCACCGATAGCACATAATGACAGTAATACAATCATAAAATTCCCATCCCCACGTCGAGCTTCTGTTCGGGATTGCCTCGGCGCCTGCAATCTTTTGTCGACATGGCAATCGATCCTACCGGGAGTAAGCGTAATTCGCCTCACGCAGGCAACGGTGGGGACGGTACGCGCCTCGGCCGCGCAACAGCGACCGCCTCCGCCTTGCAGGTAAACGAACCGCTGACGGGTGCCAAAAACTCGCTATAAACCGTTAGTCACAGAGCTTAGACGGCACTCATGGAACACCATCCGACTTGAGCCGCTAGAATGCGGCTCCCCGAACTATTACGACCGGTCGCGCGCATGCGGTAGCTCCATCTTCTCCTAACAACCGGTGCTATCACCGCCCAAGCTCTAACCACGTCGTCCGGTGAGTAGTCACAACGCCTGCCAGATGGTCCGTTTGGGCGATCGTCAGGACTGACTCGGATTGGTTTGGAGGGCCGAATTGCTGGAATAGGCAAGACCATACAATCCTACCGCCAGGAGCAGGAACACGGAGGACACCCCTGCCCCGGCGGCAACCACACCGACCGACATGGGCAACAGGAACTGCGCCAGGCGATTGCCGGTGAGGCGCAGTGACAATACTAAGCCGCGGCTCGTCGGGGGCACGATACTGGTGACCCAGGACATCGAGATGGGCGTGGCCAGTCCGATGCCAATCCCGATCAACACCATGGCCAATCCAAAAACCCACTCCGTTGGCGGCAGACCAAGCAGTGTCAGCCCCAGGCCGGTCGCCAGCAGTGCCCCCACTAGTAGGACGCGCCGGCCAAGCCGGTAAAGGAGCCAGCCGAAACACATACGCGAAAGCAGCGAAGCCAGCGCCCGCACCATCAGCAGAGTGGCGATGGTGCTGGCCGGGATCAGCGCCTGTGCTCCAAGCACTGGCAGGTAGATCACCAGCAGGTCGACGGCGCAGATGACTCCCACCCCTGCCAGTATGGCGGGGACGACACCTTTTTGGCGAAGCAGATGGCGAACGGGAAGCTGGACTTCGAGTTTGCTGTCGACGGCCGTCCTGGCGGCGGGCCGCATCAGCAGGACGCAGCCAAGGCTTATAGCGGACACCACCGTCGCCACCGCGAACAGTCGCCCCGTGTAGGGCACGGTTCCCGAGCCGGCAAACAGAGCAACGACCAGAGGAGCGAGAATATGGGAGAACGAAATGAAGGCGGTGTAGTGACCGAACATGCGTTCGCGAAGGGTATCGGTAGGCTGATCGGCCGCCGTGGCGTGCTGCGACAGCAGGCAGAGCAGATGGCCGGTACCGAGAAACGCGGTCCAGCCAAGCAGAGCAAGGGCCGAGTTTCCGGCAACCATCAGCCCGAGTACCGCTATCAGCACGGAGGCCGCACCCAGAAGAAATACGCCGCGGGCCCCTCTCCTATCGATCCTGGAGCCCACGCGTGTGGCCAGGAATAACGGCAGCAGCGCAAATACGGCGCCCACGGCGCCGATAGAGAGATCCGACAGACCGATCTCGACGGCCCTGTATGACGTCGTCACCCGCGCGACCATGATCACCACCTGGTGGAGGATGACATGGAGCACGAAGGCGCTGGCGGAGAGGCCCGGCAACTGCGGTTTCGGCATAAGTCTTCTGATCACATCCCCCTCCGGCTATGGCTTGCGCACCTCATTGCAGGGCTCCCGGGCCGGTCGGCTGTGCCAAGAGGACTATTCACACGGGATCGCCGGTGGCCGCGCGAACGCGGCCAAATGCGTCCGACAGGCGCTTCACCACGTCCGGCGGAAGTGGCCCACCGTGAATCGCCGCGATATTCTCATCGAGATGAGCCAGGTTTCCGGTACCTGTCATCACTACGTCGATCCCCAGGGTATGCCGGCAGAAGCGATAAGCCGCCTCGGTATAGGTTCGAGCAACCCCTGGCGCCAGCAGGAAGTCGAGCGGCTCTGCAGCGTCGAGGACACCGGCCTCCACCTCGCCTTGGGCCACCAGATGTTCCACCAGCTTGCGCAAACCTTCGGCATGGGCCAGGGCACCCCGGACGGCATACATGCACATCACGCCTTTGCCCTTCTCCTTCGCCCGAGGCAGGATCAGTTGCGCGGCGGAGGGATTTATATAGTTGTGCCCCAGCATCAGCACGTCCCAGGCGTCGTCATCAACCGCCTGCCTCATCACCTCCCGCTTGGTATCGACGCCGAAGGCCTCCGTTATGCCGAGGAAGCCTATCTTTCCCGCTTCCTGCAAGAGCAGCAACTCCGGCACCAGATGGTCCCTGCAATAGGCATACTGGTGGGGCCTCACACCATGAAGATGCAGGATGTCGATCTTTTCCGTGCCAAGCGCACGCAGGCTTGCCTCGACGCTTTGGCGCACCATCGGCGGCTCGATGAAATCGCTGCCCTCATAGGACGAGCCCGGCAGCGTCGGGCGAAGCTTGCTCGACAGCACGACACGGTCGCGCAATCCGGCAAGTGCCGCTCCCACGACAGGCTCGGTGCCATAGACAGGGGCGGTATCTATGATGGTCACGCCTCGATCGACGGCGGCGCGCACCAGATCAATCGCCTGCGGCTCCGAAGAGCCTGTTTTAAGACCAAGGCGGCTAGGCCCGCCGGCGCCAAGGGCAACCACGCTGACTTCCAGGCCAATACGTCCAAGCATTACCTTTTGCATGTTGTTCCGTTCCGCCGCGCAAGAAGATGTGCTGGTCGCCCCCAGGCCCGCAGGTTGGCGTCAGATGCCTGCGCCTTCCTTCGGTGTGACGACGGGATTGACGAGGCAGCCCACGACGCCGATATCGACCTCGACCCAATCTCCGTCCCTGAGATAGACGGGCGGTTGCCGCCGATCGCCAACGCCTCCCGGCGTTCCCGTAACGATGACATCGCCGGGCGCAAGCGGGGTGAAGGTCGAGCAATAGACGATCAGTTTCTCGATCGGGAAAATCAGGTCTGACAGCTTTGCATCCTGCATGATCTGGCCGTTGAGGCGCAACTGGATCGGCAGTTGCCGGTAGTCGCCGACCTCGTCCGGCGTCACCAGCGCCGGCCCGAATCCGCCGGTGGCCGGGAAGTTCTTGCCCGGCGTGAACTGGCTGGTGTGGCGCTGCCAGTCGCGCACGGAACCGTCATTGTAGCAGGCATAGCCGGCGACCAGATCCAGCGCGTGCTCTTCGCGCACCTGATAGCCGGCGGCGCCGATAACGATGGCGAGTTCAGCCTCGTAGTCGAAACGCTCTGAAATGGCGGGCTTGTGGAGAGGCTGCCGGTGGCCGACCTGGGACTCCGCAAAGCGCGTGAAGACCGTCGGATATTCTGAATTCGGCCGGGCGGTTTCAGCCCGATGATCCTCGTAGTTGAGCCCGATGCACAATATCTTTCCCGGGTCGGGAATGACCGGCAGTAGCCGGACCTGATCCACCGGGATGTCAGCGGATTGCCCCTGCCAGTCGCTAGCCTGGTCAAGCAATCCAGTCGCTATCGCCTGCTTCAGGGTGACGACGTCAGGTGAAAGCTTGCCGGTGAGATCGACAATGAAGTCTCCCCTCAACAAGCCAAAACCTTGCTGTTCGTGGCGACTGAAACTCACAAATCTCATTTAAAACCCTTTGGATGTTCACGAGGCAAGTCAGGGGACGGGGCAGCGCCCGGTTGGACCCGACGGCCCAGATTAGAATGTCGCCGCCGATCAAACCTCTTCCTCGAAGGCGACCTTGCGGCCCTGGCGTATCTGCGGCAGCACGATGATCAGACACATGACGGCCGCCACGGACAGCATCACCACGGAAAGCGGGCTGCGATAGAATATCGCCAGATCGCCGTTCGACAGAAGAAGCGACCGGCGAAAATGTTCTTCCATCAGGGGGCCGAGGATGAAACCGAGCAGCAACGGCGCCGCTTCCGCCCGCATGCGCCAGAACAGGCAGCCCAGCACCGTAAAGCCGGCGGCAATGTAGATCGGCAGTACCCGGTTCTCGATGCTGAACAATCCGACGCAACAGACGGCGAGAATGATTGGGAACAGCACCCAGTAATGCACCTGGATAAGCCGCACCCACAATGGAATGAGAGGCAGGTTCAGCACCACCAGCATGGCATTGCCGATCCACATCGAGGCAATCAGGCCCCAAAAGATTTCCGGGTTGGATACCATCACATAGGGGCCGGGCGCGATATTGTGCACCATGAGCGCGCCGATCATCAGCGCCATGACGCCGTTGCTGGGAATGCCCAGGGTGAGCATGGGAATGAACGAGGTCTGGGCGCCGGCATTGTTGGCGGCTTCCGGACCGGCAAGCCCGGCCACGGCACCATGGCCGAACTCCTCGGGTCTCCTGGAGACACGCTTCTCAATAGCGTAGGACGCAAAAGACGAGATCATGGCCCCGCCCCCCGGCAACAGGCCGAGCAGCGAGCCTATGGCCGTGCCCCGAACGGCTGGAAAAACAGCCTGCCTAAATTCCTTGGCGGTCATTGTCAGGCTGCGCAACGAGGGGGCCGTGACCTCGCGAGTCTGATTGTTTCTGATGTTGGCGACGATGTCGGTGAAGGCGAACAGTCCCATAGCTACTGCAACGAATTCGATGCCCTCCGTGAGGGAGAAGGATCCGAAGGTGAAGCGATAGGTTCCGCTGTTCACATCCGCGCCGACAAGGCCCAGGATCAGGCCGGTCAGAACCATGGCGACCCCTTTGATGAAGGAGCCGTGGGCCAAGAGGGTAGCAGCGGTCAGCCCCAGCACCATCATTGCAAAATATTCAACCGGCCCGAACAGAAATGCGACTTCCGCCAGGATTGGGGAAAAGGCGGCGATCAACAGGGTGGCAACCGTGCCGGCGAAAAACGACCCAAGGGCAGCGATGGCAAGAGCGGCACCGGCGCGACCCTTGCGCGCCATCTGGTGTCCGTCAATGCAAGAGACGACCGAGGAGGACTCGCCGGGCAAGTTAACTAGGATTGCGGTAGTGGAGCCGCCATATTGGGCGCCGTAATAGATGCCGGCGATCATGATCAGGCCGGAGACTGGCTCGAGCGTATAGGTCAACGGTAGCAGCATGGCGATGGTCGCCAAAGGCCCAAGGCCCGGTAGCATGCCAATCGCGGTACCTACCATGACGCCGATGAAGCAGAACAGGAGGTTGTTGAGTGACAGCGCCGCGTGGAAGCCGATATCGAGGTTATTGAAGAATTCCATAGGTCAAACCGCGAGCAAGGGCACAGACATGCCGAGGAAATAGACAAACACGCCGTAGCAGAAGGCGAGCAGCCCGAGGCTCAGCGCGATCACCCGCTTCCAGCTAAAATGCTCCGACGCCCACATGGCAATTGCGACTTGGGCCGGAAGAGCGACAAGCAGCCCCACCGTCAGAAGAAGAAACGCAAAAACCAGAATGGAGAGGCTGATCAGGATGGTCGGCCAGAGCGGCAGCGGCCTGGCCTCCTCGCCTCCACCCAGGATCCCTTTCACCAGGATGATGGCTCCCAGAACGGCCAGGATCAACCCCAGAATGAAGGGGAACATTCCCGGTCCCATCGCAGCTATGGTGCCCATCCGGTATTGCAGTGACAGCGCTGCCGTAGCGGCGCCGAAGAAAGTGAAGAATAACCCGGCCTCGATATCGGCCCGCCCGTTCGTCTTGAAGATCACCGTGAGAACCTCATTGGCATATATGGAGCAAGCTGCGGGCCGGGCCGAATGCCCTGAGCACACGGCCCGGCCTCTTCAGGTCTCGACTTACTCGGGCTTCAGGCCGATATTCTCGATGATGGTCTTGCTCTTAGCCATCTCCGTGTCGAGATAGGCCTTCGCCTCCGCGGCCGTGCTGGCAATGCCCTGGATGTTCTGGCCAGCCAGTCGATCCTTCACCTCTTTTTCCGCAAAGATCTTGGTGAGCGCGTCATTCAGCTTGTCGGTGACGTGGGAAGGCGTGGCCGGAGGGGCGATGAGCGCCAGCCAGTTCTGGTACTCGTAGCCCGGAACGGAGGCGCCGATGGGCGGGATCTTCTCCGTGCCCATTTCTCCGGTACCGGTATGGGCGAAGAACTTCATTTTGCCGCTTTCGGCAAAGGGCCGCACGGTTTCGTAACCGGAGAGCACCATGTCGACGAACCCGCCGGCGACGTTGTTGAGACTTTCGCCTGCCCCCTTGAAGGGGATTTCACGGATCTCGATGCCGGCGGCGCTGTTGAGCAGTCCCAAGGCCAGTTGGGCGCCGGAGCCACGGCCGGAAGAACCGGCCGTCAACTTGCCGGGATTGGCCTTGGCATAGGCGATCAGCTCATTCATGTCCTTGAAGGGCAAGTCGCTGCGGACGCCGAGAACGAAAGGATACGAGGTCAGGATTGACACCGGGACCAGCTTGTTGGTGTCGTAGGGAAGGTTGGCGTACAGAAAGGGGTTGTTGGCTATCGCCCCCGTCACAACCATCAAGGTATGGCCGTCCGGCTTAGCCTGCGACAGCAAGGCTGTTCCGATCACGGAATTGCTGCCGGGATGGTTTTCCTTGACGATCGGCTGACCCAGCATCTGCGAGAGCTTGTCGGAAAATACTGCCGCCGCCGCATCCGTGCCGCCGCCCGGGGCATAGGGAATGATGAATTTGATGGGTTGCGTCGGATATTCCTGGGCCACTGCGGCACCGGCCGACACCCCTAATGCGACGACGAAAGCCGCCGTCAGCCCTAAAGCGCGGATAATCTGTTTCATTGGCTCCTCCTCCCGATTTTGATCATGTGCCCGATTTGAACATGTGTCGCCGTGCATCCGGGCAGCATCGTCCGGAGCACCCAACCCATGGAAATCTCCCGACGCTCCCGCCGTCGGTGTCTTGCCAAGAGAACACTAGCGAAGTAAGATAACGTTGTCTATAATGTTTTCGATGCTATTGTGCGTAACATGCTGCATCAAATGAGGACGGCGGCACAGGGGATGGAAAAGCAACGAGATGGCGGATGAGAGAGAACGGAGAAACCCGACATTGGTCGACGTGGCCAAAGCAGCAGGCGTTTCCGTTAGCACCGCCGCGCGCGTGTTGCGGAAATCCGGCTACCCGGTGGACATCAAGCTCAAAGAAAAGGTGGACGCGGCGGCAAAATCCCTTGGTTATGTCCCCAATCTCGTGGCACGACGTCTGCGTGGCGGCAAGCAAGGGGTCGTGGGCCTCGTTATCGGGGACATGCTAGACGCCCATTACGCAATGATAGCGGAAACGGTTACCCAGCGCGCGGAAACAGCCCACTCGACATTCGCCATGGTCTGCAACATGCAGCGCGATCCTCTGCTGGAAATCAAATACCTGCGCAAATTGCTGGAATACCGGGTCGACGGCATAATTCTGGCCGGCGGCGGCTTTGATCAGTGGACGCATCATGAGGCACTGGCGGAGACCGTCGAGGAGTTGAAGCGTGCCGGCACGATAATCACGTCGCTCATGCCCCGGAACATCGAAGTGCCTGTTTTTTCAGCGGATAATGAGGCGATCGGCCTGACCAAGGCCCAGTTCATCGTGGAAAACGGCCATACGAAGATCGGCATCTTGCTGGGTCCTGCCCGCAACCAGATGACCAAACTTCGCATGCAGGCCATGACGAGCCACCTCTCCGGCTGCTCTGTAGATTATGCCATCGCCAACATCGAATCCACACCCGAGGCGGGTGCGCTGGGTGCCGCCGAAATGCTGTCGCGCAATCCCGATTTCACCGCCCTGATCTGCGGGTCCGATGCCATTGCCTTCGGCGCCATCAACCATCTCCGTGCGGAAGGCATCGACATTCCGGGACGGATTTCGGTGATGGGACTCGGCAATACTAGGCTTGCCACGCTCTGCACCCCGGCACTGACCACCGTGGAGATGAATTTCGATCAGGCGGGGCGGGCAGCCCTGGATTTCATAGCCTCCCACGACCCCTCAGCCGCTCAGGCCCCCGGCGAAGTCATCCCCCATTCGCTTGTCCTGAGGGAGTCCTTTTCCCGGCTTGACGGCGTTGTGTCACGAGACCTGGCGCCTTTCGAAGCCCACTAAAGCGCACAGTCATGAAGCAGGCGTTCTTGACACCACGGTGCCATGCCCGTAAGTCAAGACAACGTTGTCTAAACCTAGCTGGTGATACCCCATGACCTCAAGTTCGTCCACAATCCGGACAGCCCTATCAAGCCCGAAGGCGATTGCGGTCGCCGGAGCATCGGAGCTGGAGGGCGGCAACTATTATGGCGCTCGCGTGCTGGCAAACCTGGTGCAGGGTGGCGCAAGGGCGCAGATCTACCCCGTCAACCCGCGCCTGGCCGGGTCGCGGCTCCATGAACTGCCGGTCTACGGTTCCCTTTCGGATGTGCCGACCACGCCGGATCTCGTCTTCGTGGTAACCCCGACCAAGTTCGTGATCCCGACCCTCGAAGAGGCTGCCGGATTGGGGGTTGCGACCGCGGTGGTCGTGACCGCCGAGAGCGGCAGCGAAGACGAACGGCGCGTCTTTCGCGACAAGGTCGCCCGGATCGCAAGATCCTCCGGCATGAGGATCATCGGGCCCAACTCCATGGGCGTGATGAACGGGATGCTCAGTCTGAATGGAAGTTTCGCATCCGGCACGGCTGATGGGCGGGTTCCACCCGGCAGCATTGCCTGCCTTTCACAAAGCGGCGCCACCCTCTCGGCCATGTTGCAATGGTTCGGTGATTCGAGCGTCGGCTTCTCCTGGATGATCAGCACGGGCGACGAAAGCGCGACCGGCATCGAACCGCTGATGGAAGCCATGGTCGATGACCCGGAAGTCCGCTCGATCATGTTGTTTCTGGAAGGGGTTGGCGACGGCGCCTCCTTCCGCCGGGCCGCGCTGGGTGCAAGAATGGCCGGCAAGCCTGTGACGATGCTGCAGGTCGGCAAGTCGGACAAGGGCCGTGAGGCCGTCGCCTCCCACACCGGACGCGTCGCCGGAACACGGGAGGTGTTTTCCGGTCTCGCGCGCGAAACCGGCATCATCGAGACCCAGGGCTTTGTCGAATTTTTCGCCACGGCGCGGACGCTGTCCCAAAGGCCGACGCGCCGGAACAACCTTCCCCGCAACCGCCGGGCGGCATTGCTTTCGGTCTCGGGCGGCGCCGCTTCGCTCGGGGCGGACCAGATCCATGCGATGGGCTGGGAACTGCCGGGCTTCTCCGCGGACACGATCGCGGCGCTGATGGAGACGACCGGGCAGCCGGGCGTCCATAATCCCGCCGACCTCGGCGGAGTGTGGCGCAACCCAGACAAGATGACCAAGGCGATCACCACGATCGCAAAGGACGAGGGCATCGACACGATCTTCATCTCCATGGGTGCCGGCGGCGGATTCGCGCAGGCGGTCGCGGAGGCGATCGTCAGAGGTGCCGATGCCGTCACCCAGGACGTTTACGTCGCCTGGGTCGGCATGACGGATGCCGTGTACAAGACCTTCGACCAGGCCTCCGTCCCGGCTTTTCATGACCTCCCCCTCGCCGTGGCGGCTGCGGAGGCCTGCGCCAAATTCAGCCAGAACCAAAGGGACGTGGCACAGGCAGCGGATTTGATGGACGTCCTGGCACAGGCACCCGCCGCCGCGCCCTCAGCTGGCGGTTCGGGCCTCTGGACGGTGACCGAGGCTTTGAGCGATCTCAAGGAATCAGGCCTACCCTGTGCCGCTTTCGACGTGGTCGCCTCGCTGGATGCCCGGGAGATCGGTGCAACTGCCGCCCGGATCGGTTTCCCGGTGGTGCTCAAGCTCAGTTCGCCGGACCTCAACCACAAATCCGACGAGGGGGGCGTCGCTGTCGGCCTGAAGGATATCCAGGCGGTGGAGGCCGCCGTCGCGGCGTTCGAGGATATCGCGCGTCGCCTGCAGTTAAATCATGTCCGTGTGCTGGTTCAGAAGATGGAGCGCGGCATCGAATTGCTTGTCGGCATCAAGCGCGACCCGTCCTTCGGTCTGGTTCTCGTCGCCGGGCTGGGCGGAACCCTTGCGGAACTTCATAGCGAAGTCGCCGCAACGGTGCTGCCGACGACACGAGCCATGCTGAGCGATCTTTTGTCACGCAATAACAGGGTGAATGCGCTGCTGGACGGCTATCGCGGACAGCCCAGTGCCGATCGCGACGCGCTGCTGTCGTTTCTGGAGGCGTTTGCCCGGTGGGCAGAGACAAAGGGCGAGGCATTGCAGGAGGTCGACCTGAACCCGGTGATGGTGTCGGGGGACCACATATCCGTCGTCGACGCACGGGTCGTTTGGAATTGAAGCGGTAACGGGAGGAAAGCAAGTGCTGGGTGGAGACAACAGGGCCTCGATCATCGGGGTCGGGAATACACGATACAGCAAGAAAGCGGATGGTTCGGCCGAGCTGTTGGCAGTCGAGGCCGTGCTGGCCGCAGCCGCCGACGCCGGGATCGATCCCAGGCAGATCGACGGCATCATTCCTTATCCCGGCCATGTCGGCGACGACGTCATCCAGGCCGAGCTGGGCTTAAGTCCGCGCTTTCGCACGACGGTCGACATGGGCGGCTGCAGCGCCGTTTCAGCCCTGCGCATTGCCTCCATGGCGGTGATGAGCGGGGCGGCCCGGCATGTGCTGCTGTTTCGCGGGCTCAAGGGAAGCTCCGGCATGCGCAAGGCGGATCGACCTTCGTTTCTCCCCGGTCAACCGTTCCGCCGCCATCTCGAGCATGTCTATGGAATGAATACCCCGGCACAGCGCTATGCGGTGCTGTGCCAGCGCTACAAGCACGAATACGGGCTCGACCCGCGCACCCTCGGTGAGATCGCCATTGCCGCGCGCGCGCACGCCAATCTGAACCCCGGCGCCCAGATGTATGGGCGTGAGCTGACCATGGAGGATTATCTCGCCGGCCGGCTGATCGCCGATCCTTATACGCTGTTCGATTGCTGCCTTGAAACAGATGGCGCCAGCGCCGTGATCGTTTCGGCCCGCAATGACGGCCGCGATGTCCGCATTCTCTCGGTCGCCGAGGCGCAAGGAACCTCTCCCGACGACACCTCCAATCGGGAGCCGTTCCTGGACATTGGCCTTACCCAGGCGGCAAACGAGGTGTGGAACGACCTCGGCGTCGGCCCTGAGGATATGGACGCCGCCATGATCTACGACTGCTTCACCTTCGAGGTCTTGCACCAGATCGAAGAGGCAGGTTTTGCCAAACATGGCGAAGCTGCTTCGCTGATCGCCGATGGCGGTATCCGTCTGGGCGGAAAGCTGCCGATCAATACCCATGGCGGCATGCTGTCCGAGGCGCATCAGGCGGGCCTCAATCATGTCGTCGAGGCAGTTCGGCAATTGCGCGGCGAATGCGGTGCCCGCCAGGTAGACAATGCCCGGCTTGTTGCCGTGACCGGCTGGGGCCAACTGGGCGACGGCAGTTTCGCAGTTCTTGGAGGAAAACATGTTTGATCTCGACCAAATCCCGGTGCCAGACCTGGCCGATCCAAACTTCGCGCCGTTCTGGGAAGGTACGCGCGAACGGAAGCTGAAAATCCAGAAATGCCGCGATTGCGGAACGCATCGCTGGCCGCCCCGCGTCACCTGCCAGAACTGCCGGTCCACCAGCCTCGAATGGGTGGAGGTCACACCGCGAGGAACGCTCTATACCTACACGACGGTAGGGCGGGCGACAGCTAAGGGCTTTTTCAACACGCCCTATACGGTCGGGTTCGTCGCCCTGGAGGAACCCTCCAACGTTCGCATCATCGGCAATGTCGTCGACGTCGAGCCGTCTCAGCTGGCAATCGGAATGGCGCTTGAAGGTCGCTTCGTGCCGGCGGGGCCAAATGGCGAAATGACCCTCATTCACTGGGCTCCGCCGACGACCTGAATTCGGTGCAAGACAAAGGGAGGAAATGGGATGGAATTGGTTTATAGCAAGGTCGAAGATCGCGGACATATCCGCATCGTCACCATCAACCGGCCGGAAGTGGCCAATGCATTGAACCGCGAGGCGAGCCAC
>Ga0065721_10051874_pt1 | contig 13316 bp, 12 predicted proteins | sample Mesricmetagenome_FD_59108 | JGI IMG/M metagenome (GOLD analysis project Ga0065721, IMG submission 59108) | Mesophilic microbial community from rice straw/compost enrichment Sample: eDNA_1 v2 (version 2) | ecosystem: Engineered > Solid waste > Grass > Composting > Bioreactor | place: USA: Davis... | reverse complement strand
ATATACTTCGTGAAACAACGGATGGATACGTTTCATTACGAACGCACGACGAACGGCAATCGGCTGAGCCTGGCGAAGGCGCTGAATTCGACACAATAGGGGGAAGGGCAATGAACATCGTAACAACGGAGAACAATGGGGTAACCGTACTCGAAATCGAAGGCAGGCTCGACGGGCTGCACGCCCAGACAGCGGAGAACGCTTTTCTCGCGCTAGCGGCGGAAGGGAAGAAGAACTTCGTATTCGATTTCGAACGAATGGCTTACATCAGCAGCGCCGGACTTCGCGTCGTGCTGGTAGCGGCCAAGAAGGTCAGAAGCCTGCAAGGCAAGCTGGTATGCGCGGCGATGAACGACCAAGTTCGCGACGTATTCGAGATGTCGGGATTCATTAGTATATTGGAAACGGCCGAGACGGCGGAAGAGGCGTTGCAAAGGTTCTAATCATGACGTGCCGGGAAGGTGGACGGAAGCGATGGCGGAGTGGTTATATGGAGCGGCAATCGTTGCAGGCGGGCTCGTCGGAGCCGGGATCACGTATGCAGGTATAAGGGGACGCCTCGCTCGATCGAAGGCGCTATTCGATATTAGCATGCTGCTTCACTCGACGCTTCGGCGCAGCGAGCAGATGGATCGGATTATCCGAACGGCCAGGCGCGTGCTTCCCGTAGAAGCGGCCTCCTTCATGCTGCTCGATCATGATACGGGAGAGCTGGTCTTCGAGGTAGCCCAAGGCGATAAGGGCGATGAAGTCCGAGAAATTCGGTTATCGCCGGGAGAAGGCATTGCGGGCGTCGTCGCAAGCACCGGACAGAGCGTGATCGTGAACGATCCCGCGGGCGATCCGAGATGGTCGGAGCGGGTATCGCAGGCAACCGGGTTCGCGACCAGGAACCTGTTGACCGTACCGATTATCAATCAAGGCCGCGTGGAGGGCGTACTCCAAGTCATCAACAAGCGAGGAAGGACGGGCTTCACCCGCAAAGATCGCGTCTGGTTAGAGCAGGTCGCGAAGCCGATGGCGGTCGCCCTCGAGAACGCAAGGCTGTACGAGCAAGCCGAGCAGTCGCTAATGGCATTAAACACGACGACGGCGATCAAAGAGAGGCTCGAGAGCGAGCTGCAGATCGCGGGCGGAATTCAGATGAGCTTCCTGCCGCGCACGATGCCTTCTTCACAGGAGCCGTATGATATATGCGCGTTGCTCAAGTCTGCGAAGGAAGTCGGCGGAGACTTCTATAACTTCTATAAAGTCAGCAACAACCTGCTATTCTTCACGCTTGGAGACGTCTCGGACAAAGGTATCCCCGCAGCGCTGTTCATGGCGGTTACTTTGACCCTGATCAAAGGTAAGATGACGCAGGACATGACGCCGGGCCAGCTGCTTCGTCTGGTGAACGAAGAGCTCGCCAGCGACAACCCTCCGCTGTTCGCGACGATCGTCTGCGGCGTGTTCAATACCGAGACGGGCGAAATCGTCATGAGCGAGGGCGGCCATTGCCCGCCGTACATCGTCAGAGCCGGCGGTGAGGTCGAGCCGGTGAAGCTGAGGAAGAGCTTGCCGCTTGCGGCCATGCAGGACGTGGACTACCACGATATCTCCTTGCGGCTCGAACACGGGGATCGCCTCATTGTATACACGGACGGAATCACCGAGGCCGAGAACGCGGCGCAGGAGCTATACTCCGGCGAGAGATTGCGGGAGTTCCTGGCGATGACGCCGGGCATGTCGAGCGCTGAAGTCATCGACGCGCTGCTCATGCACGTGTTCATGTTCGCGGGCGACGCGCCGCAATCGGACGACATCGCGGTGCTGAGTTTGATGAGGAAGTAAGAGGGGCGCGGCAAATGCGGATAATAAGGAAGCTAGCCCGCAGCAGTGTGAGTGAATAACAGCAAATCGATAGTTATTTTTCGTGGAAACGACTGCGAATCGTAGTTATTGTGGAAAGGGTTGCGGCAATATTGACAACCTTTACAAATTTGAACATAATGGAATCAATCATTGTCGGGGAAGCACCTCACAGAGCCCAACACGCGTCGTGTTGCTTTGCTGGGGTGCTTTTATTATTGTGCGAGGAGGATGGAGCGAGTTGGAGAAGGACAAGCGCGGGCCGGATCGGATCAAGGAACAGACGGTCACCTATGACATTTACGCGGCAATGCCGGACGACGGGCATCGGTATGAAATCTTGGACGGAAGCATGGAGATGATGTCTCCGGGACCGTCCACGACGCATCAGGCGGTTAGCGGAGTGTTGGAATTTATTCTACAGCAAAGCTGTAGATCGGATTATATGGTCTATCATGCACCGCTTGATGTAATTCTTGACCAGACTAACGTTGTGCAGCCGGACGTACTCATGATCCATCGCAGTCGACTGCATATCGTAACGCAAAGAGGGATAGAAGGTCCACCGGACATGGTGACGGAGATTCTATCGCCTGGTTCCCGCCGCAAGGATAAGGTAACTAAGCGAAGGACTTATGCAAAATTCGGAGTAAGGGAGTATTGGGTCGTCGATACGGAATCGCTGACGTTAGAGCAGTATCGGCTTGATGAAGACGGGAATTACGTCTTGCATCAGCTGTACGAAGGAGACGATGTGGTAACATCGGACTTTCTGCCTTGCGTTTCATTTAAGATTAGCGATATTTTCACGGAAATTCATAGTTGAGGTGAAGAACACCCCGACCGGTCGTCTATCGACGCCGTTCGGGGTGTTGTTGTTTATTAAGATCATTCCAAGGAGGTAATTTAGGATGAGAGCAGCACGTTTGTACGACACGCCTGAAGAGTTCGCGGTGATGGTTAAAGGTCATTTGGACAATGAAAGGGGCATGCGGGCAACCTTGAGGGAGGATGAGCCGTTGCTGCTCGACGTTCGCTTGTCGGACGACCCCAACGATATCGCGCAAGTCAGCCTTCATAATACGTACAGAACATATAAGGCAGGCGGAGATCTGAATACCGTGATCGATCAGCTTAACAGTATTTTGAACGTATCGAATGTCATTCAGGAGAAGGGTGGAGAGGAGCTTCAGAAGCTAGACGCCGCCTACATCTATCCGGCGATTCGAGACGAACGTTACGTGATGGAGGCGGGGCGGAACAATCCGTTTATCTCGGATGCTTATCTGCCCGGGCTGAGAGTGATCTATATCGAAATTAAAGAGAGCTTCTCTAAGCTGATTACCGAAGCATCGCTGGAGTGCAATCCTCGTCTTACGGCAGAGAGGGTCAGAAGAATCGCGTATCGCAATTTGCGCTCGGCAGGCTGGGTGTTTCCCGGCATGGAGCTAACGAGTCCTTTTCGACCGTCTTGTACGATCGACGTATTTACGGATAATCCGCATCCGATCGAGTGCCAGTTCCTATTGCCGCAGATGGCAGCCGCGCACCTGCCGGCCAATTGCGTCATTGCCTTTACGAATAGGAAGTACGCGCTGCTGATGCGTTCCACGGAGCGGATGGATACCGCCGAGCAGGTCGTGCGTCTGGTTGAGAAGTCGAGGTTTAAGGAAGTCGTGAGACGAAGCTTCCACCTGTTGCCGAACCCTGTCTCCATGCGCATGTATTGGATTAGAAACGGCCAAGCCGAGTGGCTCGAGGAATTGGGCGGGTGAATGCTTGTTTTTATGATGTATATGTTATAATCCGTACCCTCCTCGGGCGCGGATTTTTTCTTTTTTCGACGCGATTTGATACTATAGGAAGGGTGTTGGGTTCGAACAATCACCCATTTGAAAACGTTATTAATCTCATTCGTTAAGTCATGACATCAGGAGGCATACAAGTTGAGCAAGCACACATACGGATTTCCGCTAGAAGGATTCGCAGAATTCAGCCGAAAAGTAGCCGCGGAAGGAGCCGTGCTGCTTCGGAACGAGGGGCAGGTTTTGCCGATTCGCGATGGCGAGACGGTATCGATTTTCGGAAGAACGCAGATCAATTATTACCGCAGCGGTACAGGCTCGGGCGGCAGCGTTAACGTGACGTATACGACGAATCTGCTGGACGGTCTTAGAAGCAAACGGAGCTTAAAGGTCAATGAACAATTGGCGTCCGTATATGAACAATGGATCGGAGACAATCCGTTCGACAACGGAGGAGGGGGCTGGGCAGCCGAACCTTGGCATCAGAAGGAGATGCCTCTTGACGATGCGATCGTCTCCGCGGCTAGAAGCCATTCCGACAAGGCGATCGTCGTGATCGGACGTACGGCTGGTGAGGACCAGGATAACGCCGATGCGCCCGGCAGTTATCGATTAACGCCGGAAGAGCAAGCGATGCTGAAGCAGGTGACGAAGCACTTCGAGCAAGTCGCCGTCGTGCTGAACGTATCGAACATTATCGATATGAGCTGGTTGAACGACGCGGATTACGTTCATCCGATCCGCAGCGTAATCTATGCTTGGCAAGGCGGCATGGAGGGCGGCAACGCCATTGCCGACGTGCTGGCCGGCGAGGTGACGCCAAGCGGCAAGCTGACGGATACGATCGCCTACTCGCTCGCGGACTATCCATCGACCCGCAATTACGGCGATGAGCATAAGAACGTATACGAGGAAGATATTTACGTCGGTTACCGCTACTTTGAGACGTTCTGTCCGGAGAAGGTGCAATTCGAATTCGGTTACGGCATCTCGTACACGACTTTCGAGATGAAGCATGGAGAGGCGAAGCTGACGGGTCAAGCGAGACAACGACGCATTGAGATCGATGTGACCGTGACGAATACCGGCCATACTTACGCTGGCAAAGAAGTCGTTCAGGTCTACTATGAAGCGCCGCAAGGCAAGCTCGGACAACCGGCGAAGGCGCTCGCGACATTCGCGAAGACGAAGGAGCTTCAGCCAGGCGAATCGCAATCTCTCAATGTTAGTTTCCCGGTGAACGTTATGGCTTCTTACGACGACAGCGGCGTTACGGGTCACCGTTCCGCGTACGTGTTGGAAGCGGGCACGTACCGGCTGTACATCGGCAATAGCGTGAAGAATGCTACGGCAATACGCGTTAACGGGCAAGACGGCTATACCGTGGACGCTATCCAGGTCGTGGAACAGCTTCAGGAAGCGTTAGCTCCGGTAGAGTCGTTCGAGAGAATGAGACCGGGCGCGCGCCAAGCTGACGGCACGTATGAACTCGCGCATGAGGCGGTTCCAACGCGCAGCGTATCGCTGGCGGAGCGAATCGAACGCCATCTTCCGAAGACGCTGGAGCAAACCGGCGATCAAGGATACAAGCTCAAAGACGTTAAAGACGGCAAAGTCAGCATGGAGACTTTCATCGCCCAGATTGGCGACGAGGATCTTGCCGCGATCGTCAGGGGCGAGGGCATGAGCAGCCCATTGGTAACGCCTGGGACGGCATCCGCTTTCGGCGGTGTTAGCGACAATCTGCTCGACTTAGGCATTCCGATCGCCTGTACGGCAGACGGTCCTTCCGGAATCCGAATGGACAGCGGACATAAGGCGACGCAAGTACCAATCGGGACGCTCCTCGCCGCGACGTGGAACGCCGATTTGGTCGAAGAGCTTTACGTGATGGAAGGCAAGGAGCTTGTAAGCAACAACATCGACGCCTTGCTCGGGCCGGGTCTCAACCTACGTCGCAGTCCGCTTAACGGACGTAATTTCGAATATTTCTCGGAAGATCCGCTCGTTACAGGAGTTTTTGCGGCAGCCTGTGTGCGGGGCATCATGAAAGGCGGTTCCAACGCGACGCTGAAGCACTTCGCCGGCAACAACCAGGAGAAGCATCGCCACACGGTCAATGCGGTCGTCTCCGAGCGGGCCGTACGCGAGCTTTACCTGAAAGGGTTCGAAATCGCGGTCAAAGAAGGCGGAGCGAACTCGATCATGACGGCTTACAATCCGCTTAACGGACATTGGACGGCATCGAACTATGATCTTAACACGACGATTCTGCGCGGCGAATGGGGCTTCAAGGGCATCGTCATGACGGACTGGTGGGCGGTCATGAACGATGTCGCGAACGGAGGCCCCGCCAATCGGAAGAATACGAAGTGGATGGTGCGCGCGCAGAACGACCTGTACATGGTCGTTGCGAACTATGGCGCGGAAACGAACGTGTGGGGCGACAACACCTTAGAGGGCTTGGCGGAAGGCGCGTTGACCCGCGGGGAGCTGCAGCGCAGCGCCATGAACATCTGCGAGTTCATCATGCGAGCGCCGGTATTCAGCAGAGAGATCGTGAGGGAAGCGAAGGCGGAGAGCTTCCAATCCAATCCCGCACTGACATCCGAACAAGCTCAGTCGTTATCCGTTAACGCACAAGTTACAGTTAGCGCGGAAGGGCCGAACATCATGAAGGTGGAGAAATCCGGCGTCTACCGGATCAACGTCCATCTCATGTCCGCGGAAGCCGCGTGGTTCCAAAGCGCTTGCAACGTCTTCTTGAACGATCGGCTGATGACAACCGTTCAGACGAACGGAACGGACGGAGGATGGGTGAAGCAGAAGCTTGGCGTCGTCGAATTGGAAGCAGGCTTGTATGAATTAAAGCTGGATTACGCGAAACCAGGCTTGCAGATCGATTGGATCGAGTTCAAACCCGCATAAGATGAGTGGAGGCGGTTGGATGGATATGATGGGAACAATAGCAGAGTTGAATATTCAACACGCGATCAAAGGCAAGGCTGTGACGAAGCTGAAGATTATCCTGCAGTCGCTTACTAGAGAGCAGTTGAATGTCTTAGCCGGTAACCACGATATTGCTGGCCGGTCTAAGATGAAGAAGGCAGAGCTCACAGATGCGCTCGTTCAGACTATCACCAATGAGGCGGTTATGAGGAACGCTTTGTTGATTGCACAAGTGAAGGAATGGCAATTCTGGAGCAGGCTATTAACTGTTCCCATCCTCCAAGACGATGCTGCTGTACCGGGGATGTACCTTTATCTGAAGGATATTGGCATGCTCTATTCCTTCTACGACCAAGATGAGTTGTATTTCGTTATCCCTGAAGAAGTACAGGATGCTTACCATCGCATCGATCAACGTTCTTTCCGTAAGGAACGCGAACGCTACCAATTAGTGTCTCGGTACATCGAAGCAGCCACAAATCTGTACGGCGTATGTCCGGTGGATCAGTTGATCGATATCGTTAACTCGCAGAACGAAGAGTCGCTGTCCGATGCAGAACTTCTACAGATCTCGTATAACTTATCTAGCAGGCAGCAAAGCTGGTACAGATATCGGGACGATCTGCTTAGCGATTATTTCGGACCGGGCAACGATGATGAACGTGTTGATCTAATGAAAGCGGTCGAGAATAAACCTTATTACGTTCCGGATAAAGAGAAGTTCTTGGCTTTCGCAGATATGGATTACTTCGAAAAGACGCCTCAGTTGATGCAACTGCAAACCTATATTGCGAAGCATCTGTGCAAGGATGCGACAATGATCGAATATTTGGTGGATGATATTCAACTGGTTTGCTCCATGGAAGCGCCGATAGACGAGATTATGTACGAGTTCGAACTAAGGAACATCCAGATGAATAAAAGGCAATTGCAAGAGATGATTCCGTTAATCATTAACGTGAAGAATCATACGAGGCTGTGGGCTAATCGGGGTTACACACCGATTGAGTTAAGGGAAAAATCCGGTTCTTCTTCGAGCTCGAACCCTGTCATCATTATGGATCAGCAGGCCATTTCCGTTAAAGTCGCCAGGAACGATCCTTGCCCATGCGGAAGCGGTAAGAAGTATAAGAAGTGTTGTGGATAATATTCGAACGAGTCAATATAACAGGGAGCCTGGCCGCTGAGGCCGGGCTCCATCTGTTGTTGTAAGGATCTGTGTTCCACGTCACAAAACTCGAGACTCATCCGCTATATACTGGAGCCGTAACGAACGGACAGAGAGGATGGATGAGAGATGGAACAACGGTTTAGCGGTGAAGAGACGATCGGCACGATCGTGGCTGAATATCCTGGCGCGAGTAACTTGTTCAAGGAGGTCCGGATCGATTTCTGCTGCGGCGGCGACCGTACGCTCAAGCAGGCGATCGTTCAGAAGAACTTGGACGAGAGCGAGATCCTACGGCGGTTAAACGAGGGGTATGCGAGCCATCTCAACAAGAGCGCGCTCTGGGACAGAGACTGGAGAACGGCGCCCGCAGATGAACTGATCGATCACATCGTAGATACTCATCACGCTTATTTGCGCAAAGAGCTTCCGCTGCTGAGCGAATTCATTACGAAGATTCTGCGCGTTCACGGCAGCTCGCATCCCGAGATTGCCGCGTTGTATAAACGGTTCCACCTCATCAAGATGGAGCTCGATGAGCATCTGATCGCCGAGGAAGAGGTGCTGTTCCCTAAGCTTAAACAGCTTGCCGACCATCCATCAGCGGAGACGTACGAGCAGACGGTCAAAGAGCTGTACGAGCTGGAAGCCGACCATAGCGCCGTAGGCGACGGCCTGAGGGACATGAGAGAGATCACGAACGACTACGCCTTGCCGCCTGATGCTTGCAGAACTTACACGCTCACTTATCAGAAGCTAGCCGAACTCGAGTCGGATCTGTACGAGCATATTCACTTGGAGAATAACGTCTTGTTCCCGCGCGTTGAAGCAAGACAGATTCATTAATAAGAGGTGAACGAACATGGATCAACCGTCATTCGGATGCAGTGGGATGAGCAATGGAATGAACACGCAGGAAATCTCGCTATGCGAGCCGTTGCAGCTGCTTAAAGACGAGCATGCGCCTTTACGGGCGATGATGTATGCCTTCAACGAGACGGCCCAGCAGGTTATGTGCGGAGACGGAATCGAGTTGTTCTATATGCTGCGCGAGCAAGTTACAGCCTTTACTCTAGCGTTGAAGAAGCATGCGCGTAAGGAAGACGACGTGCTGTTTCCGATGATGGCGACGCATATCGGCAGAGAGTTCGGCCCGATCGCCGTCATGGAGCACGAGCATGAGCAAGCGGAGATGAATTTGGAGCGGTTCTTGGAGGCGGCCGGTCCGGACGGGACCGAGCTCGACCATGAAGAAGCTAAATTCATTGCCGGATACGCCGCGTTCGCCTATTCGATATTGACGCAGCACTTCAACAAAGAAGAGAACGTGTTATTCCCGATGGCGCAGCGTATGCTCTCCGAAGAAGAGAAGGCGCAATTAGCAAATCAAATATCAAATCTCATATCATAAAGCTCCCGCAGGAGAATACGCATTAATGATGCAGGAAATGGCGGTTCTCCTGAAGGGGGATTAATATGCAAATCCATGTGGTTCAGCCCGGCCAGTCGTTATATCGGATATCCCAAACGTATGGGATGCCCGTCTCTACGATCGCGGAAGCCAATGAGATCGATCCGGCATTGCCGCTGGTCGTCGGTCAGACGCTCGTCATTCCAATCGTCGGTTCTTATTATTGGGTACGTTCCGGCGATACCCTATATAGCATCGCCCGAAGCTTCGGAACGACGGCTCAGGCGCTGGCGAGCGCGAACGGCATCCCATTAACCGGGACGCTTGCTGTAGGGACGCGTATCTATATTCCGCCTCAACCACGCAGGGACGCGGAGATTAACGCTTACGTCGAGCCTCGAGGCGACAGCGTGTCGCCGGCTCTGCTCGAGGCGTCTCAAGAAGCCGCCCCGCACCTCACGTACCTCGCGCCTTTCAGCTTCCGCATTAATCGGGACGGAACGCTGGCGCGCCCACCGCTTAACGGACTCGCGGAAGTTGCCAACCGTCATCGAGCCGTACTCATGATGGTCGTGACGAACCTAGAGGGAGACCAATTCAGCGCCGAGCTCGGGCAAGTGATTCTGAACGACGAACAGGTACAGAACCGGCTGCTGGACAACATCATTGCTACCGCTAACGAACTCGGCTTCCGGGACATCCACTTCGACATCGAGCATCTCCGCCCGCAGGACAGGGAGGCTTATAACCAGTTCCTGCGCAAAGCGGCGAACCGAATCCATCAAGAAGGACTGCTCATATCGACGGCGCTGGCTCCCAAGACGAGCGCGACGCAGACCGGCGAGTGGTACACGGCCCATGACTATAAGGCGCACGGGCAGATCGTCGACTTCGTCGTCATTATGACGTACGAATGGGGCTACAGCGGCGGGCCGCCGATGCCGGTGTCCCCGATCGGGCCGGTCCGCAGAGTGCTGGAATACGCGCTGACCGAGATGCCCGGCTCCAAAATCATGATGGGCCAGAACCTGTACGGATACGACTGGACGCTGCCCTACGTGCCAGGGGGCGCTTACGCCAAGGCGCTCAGTCCGCAGCAGGCAATTGCCCTTGCCCGCGAGCGTAACGCTGCTATTCAATATGACTATGAAGCGCAAGCCCCCCATTTTTCCTATTGGGACGATAACGGGAGAGAGCATAAGGTTTGGTTCGAAGATGCAAGGTCCATTCAGGCGAAATTCGATCTTCTGAAGGAGCTCGGTCTTCGCGGAATCAGCTACTGGAAGCTGGGTCTTAGTTTCCCTCAGAACTGGCTGCTGATCGAGAACAATTTCATCGTAACGAAGAAATAAGAGCCGGCCCATAAAGCCGTTTCGCGTGGCGCTGCCATGCGGAACGGTTTTTTTATCGTTTTTTTTGCATTTGTGACGCCAGTCACGAAGTTATTTTCCCGAGCCTCTATGATTAAGGGGAAAGCAAATCAAGGAGGCTGATCGATGTGGAATCCAAGCGAGCGAATCGCGAAGTTGAGCATCAACCGGATCATGACCGTTCTGAAAAAGGGACCTTGTTCTCGGTACTGATGGTTGGAGCGTTCATTGCACTTACGTTCGTAATGATGTTCGGAATATACATGTCCAGAGTATAGGAGGGGTTACGATTGAAGCTGAAAATGCATCGCTACGAGGAGCTATGGATCTTAATCGGATGTGCGTTATTGATCGTCTTCATGCTGATTACGGGGTATCAGACGTTCGCCCGCGAGATGGGGCCGCCAAGCGGCAATCAGACGATCGACTGGCGGAAGCTGGATGAGACCGCGCCTTTCGATAAGCCGGGCCTGCGGCAGACCGGCGACAACGAATACGAGGCCGTCGTTATTCTGGAAGCCTTCGGTTTCACGCCAAGCAACATCGAAATTCCAGCCGGGGCCACCGTGAAGTTCATTCTGACTTCCAAGGACATCGTACACGGCTTCGAAATCGCGGGTACGAACGTCAATGCGATGGTGCCTCCGGGTTACGTACAGGAGATTACCCAGAAGTTCAGCAAGCCCGGAGAATACTTGGTGCTTTGCAACGAATATTGCGGAATCGGCCACCAGATGATGAGCACTGTCATCACGGTTATTTAAAGGGGGGAAGCGGACGTGGAAACCACCAAATTGCAATTACTTAAAGACAAGGCTAACCGAGCGATGGGGATCAACCGGCAAGATGCGCTCTTCAGCAAGACGTACATGTTCATCGCTTTCGTCGCGCTGCTCTTGGGCGGCATCCTAGGTTTAACGCAAGGGCTGGAGAAAGCGGGTATCCTTACGCTGCCGGACTGGCTGACCTACTACCAAGTGCTGACCGCGCACGGGTTCCTTCTCGTCATCGTGCTGACGGCTTTCTTCACGATCGGGTACTTCTACGCCGGGCTGTCGCACACGCTTGGAGGGCTGCTGCCTAAGGTCAGGAAGATGGCGTGGATCGGCTTCGCGCTCAAGATCATCGGCTTCCCGCTCGTTGTCGTACCCGTCCTGTCTAACGACGCGACGGTACTGTACACGTTCTATCCCCCGATGGCAGCCAGCCCATGGTTCTACATCGGTCTCGTGTTCATCGTGCTCGGCGTCTGGATGTGCGCGTTCGGCGCATTCGTTCAAGTCGCGAGCTGGAGGAAAAGAAATAAAGGCCAGCATCTTCCGATACTCGCTTTTTTCGCCACCGGCGTATTCGTACTCCTGTTTTTCGGAAGCCTAGGCGTAACGACGGAAGTGCTGACGATTATTCCTTGGGCGTTCGGTTGGACGGATACGATCAACGTCATGGTCAGCCGCACCTTGTTCTGGTCCTTCGCTCACACTCTCGTTAACATCTGGTATTTGACAGCGGCGTCTGCATGGTATGTCATCGTACCGAAAGTTATCGGCGGCAGACGATTCAGCGACGTGCTGACGCGGTTCGTCATTATCGCGCTCGTCATTACGAACATTCCCGGCGGCTTCCACCACCAGATTATCGACCCGGGGATTACGCAAGCGATCAAATTCATGCACGTCTTCATGAGCTTGGTCATCGCGGTTCCTTCCATGATGACGGCTTACGCGATGTTCTCCGTGTTCGAACGCAGAGGCAGAGAGCTAGGCGGGAGAGGGCTGGTCGGTTGGTTTAAGAAAATGCCTTGGGGCGACGTACGCTTCCTGGCGCCGTTCATCGCCATGGCAGCGTTCATCCCGGGCGGTGCGGGCGGTATCGTCCAATCGACGAACCAGCTCAACCAAGTCGTCCATAATACGATGTGGGTTGTTGGACACTTCCACTTGACGGTCGGCACGACGGTCATGCTGACGTTCTTCGGCATCAGCTACTGGCTGATCCCGTACATCTCGAAGCGCGTATTGACTCCGAAGATCAATAAGCTTGGCGTAATCACGACGATCGTCTGGACGGTCGGCATGGCATTGATGTCCATCTCGATGCATACGGTCGGCCTGCTCGGTGCGCCGCGCAGAACGTCCTATACGACTTACGGCGACAGCGCCACTGCCGCAAGCTGGGATCCTTACATCATCATACTTGCGATCGGCGGCACACTCCTTATGGTCGGCGTTATCCTGCAAGCGTATGCCGTCTTCCACCTGATGTTCCGCGCGCCTAAAGGCGAGACCGAGTTCCCGATCGCGGAAGTCGAAGAGAACGCTTCGGAGACGCCTTATTGGACGGAACGCTGGGGACGCACGATTTTCCTCATGCTGATCTTGATCGTGATGGCTTACGTCGTACCTCTGGTCGATATGATCGTCAATGCGCCTCCGGGCTCGCCGCCGTTCCGAACCTGGTAAGCGCCATGAGCCCCCGGAGCAAAGCACGACCTACGACCATTGCGCTAGTCGTCGTTCTCTTGTTCGGCGCCGTCTTGTTCTACGCGGGGACGGACGGGTTCACCGCATACACGACGGAGCAAGCTAGACTTGCCCGGCTCGAGAAGACTCAGCCACCGTTCCCGTCCGACGTCATGCTTGAAGACAGTCAAGGAAGAAGCTACCCGATCTCCGAATTCGAGGGCCGATACGTGTTCATTACGTTCTTCTACTCTTCCTGTCCGACCGTATGCGTGGAGCTCGAAAGGAATATGGAGCAGGTAT
>Ga0065721_10051873_pt1 | contig 13323 bp, 11 predicted proteins | sample Mesricmetagenome_FD_59108 | JGI IMG/M metagenome (GOLD analysis project Ga0065721, IMG submission 59108) | Mesophilic microbial community from rice straw/compost enrichment Sample: eDNA_1 v2 (version 2) | ecosystem: Engineered > Solid waste > Grass > Composting > Bioreactor | place: USA: Davis... | reverse complement strand
GGCGGAAGACAATGGCGGATGGCTGCGCGACGTGCTGCGCAACGCCACGGCCAAGCAGGCCGGCGGCCAGCCGGGGAACCTCTCGGGCCTCACCGACGAGATCGCCCGCTCGATCGACGAGCAGGCCCTGGCGGACGCCTGGACGCGCTACCAGGCCGGCGAATCCGGCGTCTTCTCGCGCCGCATCTATACGCTCTCCGGCCAGAGCACCTATGACGACCTGCGCCGGCGCCTCTCGCGCGATCCCGAGTTCGCCCGCACCGCCCAGGCCTATATGAGCGAGTTCGAGCAGCTCCTGCGCCGCGCCGCCTCCGGCCCGCGCGCCGCCTCCGATACCCGCGAGCACCTGCTCTCGGACCGCGGCAAGGTCTACACCGCCCTCGCCCACGCCAGCGGGCGTCTGGCGTAAGAAGGTGCCACTCATTGCGAAGGCCCCGCCGCAAGCGGGGCCTTTCGTTTTATGCACGGCCGTGTAAACTCCCGGCACGGTCGGCAGACACCGAGGCGTCGCTGTCCCGCAAGGGAAGCTAAACCTGCCATTCACCCGACAGCATTGGCCCTTCGTCCAGTGCCGCGTCGTCAAGCCAGCGACCTACGACGTTCCTGCGGCACGCGATGGATACGCCATGTCGAGACAAGCCATTCCGCTCTTTGCGGAAGATATCTCCGTTTTCGCCCGCACCCTGACCCGTCAGCTGGAGAACAGCGACGCGCCGCCCTCGCATCTCAGCCTCATGAACATGCTCGCCCGGGCGGCCGGTTTCCGCAATTTCCAGCACCTGCGTGCCGCCCACGGCGCCGCCGGGCGCCTCGCAAGGCCGCCGGCGAGCGGCAGCGTCGACCACCGCCTCGTGGAGCGCGCGCTCTTCCAGTTCGATGAGGCGGGGCTGCTGCGCCAATGGCCCTCACGCCGCAACGTGCAGGAGCTTAGCCTCTGGGCGCTCTGGGCGCGGCTGCCCGTCGAGACGGTGCTCGACGAGCGTCGGGTGAATGCCCTGCTCCGGCGGGAACACCGCTTCGACGATCCCGCCATCCTGCGCCGCAGCCTCTTCGGCATGGGCCTCGTCACCCGCGAGCGCGACGGCTCCAACTACCGCCGGCTCGAGGTGAAACCGCCCGCCGAAGCGCGCGAACTGATCCGCCTGCTCGAGGCGCGGCGCACGCAACGCCCGCCCAGGGCCGTCTGAGGAGCGATCCGTGCAAGCGAGCCTGCAAGCCATCCCCACCCTCACCACCGAACGCCTGACGCTGCGTGCGCCGGTCTTTGCGGACTATCCCGCCTATGAGCGGCTGATGGCCTCGCCGCGCTCGGTCCATATGGGCGGTCCGTTCGATACGCGGGTTGCCTGGGGCATGTTCGCCAGCGACGTCGCCATGTGGCAACTGTTCGGCCATGGCGCGCTGATGATCGACCTGATCGAAACCAGCGAATGCGTCGGCCAGGTCGGCATCAACCATGGGCCGCTGTTCCCGGAAAAGGAACTCGGCTGGCTGGTCTATGAGGGCCACGAGAGCAAGGGCTATGCCTTGGAAGCCGCCGGGGCGCTGCGCGATTGGGCCTTTGCGGTCCTGCAGCTGCCCACGCTCGTCAGCTATGTCGACCCGGCCAACACGCGCTCGATAGCCGTGGCGGAGCGGCTGGGGGCGGTGCTGGACCCGGATGCGCGAAACCAGGATCCGGAGGATTTGGTGTTCCGACACCGGGCGCCCTAGCGGGATTACCCTATCCCGCCTTGGGCTGCTGCATCTTGAGCGATGCCCATATCCCCAACGCCCCAAGAAACGCGCAACCGGACGCCACCAGGAACGCCTGCGGGCCCATCTGTGCGAAGATCCAGCCGAAGCTGACGAGCGCCAGCACCGACATCACCTGCTGGAGCGTGGTGAACCAGCCCTGCGCCTCGGCGGCGATGTCCTCGCTCGTCCAGTTGGCAATGAAGTGCATGCAGCCAAGATACCCGATGGCGTAGCAAATGCCGTGCGTCGCCTGCAGCAGCACCAGCGCCCAGACCGGCGGCGAGAACGCCATCGCGGCCCAGCGGGCGGCGGTGAAAAGCGCTGCCGCGAGGATCAGGTGGCGCGCCGTCACCCTTCCGTTGAACCGCTTCCAGGCGAACATCATCACGGCTTCGGAAACCGATCCCAGCGCAAAGAGCGGCCCGATGATCGCCTCGTCGATCCCCTGCTCCTTCCAGACGAGCGCGGCAAAGCCGTTGAGGATGAAGTGTGTGCCGACAACCATGGCAAAACCGATGAGCGGCAACAGGAACCAGGGCTTCATCACCTCGAGCAGGCGCCGGGGCGCCGGCGCGGCGGCCGCGAGTGTCGGCTCCGTCGTCGGGGCGCGAAAGCGCGGCAGCCAAAGGGATGCGGCCGCGCGCAGCATCGAGAGCCCGACGAAGAGCGGCACGAACGCGGCCGCCCCGTACCAGGTGACGAGAAAGCCCGTCGTGACGTTGAAGATCATGTAGCCGAGCGTGCCCCAGGCGCGGATGGTGCCGAAATCCGTGCCGTTGCGCCGCGTCATCCGCAGCGTCGCCGCGTCGGCCACGCTGACCACCGCCCCGCCCGGCACGCTGGTCAGCGTCCAGATGAGCAGAATTCCCCAGAAGTCGTTGACGAAGAAGAGCCCGATCGGCACCGCCGCCGCCAACAGCGATCCGATGACGATCACCTGCCGCCAGTCGCTGGCCTTGTCGGCGATGCGCCCGACAAGGAGGTTGATCATCAGCATGACGAGCATGGGCAGCGCGTTGATGATGCCGATCTCTTCGGGAGTGATGTCCTTGGCGGTCAGCCATATGGGCAGGAAAACCACCGCCGCTCCGCCAGCCATGAACTGGGTGAAATAATAGGTCGACGCGCGGAATTCGGGCGTAACGCGTGGCGCAGGCGCGGCAATGGTCATTTCAAGGAAAGAACCCAAAAGAAACGACGCGCTACGGGTTCTGCCGCGGCGCGCCGGATAGGCACTCTGGCCTCGGTCCGGGCCACCGTCAATGGGCTATTTCGCCGGCATCAGCCGCAGCGAAACGAGGACGCACGCAAGCGCCGCGACGCCCAGCCCCGCCCCGGCAAAGAACGATGCTCCGCCGAACTCGGCAATGAGCCAGCCGAAGGTCATGAGGGTCACGACGCTCATCGCCTGCTGCAGCACGAAGGCAAAGCTCTGCGCCTCGGCGGCGATCTCCTCGCTGGTCCAGTTGGCAATGAAGTGCACTAGCCCGAAATAGCCGAGCGCATAGGTCACCGCGTGCAGCGTCTGCAGGCCGAAGAGCACGGCGACCGGGGGGTTGAGCCCCATCACCGTCCAGCGGAAAATGGTGGCGAGGGCCGCCGCGAGGATCATGTGCCGGGCGCTGACCCGCGCGCCGACCCGCCGCCAAATGAACATCATCACCGCCTCGGATCCCGCCGCGACGGCGATCAACTGGCCGATGGTGCCCTCCGAAATCCCCTCGTTGTGCCAGACGAGCGCCGTCATCGTCGAAAGCACCGCGTGGGTGGCGTTGACGAGGGCGAAGGCGACGAGCGGCAGGACGAACCAGGGCCTCAGCACCTCCTTCAGCGCCCCGGCACGCGCTGTGGTCGCCACGGTCTCCTCGGTGGCGGGCGCCCGGAAGCGCGGCAGTTGTAGGGCCAGCAGCGCCCGCAGTAGCGAGAGCGCGACAAAGAGCGGCACGAACGCCGCCCCGCCCCACCAGACGATGGCCATGCCGGTCAGCGCCGTGCCGGCGACATACCCCACCGTTCCCCAGGCGCGCACCGTGCCGAAATCGGTGCCGTTGCGCTTGGTCATGCGCACCGTCGCCGCATCGACCACCGGCGGTATCGAGCCGGACGAGACCGCGATCAGCGTCCAGACGAGCAGGATCCCCCAGAACTCGTTGACGAAGAAGAGCCCGATCGGCACCGATCCAGCGATCAGCGCCATGATGAGGATCATCGTGCGCCAGTCCTTGGCCCGATCGGCCAGCCGGCCGATGAAGAGGTTGATGAGCAGCAGTACCAGCACCGGCGCGGCGTTGATGATGCCGATCTCCTGGGGCGAGATGCTCTTTTGTGAAAGCCAGATGGCGAAATAGACCGCGCTCACCGACACCGGCAGGAACACGGTGAAGTGGAAAACCGACGCGCGTGTTTCCGGCCGCGCAAAAAAGGCGAGAAACGGCGACATCTAGCGGAAGACACCCTTCAGTTCAGCCTTCTCGACCTTCGGGCTCATGAGCATGAGCGAAGCGAACACCATGACGGCCCCGATCGCGGCAAGGAGCGCCGCCACGAAATAGGCGCCGGCTCCGAACGCGCCCGCCAGATACCCGAAACCGACGAGGGTGATGACCGTCACCACCTGGCGGATCATCACGAAGAAGCTCTGCGCCTCTGCCGCGATGTCCTCGCTCGTCCAATTGGCGATGAAGTTGGTGATACCGAGGAAGGTGAGGCCGACGGTCGCCAGGTGCAGCGTCTGCAAGGCCATCAGCACCCACATGTTCGGCTCGAGCCCGAAGCCCCACCAGCGGATCGCTCCGCAGACGCAGCCGAGGAGGATGAGGTGCCGCGCCGCGAACCGGCGCGTGATGCGTTCGAAATAGAACATGGCGAGGATTTCGGCCGTCGGCGCCACCGCCCAGAGGATGCCGATGACCCAGCCCGGCAGCCCCGCCTCGCTCCAGATCAGTGCGCCGAACCCCATCTGCATCATGTGGCTGCCATGGAGGAACGATGCGCCGATGAGGGTGAGGATGAACCAGGGCTTCCAGAGCTCACCCATCCGCACCGCGACCAGCGGACTGATGGGCGCATCGATCGGATACGTCGGGCGAACATGCTCCTCGCCGCCTCGGAAAAGCGGCAACTGCAGCGAGAGCGCCGCCCGCGCGAGACTGACGGCGATGAGGAGCGGCACGAAGGCCACCGCTCCGTGCCAGTCGAGCACCAGCCCGGCGATGAGCGTCATCGCCACGAACCCGATGGTGCCCCACACGCGGATCGCGCCGAAATCGTAGTTGTTGCGCCGCGCCATGCGGTAGGCAGCGGCATCGACCACCGGCGCGATCGCCTGGAACGGCACGATCAGCAGCGTCCAGATGATGATGATCGGCAGATACCCGTCCATGACCAGCAGGAAGAACGGCGGAATGGCCGCCGCGATGGAACCGACGACGATCACCGTGCGCCAGTCGCTCGCCCGGTCGGCGATGCGTCCGACGACGAGGTTGATGGCGATCATGGCAAAGATCGGAGCGGCATTGATGATGCCGATCTGGGCAGGGTCGATGCCCTTCTCGGTCAGCCAGATCGGCAGGAACGGATTGGAGACGGCCCCCGTCATGAACAGCGTTGCATAATAAACGCCTGTACGGGCGGCGGGCGAAGCCATGCGCGCCGCCAAGGTCGAACCCATCGAAAATGCGCTCCGGGGAAATCACGCGAAACAATGCGCACCACAATGCGCGCGTCGCGCCGGACTGGCAAGGAGGTCGAATCTGCGATCTTCCGGAATAGTCTTCAAGGCCCCCTCACCCGGCGCTACGCGCCGACCTCTCCCCCGAGGGAGAGGTGAAGGAGGGCGTGCTGACCGGGCGCCCCCACCTCTTCTCTGGGGGAGAGGTCGGCCCCTACGGGGCCGGGTGAGGGGCCTTGTCCCTCGAACTTAACAGAACAGCGCAGTCAGCTCGCCTTGGCGAAACGGTGCTGCCGCGCCGGCACCAGGGCCGACTGGAACTGGTCCCCGCTCGCCTTCCAGGTGAAGGTCTGCGCGTGGCGCCGCGCCGCCTCGCGCGAGAGCGTCAGCGCCTTGCGGATCGCAACGCCGAGATCATCGTCCATCGCGCCGGTTTCGTCGGTGAGGACGTCCTGCGGCCCCGTCACCGGGAAAGCCGCGACCGGCACGCCCGACGCCATTGCCTCGACCATCACATTGCCGAAGGTATCGGTGAGGCTGGGGAAAACGAAGATGTCGGCGCTGCGGTAGGACGCCGCCAGCTCTTCGCCGTATTGGTAGCCGAGGAAGACGGCGTGCGGGTAGCGGTGCTCCAGCTCCTCGCGCTGCGGCCCATCGCCGACGACGATCTTGGTGCCGGGCGTTTCGGCCTTCAGGAACGCTTCGACGTTCTTTTCCGGCGCCACCCGCCCGACATAGAGCAGATGCGGGCCGGGCAGGTCGAGGAAGCGGCTCTTGGGACCGGGCGAGAAGACGCCTGCGTCAACTCCCCGCGACCAGAGCTTCAGGTGCTTGAACCCGCGCTCCTCGAGCTCGGCGAGCATCGACGGGGTCGGCACCAGTGTCTGCGCCGCCTCGGCGTGGAACCAGCGCAGATATGCATAGCACCAGTCCGGCGGCACCGGCACGCGCGCCGCCACGTATTCGGGAAAGCGCGTGTGGAAGCTGGTGGTGTAGCGCAGGCCCATGTCGGTGCAGTGCTTGCGCGCCTGCAGGCCCAGCGGCCCTTCCGTCGCGATATGGATATGGTCGGGCATCTCGTCGTCGATGATGTGCCCCACCGCCCCGATGGGCGTCAGCGACAGGCGGATTTCCGGATAGGTCGGCACCGGTACGGTCCAGAACCGCTCTGGCGTGAGGAACGTCACTTCCATGCCGCGCCGGGTCAGCTCCTTGCCGATCGCCGATAGGCTGCGCACCACTCCATTGGTCTGCGGGTGCCATGCATCGGTGACGATAAGGAGCTTGGAAGGCATTTTACGAGGCCGCGCGCCGGAGCCTGAACCGGCGAGGCTCGCCCACCGTCATCTCCGTCCATTTGACGAGTTCGAACTGCCCGTCGTGGTTCTCGACGACCGCAGTGCAGCTTTCCACCCAGTCGCCGGTGTTGATGTAGTGGATGCCGAGCCGGTCGTGCATGTCGGCGAAATGGATGTGGCCGCAGATGACGCCGTCGACGCCCGATTCCTTGGCCTCGTGCACCAGCGCTTCCTCGAAGCGCCCGATGACCGAGACGGCGTTCTTGACCTTCTGCTTGGCCCAGGCCGAAAGCGACCAGTACTGCAGTCCCAGCCGGCGCCGGACCCAGTTCAGGGCCATGTTGATGCGCAGCGCTGCGTTGTATGCCCAGTCGCCCACATGCGCGAGCCACTTGGCGTGCATCACCACCACATCGAACTGGTCACCGTGGATCACGAGATAGGTCTTGCCTTGCGCGCTGGTGTGGATCGTGCGGTCAACGAACTCCACTTCCCCGAAATAGGTTCCGAGGTACTCGCGCAAAAACTCGTCATGGTTACCGGGCAGATAGATGACCTTGGTGCCCGCGTTGGCCTTTTCGAGCAGCACCTGCACCAGCACGTTGTAGTCGTTCGGCCAGAACCAGGACTTGGCCAGCCGCCATCCGTCGACGATGTCGCCGACGAGATAGATGGTGTCGGCATCGTGGTGGCGCAGGAAATCCGTCAGCTGCCCGACCCGGGCCGGACGCATGCCCAGATGCACATCGGAAATGAACAACGCCCGTACGCGCCGCATCTGGCGGGTTTCGGTCATCAGCGAATCGCCCCTAGCCCAGTCGAGTTTAACGTGCCGCAGATCGGCGACGCCCATGTGACAGTCTATAGGCTTGAGAGAAGTGAGGAAATAGCGGGCGGCGGCCGGCGCCGGCAGAGCTGTGCAAAGCTCGGTGATGGATCACGCACCGCACGTGCGGCCTGCGTCTCCCTCCCCTTGTGGGAGGGAAATTCCATCGCACTCGGGGCCTACCGAATCCGCTCCTTCAGCCGCACGATCCGGCGGTAGCTCTCCTCCACCCGCGCGGCGAATGCGGGGTCCGCCTCGGCCTCCGCCACCAGGATCGCCCGGATCTCGTCGGCGAGCGAGGCGCGCGGCTCGGCGGTATTGGAAAAGAGCAGCACGTCCATACCCGCGCGCACCGCCTGCGTCACCGTTTCTTCGAGCGTGAAATGCTGGCGGATGGCGCCCATCTCGAGGTCGTCGCTGATGACGACGCCGTCGAACCCGAGCTCGTCGCGCAGCACCCCGGTGATCCATTGCGGCGAAAGGCTCGAGGGCAGCCCCTCGACGCCGCCGGAATAGTCGGCGTGGTAGAGATGCCCGACCATCACGAACTCGTCGTATCCCTCGTCGATCAGCACGCGATAGGGCTCGAGCTCGCTTTCCTGCCAGGTGCCGGTGATGTCGACGAAGCCCTCGTGGCTGTCGGCCGTCGAGGAGCCGTGCCCGGGAAAGTGCTTCAACGAGGTCAGCAGCCCCGCCGCCTCATGGGCGCGGATGAACGCGGTGTCGTAGGCGATCACCGTTTCTGCGTCCGTGGCAAAAGCGCGCCCGTAGCGGGCGATGATCTGGTTGTCCGGATTGAGGTTGATATCGGCGACCGGCCCGAAGTTGACGTTGAATCCCAGCGCCGCCAGCCGCTGCGCGAGGGTGCTGTAGATCGCCTCGGCCCCCTCCGGGCTGTTGCGCGCCGCGACCGTCGCCGCGTTCGGGATTTCCTCGAAGCCTACGGCGCTCGTCAGCCGCTCGACCGCCCCGCCCTCCTGGTCGAGGCTGATGAAGGGCGGCAGGCCCGGCGAGGCCGCGCGGAACGCCGCGTTCATCTCCTCGACCGCCGGCAGGCTCTTCACATTGGTCTTGAGGAACATCACCCCGCCGAGATGACCCTCGGCGATCTCCTCGCGCAACGCCGCGACCGACGCATCGTCCGCATCGTCGCCGGCAAACCCGACGAGCACCATCTGCCCCGCCATTTCCTCCAGGGTCTGGGCGGAGGCAGTGCCGGCGCATGTGGTTGCGAGGAGCAGGAAAGAAAGGCGCAGGAGTGACTTCGGCACGAGGTTGCTCGCGGTTCGACTCGGGATGCTTGACCTTGGACGAGCTTTGTGGCGGAAACAATCGGATGATCGGCCGCTATGCCTCGATCGTCATCGCCCGCTTCATGCGGGCGATGACGACCGAGGATCAAGAGCGGAACCGCCCCTACCGGTTCAACCGGTTATCCACCAAATTCTCCACCACGCCCGGATCGGCCAGCGTCGAGGTGTCCCCGAGGTTGGAGAAGTCGTTCTCCGCCACCTTGCGCAAAATCCGCCGCATGATCTTGCCCGAGCGGGTCTTGGGCAGGCCCGGCGCCCACTGGATGAGGTCGGGCGTCGCGATCGGTCCGATCTGCTTCCTGACCCACTGCTTCAGCTCGTCCTTGAGGGCGTCATCATAGCCCTCCCCCGCCATCAGCGTCACGTAGCAGTAGATGCCCTGCCCCTTGACGTTGTGCGGATAGCCGACGACCGCCGCTTCGGCTACCTTCGGGTGCGCCACCAGCGCGCTCTCGACTTCCGCCGTGCCGAGGCGATGCCCGGAGACGTTGAGGACGTCGTCGACGCGGCCGGTGATCCAGTAGTAGCCGTCCGCATCCCGCCGGCACCCGTCGCCGGTGAAGTAGTAGCCCTTGTAGGTCGAGAAATACGTCTCGACGAACCGCTCGTGGTCGCCGTAGACCGTGCGCATCTGCCCCGGCCAGCTGTCGGCGATGGCGAGGACGCCCTCGGCCTTGGTCTGCTCCTGCACGCGGCCCTCGGGCGAGAGCACCACGGGCTGAACCCCGAAGAAGGGCTTGGTCGCCGAGCCCGGCTTGGCGGGAATGGCGCCCGGCAGCGGCGTGATCATGAAGCCGCCGGTCTCGGTCTGCCACCAGGTGTCGACGATCTCGCAGCGCTCCTTGCCCACATGCTTGTGGTACCAGAGCCAGGCTTCCGGGTTGATCGGCTCGCCCACCGATCCGAGAAGCCGCAGGCTCGAAAGGTCGTTCCTTTCCGTCCATTCGGCGCCGGCGCCCATCAGTGCGCGGATGGCGGTCGGGGCGGTATAGAAGATGTTGACCTTATGCCGCTCGACCACCTGCCAGAAACGCGAGGGATCCGGCCAGCTCGGCACGCCCTCGAACATGAGGCTGGTGCCGGCGTTCGCCAGCGGCCCATAGACGATGTAGCTGTGCCCGGTCACCCAGCCGACGTCGGCGGTGCACCAATAGATTTCGCCCGGCTTGTAGTCGAAGGCCCGCTCATGGGTGAGGCTGACCCACAGCAGGTAGCCGCCGGTTGTATGCAGCACACCCTTGGGCTTGCCGGTGGAGCCGGAGGTATAAAGGATGAAGAGCGGATCCTCGGCATTCATCGGCTCGGGCGGACAATCGGCCGAAACGCCCTTGGCTTCGTCCGCCAACCACACGTCCCGGCCGGCCTTCATCGCGACCAAGTTGCCGGTGTTCCTGACCACCAGCACCGTCTCGACGCCCGGGCAGGATTCGAGGGCGGCATCGACGTTGGCCTTCAGGGCCACCGCCTTGCCGCCGCGCCGGCCCTCGTCTGCGGTGATGACGAGCTTCGATCCGCAGTCGTTGATGCGCCCCGAGAGCGAATCCGGCGAGAAGCCGCCGAACACCACCGAGTGCACCGCACCGATCCGCGCGCAGGCGAGCATCGCATAGGCCGCCTCCGGGATCATCGGCAGGTAGATCGTCACCCGGTCGCCTTTTCTGACGCCCTTGGCCTTGAGGATGTTGGCGAGCCGGCAGACCTCCTGGTGGAGCTGGCGATAGGTGATGAACCGCGCCTCGTCCTTGGGATTGTCCGGCTCCCAGATCAGCGCCACCGTGTCGCCGCGGGTTCCGAGGTGCCGGTCGATGCAGTTGGCCGAGACGTTGAGCTCGCCGTCCTCGAACCACTTGATCGAGACATTGGGGTATTCGAACGAGGTGTTCTTGACCTTGGTGAACGGCTTCATCCAGTCCAGCCGCTGCGCTTCTTCCCGCCAGAACCCGTCCGGGTCGGAAATGGAGCGCTGGTAGAGCGCCTCGTATTGCTCGGCGGTCGTGCGGGTGCGCGCAACCGCTTCGGCGCTGGGCTGAAAGACGAGCTCCTCGCTCATGGACTACTCCTCCTGCTATTCTCCCCCAAGAGCCTCCGTTCTATCCACGCACCCCCTGTGCGGCAAGGGCTTGACTTGCCGAGTCCCCCTCACCGGACGCCCCAAGCGTTAACCGCTCCGGACATCCATGCTTCGGCCCCTTCCCGCCCTCTGCTAGCATCTCTTCTACAAGGAGCGTACGATGAGCGAGACCATCGACCTGCAGCAGGCGCCGGCCGAAGCCACGGCCAATGCCCCGGCGCCCATTACCTTCCGCAGCGCGACCTTCGCCGACATCGATCTCGTGCACGCCCGGCTGATGGAAGCCATCGAGACCTCTCCCTTCTATTTGCCGGAGTTCAAGGCCTACGAGAAACGGCGCCTCACCAAGGACCATCTCGCCGGCCTCATCGAGGCCGATCCGTTCCATATCTTCGTCATCGAGCGCGACGGCAAACCCGCCGCCTTCATGATGAGCGGGCCAGAACAGGGCACGCTCTGGCTCTACTGGTCCTACGTCTTTCCCGAGCACCGGCGGTCCGCCGTCGGCATGCAGGGCATGCGCGCCTTCATCGCCCACTGGGACAATGGCCGCTTCCACAAGATCGCGACCTACACCAAGAGGGGGAACGACGCCGCCGCGCTCATCATGAAGCGCTTCGGCTTCAAGCTGACCGTCACCCTCGAGCAGCACATCTTCGGCGAGGACTACCTGCTTTACGAGCGCACGCTCAACAAGGTCGTGCCGGGCTACGACACCGGCATGCAGGGCGGCATCAAGGCCAGGATCCGCAGGCGCATCCGCCGCCTGTTGAAGCGATGACCGGTAGGTTCAGCGCACCGAGGGCTCGAGCCCCGCGCGCCCGTCCGCCCGCCGCCACCGCTGCAGGATCGAAACGTCGACCCTCGCGGTCTTCAACGCGACCCACCACAGCGCACCCGACCAAAGCGAGATGGCGATGAGCGCGGCGAATGCCGCTCCCATGAGGCCGAAGCGCGGTACGAGAAGGAAGTTGCCGCCGACAAGGGCCGCGATTCCCAGCCCTACCGCCGGCAGACTGGCGTAGGGCCGGTCGTGCACCGAAAGCACCAGTGACGCCGGCCCCAGCAGCGAGCGCACGACCAGCGCGAGGCAAAGGATGACGAGCGGCACCGCACCCGCCGAGAACGCCGGCCCGAAGAGCATCAGCGCGAACGGCCCCCCGATCGCGACAATGACGAGCAGCAGTACGGAAAGCCCGCCGGCGACGAGGTTCGCCTCGCCGACCTTGCGGTTGAACCCGGCCCGGTCGCTGCGCGCCTCGCTCTCGAACATGTCCGGCATGGTGACGGCATAGACCGCCGCCACCCCGAAGGAAAGCAGTGAGAAGACGCGGGTGCACACTCCGAAGATCGCCAGCTCCTCGCGCGTCAGGAGCCCCGAGAGCAGCAGGAGGTCGATGTCGAAGAAGAAGTCGGTGGCGAGCGCGATCAGCACCCAGGGCAACGCGAAGCGCCACCAGCGGCGTGCCTCCCGCCTCTCCGCCGCCGGCCCGTGATTGTCGGCGGAAAGCACGGCGGCGACGACGAATCCGAAATGTATAAGGCAGATGGCGACATAACCGCAGGCGATCGCCCAGAGCATCGCCGTGAACGCCGCTTCCACATCGGCGATTAACGCCGCCGTGGCGAGAAACGCGGCAATGACCACCATCGGCCGGAAGAGCGTGTCGGCGAAGAACCCGGCGAACGGCCGCTTCATGCCGACCAGCACGGCGCCGTTGACGAAGACCATCGTCGTGCCGAAGGCGAGCAGCAGCACCGGCAGGAAATGCCGGGCGACGGTTCCTTCTCCCAACCCCACCGCCGCAAGCAACGGCTGTCCCGCAACGAGCAGGATCGCGAACGTCAGGACGATGTGGCCATAGGCCCGCGCCAGGAACCCGACGAGTTGCTGGCGGCGCGCATGCGCCCGGTACTCTGCGGCGAAATAGGTTCCGATGGTCTGGAACCCCAGCGGCATCGCCACCGCCGCGAGATTGGCCGTCGCGATGATGACGAGGTATTCGCCGAGGATCGTCGGTCCCCACGTCCGCGCGATCAGCGCCTGGACGATGAAGACCACACCCGCTCCGAAAAGCCGTCCGGCAAAGATGATGCTCGTCTGCGAGGCGAGCCGCCGGTAGAGGCTCACGGCCCCTCTCCGCTGGAGGCCCGCTCCTGATCAGGCCGGCGATCGGGATTGCGCCAGGCGTGGATCGCCCGCTGCACCGCGTGATATGCGTCGCGCGCCGCGAAAGCGCCCTGCCCCACGAGGAACGGCAAGGGCTTGGCCGCATAGTTGGCGACGGGCGGCACCGGCCGGATGACGCCGGCCTCGCCCACCATCCCCTTCTTGAACTGGTGCAGCCCCTGGTAGCCGTCGGTGCCGCCGAGGTCGTACCAGCGGGCCGGCGTGTTGTCGCGCAGCC
>Ga0065721_10051871_pt1 | contig 13323 bp, 12 predicted proteins | sample Mesricmetagenome_FD_59108 | JGI IMG/M metagenome (GOLD analysis project Ga0065721, IMG submission 59108) | Mesophilic microbial community from rice straw/compost enrichment Sample: eDNA_1 v2 (version 2) | ecosystem: Engineered > Solid waste > Grass > Composting > Bioreactor | place: USA: Davis... | reverse complement strand
GCGCCGTTTCGCCATTGGACCGCTTCCCCGCAGGGGCCCCATGGACAGGTGGCCGAGTGGTTAAAGGCAGCAGACTGTAAATCTGCCCGGGTTTCCGTACGCTGGTTCGAATCCAGCCCTGTCCACCATCCTCCCGTCCGAGGATGCCCCCGAAAATCCCTAGAAATCGCAGAAAGTCGGGCGTATCGTGCACTCACAGGTTCAATTGTGACTAGAAGGTCCACCGGAATCTGATTGTCCCGTCCCCAGCGGGCCGCGAAATCGCATCAGAACCACTCCAGCTATGCCAACCAAGATTCCGGCTTGCCCCCATCATGGGTCATCTGGATCGCGGTCATCACGTCACTGTCGTCCCAGTGCGTGAAGAAATTTTCCTTGCCTCGCTTATCAACGTGCTCCCCCACAATGGGGTCCGATAACTCCATTCCCAGAAGCGAGTAGCTGTCACCACCGCCTCCAAGGAAGATCGGATTGTTCACGTCGATGTCCAGCTTTGGCCGTACGCCGCCGCCCATGCCGACCTGCTGAATATCGGCCGGGCTGAGCAAATGGCGGATAAGCTTGGGCTTCGGAGCTCAAGTTACGGAGACACCGATGACCAAGGACAAGATGGACGTGTGCGCTAATTGGAAAGACCGCTGACGGGGATTTTCTTCGCGAGATGATTGGCTTTGCCGCGTAGCGGCTGATGGAGTTGGAAGTGAGCGATCGCACCTCATGGCGATGCTCGTGTCTGTTCCACCCCTCGCCTCACTCTTCGGCTCCCTCCTTCTTCTCGTTCTGACACTTGGGCGCTGCCGATGTTGAGAAGGGTGGCGAGCGACGATATTTGCGTCGCACAGGCACAGCATGGTTCGGCACCCGATATCGCGGGGCAAGGCAATAATGGGCGGCGTCCACCGTTCGGGCGCGTAAATCCGCGCATCGAGCGGCCGGACAATGCTGCCGATCTGGCAGCGATGGTGCGCGTCGCGCGGTGTGCTTCGGTGCCTCGCCGACACTGCGGGGCCCATCGCGGCCGAAGCGGAAGCGATCGCCGGTCAAGCCGCGGCGGCTTTCGAGTCCCCGGCGCGGCTGTGAGTCGCGATCCGGACAAGGACCGCGCCGAAAAGGAAGGGGACCGGCAGTGGACGGTCAGCGCGGCGCCTCGGCGAGCGCGGCGGCGATCGCCGCGAGCGCGTCGGGGTTTTCGATCGTCGGCGGGATATCGACATGCTCGCCATTGGCGAGGCGGCGGATTGCGGCGCGCAGCACCTTGCCCGAACGTGTCTTGGGGAGCGCACCGACGCAGTGGACCTCCTTCAGCGCGGCGACCGGACCGAGCTCCCCGCGCACGAGCGCGATCACGTCCCGCGCAAGCCCATCGCCCGCCGATACGCCCGACTTGGTCACGGTGAAGGCGACGGGGACCATGCCCTTGATCGCATCGTCGGCGCCGATCACCGCGCATTCGGCGACCGCCGGGTGGCGCGCGATGATCTCCTCCATCTGCCCGGTCGAGAGACGATGGCCCGCGACATTGATGATGTCGTCGGTACGCCCCATGATGTGCACGAAGCCGTCGGCGTCGATATGGCCGGCATCGCCGGTCTCGTAAAAGCCTGGAAAAGTCTCGAAAGCGCGCGCGAAGCCCGCGTCATTGTTCCAGAGCGTCGCATAGCAGCCCGGCGGCAGCGGCGCGGCGATCGCGATATGGCCACTCGCCCCGGCGGCTCGGGTCTCGCCCTGGTCGCCGAGCACCGCGAAGCGGAAGCCCGGCACGGGAAAGCCCGCGCTTCCCGCGCGGCGCCGCGTGTCGCCGAGTCCGAGGCAGGTCGCCGCCGCGGGCCAGCCGAGTTCGGTTTGCCACCAATGGTCGATTACCGGCAGCTGCAGCTGCGTCTCGGCCCATTCGAGCGTATCGGGATCGGCGCGCTCACCGGCGAGGAACATCGCGCGCAGCCGCCCGGTACCGATACGCGCGATGAAAGCGCCGCCCGGATCCTCCTTGCGGATCGCGCGGATTGCGGTCGGCGCGGTGAAGAAGATGTCGACGTCGTGCGCGGCGATTGTACGCCAGAAAGTGCCCGCGTCGGGTGTGCCGACCGGCTTGCCCTCGAACAGGATCGTCGCGCAGCCGGCGAGGAGCGGGCCGTAGACGATATAGGAGTGACCGACGACCCAGCCGACGTCGGAGGCGGCCCAGAAGGTCTCGCCGGGCCTTGCACCGTAGATGTTCGCCATCGACCAGGCGAGCGCGACGGCATGGCCGCCATTCTGGCGTACGACACCCTTGGGCGCGCCCGTCGTCCCCGAAGTGTAGAGAATGTAGAGCGGGTCGGTAGCATCGACCGGAACGCAGCCCGCGGGCTCGGCGGCGGCAAGACACGCGTGCCAGTCGAAATCGCGGCCCTCGATCAAGGCGGCTTCATGCTCGGCCCGTTGGAGCAGGACGACATGATCGACCGCATGCGCTGCGAGCGCGAGCGCCTCGTCGACGAGCGGCTTATAGGCGACAATGCGGCCGCCCTCGATCCCGCACGAGGCGGTGAGCAGTAATTTGGGGGTGGCATCGTCGATGCGCTTGGCGAGTTCCGGAGCGGCGAAGCCACCGAAGACGACCGAATGCACCGCGCCGAGCCGCGCGCAGGCGAGCATCGCGACCAGCGTCTCGGGGATCATCGGCATATAGAGGACGACGCGGTCGCCCTTGCCGACGCCGAGGTCCGCAAGCATCCCCGCAGTGCGCGCCACCTCGCAGGCCAGCTCGCCGAAACTGATCCGCCGCTGCGCCCCCGTCACCGGGCTTTCGTAGATCACCGCGGTGTCATCGCCGCGTCCCGCCGCGACATGGCGATCGACTGCATTATAGCAGCTGTTGAGCGTCGCGCCCGCGAACCAGCCCGCGCCGGAAACCCAGCCGCGGGTCGGCGGCTCGTCCCAGTCGATCGCTTTGGCGGCCTCCAGCCAGAAGGCATCGGGGTCGGCGAGGCTCGCCTTATAGTGGCTCTCGTATCGGTTCGTCATGTGCTCAGGCTGCGGCCATCAAATCCTCGAGCAGCTTATGGTCGAGGATCGAGGCGACGTCACCCTTGTCGTCGAGAAAGGCGACCGGGCCATAGTTGGTGAAGAGCAGCTCGGTATATTCGGGAAAAGCCGTATGCTCGTGGATGACATCGAGCGGCTCGTAGCCATAAGTGCCCTCGACCGCCTCGCCGATCCGGTAGGTCATCCGGCCCTTGATGACGAAATATTCGCCCGCGCCAAGATGGCGGTGCGGGCCGAAGAAGCTGCCGGGCTCGGCGCGGAAGAGTACCGTCCAGCGGCCGGTCTCGGCGCTCGAATAGAGGAGGGTGAAGCTAATCCCGTCGGCGAGCGTGGCCCATTTCATGTCGGCGGGGGGAGTCAGGCGTTCGTCGAGCATCGGTCTTGCTTTCCTAGTCAGAAACGGACGGAGAATTCGGCGCCATAGGTCGCGCGTTCGCCATAATAGCGCGGCACGAAACCGAAGCCGCTCGTGTCGGTCGCATCGACGATATAGGCCTTGCCGGTGACATTCTTCGCCCAGGCGGCAAGTTCCCAGCCCTGGTCGGGCCTGGCGAGAGTGAACCGCAGGTTGAGGAGGCCATAGCCTTCGCCCGAGCTGATCAGCTCATCCTCGGCGTTATTGTAATATTTTTTGCCCGTGTAATTATATTCGATGCGCCAACGCGTCTCGAAATCGCCGACGGGGATCGTGGCCTGCGCGAAGGTCGACAGCGTGAATTTCGGCGCGCCGGGCATGCGATTGCCCGAAAAATCGCGCGCGTCGCCGGTCACCGGATCGATCGCGCCCGAGAGATAGTTTTTGAACTTGGCGTCGAGCAAACCCATGTTGAGCCCGAGATTGAGCCAGTCGACCGGGAGCGCGGTCGCCTCGACCTCGATCCCCTTGATCGTCGCGTCGGCGGCATTGTCGAGCCCGAGCGTCGGCACCGCGCTGCCCGCCTGGCGGTTGACCGACAGCACCTGCAGGTCGGTATAGTCATAATAGAAAGCCGAGAGGTTGAGGCGAAGGCGCCGGTCGAAGAGCGTGCTCTTGAGGCCGATTTCATAGGAGGTCAGATATTCGGGATCGACCTGCGTGCGTTCGGCGACGCTGGTGATGATCCCGATGTTGAAGCCCCCCGCCTTGAAGCCGCGGTCGATGCTCGCATAAGCAAGAATATCGTCGGTGACGTCGAGGTCGGCGGCGACGCGCCACGAAAAGGATTTGAAGGTGTCGCTGAGCCGCGCGAAGGGCACGAGCGGGATCGGGGTGCCATCGGGGATGTCGCGGTCAAAAAAGCCCTCGACGAGATCGGCGCGGTGCGTCGCGCGCACCTTGTCGATCGTGTAGCGCCCGCCCAAGGTCAGCCGCAGCGTCGGAAGAACCGCATAGGTCGCCTGGCCGAAGATCGCATAGGCTTTGTTCTTGCGCGTCGCGCGCGTGATCAGCGGCAGCGCTCCGTCGGCGAAGCTCAGTTCGCCGAGCAGGTCGGCATTGCTGTCGGCGTCGAGATCCTCCTGGAAATAATAGAGGCCGGCGATCGCGTTGAGCGGCCCATTGTCATAGGCGAGCTGAAATTCCTGCGTGATCTGCTCGGCATCGGTGAGGAAGGTGATCTCGTCGACGCGCTTGGTGCCGCCGTCGACATCGACGCGGTTATCGACATCGCTCTTGTCGTAGCCTGAGAGCGAGCGGAATGTGAAATCGCCGAAATCCTGCGCGATACTGAGGTTGACGAAGACATTGTCGCTATAGTTGCGCGATTGTCCGTTGAAATTGAGCAGATTGGGATTGTCGGGATAAGGATCGCTGTAGCCGAAGAGGTCGGCGCCATTGATCGTGCCGACCGGCTTGTTCTCGAGATAATCACTGCGGTCGCGCCCGCCGCCGACCGTGAGGCGGATGTCGGTGTCGGCCGACGGGCGCCAGCGCAGGATCGCGCGCGCCGCCGCCTCGTCGACGTCGATCGCGCGGTCGCCGGTATAGAGGTTGAGTTTCTCGCCGTCGCGGCGGCGGACGATCCCGGCGATGCGCACCGAGAGCGTGTCGGCGAGCGGCAGGCTCGCCGCGGCCTCGGCCTCGAAGAGGTCGAAGCGCCCATAGCCGATCCGCGCATTGCCTTCGAAACTGTCGCCGGGAAGCTTCGAGAAGAACTGGATCGCGCCGCCGGTGGTGTTCTTGCCGAACAAGGTGCCCTGCGGTCCGCGCACCACCTCGATGCGCTCGAGGTCGAAGAGCGAGAAGATCTGGCTGCCGGTCGAGGCAACCACGACATCGTCGCGGTAGATGCTGATCGGCCCGATCGACGAGGCGTTGAAATCATTGTTGCCGACGCCGCGAATGGTGATGTTGGGCACCCCGCCGAAGGTCTTGATCTCGAGGTTCGGCACCTGGTCGCCGATCGACAGGCTGTTGGTGAAACCCGCTTCCTTGATCGCGGTATCGTCGAAGGCGGTCACCGAAATCGGCACGTCCTGCAAATTCTGCGCGCGCTTCTGCGCGGTGACGATGATCTCGCCGATGCCGCCCTGCGCGGCGCTGCCCTGCTGGGCCTGGTCGCCGCCGCCCTGCGCGAAAGCGGGCATGGCGGCAAGCACCGGAATGGCCGAAGCGGCGAGCAGCGCGGTGCGAAAGCTGGTGGACATAAATCTCCCCTCCATGGTCGCGGGCGCCCTCTGGCGGGGCATCCTGTCGGCTTGCTTCTAGGCGCGCGCCCGCGCCGGCTTCATGCGTCTGAGCGGCGCAAAATTTGGCCGAGGGCGAACCGTAGGGGCTTCGCTTTATCACGGCCGAGCGCGGCCTTTGCGCCGCTATTTGTGCTGCTGCGCACCACTTCTTGGTCGAGCGCGAACCCTGTGCGGCCGCGCAATTGCATCGGCCTTGCAAAAGGCATAGCTTGCGCAGCCGGAGAGGGGCAGTGCGATGCTGCTGAGCGAAGAAAGATGGACATCGGCTGCGCTGCCGCCGCCGCGCCAGCTGCCGGGTTTCCAGGAGGTGTTCGATCGCACCCATTTTCATTGGGGGCTGAGCCGCGCCGGCGACGATCCCTATCATGCGCAGCTCCGCCGCCGCGCGATCGACGATTTCGTCTTCACCGACATTGTGTGCGATCCGGTCACCGGCTACCGGACGAGGGACGACGTCAAGCGCGAGGCCGAGGACTATTTCTGCCTTCTCTATTTCGAGGAAGGCACCTGTCTGCTCCGCCAGGGGCGCAATGAATCGGTGGTACGCCGCGATACGATCGCGGTGTGGGACAGCAGCCGTGCGGCGATGTTCCAAAACAGCGACCAGCTTCACCAGCTCTCGATCATGATCCCGCACCGCATGGGCAAAACGATCGTGCCCGGGATCGAGGATATGTGCGGGCTTACGGTCGACGGCAGCGCCGGGCTCGGCGCGATCCTGCTCTCGCACCTGCGCCAGATCCACAAGACCGTCGAGACGGTCGATCCGCAGGACCGCGCCGCGGTGTTGCGCGCGACGGTCGAGCTCGTCGCCGCGGCCTTCCGCCCCGAACCCGAACGGCTCGCAGGCAGCAGCTTCCGCCGCGCGCTGCTCGGCCGCGTCCAGGACCATATCGTCGCCAATCTCGGCGACCCCGCGCTCTCGGCAGCAACGATCGCCGCGGCTTTCCGTTTCAGCCCCCGCTATCTTCATCGCCTCTTCGAGGAATTCGGGGTCACCGTCGGTACCTGGATCCGCGAACGCCGCCTGCACGCCGCGCGCAGCGATCTCGCGAGCCGCGCGATGGCGCCCTACAGCATCACCGAGATCGCGATGCGCCACGGCTTTGCCGACGCCTCGCATTTCAGTCACGCGTTTCGCGACGCGTTCGGTGTCTCGCCGCGCAGCTTCCGTCAGGAGGTGGCCGCATCCGCGGGGGCGGAGCGCGCGAGTTCCCTCCTGCGCAAATAAGCCGCCTTTCTCACGCAAGCCAGCACGCGCCGCCTCGCCTAGGTCCGGGCAAATGACCATGGGAGGCGAGCCGGAATGGGCAAGAGATTGGTTGGCAAGGTCGCGCTGGTGACCGGGGCGGCGCAAGGCATCGGCGCCGGCATCGCGCGCGCGATGGCGGCCGAAGGTGCGAGCGTGATAGCCGCCGACATCAACGGTGCGAAGGTCGAGGCGCTGGCGGCGGAGATCGGCGCATCTCCGCTCGCGCTCGACGTGACGAGCGAGGCGGGTTGGGCGGCCGCAGCCGATATGAGCGCCTCGCGTTTCGCCACGCTCTCGATTCTCGTCAACAACGCCGGGGTCGAACTCGTCAAGCCGATGACCGAGCACAGCCTGACCGAATGGCGCGCGCTCATGGCGGTCAATGTCGACGGCCTTTTTCTTGGCTGCCGGACGCTGCAACCGCTGCTCGCGGCGGGCGGCGCGCCCGGTGCCCCGGCGAGCGTCGTCAACATCTCCTCGATCGCGGGGCTCGTCGGCTATCCCGACCAACTTGCCTATAATACGTCGAAAGGCGCGGTGCGCCATTTGACCAAGAGCCTCGCGATCGAGTGGGCCGCGCACGGCCTCGCGATCCGCTGCAACTCGATCCACCCCGGCTGCATCCGCACCCCGATGCTCGAAATGGCAGTCGAGGGCTGGGTGCGAGCGGGCTCGATCCCCGCCGACGACCCTTGGGGCGCGGTCGCCGCGCTTTGTCCGCTGAACGCGGTCGGTGCGCCGGGCGATATCGCGATGGGCGCCGTCTATCTCGCGAGCGACGAGGCGCGCTTTGTCACCGGAATAGAGCTCGTCATCGACGGCGGGTGGGTCGCGCGATGAGCGGGGCGCCAAATATCGGCAGCGGAGCTTCGGTCGACACGGATGCGACGAGGGGTGTTTCGGCGGGCATGGCTTCGCCGGGTGCAGCTTCCGGGGCCGCAGATTCACGCGGCGGGGCGAACCGCAGCGACCGGCTGTGGATGTATGCGACAATGGTCAAGAGCCGGCATTTCGAGGCGCTGATCAAGCCCGCCTATTTCGAAGGCAAGTCGCCGGTGTTCAACATGGCAAAGGGGCCGATCCCCGGCGAAATGCACCTCTCCGACGGACAGGAGCCGTGCGCGGTCGGGGTGTGCGCGCATCTGCGCGCCCGCGATACCGTCACCGCGACGCACCGGCCGCACCATGTCGCAATCGCGAAGGGGGTCGACCTCGATGCGATGGCAGCGGAGATTTTCGGCAAGGCGTCGGGACTGTCGGGTGGGCGCGGCGGGCATATGCACCTCTTCGATGCGCGCGTGAATTTCGCCTGTTCGGGAATTATTGCGCAGGGGCTCGGTCCCGCGGTCGGCGCGGCGCTCGCGGCGAAGCTGCGCGGCGAAGACCATGTCGCGGTTGCGTTTCTGGGCGAGGGCGCCGCGAACCAGGGGGCGTTCCACGAGGCGCTCAACCTCGCTTCGGTATGGAAGGTGCCCGCCGTCTTCGTGATCGAGGATAATAGCTATGGCATTTCAGTGGCGAAGCGCGATTGCACCGCGGTCGAGCGCAATTCGGATCGCGCCGCTGCCTATGCCATGCCGGGGCATTTCGTCCCTGGCAACGATGCCGACGCGGTCCATGCGGCCGCGGGCGCGGCGATCGCACGCGCGCGGCGCGGCGAGGGGCCGTCGCTGATCGAGATCGAAACCTGCCGTCTCGAGGGTCACTTCATGGGCGACGCTGAGGGCTATCGCCCCGAAGGCGAGGTTGAGCGGCTGAAGGCGGCGGACCCGATCCCCGCCTATCGCGCGCGACTTCTCGACGCGGGGTTCGAGGTGGCCGAACTGGACAAGGCCGAAGCCGAGGCGCGCGCGGCGGTCGATGCCGCCTTCGCTGCGGCGCGCGCCGCCGCCTATCCCGAACCCGAGGAGGCTTTCGCTCATGTCTTCGCGTGAAAATATGCCATCCGAAACGAGCGCGGCCGATAGCATCGCATCGGTCGGTGCGGGCATGCCTGCGGCCACCGCGCGGCCCGCGCGCCGCCTCACCATTGCGCGCGCGATCGCCGAGGCGATCGGACAGGAGATGGAACGCGATGGCGATGTACTCGTGATCGGCGAGGATATCGCCAAGCTCGGCGGCGTTTTCGGGACGACGACAGGGCTGCTCGACAGATTCGGCGCTGCGCGCGTGCGCGACACGCCGATTTCCGAAACCGCCTTTATCGGCGCCGCGGTCGGGCTCGCCGCTTCGGGGATGAAGCCGATCGTCGAGCTGATGTTCGTCGACTTCTTCGGCGTATGCATGGACGCGATCTACAACCTCGCCGCCAAGCAAAGCTATTTTTCGGGCGGGAATGTGACTTGCCCGATGGTGCTGATGACGAGCGTCGGCGGCGGCTACGGCGACGCCGGGCAGCACAGCCAGACGCTTTACGCGACCTTCGGCCATTTGCCGGGTCTGAAGGTCGTGATCCCGTCAAACGCACACGACGCGAAGGGGTTGATGCTCGCGGCGATCCGTGACCCAAATCCGGTGATCTTCATGTATCACAAGGCGCTGCAGGGCATGGGCTGGCTCGGCACCGTTCAGCGCTCGATCACCGACGCGCCCGAAGGTGATTATACCGTGCCGCTCGGCAAGGCGAAGGTCGCACGCGAGGGGGGCGATGTGACGCTCGTCGGCTTGGGGCTCAGCGTCCATCAGGCGCTCGACGCTGCCGAGCGGCTCGCGGGCGAGGGCGTGTCCGCCGAGGTGATCGACCTTGTCAGTATCGCGCCGCTCGACCGCGAGGCGGTGCGCGCTTCGGTGCGCAAGACCGGACGGTTGCTCGTCGTCGATGACGATTATCTGAGCTATGGCGTCGGTGCCGAGGTGATCGCGAGCGTCTGCGAAGCAGGGATCGCATTGCGCGCCGCGCCGCAGCGCATCGCCTTTCCCGACATTCCGGTGCCGTTCACTCCGGTGATGGAACATTATGCGCTGCCGAATGCCGAGAGGATCGTCGCGAGCGCGCGAGCGATGATGGAGATGACGAGCAATGACTGAGGTAACCGTCCCGACGGAACTGTGGGACATGGGCGACGAGGCGGCTATTTCGGCGTGGCTTTATGCACACGGTGACGCGGTTGCCGCCGGCGCGGTGATCGCCGAGATCATGGTCGAGAAATCGAGCTTCGAGCTCGTCGCGCCGGCTTCGGGAACGCTGAACATTCTCGTCGCCGCCGAAAGCCCCGTCGTGCAAGGCCAGACGGTCGCGCGTATCGCGTGACCGCTGCGAAAGCTGCGGATGTGGTGCCCGATCTTCTGACCAGGCTCGCCGCGGCGCTCGCGCCCGGCGCGACCGTCGAGGCGGGCGCGGGGCAGACGGCTGTCGATGCCGATGCGCTGACGCTCGCGGCGCTGCTCGCGCGGCGCGATACAGCGGATTGGACTGGCGGCGGGCTGTGCGACAGACCGGGCGATGACCCCGAAAAATGCGCAGGCGCGGCCGCGACCCTGCGTCTCTGGACCAATCGGCGCTGCCTCGTCGTGCCGCGCAGTTTCGCGCAGCGCGAGCGGTTCGCCGCCGCCGCCGCGGCGAGCGAGGCCGCCGGCTGGCCGGTCTTCCTTCGCCCAAGTGGTGGCAGCGCGGTAGTTCATCGCCCCGGCATCCTCAACATCAGCCTTGTCACGGTGCGCCGTGCCGGCACGATCGACATCGCCGAGGCCTATCGGATGCTTGGCGCGCGCATCGTCGCGGCGCTTGGTGCGCTCGGAGTGCCTGCGGCGCTCGGCGCGGTGCCGGGCAGCTATTGCGACGGGCGGTTCAACATCGTCGCCGGCGGCCGCAAGCTCGCGGGGACCGCGTGTCTGCTTCGCCCCGCCGGTGCACGCATCGGAATGCTCGCGCACGCCATGCTCGCGGTTACCGGCGACGTCGCCGCGGATGTTGTCGCGGTGGCGCGGTTCGAAGCGGAAATGGGACTCGCGCCTGCTTATGACGCTTGCGCGCATGTCGCGCTCGCTGAACTCGTCGAGTCCTGCGTCATTGCCGGGCCAGGCGACTAGCATAGACGTCTCTCATGGGGTGCGGCTCCCGTCTGTCTTTTCTGCCGGGCTCTCACCCCGGCTGTTGGAGGCGAGGGGGTACATCACGTGCTCCTTGAAGTGGAAGCGCAGCACCGCATTTCGATCAAGCGCCTTGCTGTAGGGCGGATGACCAAGCCTTGCTCGAACAGTTTGTCGATGAGGTGAAGGCGAACCTTCCGCCGGCGGCCCGGCATCTTCATTTCCTGCTAGCGACCCGCTTTCGCTATGGGCACAAGAGCAGCTCAAGATTTCGCCGTGGCGGCGAGAGGCCAGGTAATTTTATGCCTCGGAATCGTTTGCCACGCCGGTCGCGGAGGCAGCCTATCGGAGGCTTCGCTTTTACTCGCGCTCACAAGGGTTCCAACCCTCGCGCATGGCTGTCGAGCCTTCCGCAATCAGCGTGAGCGTCGCGATCGATCGAATGCTTGATCTTTGCGAGCCACCCTATCTCGAGGCTTCGGTCTTCGCCGAACCGGCTTCGCGCAATGTGCAAACCTGGCGTATCGATATGAACGAGGGGAGATAACAGCGTTCCGCGCATTTCCATCGGACGAGCGGCTCAGCTTTCGTCCGTCGGATTTCGGGCTCGAATAGCGGGGTGCCAAGATGGGCGTTCCAGAGCCGCCCCGCAGGCGTGATGCCTGATGGACATCGAGGATGTGATGGATGACGCGGGGGGCGCGCTGCTGCCAAGGCTGTTGTTGTCAGCCGAAATTCTTGGCGCCAGGATCCTCGGCCAAGACAGTGGTAGCGATCAACGGCATTTGCAGGCGGCCGACCGCTCGATCTGCTCTCTATCATTCGGATCTGAGCGACGTCGCCGACCATGCCTATGACTTTCGCGCCGGGGTCTGAGTGAACTCTCACTCTGAGCTATGCAGCGAAAGGCTAAGTATTCCTGCGTTCTGGCCGGCGAGCCAGTGGTGCCAACGACAATCCGGTCGTGGCCGAGAAGATGCGATCAGGGCCCTATTGCAAGTTTCGTTGCAATTGTAGACTGAACGCGTCTGCTAGTTCATGTAAAGCGAATGAACATTTACTTAGAATTCTAATAATGTAGTAAAGTGTATCCATAATGCAACAGAATAGAGTCTAATCTTAAACCTAGGCTACTTCCTATTGACAATTAATATCTATCTCACAATGGGGTCTGCCGCCTAATACCAAATCCCGTTGAGGCTGACTCACGGAGTGGATTCCCAAGCGGCTGATTTTCTGATTCACCATCGCGAACAGTAGGAGGCACGTGATGGCGGGAGCGATTGGCGTTCGAGGGGACTATTCTGCGACGGATTTGCGTAGGTTGGCGCGACGTTGCAGTGACGGGGAGCAGGTCCGGCGGCTGTTGGCATTGGCCTCCATACTCGAAGGCGGGAGTCGCACCGAGGCTGCGAAGATCGGGGGCGTGACGCTTCAGATTGTGCGCGATTGGGTGATCCGCTTCAACGCCGAGGGTCCCGATGGGCTCAAGTCGCGCAAGGCTCCGGGCAAGCCGCCGATCCTGAATGATGAGCAGCGCCGCGCGCTTGCCGAGGTTGTCGACGCAGGGCCGATCCCGGCGGCGCACGGCGTGGTGCGCTGGCGTCTGATCGACCTGGCGCAGTGGATATGGGACGAGTTCGGTCTGTCGATCTCAAAGCAGTCGCTGAGCCGCGAGATGCGTGCGCTCGGCTTTCGCAAGCTGTCGGCTCGCCCGCGTCACCACGGTCAGAAGGAAGAGGCCATTCCCGCTTTTAAAAAGACTTCGCAGACCAGTTGGCGGCGATAGCAGCCCGCCTGCCGTCCGACACGCCAATCGAGATATGGTGGCAGGACGAGGCGCGCGTCGGTCAGCAGACCAAACTCACCCGCCGCTGGGCAAAGCGTGGCACCCGCCCTTGTGCGCCGAAGGACCAGCGTCGGTCCTCCGCGTGGATCTTCGGCGCAATCTGCCCTGCTGAGGGCAAGGCCGCAGGCATCGTCATGCCCAGGTGCAACAGCGAGGCGATGAACCTGCATCTCGAGGAGATCGCCTTCCACGTCGCACCCGGCGCTCACGCTGTGATCCTGCTCGACCAGGCCGGGTGGCATGGATCGGCCGAGCTGGTCGTGCCGCCCAATATCACGCTCATGCCGCTGCCGCCGAGGTGTCCCGAACTCAACCCGGTCGAGAACGTCTGGCAGTTCATGCGCGACAACTGGCTTTCGAACCGCATCTTCAAATCCTACGACGATATCGTCGATCATTGCTGCTTCGCTTGGAACCGCCTTGTCGATCAGCCCTGGCGCATCATGTCCCTTGGCATGCGTCACTGGGCCCATGGGTTCTGATCAATGAGACTTGGTAT
>Ga0065721_10051870_pt1 | contig 13324 bp, 4 predicted proteins | sample Mesricmetagenome_FD_59108 | JGI IMG/M metagenome (GOLD analysis project Ga0065721, IMG submission 59108) | Mesophilic microbial community from rice straw/compost enrichment Sample: eDNA_1 v2 (version 2) | ecosystem: Engineered > Solid waste > Grass > Composting > Bioreactor | place: USA: Davis... | reverse complement strand
GGTGGGGGACAAGGGAACGATCGTGACCTCCAGTGACGGAGCAAGCTGGGCGAGCCAAGCGTCGGGCACCACGAATCTTCTTCGTGGCGTCACCTACGGCAACAGCACATATGTGGCGGTGGGGGACAGTGGAACGATATTGACCTCCAGTGACGGAGCGAGCTGGACGAGCCGCGCGCCGGGCACCACGAATGCTCTTTATGGCGTCACCTACGGCAACGGCACGTATGTGGCGGTGGGGACCAGCGGAACGATATTGACCTCCAGTGACGGAGCAAGCTGGGCGAGCCAAGCGTCGGGCACCACGAATCTTCTTCGTGGCGTCACCTACGGCAACAGCATATATGTGGCGGTGGGGAACAGTGGAACGATATTGACCTCCAGTGACGGAGCGAGCTGGACGAGCCGGACATCGGGCACCACGAATGCTCTTTATGGCGTCACCTTTGGCAACGGCACGTATGTGGCGGTGGGGTACAATGGAACGATATTGACCTCCAGTAACGGAGCGAGCTGGACGAGCCGGACATCGGGCACCCCGAATACTCTTCTTGGCGTCACCTACGGCAACGGCACGTTTGTGGCGGTGGGGTTAAGTGGAACAATAGTGACCTCTAGTGACGGAGCGAGCTGGACGAGCCGGACGTCAGGCACCACGAATCAACTTAATGGCGTCACCTACGGCAACGGCACGTATGTGGCGGTGGGGGCCGGAACGATATTGACCTCCATTGACGGAGCGAGCTGGACGAGCCGCGCGTCGGGCATCCCGAATACTCTTATTGGCGTCACCTACGGCAACGGCACGTATGTGGCGGTAGGGACCAGTGGAACGATATTGACCTCCAGTGACGGAGCGAGCTGGACGAGCCGGACGTCGGGCACCCCGAATCAACTTAATGGCGTCACCTACGGCAACAGCATATTTGTGGCGGTAGGGACCAGTGGAACGATATTGACCTCCAGTGACGGAGCGAGCTGGACGAGCCGCGCTCCGGGCACCACGAATGCTCTTTATGGCGTCACCTACGGCAACGGCAAGTATGTGGCGGTGGGGTTAATTGGAACGATATTGACCTCCAGTGACGGAGCGAGCTGGACGAGCCGCACGTCGGGTGCCACCAATTTTTTTCTTGGCGTCACCTACGGCAACAGCATTTATGTGGCGGTGGGGAGCAGTGGAAAGATGTTGACCTCCAGTGACGGAGCGAGCTGGACGAGCCGGACGTCGGGCACCACGAATCAACTTTATGGCGTCACCTACGGCAACGGCACGTATATGGCGGTGGGGTTAGGTGGAACGATTTTGCAATCTCCGATCAGCGACTTTGTGAGCACAGCGAAGACGAGCACCACCGCAATGTTTGCATGGAGTGCGGCAAGCGGAGCGACGAGCATCATCATTGAGCAGTCGCCAGCAGGAGCGAATACGTGGACCCCGGCAACGACCGGCACGATTGCCGCGAACGCGACGACAGCTACCGCGACGGGACTGAGCGTAGCGACCGCGTATGATTTCCGGCTGTCGGTCACCGGTGGAGCGAACGCAGGCTACTCGAACACGGCCAGCGTTACGACGGAGGCTGTGCCGACGATCAGCGACTTTGCAAACACGGCGAAGACGAGCACCACCGCAACATTTGCATGGAGTGCGGTAAGCGGAGCGACGAGCATTATCATCGAGCAGTCGCCAGCAGGAGCAGATACGTGGACTCCAGCAACGACCGACACGATTACCGCGACCGCGACGACAGCTACTGTGACGGGACTAAGCGCGGCGACAAGTTACGATTTCCGGCTATCGGTCACCGGTGGAGCGAACGCAGGCAACTCGAACACGGCCAACGTAACGACGGATACCGTGCCAATCAGTGACTTTACGAGCACGGCGAAGACGAGCTCGACCGCAACGTTCAGTTGGACAGCGGCCAGCGGAGCGACGAGCATCATCATCGAGCAGTCGCCAGCGAGAGCGAATACGTGGACCCCGGCAACGACCGGCACGATTGCCGCGAACGCGACGACAGCTACCGCGACGGGACTGAGCTCGGCGACAAGTTACGATTTCCGGCTAGTGGTCACCGGCGGAGCGAACGCAGGCCCCTCGAATACGGCCAGCGTTACGACGGATACCGTGCCGATCAGTGACTTTACAAACACGGCGAAGACGAACACCACCGCAACGTTCAGTTGGACAGCAGCGAGCGGAGCGACGAGCATCATCATTGAGCAGTCTCCAGCAGGAGCGAATACGTGGACCCCTGCAACGACCAGTACGATTGCCGCGAACGCGACGACAGCTACCGTGACGGGACTAAGCGTGGCGACCACGTACGATTTCCGACTGTCAATCACCGGCGGAGCGAACGCGGGCCACTCGACCACGGTCAGCGTGACGACGGATGCCTTGCCGATCAGTGACTTTACGAGCACGGCGAAGACGAACACCACCGCAACGTTCAGTTGGACAGCAGCGAGCGGAGCGACGAGCATCATCATCGAGGAGTCGCCAGCAGGAGCGAATACGTGGACCTCGGCAACGACGGGAACGATTGCTACGAATGCAACGACAGCTACCGTAACGGGACTAAGCGCGGCCACCGCGTACGATTTCCGGCTGTCAGTCACTGGCGGAGCGAACGCGGGCCACTCGAACACAGCCAGCGTAACGACGGATGCCTTGCCGATCAGTGACTTTACGAGCACGGCGAAGATGAGCACCACCGCAACGTTCAGTTGGACAGCAGCAAGCGGAGCGACGAGCATCATCATCGAGCAGTCGCCAGCAGGAACGAATACGTGGACCCCGGCAACGACCAGTACGATTGCCGCGAACGCGACGACAGCTACTGTGACGGGACTAAGCGCAGCAACAAGCTATGATTTCCGGCTGTCGGTTACCGGCGGAGCGAACGCGGGCCACTCGAACACGGCCAACGTAACGACGGATGCCGTACCGATCAGTGATTTTGCGAGCACGGCGAAGACGAGCACCACCGCAACGTTCAGTTGGACAGCAGCAAGCGGAGCGACGAGCATCATCATCGAGCAGTCGCCAGCAGGAGCGAATACGTGGACCCCGGCAACGACCGGTACGATTGCCGCGAACGCGACAACAGCTACTGTGACGGGACTAAGCGCGGCCACCGCGTATGATTTCCGGCTGTCGGTCACCGGCGGAGCGAACGCGGGCCACTCGAACACGGCCAGCGTTACGACGGATACCGTGCCAATCAGCGATTTTGCGAGCACGGCGAAGACGAGCACGACCGCATCGTTCAGTTGGACAGCAGCGAGCGGGGCGACGAGCATAATCATTGAGCAGTCGCCAGCAGGATTAGATACGTGGACAACAGCCGCGACCGGCACGATTGCCGCGAACGCTACGACAGCCACCGCGACGGGACTGAGCGCGGCGACAAGCTACGATTTCCGATTGGTAGTCACCGGCGGAGCGAACGCAGGCCACTCGAACACGGCCAGCGTGACGACGGATGCCGTACCGATCAGCGATTTTGTAAACACGGCGAAAACGAGCACGACCGCAACGTTCAGTTGGACAGCGGCCAGCGGAGCGACGAGCATCATCATCGAGCAGTCGCCAGCAGGAGCGAATACGTGGACCCCGGCAACGACCGGCACGATTGCCGCGAACGCGACGACAGCTACCGCGACGGGACTAAGCGCGGCGACAAGCTACGATTTCCGATTGGTAGTCACCGGTGGAGCGAACGCAGGCAACTCGAACACGGCCAACGTAACGACGGATTCCACATCAACTTATGCGATTGCCGCCCTAACGAATCAAACGTTGTCTGCACTGGTTCAAGGCTACGCATCAGGCGATCAGGAGATAAAAACGATCGAGATCACCAATACCGGCACAGGCGATCTGACGAATTTGTCGGCATCGATGAGCGGTACGCATTCGAATGATTTTGAGATGACGCAACCGAGTGAGACATTAAACAGCAGAGCGCCGTCAACAAGCTTCACGATCGGAGCAAAAGACGGCTTGCCTGCAGGCACATATACGGCAACGGTCACCGTATCGGCGGACAACATGTCACCTGTCGCATTTACCGTAACGCAAGTGGTGAACTTGCCGAATGCTCCCGTTAATCCGCAAAACCTTGCGGCTGCCGGAGGAGATCGCCAGGTGGCGCTAAGCTGGGATTCGGTAACGGGAGCGACGTATTACAACATCTACATGGCAACGGATTCAGGCCAATATGGCAACGATGCTGTGGCGACGGTAACCTCTGCTACCTACAGCGTACAAAACCTGAACAATGGTACGACTTATTATTTTGTCGTGAAGTCCGGCAACGCAGGCGGACTTAGCGCAGTGTCGAATGAGGCAAGCGCGACCCCGGCAACCGTCCCGACGGCACCGACGAATGTAACGGCCGCCGCGGGGAATGGACAGGCTATCGTTACGTTTGCGGTACCAGCAGATGACGGAGGCAGCATAATCACAGGCTATGAAGTGACCGCTTCATCTGGAAATGCGGTCGTGATCGGAGCGGCAAGCCCGATTACGCTTACGGGCTTAACGAATGGAACGAGCTATACGTTTACGGTAAAAGCGATCAATGGCGCGGGGAAAAGCGACGCCTCTGCCGCATCGAACGCGGTTATCCCGAGGGCAGCATCCAGCGGCAACGACAACTCTACGCCATCTCTGCCTTCCACACCAACGACACCGGAGACAACCGACAACGGCGTAACCATCCTGGTTAACGGAAAAGTGGTAAATGGGGGGACTGCTGAGGCGAGCGAGCGAAACGGCCAGAGCGTCATCTCGGTTTCCGTCGATCAGAAGAAGCTTGATGACACGCTCGCGGCGGAAGGCCAGGGCGCAAATGTGACGATTCAGGTCAGCGGGAAGTCCGATATCGTCATCGGCGAATTGAACGGCCAAATAGTTAAAAACATGGAAAACAAACAAGCGGTCGTGAAAATTCAAACTGGCAGCGCGACGTACACGCTCCCTGCACAGCAGATCCATATTGACGCGATATCCGACAAAGTCGGCAAGGAGGTCGCCTTGCAGGATATCCAGGTGCAGATCGAGATCGCCGCACCGACAGCGGATTCAGTAAAAATCATCGAAAACGCAGCAGCGAAAGGCATGTTCACGATTGCCGTTCCTCCGGTAGATTTCACGGTCAAAGCGGTGTATGGCGACACGACAGTCCAAGTGTCGAAGTTTACCGCCTACGTGGAGCGTGCCATTGCGATCCCGGACGGCGTTGATCCGAACAAGATCACGACAGGCGTCGTCGTTGAATCGGATGGCAAGGTGCGCCATGTGCCGACCTTAGTGAAACGGGTCGATGGCAAATACTACGTCGTCATTAACAGCTTGTCGAACAGCACCTACGCCGTCATCTGGCATCCGCTCGAATTTAGTGACGTTGCCAGCCACTGGGCGAAGGATGCGGTAAACGACATGGGTTCGCGGATGGTCATCGAAGGAACGGAAGGCGGCCAGTTCAGCCCTGACCGTGACATCACCCGAGCTGAATTCGCAGCGATTATCGTTCGCGGACTGGGGCTGAAGCTGGAAGGCGGTTCGGGGTCCTTCTCGGACGTAAAAGCGACGGACTGGTACAGCAGCGCGGTCAGCACAGCGCATGCATACGGACTGATCGACGGGTATAGTGACGGTACATTCCGTCCAAATGACAAGATCACGCGCGAACAGGCGATGAAGATCATCGCCAAAGCGATGAAGCTGACCGGGCTGCGGGACAAGCTGATCGCACAATCGGCGGAAGAAACGCTTCGGTCGTTTGAAGATGCGGCAGCGGTAGCGACATGGGCGAAGGGCGGCGTAGCGGACACCGTACAAGCCGGCATCGTATCGGGCAGAAGCGTGGATATGCTTGCGCCGAAGGGTTACATGACCCGCGCAGAAGTTGCAGCGACGATTCAGAGGTTGCTGAAGCAATCGGGATTTATCTAAACAGGATTGATCTAAACGGGAAGGCGATCGGCCACGGCAACTGCTACCGTGGCCGATTTTGTCGAACGATTTCCCTATGTCTAAATCGAGTTTACTGTTGTTTGCAACTCCTGCAAGATCTCAATTTTCCAAAATGGCATTCAGTGAAAAATGAAAATAGCCTCACTCGGTATTCGAAGGTATGTTAATGAACAGGAACCGTTCCTAAGTCGATAACTTATGGGATACCTCTTTTTGTTTGATTTCTATTGGAATTCCCGTAAGAAATCGATATGATGATGGGGCGATATTTCGCAGCAAGGAGAATCCCATGGACTACACGACTCTTCAAGTGATCGTTACGATCGTCTGCGCGGTGATGGTCGGCTTCACGAAGACGGGTTTGCCGACCCTTGGCATCTTCGTCGCATCCATCATGGCTTCGACCTTCCCGGCTCGCGAATCCGTTGGCTTGCTGACGCCCATCCTCATTACCGGCGACATCGTCGCGATTCTCTATTATCGCAAGGCTGTCGTGTGGAAGCATCTGTTTACGCTGCTGCCGTGGGTGCTGGCGGGAATCGCCGTCGGCTTCGTCGTGTTGGACTACATAAGCAACGGCGCTCTGTCCGTGCTGATCGGCTCGCTGGTGCTGGCGCTGATCGTCGTACATCTCTTAAGAGCGAAGATAGAAAGCTGGCTGCGCATCTCGCTTGGCCAATCGCGCATATTTACCGGAACGCTTGGCGTGCTCGCGGGCTTCACGACGATGATCGGCAATGCGGCCGGAAGCATCATGTCCATCTACTTGCTGTCCAAAGGCATGAACAAAACGAATTTCGTCGGAACGAACGCCTTTTTCTTTTTTATCGTCAACGTCATCAAGGTTCCGTTCACCGTCTACCTCGGGTTGATCGACGCCCGATCGCTTACGCTGAACGCCTGGATGATCCCGGCCGTGCTCGTCGGCGCGGCGATCGGCTTCAAGGTGCTTCCGCTCATTCCTCAAAAATACTTTCAGGCGATCATACTCTCCCTGGCCGCCCTTGGAGGCTTTCATTTGATTTTCTTCTGAGCAGGCTGATAGAGGCGGTATTCATTTCGATACTAATTGACACCCTCCGACAAGCGTGGTAAATTGATCCATAAAGTTTGCTTGAACCCTTATCGTCCACCGATGCTCCGTTTAAGGTCGCATGTGTAGGGACGCTCACGGAGATTCCGGTCTCCTTTGAGGCGTCCCTATTTTTGTTTTTCTTCCGAGCGATAATCCTCCTGCAATCTACCAGAACTTCGACCCGAACGGACGCAAAGTTACAAAATTAATACGATAAATAGTATGAAAAATATACCATAAAAACAAAATTAATCCTCGTTTTAGATTGAAGTCCTAGGACCTATGACTTATAATTGCCGAAGGATTAAGTAAAAATTACCTATAAATCGAAGATAGGTCGCAATAACTATATTTATTGCAATATAGGAGGATCTTATGGATGTTCTAATCACGGGAGGTTCCGGTTTTATCGGGTCGTTCGTTGCGGAGAGGTTCCACAAGGAAGGCCATAAAATCTATATCATCGACAATCTATCGACCGGCCGGAGAGAGAATCTGACGATCCCCCACAAGCTGTATACGCTCGACGTCGAGGATCCGAAGTGCGAAGAGGTGTTCCAAAGCGTATCGCCCGACGTGGTCATCCACCTAGCGGCCCAGGTCGATGTCGCAACCTCCATTTTGCGTCCGCAGCTGGATACGCAATCGAATATCAATGGCCTCGTGAACATGCTGCAGTGCGCTAAGAAGTCGGGAGCCGGCAAGTTTATTTTCGCCTCGTCGGCCGCCGTCTACGGCATGGCGGAGGAGATCCCGCTTCGCGAGGATGCGCCGGCCGAGCCCTTATCGCCTTACGGAATCAACAAGAAGCTGGGCGAGTATTACTGCGCGAAGTGGAAGGAGATGTACGGCCTCGATACTCTTTGCTTCCGTTTCTCCAACGTTTACGGTCCCCGGCAAGGCGGCAGGGGGGAGGGCGGCGTCGTTTCGATTTTTGCGGAGAGGATCATCGAGGGACGGGAACTGACCGTTTACGGAGACGGCGGACAGACGAGGGATTTCATCTTCGTGCGGGACGTCGTCGATGCGATCTATCGCGGCGCCATGAGCGGCGTCACGGGCGTCTACAACCTGTCTACCCAATCCCAAACGAGCGTGAATCGCCTTCTGGAGACGCTTGGAAAATTCGCGGAGCTTCCGAAGGTCGCCTACTCGGAGCCTCGCCCGGGCGATATCTATCATTCCAGCCTGGATAATAGCCGCGTCAAGAAGGATCTGGATTGGGTACCGCTCTATTCGATCGAAGAGGGGCTTAAGCTGACGTACGAGTGGTTCCGCGAGAAAGCGCCGGACAAGGCGGACAAGCCTCGAGAATCGAAGACATCGAGCCCCCTCTGGTCCCGGTGGATCAAGCCTCTTGCGGAGAACCTGATCGCCTTCGCCGCCGTCGCCGTTTTGGCCAAGACGGACCTTCTTTTTCATAGCAATATCGACTTTAAGCTGATTTACGTCATCCTGCTCGGAGTCGTTTACGGCATGCGCCAATCGATATTATCCGCCGTTCTCGCTTCCGGATTGTACTTTTACGAGAGTCTGTCCGCCGGTCGGGAATGGGTGTCTCTTCTCTACGATCCGGAATCGTTGTTTAACGTCGCGATTTATCTCTTCTTCGGCTTCCTGGTCGGCTTCGTCGTCGACCGGAACAAGCGGACCGTCAAACAGACGAAGACCGATCTGAACGTCCTTCGGGAGAAGTATTCGTTCCTCAAGGGCATCTATTCCGACACGAAGAGCATCAAGGAACAGCTGCAGCGACAGCTGATCGGAAGCAAGGACAGCATCGGGCGGATCTACGGCATTATCAGGCAATTGGAGAAAATGGAGCCGGAGGAGGTCGTCACTTCATCGGTAGGCGTCCTGACGGAGATCATGGAGGCGAAGCGAATCTCCGTCTATTCGACCAACGGTTCCGATTATATGCGGCTTCTGCTTCATTCCTACGATGCCGGTTTCTCTCTGCCGAAGACGATGAGGCTGTCCGATCATCCGCAATTGCGAGGCGTCGCCTTGCACGGAAGAATGTTCGTCAACCGGGAAATGGCGCCGGATCTGCCGATGTTCGTGGCGCCGGTCATGCAAGGCGATCAGGTCGTGGCGCTCGTCTCCCTGCACGATCCCGACTTCGAACGCTTGAACCTCCGTTACGAGAACCTGTTCAAGGTGTGCGTGGAGTTGATCTCGGGCTCGCTCTCCCGCGCGTTCCAGTATGTCGGAGCCACGCGAAGCAACCGGTTCGTCGGGGACACGTCCGTGCTGCAATCCGCCGTGTTCAAGCAAGTGCTGGAGAGCAAGGCAGCCGCGAAAATGCAGTATAACGCCGATTATGTCCTGCTCGGCATCGAGCAGGGGGACGAGGAGCTGAAGCCGGTAGCCGACCGTCTGGCGTCCACCCTTCGGGATTCCGACTATCTGGGAATGGTGGACGGCGAGCTCGTGCTTCTGCTCTCCAACTCGAGCGAATCGGATGCCGAGCACGTCATTCACCGTCTGGACCGGACCGGAATCCGGACCCGAAGGATCAGCGAGGAGCAGCTGTATGGTTGAGGCCGCGCTGCTTGGCTATTATGTCGTTGCCGCCCTGTACATGGTCCTTCGACTGCGGACGAGAACGGGAGCCGGGTTGGCCGATGCGACGTTGGTTGTCGGGCTGCCCTTCGTCGGTCTTCCGCTTTCCGTTCTGCGGGCGTTCGCTTCGCGAATGAAGCCTATCGGGACGACGGACATGGTGGCGGAAGGCGAAGAGGGCGACGAGTACGAACAGCCGCTGTACGACCGGATTAACGTGAACAAAGAGAAAAACCGCGTTCCGTTGGAAGAGGCACTCCGCATTAACGATATGCCGACCCGCAGAAGGCTGATGCTCGACGTCCTGAAGGAAGAGCTGAACGAGGAAGTCGTTCCGCTGCTCGAGCTGGCCGCAAGCAACGAAGACACCGAGACGTCGCATTACGCGGTAACGGCGGCGATGGAGCTCAAGCGCAAGCGGATGCTCGACATCCAGAAGCGATCGGTCGAATTCGAACGCGACCGCGGCAATCTCGTTGCCGCGGAAGCCTATGCCGAATCCATTCGTCAATATCTGGCCAGCGGATTCATGGACAATCGAACGCAGACCGCTTACCGGCTGACGTATGCGCAGCTGCTCGGATTACTGGTCGATTCGGAAGCGTGCAGCGAGGAATGGCTGGAGAAGAAAATCCTCTGCGAGATGGAACTGGAGAATTACGAGGAAGCCCTTCGCTGCTGTCGGCTCTATCTCGAGAAGTATCCGGACAGCGAGCAAGCCTATATCGCTTCACTACACCTGTATTATCGCTTGAAGCAAGGGGATAAATTCGAGGAGACGCTGCACCGGCTCAAGTCATCAAGAATTCGCGTATCGAATGAAGGCTTGACGATCATTCGCTACTGGTCCAATAAGGGTGCGTAACGAGAATGAAAGAATTTAAGCTTAACAGGCAAATTTACATCATATTAGGCGTCGTCCTGCTGCTCGCCATCCTGATTCAGACGACCCGGTTCGAGACGTTCCTGGACGTCGGCTCCGATCCCAATAAGTGGTCGGAGACCGCCGGGGGAGCGGAACCGTCCGACGCGCTCTCCGCCGCCGAGACGGCAAAGCTGGACGAGCGGAAGACGCTCGTTCTCTATGACCCCGAGGAGCCTTATAGCGTCCGTCTTAAAGACAACGCGATCCACTTGCTGGATTATATGAAAAAAAGCTCCGAAGCCGCGGACATTCGGTCCTACTCCGGGAAGGGAGACGGCTATCGCTCGGTCATTCTGACGTTCACCAACCTGGAGCGGATGAACGATACCGATTGGATTGACGGGTTCGTGAACGACGGCGGATCCGTTCTGTTCGCGACAATGCCGGAGCCGGGGGATACCATGCTTCGAATCTACCGGAAGCTCGGCATTAACGAATGGGGCGACTACTTGGTCTCCAAAGGGCTTGTGCTGACGAGCAACGTGCTCATTAACGAGAAGGGCAAAACCTACTCCGAGGAGATTATCGAGAACACGAGCTTCCAGGTTCGGCTCGGGAAGGAGAGCGAGGTGCTGGCGGAATCGAAGGACGGCCTCCCTTTATTGTGGAGAACGCCTTACGGGAGCGGGGTTTTTGTCGTGTTCAACGGAACGATGCTGCAGGAGAAGTCGAGCCGCGGATTTTACGCCGGCGCGATCAGCGAGCTGAAGGAAGTGGACATCTACCCGGTCATTAACTCCAAGCTGATGTATATCGACGATTTCCCGGCTCCTTTTCCGACGGGGTACCAGGAAGACATCTTCGATCTGTACCGGAGAGACTTGACCCGGTTCTTCAAGGAGGTGTGGTGGCCGGACATGATCCGGCTGGCCAGCCATCACGGATTAAAGTATACCGGCGTGGTCATTCAAACTTACGAGAACAAGACTCAGGGATCTTTCAACGCGGACTCCGACCGCTACTATCTGAGGACGTACGGGCGCGAGATCCTGAAGCGCGGCGGGGAGGTCGGCATCCACGGCTACAATCACCAGTCGTACACCGACAATCCGGCCGTTCTGGAAGAATACGGCTATAAGGCTTGGGCTTCGGAGGAGGACATGAGAGCTTCCGTTCGAACGGTGGTCGATTTCGTGAGGAAGTCTTTCCCGGATTACGGCCTTCATACGTTCGTGCCGGCTTCGAACGTGCTTAGCGCGCAAGGACGGGAAGCCCTGAAGGCGGAATGGCCGGAGCTGCGGACGATCTCGGCCGTCTACAACACGGATCCCGAAGGCCTCAGCTACGTTCAGGAGATCGGCGTGGCGGACGACGGGATCGTCGAGCTTCCGCGTATCACGTCGGGGTACAAGGCAGACGAGTTTAACTCGTGGGCGTCGGCGAACGCGATTACATCCGTCGGATTATTCTCCCACTTCGTTCACCCCGACGACATCCTGGACCGCGAGCGCAGCTTCCCGTACAACTGGGACGACCTTTACCGGATGACGGACGGCTTCCTAAGCGATGTCGACCGGGAATGGCCATGGCTTCGCGACATGACCGCCAACCAGGGGAGCATGGAGGTCGTCCGTTATTCGAAGAACGAACCGCATTTTCGATACACGGACGAGGGAGTCGAAGGGTACGTCAATCATTACATGGGCGGCGAGATGTATTACTACTTAAGAACGGACAAGCAGGTCGGCCGCCTGGTGAACTGCAAGGCTTACCGGATCGACGACGGTACGTATCTCGTGGAGGCTTACGACAAGCGGTTCTCGCTCGGATTGGAGGGGTAAACGATGAAAATCTGTCTCGTAGCGGAAGGATCCTATCCGTACATCACCGGGGGCGTGTCCAGCTGGATCCATTCGCTCATTCGCAACCTGCCGGAGCACCGGTTCGTCATCCTGGCCATCGCCGCGGAACGGAAGCAGCAGGGCAAGTTCAAGTACGAGCTTCCTTCGAACGTCGAGGCGGTCCAAGAGATATTCCTGGACGACTACTTGCGGATGGAAGGGGAATGGAAACGCCGCTCGGTGCTCGGCGCCGCGGAGCGCGATGCTCTTAAGAAGTTCTTAACGGGCAGCTCCGCGCTGGATTGGGGGCTTCTCTTCGACCTGTTTCGGCACGAGAAGTTCGAACAGGCGACCGATCTACTCATGAGCCGGGATTTCTTCGACATCCTGAACGAGATTTGCCACCAGAAGTACGAGCATATCCCGTTCACCGAGATGTTCTGGACGGTTCGCTCCATGATTCTGCCTCTTCTTCTCACGATGCGCGAATCGGTTCCGGAAGCCGATCTCTACCATTCGGTATCGACCGGTTATGCCGGGATCTTCGCCGGCCTAGGCAAGCATTTATACGGCAAGCCGATGATCCTGACGGAGCACGGGGTATACTCCCGGGAGCGGGAGGAAGAGATCATCAAGGCGGATTGGGTCAAAGGGTACATGAAGGACATCTGGATCGAATATTTCTACACGCTGTCCGCCGGAGCCTACCATTATGCGGATCGCGTCATCACTCTCTTCGAGAGGAACAAGGAGATTCAGATCGAGCTGGGCTGCCCGGAGGACAAGATCCGCATTATCCCGAACGGCGTGCCTTATGCCGAATTCGAAGAGCTGCCGGCCAAACCCGCGGGTGAGCCGCTGTGGGTCGGAGGGTTCGTCCGGGTCGTTCCCATCAAGGATATCAAGACGATGCTGCTCAGCTTCCAGGCCGTCTCCCACGAGCTTCCGGACGCCAAGTTCTTTATCATGGGTCCCTACGAAGAGGC
>Ga0065721_10051872_pt1 | contig 13325 bp, 11 predicted proteins | sample Mesricmetagenome_FD_59108 | JGI IMG/M metagenome (GOLD analysis project Ga0065721, IMG submission 59108) | Mesophilic microbial community from rice straw/compost enrichment Sample: eDNA_1 v2 (version 2) | ecosystem: Engineered > Solid waste > Grass > Composting > Bioreactor | place: USA: Davis... | reverse complement strand
CCGCGGCGGCCGGCCACACCTCGCGTCAACGCCCTTCCGGAGCCACGATCATGTCTTCCCTCTGGACGCCCTCGCGGCGCCGCTTTCTCGGCTATTCCGCCGCAGCGCTCGGCGCAGGCCTGCTCGCCCGGCCCGGCCTCGCCCAGTCGCCCCGGCACGGCGGCACGCTGGTGGCGGTCGCGGCCTCCGAGCCGCCGACGCTGACCGGCGTGGTGCATACCGGCGTCACCGACTTCACCGGCAAGCACACCGAAGGGCTGCTGACCTACGATTTCGACCTCAATCCCCAGCCGCTGCTGGCAACGAGCTGGGACGTGTCCGCCGACGGGCTGACCTACAGCTTCGGGCTCCGGCCCAACGTCAAATGGCATGATGGCCAGCCCTTCACCTCGGCGGACGTGGCGTTCACGCTCAACGCCATCAAGGAAGGCCATCCGCGCGGCCGCGTGACCTTCGCGGCCATCGAGGACATCCAGACACCGGACGAGCTGACGGTGGTCCTCAAGCTGTCGCAGCCCGCCCCGTTCCTGCTGACGGCGCTGGGATCGTCCGAAACGCCGATCGTTCCCAGGCATCTCTACGACGGCACCAACGTCGCAGAGAATCCCTACAACAACGCGCCTGTCGGCACCGGCCCCTTCGTGTTCAAGGAATGGGTTCGCGGCAGCCATGTCGAGTTCGTGCGGAATGAAGATTACTGGGATTCGCCAAGACCTTACCTCGACGGGCTCATCATCCGATTCATCGGCGACGCCGCGGCCCGTGCCATCGCGCTCGAAACCGGCGAGGCCCATCTCGGCTCGGGCACGCCCATTCCGATCAGCGATCTCTCGCGGTTCGAGAGCCTGCCCACTATCGGGCTGGAACGGCGCGGCTACGGCTACAAGAACAACCTCAACCGCATCGAGTTCAATTTCGAGCATCCCTTCTTCCGGGACGTGCGCGTGCGCAAGGCCTTCGCCCACACCATCGACAAATCGGTCATCCACCAGACGGTCAACTACGGCTACGGCTCGGTGATCGAGGGGCCGATCGTGCCGAGCCTCACCCGGTTCTACGTGCCCGACCTGCCCGGCTACGACATCGACACGGCCAAGGCCGAGGCGCTGCTGGACGAGGCGGGCTTCCCGCGCGGCGCCGACGGCATCCGCCAGCGCCTGACCCTCGACCCCCTGGGCGGCTCCGACCATCACCGGCGCGGCGGCGAATACATCCGCCAGGCCCTCGCCGCCATCGGCGTCGACGTCACCCTGAGGACGCAGGACTTCGCCACCTACATCAAGCGCGTCTATACCGACCGCGACTTCGATTTCACCTATCACGGCATGAGCAACCTGTTCGACCCGACCGTGGGCGTGCAGCGGCTCTACTGGAGCAAGAACTTCAAGCCGGGCATCCCCTTCACCAACGGCTCCGGCTATTCCAGCGAGACGGTCGATGCGCTGCTGGAGGCGGCCGCGGTCGAGGTCGACCCCGAAAAGCGCCTCGAACAGTTCACCGCGTTCCAGCGCCAGGTGATCGAGGACCTGCCGGACATCAACGTGGTCAGCTCGCCGGACCTGACGATCTACGACAGGCGCGTGGCCGACCACACCACCGGCGCCGAAGGCATAGCCGGCGGCCTGGCCCATGCCCATTTCATCGCCTGAGCGGACCGAGGGAGACCCAAGCCCATGACCGATATCGCACAAGCCTGGGGCGCGGGTCCCTCCGAACGCTACGAGATCCTGGCCGCCCCTTTCCGCCCCCTCTTCGCGCGCATCCGCGAACGGGCGGTGGAGCGGGACCTGGAACACGACCTGCCCCATGCGGAGATCGGCTGGCTGAAGGATGCGGGGTTCTCCACCCTGCGGGTGCCGGAGGCCCATGGAGGCCTCGGCTTCACCCTGCCGGAGCTTTTCGCGCTCTTGATCGAGCTTTCCGAGGCCGATCCGAACATCACCAACGCCTATCGCAGCCATCTCGGCTTCACCGAGGACGTGCTCAACAGCTCGCCCAGCGCCTGGCGTTCGGGGTGGCTCGACCGGCTGGGCCGGCGCGAGCTGATCGGCAGCGGGTTCTCGGAGACCGGCGAGGGGCGGATCGGCACCTATTCGACCCGGCTTTCGCTCCGCGAGGGGCGCTATGTCCTCAACGGGGAGAAATTCTACACGACCGGTTCGCTTTATGCGGACTGGATCAATCTGGGCGCCGGCGACGACAATGGCGACCCCATCGGCGCGCTGGTGCCCACCCGAGCCAGGGGTGTCGAAATCCTCGACGACTGGGACGGATTCGGGCAGGCGCTCAGCGCCAGCGGCACGGCCCGCTTCACCGATGTCGAGATCTCGCCCGATCTCATCAAGCCGACGGCAGCTCGCTTCCCCTATTCGGGCGGCTTCTTCCAGCTCGTGCATCTGGCCACCCTCGCGGGCATCGGCCGGGCGGCGAGCGGCGACGTGGCGCGGCTGGTCTTCGAGCGCAAGCGCGTCTATGGCCGCGGCAACGCGCCGCGCACGGCGCAGGACCCGCAGGTGCTGCAGGTGGTGGGGCGGGTGCGCAGCGCCGCCTATTCGGCCGGAGCCATCGCCCTCAAGGCCGCCGAGGCCCTGCAACGCTCGCATATCGCCCACCTCGGCGAGGACGAAGCCGCCAAGGCGGCGGCAAACCTGCATGCCGAGCTCGAGGTCAGCCAGTCGGTGACGGTCGTCACCGGCCTCATCCTCGAAGCCGCGACCATCCTCTTCGATGCGCTGGGTGCGTCGGCGGCCCGCAAGCAGGTGGGGCTGGACCGCCACTGGCGCAATGCCCGCACCATCGCCTCGCACAATCCGCGCATCTATCACGACCGGATCGTGGGCGATTTCGCCGTCAACGGCACGGTGCCGGCGCCCCATGGCGGCATCGGCGTCGCCGTGGACGCTTCCGGCAATGCCGCGAAGGCCGGAGTGAACTCGCAGTGACGGGCTTTGCCCCCGATTTCCGCGGCCAGGAGCGAAGATGAGCGGCGGGTCCGAGTTTCTCTGGTACATCCCCAACGAGGTACGGCCCGGCCATCGCGGGGATGCGCCCTCGGCCGACCACAACAGCCTCGAAACCCTCACCAGCCATGCCAAAGCCCTCGAAGAGCACGGCTGGCGGGGTGCGCTGATCGGCACGGGCTGGGGCCGGCCGGATACCTTCACCGTTGCCACCGCCCTTGCCGCCTGCACGACGACATTCGAGCCGCTGATCGCCATCCGCCCCGGCTATTGGCGGCCCGCGCACTTCGCCTCGGCGGCCGCCACGCTCGACCACCTGACCGGGGGGCGGGTCCGGGTCAACATCGTCTCGGGCAAGGACAATCTCGCCGCCTATGGCGACAGCGAAGGCGAGCAAGCGCAACGCTATGCCCGCACGAAGGAGTTCATGCGGCTCGTCCGACGCCTGTGGACCGAGGAGAACGTCACCTATGAAGGCGAACACTTCCGGGTGAGCAATGCCACGGTGGTGCCACGCCTGACCCCGCGCGGGGAACGTCGACATCCAAGGCTCTATTTCGGCGGCGCCTCGGACGCCGCCGAGCGCGTGGCCGCTACGGAGGCCGATGTCCAGCTGTTCTGGGGCGAACCGCTCGAGGGCATCGCCGAAAGGATCGACCGCCTCAACACGCTGAGCCGCATCCTCGATCGCGACCTGCCGCCGCTCGAATTCGGGCTCCGCATCACCACTTTCGTACGCGACACCACGGCGGAAGCCTGGGCCGACGCCGAGACCCGTGTAGCGGAAATGGCCGAAAGCCAGGGCAATCGCTGGCACGATCAGGTGCGGGCGGTCGCGGTCGGCCAGCAACGTCTTCTCGCCCTCCAGCAGAAAGGCGACGTGCTGGACGACAATCTCTACACCGCGCCCGGCAGATATGGCGGCGGCGGTGCCGGAACCACCTGGCTGGTGGGATCGGCCGAGGACGTCGCACGGTCGCTGCGCAAATACCGCGATCTGGGCATTCGCCACTTCGTGCTGTCGGACACGCCCTATCTCAACGAGATCAAGCGACAGGGAGAGCAATTGCTGCCCCTGCTCCAGGAAATATGAGGATCTTGAGGTTGTGCCCGGGATGACCCGGAGGCTTGCTGCCGGAATCCCCGGACGGTGCACTCATCTATCAATTCAGCTTAGCCTGCTGGCAGGCGCCTGCCTTCGGCGAAGAGATGCAGATTGGCGGGATCGTAGCCGAAGCGCACGGCCTGGCCCGGGGCCAGCGCCAGGTCGCCCTCGACCTTGGCGGTGACGGGGCCGATGGCCTCGACATCGGCATAGATCAGCGTCTCGGCGCCCAAATGCTCGACATGGCGCACGGTGCCCGACCAGCGACCGTCGACGCCGGGGCGCAGATGCTCGGGCCTTATGCCGACGAGATCGGCGCCGAGCCCCGCGCCGGTGATGAAGTTCATCTTGGGCGACCCGATGAAGCCGGCCACGAAAGGCGTGGCCGGATGGCGGTAGAGGTCCATGGGCGCGCCGGCCTGCTCGATGCGGCCGCCATTGAGCACCACGATGCGGTCGGCCATGGTCATGGCCTCGACCTGGTCGTGAGTGACATAGACCATGGTGGCGCCGATGCGGCTGTGCAGCTCCGCGAGCTCGACGCGCATCTGGGCGCGCAGCGCCGCGTCGAGATTGCTGAGCGGCTCGTCGAACAGGAAGACCTTGGGCTTGCGCACGATGGCCCGGCCGATGGCCACGCGCTGGCGCTGGCCGCCGGAAAGCTGCCTGGGCTTGCGGTCGAGCAGGTGGGTCAGTTGCAGCGTCTCGGCCGCCTCGGCGACGCGGGCGGCGATCTCCGCCCTCGGCACGCCTGCCAGCTTGAGGCCGAAGCCGATATTGTCCCCCACGCTCATATGCGGGTAGAGCGCATAGGACTGGAACACCATGGCAATGCCACGCTGGGACGGATCGCGGACGGTGACATCGTCACCACCGATATGGATGGTGCCGCCAGTGACCTCTTCGAGCCCGGCGATCATGCGCAGCAGGGTGGACTTGCCGCAGCCGGAAGGTCCGACCAGCACGGTGAAGGAGCCGTCGGCAATGGTGAGATCGAGGCCGGGAATGACCTCCACCCCGCCATAGCGCTTGCTGACCGAAGAAAAGACGACATCAGCCATTGGAATCCTCCTGGGTGCGATCGGTGCTGCGGGTGGTGACCGCGCCCGAAAGCCGGGCGAAGCCGTCATCGGCGAAAAGCGAGAGCTCCGCGGCGCCGATGCGGTAGTAGCGGAAGCTGAGGGCGCGGAAATCATCGATGTAGAGAACGCCGAGGCCCAGTTCGGGATCGACGACGAGGTCGAGCGTGTAGCGGCCCTCTGGATCCGGCGGGAAGGCAACGCGTGGCGCGCCACTAGGGTCGCCATTGTAGAGGAAGGCCGCCTCGCCCCCGGCGGTATCGATCTCCAGGGTGCTGACACGGCCGGAATTGGCAGCGGTCAGGGCGAAGCCGAAGCGTGTGCCGGGCTGGACCGCGGCCTCGGCACGGATACGCGTCGGGGTTGTCGGGGCGCCGATTTCGAGAATGTCTTCCGAAAGCGCCGTCACCTCGACATCGAACTGGGCGGCAAGACCGTCCGGCAGGCGGACGGCGAGAGCACCGTCCCCGTTGCGCCGCAGGGCATGGGTGACCAGGTCACCGCCCCAGACGAAGTCCATGGCGTCCTTGCGCAGATGCTTGTGCGCCACCCAGCCGAACAGCAGGCGCTGGTCACCCGTGCCCGCCGACTTGCCGGCATAGAAGCCGCGACCATCGAGGGCATCGTACGGGCCGTAGGCATAGGGGCCGGCGCTGGTGGTTGCCGTGAGATAGCGTACCTGCCGGGATTCGCCGCGCTGGTCGGAATAGAGCAGGAACCAGTCGCCGCCCTCGCGGAACAGGTCGGGGACTTCGAGGTTCAGCGGGGAATTTTCGGCATAAATCGGCTCGGCGGCCGTCCAGGCGCCGAGGTCGGGCGAGGTATAGAGGCCGATGGCGGCCTGCCCCTCATGGCGGGTGGTCAGCAGCATCCACCAGGTGCCGGCCTCGTCGTTCCAGAAAACGAAGGGATCGCGGAAGTCCCACTCGTCATAGGCGGGCGGCCCCGCAAAGGTGGTCTCAGGCACCTTGATCCAGGGGCCGGCCAACTCGGAGGCACGGGCCTCCATGGTGACTTCCTTGGGACGCCCTTCGGGGTCGTGTCCCGTATAATAGAGGCGGTAGCCGCCGTCCGGATCGGCGATGACGCTGCCGCTGCCGGTCCAGTAGTCAGACGTGCCGGGCTCACCTACCGGGACGGCTTCGACCGGAGAAGTCCAGGCAGACAGATCGCCGGTCTGGCTCATCCACCAGGGATGGCGACCCTTGTTCTGCAGATAGAACACCGAATAGATGCCGTTCTCGAAGAACGGGTTGGGATCCCCGACGCCGGCGATCTCGCCGCTGAAATAGAGTGGCGCCGCGCCGGCCGGCAGGCTGAACGCCATCGCCATGCCGAATGCGGCCAGACGCCTAGGCATGGACCGGCTCCGGCCGGCGGGTATCGGCGCGAAGCCCGGCTTCCGGATGCTCCGGATAGAACAAGTTGGTGATCCAGACGAGACCGTCGGCGGCACTCAACTCCACGAGACCCCGATCGATGAAAAGGGTGATGTCGAGGACATCGCCATCCGGCCAGGGCAGATCGACGGTATAGTCGTGGTCGAACCGATCCATGCCTGACACGGGATGGCGTATCGTGCGGATGCTGCCGCGACGCTCGGCGCTGCGCTGGACGATGAAGTGGGGGCGGTCCTCCCCGAACAGGGTGATGGCGAGGTGCTCGCCCACCGCTAGGTCGGCCATGAGATCGCAGCGGCCGGTGCCGGGACGGTCCGTGGCACCGATGACCGACTGGACCGCTAACGGCACGTGCGCGGCGACGCGCAGGCCATCGGGCGTATCGACCAGCCGCAACTCGCGCGGCAGGGACATGACGCCACGGAAGGCCTGGGTCTGCGTCTGCCTGGCATAGAGCCAGTTGCTGGCCCAGGCGACGGCGATGGGCGCATTGGTACTTCCGCGCTCGAAGAAGGTCTGGGCGGCGTAGTAGTCGCGGCCATAGTCGAGCCAGAGCTCGGTTTCGGGCGGATTGGCATTGGTGAAGGCGGTGCCGTCGAACCGGCCGATGAAGTATTGCGTGCCGGAGCCCGCCGCATAGCCTCCGGGATTGAGGCCGACGATCAACAGCCAATGAATTTCGCCATCGGGCGCGGCCAGCGGCATCATGTCCGGGCATTCCCAAGGGCCGGGGCTGTGGCGGCCATGGCCTTCCCCGAAGCTCGAAAGATGGGTCCAGCTCCTGAGATCGGCGGAGCCGTAAAAGCCGATGGACTGGCCTTCGGTGACCAGCATGATCCAGCGCCCGCTCGACTCGTGCCAGATGACCTTGGGATCGCGGAAGGCGGCAAGGCCCGGATTGGGAACCACCGGATTGGCCGCATCGGCCTCGAAACGGGACACCGACCGGTCGGCATGCACCAGGCACTGGACCTGATGGTCCCCGCCCGCCGGCGTCCGGCTGTGTGCGGTATAGAACAGCTTGACCTCGCCGTCGGCCGTTTCCACGGCGCTGCCGGAAAAGCAGGTGCCCAGCTCGGACGGATAGAGGGCGACGGGCTGCTCCGCCCAATGGATCAGGTCGGTGCTGGTGGCATGCCCCCAATGCATCGGGCCATGGCTGGTGCTGTGCGGATCGTGCTGGAAGAACAGGTGCCAGACGCCATCGACGCGGATCATGCCGTTGGGGTCGTTCATCCAGCCGGCGCGCGGCGAGAAGTGGAGGTTTGGGCGGAATTTCTCGTTCATGGATCAACCCTTGACGCCCGAACTCATCACCGAGGCGATGAACTGGCGCTGGAGAATGAGGAAGAAGGCGATGACGGGGACCGCCATGGAGACGGCGAAGGCCATGATGTTGCCCCAGGCCGCCTGGTTGGAGCCGAAATAGGCGGACATGGCGACCGAGAGCGGGCGGTATTCCGGTCCGCGGGTGACCATGACCGGCCAGAGATAGGCATTCCAGATCTCGAGGAACTGCAGGACCGCGATGGCCGAGATCACCGGCTTGGAGAGGGGCATGGCGACGTAGCGGTAAATCTGGAAGAAGGAGAAGCCATCGATGCGCGCAGCTTCGATCAATTCCTTCGGCAGGCGTGAGAAAAACTGATAAAAAAGGAAGATCGACATGGCGTTGGCGACCCCCGGCACGATCTGGACCTGATAGCTGTCCACCTGCCCGGTCCAGCCGGCCATCATCAATAGCGGCAGGACGAGGCTTTCGCCCGGCACGGCGAGCGTGGCGAGGATCAGGATCATCACCGGCTTGCGGATGGGCAGCGTACCCTGGGCCAGCACGAAGGCGGCCATGGAATTGAAGAGGATGGACAGGGCCAGGGTCGAGAAGGTGATGAGCGCGGTATTGGCGAGATAGCGCGGGAAGGGATGCACGGGATCGGTCCACACCTGCACGTAGTTCTCCAGCGAGAAGACGTGCGGGATGAAAGAGCGGATCGAACCCATGGACACCATGATGTCCTGCTCATTGGGGTTGAGGCTGATGGTGACCATCATCATCAGCGGCAACAGCACGCCGAGCGCCAGCACGATGGCGAAGAGGGACGGCAGGACGGCGTCGCGGGGAATGCGCATCAGGCCTCTCCCTCGTTCTTGAGTACGCGGCGCTGGAGCAGCGCGATGGCGGTGACGGCGAGGAAGAAGAACACGGCGACGGCAGAGGCGTAGCCGATCTTCTGCGTGGCGTAGCCCTGCTTGAACAGGTAGTGGATGATCGTCGTCGTGGCGCCGTTGGGGCCGCCCTTGGTCAGGATGTCGACCTGGGTGAAGAGCTTGAGCGCCCCCACCGTGGTGATGATCAGCAGGAAGATGTTGACGTTGCGCAGGCCGGGCCAGGTGACGTAGCGGAAGCGCTGCCAGGTCTTGGCGCCGTCGAGCTTGGCCGCCTCGTAGAGGTCCTGCGGAATGTCCTGCAGGCCGGCGAGATAGATCAGCATCTGGTAGGGGAAGGTGGCCCAGGCCGAGAGGGCCACGATGGAGAGCATGGCGGTGGAGGGACTGCCTAGGAAATCGACATAGTTCCCCTGCCCCGCGAACCATTGGTAGACGGCATTGAACGGGCCAGAGGGGATGCGGAATAGCACGGCCCAGATCGAGACGATGACCGTCATGGGCAGGAGCAGCGGCAGGATGGCCACCGAGCGGAAGAAGCCGCGGAAGGGAATGGCCGAATTGAGGATCAGTGCGGCGCCCAGCGACATGGCGAGCTGTACCGGCGTGACGATCAGCGCGAAGAGCACCGTGTTCAAGATCGCCTGCCAGAACAGCGGGTCGACGAACATGCGCTCGTAATTGGTGGTGCCGATGAACTTGGTGGGGATGGGACGCGGCACCAGGCGCTGATCGGTGAAGGAAAACCAGACCGAAAGCAGGAAAGGCACGACGATGAGCGCGGTGATGAAGATCAGCGCGGGCAGCAGCATGGCCAGTTCCTGGCCCTGCCCTCTTGTCCTGATACGCATGGGAATGCTCCTCCGGCCCATCGGGTCCGCTTGACGAGCGGGCGCGACAGGGCCGCACCCGCGAGGTGATGGCTTACTGCCCGAACGGCGGATAGCCGTCGTTGTCGGCGATGTCCTGATCGATGGTCCGGGCGGCGCGATCGAGCTCGGCCTTCACATCGACGTCACCGGAGAGGATATTGACCACGGCCGTCGCCCAGGCGTTGGTGATGACCGGATAGGCCGGATGCACGGGCCGGACCACGGCGCAGCATTCGGCAAGCTGGGCGAAGATCTCGCCGGCGCCGCCTTCGCCATAGGTTGCCGAGAGCGGGATGGCCGAGGCGCGCGCCGGCACATAGCCGGTGATATCGGCATAGGCGGCGACCTGCTCGCTCGACATGGCATAGTTGAGGAAGACCTCGATATCCTCGAGATTGGCGGAGCTGGCCGGCACGGCCCAACCCCAGCCGCCATTGGCGGAGATCGGCCCGGCCTCGCCGAAGGCCGGCGGCGGAATCAAAACGAGATCGTCGCCCAAGCCCTCGCGGTGAGCCGGCCACATCCAGTTGCCGACCCAGGAGAGGGCGGCGGTCTTTTCGCCGTAGAACTTGTTGTCGCCGGCGCTGGCCGGGACGATCCAGCCATTCTTGCTCCAGTTCTGCAGCTCGGTCAGCGTATCGATATTGGCTGCGGAATTGATGGTACCCTCGGCCAGCCAGGTCTCGCGGTCGATGATGTCGCCGCCATTGGACTGGGCGAAGGGTGAGAAGCCGTAGGTCATCCACTCGCCGGCGCCGTAGTTCATCTTGACGTCGAGCGGCCATTCCACTTCCGGCAGGGCGGCGAGCTTTTCGAGGGCTTCGGCCATCTCCTCGCGCGTCCAGGCATCTTCCACGGTGGTCGGGATGCGCACACCGGCCTTTTCGAGCAGCGCCCTGTTGCCCCACAGGATGGTGCCGGAGTCGTAGGGGCTGACGAAGTAGAATTCCTGTTCGGGACCATAGGTGCCCTGGGCCCTGATGGCGGGCAGCAGGTCATCGAGGATGGCCGGATCGAGCAGATCGCCGATGGGCTGGATGGTGCCGGCCCAGGCCACCGAAGCCATGTTGGGGCCATCGAGCATGATCACGTCCGGCAGGTCGCCCGACAGCGTCGCCGCCTGGATGGCCTCGTTGTAGCTCGGGATCGGCACCACATCGACCGTGATGCCCTCGGCGCCATAGCGGGCGTTGAAGGTCTCCTCAAGCTGGGTGAAATAGGGCTTCTCGCTGTCGCCATCGATGACCCAGGCCGTGAGCTGGCCGGCCAGGGCGTGCTGGGACGTCATGCAGGCGGCCAGGGCCACCCCTGCATAAAGGGCATGCTTCATCGTGATCTCCTCCGAAAGCGCGTTATCGGCTTATGACAACGTGAGACAATCGATACCCGCGATTGTCTCACGTTGTCAATAGCGCATGGCTGCCGTGCGAAAAGCGGTGGCTAGAGGGATTGACGCTCGATGAATCTGCCTTTGAGGCGAAGCACTTGATTGCCCGCGGCACCGTCGATCGCAAGGTTCATCGCGGCCCGTCCCATCTCGTAATAAGGCAGTTCCATGGTGGAGAGGCCCGGCTGGAGCAGCCCGGCAATGGGGTCGAGATTGTCGAAGCTGGCCACCGCAATGTCCTTGCCGACCTTGAGGCCCAGCTCGGCCAGGACGAAATAGACGTTCATGGCGAGAATGTCCTGGCCGCAGAGCACGAGGTCGGGCCGCGGCTCTGCCGCGAAGAGCCGCGGCAGGATCCTGTCGGCAACGAAGACCGGGGGCAGGCCCGCCTTGGAAACAACGGCGGTGTGCACAGCGCCCGAAAGATCGTGCCCCAACGCCGCCCCCGCTTCGACAAACCCCCTGCCCCGCAGATGGGTGGCCACGATGTCGGTGGCGAGGTTGAGAAAGACCGGCCGCCTGTAGCCGCGCGCGAAGATGATGCGGGTCAGGTCACAGGCGAGCTGGTAGTCGTCCGGGACGATGGCGGGATGGCGGTTCGCCACGTCGAAGCAGTTGAGCAGTATGTGCGGCGTGCCGCTCGGGGCGATATCCACCTGCTGGTGGAAGACCGCCGCATAAATAACGGCTTCGGCGCGGAAGGCGGCGAGCTGGCTGTCGGCCATGGCGGCGCTGGGCGCCCCCCGCTCGATGTTGAACAGCATCATCTGCTTGCCCCGTTCCCAGGCGACATCCTGCGCGCCCCGCACCAGATCGATGGACGAGGTGGTGGTGGTCACGCCATCGGCCAGGAAACCGACGATGTTGCTGCGCTGGGAGCGCATCATGCGCGCCGCCTGTGAGGGCTCGTAACCGATCTCGGCGATGATCGCCTCGATGCGGGCCCGCGTTTCCGCATTGACCAGCGGATCGCGGTTGATGACGCGCGACACGGTCTTGAGCGAGGTCTTGGCGCGGCGGGCGATTTCTCGTTGCGTGGTCATCGAGGCGATTGGCTCGCGTTGGACAAGGCGATTGCCTAGGTCGCATAGCCGCGCCGTCGGAGCAAGCGATGACGGCCGACGCTCATATGCTGATATTGACAGTCAACTTAAATTCTGGTGGATGGCGCCGAGAATTCCAACGCCATCGTCCTGTCGGAGGCTCCATGGCATTGTCGCGCTCCTCTGCCGTTCCGATGCCAGCGGCATGCCCAGCACGGCCCCCGCGGCGCGCAGCCGGAGGGGCCGGCGCATGAGCAGGCTGGAGGCGCTGGAAGTCGATGCCGGCTATGCGCAGACCAATATCCTCGAGGGCGTGGATCTGACCGTTCCCGACGGCAAGGTGACGATTCTCATCGGCCCCAATGGCTGCGGCAAGTCGACCCTGCTCAAGACCATGGCGCGCATCCTGCCCCCCTCGCGCGGCCATGTGCTGCTCGACGGCAAGGACATTCATCACCTCAATACCAGGACGGTGGCCGCCAAGCTCGGCCTGCTGCCGCAGGGCCCGACGGCACCCGAAGGACTGACCGTGCGAGAGCTGGTGGCGCAGGGCCGCTTCCCGCACCAGTCGCTGCTGCGACAATGGACGCGCGCGGACGAGGATGCCGTCAACGGCGCCATGAGCATCGCCGGCATCGGCGAATTTGCCGACCGCGCCGTGGACACGCTCTCGGGCGGCCAGCGGCAGCGCTGCTGGGTGGCCATGGTGCTGGCACAGGAGACCGAGCTGATCCTGCTCGACGAGCCCACCACCTTCCTGGACCTCAAGGTGCAGGTGGACCTCATGGACCTGCTGACCGGCCTCGCCCATGAGCGCGGGCGCACGCTGGTCGTCGTGCTGCACGAGCTGAGCCTAGCCGCCGCCTATGCCGACTATCTGGTGATGATGAAGGCCGGCCACATCGTCTCTGCAGGCGCGCCGGACGACATCTTCACCGCCGAGCGGTTGAAGGACGTATTCGGGCTCGATGCCAGCGTGCTGCGCGACCCGGCCAGCGGCCGACTGGTCTGCGTGCCCTTCGGCGCGCGACAGCGGCCCCGCCAGAAACTGGCAGCGCAATGACACAGGCCCACGCTCCGGCGGCAATACGGCACCCCATCCGCGCCTGGTCGGGCGTGCCGGCGCTGCTGGGCCTGCTCGTCGCGGCCTTCCTGCTTCACATCGCGGTGGGCGCCAAGCCGTTGGCGCTCGGCACGGTGGTGGACGCCCTCGTCCAGTTCGACGAAACCGTGTTCGATCACGTCATCGTCCGCAATCTGCGGCTGCCGCGCGCCGTGCTGGCCGTAGTGGTGGGCGCCAGCCTGTCGCTGGC
>Ga0065721_10051869_pt1 | contig 13327 bp, 12 predicted proteins | sample Mesricmetagenome_FD_59108 | JGI IMG/M metagenome (GOLD analysis project Ga0065721, IMG submission 59108) | Mesophilic microbial community from rice straw/compost enrichment Sample: eDNA_1 v2 (version 2) | ecosystem: Engineered > Solid waste > Grass > Composting > Bioreactor | place: USA: Davis... | reverse complement strand
GGAGGGTGCCGGTGAATCCTGCGATCGAAGGTCGGGTCTATCCGCCGACCGAGCCCTACCTGGTCGGCCGCGAGAAGATCCGCGAGTTCGCGCGCGCCGTGTTCGCGACCCACCCGACCCACCTCGACCCGGAGGCCGCGCGCGCGGCGGGCTACGCCGACGTCGTCGCGCCGACGACGTTCCCGATCGTCGTGACCGCGGCGACGCTCGACCAGCTTCTCGCCGACGAGGAGGCGGGTGTCGACTTCACCCGCGTCGTGCACGGCGACCAGCGCTTCAGCTACTCACGCCCCATCGTCGCCGGCGACGAGCTCGTCGCGACGATGACGATCGCGAGTGTCAAGTCGATCGGCGGCCACAGCATGGTCACGTCGGAGTCGTCGATCTCCGACGCCTCGGGCGCCCACGTCGTCACCGCGACGTCGACCCTCGTCGTGCGAGGTGACGAGTGAGCGCCCTCGAGGTCGGCGAGGTGGTCGCCGAGGGCAGCTTCGGGCTCACGCGCGACTCGCTCGTGCGCTACGCGGGCGCGTCGGGCGACTTCAACCCCATCCACTACCGCGACGACGTCGCCGCCGCGGTCGGCCTGCCCGGCGTGCTCGCCCACGGGATGCTCACGATGGGCTTCGCCGTGCAGCCCGTCGTCGACTGGCTCGGCGACCCGGGCCGTGTGCTCGACTACCAGGTGAAGTTCACCCGTCCCGTCGTCGTCGACCCGGAGACGGGCGCCGTCGTGAGCGTCGTCGCGAAGGTCGGCGCGATCGAGGACGAGGCCGTGCGCATCGACCTCACCGTCACGGCGGGCGAGCAGACGGTGCTCGGCAAGGCGCAGGTGCGCGTGCTGCCTCCCGCCCGATGAGCGCCTCCGTCGACACCCCGCTCGCCGAATACACGACGCTGCGCGTCGGCGGCCCCGCCCGGCGGCTGCTCGAACCCGCGACGCGCGCCGAGCTGCTCGAGGCGACCCTCGCGACGTGGTCGAGCCCTGAGGACTGGCTGCTGCTCGGCGGCGGGTCGAACGTCGTGATCGCCGACGACGGCTTCGACGGCGACGTCATCCGCGTCGACACCCGCGGCATCGCGCAGTCGCGCGTCGACGCGCCCCGCCCGGTGCGGCTCACCGTCGAAGCGGGGGAGCCGTGGGACGACGTGGTCGCCCACGCGGTCGCGCACGGCTGGTCGGGCATCGAGGCGCTCTCGGGCATCCCGGGTTCGGCGGGAGCCGCCCCCGTGCAGAACATCGGCGCCTACGGGCAGGAGCTCGGCAGCAGCCTCGTCGCGATCGAGCTGCTCGACTTCGAGACGCACGAGCTCGTGCGGGTCACGGCCGCCGAACTCGGCCTCGGCTACCGCACGAGCGCCCTCAAGCGCGGCCGCCTCGGACTCGTCACGTCGCTCGAGCTCGCGCTCGCCGACGACGGCGGCCTCAGCCAGCCGATCGCCTACGCGCAGCTCGCCGCGGCGCTCGGGGTGCGCATCGGCGACCGCGTCCCCGTGACCGAGCTGCGCACGGCGGTGCTCGAGTTGCGCGGCGCGAAGGGGATGCTGTGGGACCCCGCCGACCCCGACTCGGCGAGCGCGGGGTCGTTCTTCACGAACCCCGTCGTCTCGGAGCAGTTCGCCCGCGGGCTCCCGGCGGACGCGCCGCGCTGGCCGACCGCCCCGGAGGAGGCACCGCGCGTGCTGCCCCTCGACGCCGACGTGCCGCCGCTCGCGCGCGGGGAGTACCTCGTGAAGCTCTCGGCGGCGTGGCTCATCGAGCGCGCCGGCATCCCGCGCGGCTTCGCGCTGCCCGGGTCGCGCGCCGGGGTCTCGAGCAAGCACACCCTCGCGATCGTCAACCGCGGCGGCGCGACGGCCGCCGAGATCGCGCAACTCGCCGGCTACATCCAGACGCGCGTGCTGTCGGAGTTCGGCATCGTGCTCCACCCCGAGCCCGTGCTCGTGGGCGTCGAGCTCTAGCCGTTCAAACCTGAATAGTTAGGCTGACGACATGTCCGCCCAGACGACCCGGATGCTCGTGCTCGGCGTCGTGCGGCTGTTCGGCCCCGCCAACGGCTATCAGCTGCGCCGCGAACTGCTCTCCTGGGACGTCGAGAACTGGGCCCACCTCAACCCCGGGTCGATCTACTCGATGCTCGCGACCCTCGAGAAGGAGGGCTGGGTCGCGCGGCACGACCTGACGATGGACGAGGGCGCTCGTCCGGTGGCGGTCTACACGGCGACGGATGCCGGGATCGCCGAGCACGACCGGCTGCTGCTCGAGGCGCTCCGCACGGTGCCCGACCCGGGCGACGCCCTGCCGCTGCGGGTGGCTCTCAGCTTCGGCCCGCTCCTGTCGCGCGAGCGCTACCTCGCCGCCATCGAGGGCCGCATCGCGACGCTCGACCTCGCGGTGTCCATCGCGCTCGCGAAGGACCGGCAGCTCCGGGATCCGTTGCGCGTGCCGCCGCACGTGTTGAGTCAACTCGCGCTCGAGCTCGCGCTCGTGCGGGCTCAGCTCGGCTGGCTCGCGGAGCACGCGGCGGAGGTGCGGGCGGGCGGGATGCACTTCGTCGGCGACGGGGAGGGGTGGGGCTGGACCCCGCCTGCCGACGACCCGGGGTGGCGGATGAAGGCGGAGAGCGAGGAGTACGCGCGCCGGCTCGGGATCGATCGGGTGTCTTGACGGTCGGTGTTCAAGCTTGAATAATCAAGTTTGAACAAGGAGGACGCATGATCCACGCCCGCGGGCTCGCGCGCAGCTTCGTCGGCCGCAAGGGTCGCGAGAAGGTCGAGGTGCACGCCGTCGCGGTTGTCGACCTCGACGTGGAGAAGGGCGAGATCGTCGGCTTCCTCGGGCCGAACGGTGCCGGCAAGACGACGACCCTGAGGATGCTCACCACCCTCCTCCGGCCGACCGCGGGTTCCGCGACGGTCGCCGGGTTCGACGTCGCGACGCAGCCCGTCGAGGTGCGACGCCGCATCGGCTACGTCTCGCAGTCGGGTTCGACGTCGCCCGAAGCCCTCGCGGGCGAGGAGGTCGTCGACCACGGTCGGCTGTACGGCATCCCGAAGGTGCAGGCCGAGCGCCGCGCGCGCGAGCTGTTCGAGCAGCTCGACCTCGACGGGCTGTGGACTCGGCGCCCCTCGGCGATGTCGGGCGGCCAGCGGCGCCGGCTCGACATCGCGATGGGCCTCGTACACGACCCCACCCTCGTCTTCCTCGACGAACCGACGACGGGGCTCGACCCGCAGGCGCGCGCCAACCTCTGGACGCACATCGGCGCGCTCCGCACCGAGCGGGGCGCGACGGTGTTCCTCACCACCCACTACCTCGACGAGGCCGACGCGCTGTGCGACCGGATCCTCGTGATCGACCACGGCCGCATCGTCGCGAGCGACACCCCCGAGGCGCTCAAGCAGCAGATCGAGGGCGACCTCATCGAGCTCACCGTCGCCGACGCGGCGCACCTCCCCGTCGCCGTGACGGCGCTCGCCTCGCTCGCTCCCGGCTCGACGGCCGAGGTCGCCGAGCGCACCGCGAGCCTGCGCGTGCCGCACGCGGGGCGCGAGCTCGCCGGCCTGCTGCGCGCCCTCGACCGCGCGGGCGTCGCGCTCGACTCGATCGAGGTGCGGCGCCCGACCCTCGACGACGTGTTCCTGACCGTGACCGGTCGCTCCCTGCGAGAGGACGCCTGAGATGAACTCCTTCTTCCGAGAGACCTGGGTGGTCTTCTGGCGCCAGCTCCGCATCGCTTTGCGCAACCCCGCGTGGGCCATCATCGGGCTCGCCCAGCCGATCCTCTACCTCGTGCTGTTCGGGCCGCTGCTCGAGCCGCTCGCGAGCCAGTTCGGGGTCGACAACGCCTACACGATCTTCGTGCCCGGCCTGCTCGTGCAGCTCGGCCTGTTCGGGGCGCTCTTCGCGGGGTTCAACCTCGTCGCCGAGTGGCGCGCCGGCGTCGTCGAGGCCGAGCGCGTCACGCCGGCGAGCCGCGCCGCCCTGCTCGTCGGCCGCATCCTGCGCGACGTCGTGCAGCTCGTCGTGCAGGGCGTGGTGCTCATCGCGCTCGGCTACGCGTTCGGGCTGCGCGCGTCGGTGCCCGGGATGCTGTACGGGCTGCTGCTGACCGTGCTGCTCGGCGCCGCGTGCGCCGCCGCGTCGAACGCGCTCGCCCTCACCACGAAGAGCGAGGACGTCATGGCGCCGCTCATCAACTCGATCGCGATGCCCGTGCTGCTGCTCTCCGGCATCCTGCTGCCGATGTCGCTCGGACCGCAGTGGCTGCAGACCCTGAGCGACTTCATCCCGACGAAGAGCGTCGTCGAAGGCATCCGCGCGGTGTTCGTCGGCGACTTCGGGCAGCCCGCGCTCTGGGGCACGATCTGGGCGGTCGCGATCTTCTTCGTCTTCGTCGTGGTCGGCACGCGCACGTTCCGCAGGGAGAACGCCTAGACCCGACTCGCGTGGGTCGGGCACCGGTCCGGGCGCCCGACCCACGGAGGGTCGTCAGTTCGCGAAGACGAGCGCCTCGCGGAGAGCGTCGACGAGGTCGTCGAGCTCCGTCGAGCGCACCTCCACGACGGCGCGCGGGTAGCGGTCGAGGAGCCACTCGGGCGCCCCGCCGAGATGGAGCAGCGCGTCGAGCTGCGCGCCCTGGGCCTCGAGCGCCGCGTCGAGCACATCGAGGTCGGTCGGCGGAGCCGCGAGCACGAAGCCGTCGGAGCCGGTGACGCCGAGGCGCTCCCGGAGGAGACCCGCGAGGGTGACGCGGGTCTCCTCCGGACCTCCGGCGAGGAGGACCCGGATCACGCCGCCACCCCCGCCGGGATGGGGGCGGTGTCGACGAGGTACCGCGTGTACGCGGGGATCGTCAGGAACGGCGGGAAGTCGTCCTGGAGGGTCGCGTCGCGGAACACCTCGGCGGCGTCCTCGAAGCGGTTGCCCGCCTCGCCGCCGCGGGCGTCGAGCTCCTCGATGAGGATGCGCTCGATCCACTCGCGCGTCACGGGCGTGCCCTCCGCCGTCGTGACCCGTTGCGCGACCCACTGCCACAGTTGCGACCGCGAGATCTCGGCCGTGGCGGCATCCTCCATGAGGCCGTCGAGCGCCACCGCGCCGCTGCCGCGCAGCCACGCCTCGATGTAGCGCAGCGCGATCGACACGTTGGCGCGCACGCCCGCGTCGGTCACCTGACCCGGGAACGACAGGTCCACGAGGTCGGCGGCCGCGACCTGGACGTCTTCGCGCAGGCGGTCGACCTGGTTCGGCTTGTCGCCGAGCACGGCGTCGAACTCGGCTCGCGCGATCGGTACGAGGTCGGGGTGCGCGACCCAGGTCCCGTCGAAGCCGTCGGTGGCCTCGCGGCGCTTGTCGGCGGCGACCTGGTCGAACGCGGCCTGCGTCGCCTCGGGGTCGCGGCGGTTCGGGATGAAGGCGCTCATCCCGCCGATCGCGTGCGCCCCGCGCTGGTGGCAGGTCGCCACGAGCAGCTCGGTGTAGGCGCGCATGAACGGCGTCGTCATCGTGATCTGCTTGCGGTCGGGGAGCACGAAGCCCGCCCCGCGGCCGCGGAAGTTCTTGATGATCGAGAACACGTAGTCCCAGCGACCCGCGTTGAGCCCGGCGCAGTGGTCGCGCAGCTCGTAGAGGATCTCCTCCATCTCGAACGCCGCCGTGATCGTCTCGATGAGCACCGTCGCGCGGACCGTGCCGTGCGGGATGCCGAGCGCGTTCTCGGAGAAGGTGAACACGTCGTCCCACAGCCGCGCCTCGAGGTGGTTCTCGAGCTTCGGCAAGTAGAAGTACGGGCCCGTGCCCCGCGCGATGAGCTCCGTCGCGTTGTGGAAGAAGTAGAGCCCGAAGTCGACGAGCGACCCCGACGCCGGCCGGCCGATGCCCGCCTGGTCGGTGTAACGCAGGTGCTTCTCGACGAGGTGCCAGCCGCGTGGGCGGGCCACGATCGTCGGGGTCGTCTCGCCGAGGCGGTACTCCTTGCCTTCGGGCGACGTGAAGTCGACCTGACGGCGGATCGCGTCGAACAGGTTGAGCTGGCCCTCGACGATGTTCGCCCAGGTGGGGCTCGTCGCATCCTCGAAGTCGGCGAGCCACACCTTGGCGCCGGAGTTGAGGGCGTTGACCGTCATCTTGCGATCCGTCGGGCCGGTGATCTCGACCCGGCGGTCCTCCAGCCCGGGTCCAGGGCCGGCGACGCGCCACGTACGGTCGGCCCGGATGCCCTCGGTGTCGTCGAGGAAGCGGAGGTTGCGCCCGTTGTCGATCGCCTGACGGAACAGCATCCGGCCGCTCAGGCGCTCCTGTCGCCGCCCCATGAAGAGGTCGTGCAGCCGGGTGAGGAACGCGAGCGCGTCGGGCGTCAGGATCTCGTCGTAGCGCTCGCCCCCGGGGGCGGTCACCTCGATGCGGATGTCCATGGTGGTGTCTCTCTCTGTGAGGTGCGTTTCTCCGGAGGTTTCACCGGAGTGTCCCTGTCGCCGCCTGCTGTTGCGGGCATCCGACGGAGAACCTCCGGAGAAACGAACCGAAGCTCCGGAGAAACGCACGTCGGCGGCTCAGTGGAACTGCTCGGCCTCGGTCGATCCCACGAGGGCGAGGGTCGAGGCGGTGGGGTTGAGGGCGGTCGCGATCTTGTCGAAGTAGCCCGTGCCGACCTCGCGCTGGTGCTTGGTGGCGGTGTAGCCGGAGGCCTCCGAGGCGAACTCGGCCTCCTGCAGCTCGACGTAGGCGCTCATCTGGCGGTCGCGGTAGCCGTTCGCGAGCTCGAACATCGAGTGGTTGAGGGCGTGGAAGCCGGCGAGGGTGATGAACTGGAACGCGTAGCCCATCGCCGACAGCTCCCGCTGGAACGTCGCGATCTGGTCGTCGTCGAGGTGCTTCTTCCAGTTGAACGACGGCGAGCAGTTGTAGGCGAGCTTCTGGTTCGGGAACTCGCGGTGGATGCTCTCGGCGAACGTGCGCGCGAGCTCGAGGTCGGGCTTGTCCGACTCGACCCAGAGCAGGTCGGCGTAGGGGGCGTAGGCGTGGCCGCGGGCGAGCACCGGTCCGATGCCGTTCTGCACGTGGTAGAAGCCCTCGGCGGTGCGCTCGCCCGTGATGAACGGCTTGTCGCGCTCGTCGTGGTCGCTCGTGAGGAGCGTCGCGGCCATCGCGTCGGTGCGGGCGATGATGATCGAGGGCACGCCCGCGACGTCGGCGGCGAGGCGGGCCGCGTTGAGGGTGCGGATGTGCTGGCTGGTCGGCACGAGCACCTTGCCGCCCATGTGGCCGCACTTCTTCTCGCTCGCGAGCTGGTCTTCCCAGTGCACGCCCGCGGCGCCGGCCTCGATCATGCCGCTCATGAGCTCGAAGGCGTTGAGGGGGCCGCCGAAGCCGGCCTCGGCGTCGGCGACGATCGGCACCATCCAGTCGCCGCGCGGGGCGGCGTCGGCGCCCTCGATCTGGCCGGTGCGCAGCAGCGCGTTGTTGATGCGACGCACGACGGCGGGCACCGAGTTGGCGGGGTAGAGGCTCTGGTCGGGGTAGGTCTGACCCGCGAGGTTGGCGTCGGCGGCCACCTGCCAGCCGGAGAGGTAGATCGCCTTGAGTCCCGCGCGCACCTGCTGCACGGCCTGGTTGCCGGTGAGAGCGCCGAGCGCCGAGACCCACTCGTTCGGGTCGTCGTTGTCCTGGATGAGCTCCCACAGCCGCTCCGCGCCGCGCCGGGCGAGCGTGCGCTCCTCGCGCACCGGCCCGCGCAGGTCGATGACGTCCTGCGCGGTGTAGTCGCGCGTGACGTCGCTCCAGCGCGGGTCGGCGGCCCACTCGGTCTCGAGCTCGGCGGCGGTCTGGGTCTGGTCGCCGGGGCGTCCGCCGCGGCTCGTGGTGTCGGTCATGGGTCCATCGTGGGGTCGTCACGGAGGGGTCTTCCGGCGATCTGCGGCCAGAAGTTTCCGGCTATTTCTGTGGAACCGAAGGATTCGGGGTGCAGGATGGAGAAATGACCTCGCTCGCGTGGGAAACCGATGACGCTGAAGACGTGATCGATCCCCTCACCGTCGGCCGCCGCATCCGCGCCCTGCGCACCGATCGCGGTCTCACCCTCGAGGCGCTCGCCGCCGAACTCGGCCGCGCGCCCTCGCAGGTGTCGGTCATCGAGAACGGCAAACGCGAGCTCAAGCTCGGCGAGCTGCAGAAGCTCGCGCGCATCCTCGGGGTGACCCTCGACGAGCTGCTCTCGGCCGAGCCGCCGTCGAAGCGCGCGGCCCTCGAGATCCAGCTCGAGCGCATCCAGCGCGGCCCGCTCTACGCGAGCCTCGGCCTGCCGCCCGTGCCGGCCCGCAAGACGCTCAGCGACGAGGCGATCGAGACCATCCTCGGGCTGCACGCGGAGCTCCAGCGCCTCCACGAGCAGCGCGCCGCGACGCCCGAGGAGGCCCGGCGGGCGAACACCGAGTTGCGCGCCGAGCAGCGCAAGCGCGGCAACCACTTCGAGGACCTCGAGCGCGCCGCGCGGGAGCTGCTGGATGCCGTGGGCCACCGCGGCGGTCCGCTCAGCCAGCGCGTCGCCTCCGACCTCGCGAGCCACCTCGGCTTCACGCTGCACTACGTCGCCGACCTCCCCGACAGCACCCGCAGCGTCACCGACCACGCGAACGGCCGCATCTACCTGCCCGTGCGCCAGGGCGGCGACCCGCGCTCGGCGCTCCTGCAGGCGCTCGCCGCGCACGTGCTCGGCAAGCAGGAGCCGAAGGACTACGCCGACCTGCTGCGCCAGCGCGTCGAGACGAATTACCTCGCGGGCGCGCTGCTCATCCCGGAGGCGAGCGCGGTGACGTTCCTGAAGGCCGCGAAGGACGCCCGTGAGTTGAGCGTGGAGGATCTCCGCGACGCGTTCGCGGTGAGTTACGAGACGGCGGCGCACCGGTTCACGAACCTCGCGACCGAGCACCTCGGCATCCCGGTGCACTTCCTCAAGGTGCACTCGTCCGGCACCATCTCGAAGGCGTACGAGAACGACGGGGCGCTCTTCCCGACCGACGTGCTCGGCGCCGTCGAGGGGCAGATCGTCTGCCGCTACTGGAGCGCCCGGCAGGTGTTCACGGTCGAGGACCGGTTCAGCCCGTACCACCAGTACACCGACAAGCCGACCGGCACCTACTGGTGCACGTCGAGCATCCAGAACACCCCCTCGGGCTCGTTCTCGGTGAGCGTCGGCACGCCGTTCGCGCACGTCAAGTGGTTCCGTGGGCGCGGCACCGACCGGCGGCGCACGTCGGGCTGCCCCGATCCGTCGTGCTGCCGCCAGCCGGCGGCGTCGCTCGCGCAGCGCTGGGGCGACAAGGCGTGGCCGTCGGCGCGGCTCAACTCCTCTCTCCTCGCGGCGATGCCGTCGGGCACGTTCACGGGGGTCGACCTCACCGAGGTGTACGAATTCCTCGACGCGCACTCCCCGCGCTGAGTCGTCCGCGGGCCGGGGATGTCAGTCGGGCGTCGCGATCCGGTGCCGGTAGGCCCACACGACGGCCTGCAGCCGATCTCGCGCCCCGGTCTTGTGCAGGATGCCGCCGAGGTGGAACTTCACGGTCGTCGGCTCGATGAACAGTCGCTGGGCGATCTCGGCGTTACTCGACCCGTCGGCGAGCAGCCGCAGCACGTCGAGCTCGCGCTCGGTGAGCGGCGTCGGCAGGTCGGCGGTGGCGACGGATGCCGGACGTCGCGTCGCGAACTCGGCGAGCACGCGGCGGGTGAGCCGCTGGTCGAGGGTGCCCTCGCCCGCGGCGACCGACCGGATGGCGCCGAGCAGCGTGGCCTCGTCGGCGCCCTTGAGGAGGAACCCGGCGGCGCCCGCCTCGAGCGCGCCGAAGACGTAGTCGTCGAGGTCGAACGTCGTGACGACGAGCACCCGGGAACGGTTGTCGGGGTCGTCCATGATGGCGCGCGTCGCGGCGATGCCGTCGAGGCCCGGCATCCGGATGTCCATGCAGACGACGTCGGGTTGCAGGTCCCGCACGACCTCGATGGCCTCATAGCCGTCCCGCGCCTCGCCGACGACGCGGATGTCGCCCGCGGCCTCGAGGATGACGCCCATCCCGGCGCGCACGATCGCCTGGTCGTCGGCGATGACGGTCGTGATCACGGCGTCTCCTGGGCGTCCGGGTCGGGGTCGGTGTGCTCGAGGGGGAGGTCGAGCGTGTTCCGCCAGCCTCCCTCGTCGGTGGGCCCCGTGACCAGGGTCGCGCCGAGAAGCGCGGCACGTTCCTTCATCCCGACGAGACCGTAACCCTCGTCGGGAGTGTCGATTGTGGATGCGGGTGCGGCGTTCGCGACCGAGATGCGCACGCGCTCGGGCGTCGCCGCGACCTCGACGACGACGGGAGCACCCGGCGCGTGTCGGGCCGCGTTGGCGAGGGACTCCTGCACCATGCGGTACGCCGCGACGCCGGCGAGCGGCCCGAGGGCGACCGGGGGACCCGACGTCTCGAGCCGGACGTCGGCGCCGCCCGCGACGGCGTCGGCGACGAGCGCGGGCAGCTGCTCGATCGACGGCACGGGCGCGAGCTCGCCCTCGGCGTCGGAGCGCAGCAGCCCGACCGTCTGGCGCAGGTTCGCGAGCGTCGTGCGGGCATCCCGCTGCACCGCGTCGAGGTAGCCGCGCGCCCGCTCCGGGTCGCGCGCGAGGAGGGCGTCGGCGGCCTGCGCGCTCACGACGATTCCCGTGAGGTGGTGCGCCGCGAGGTCGTGCAGCTCGCGCGCCATGAGGGTGCGCTCCCGCCGCACCGCCTCGACGGCTCGGCGCTCGCGGTCGAGTTCGGCGAACTCCGCGCGCTCCCGCAGCACCGCGACGAGCTGCTCGCGCCCCGAGACGACGGCGGCGACGGCCGCCGGCAGTGCGACGGCGAGCGCGACCCGCACGGCGGCGAACGGCAGCGCCCATCCCGGCGGGATCTCGTCGCTGCCCTGCCCCGCGACGCCCACGACGACGAGTCCGGCGACGGCGACGAACGCGACGGCCCCGACGCGGCGGCGCCCGGATACGCGCCGCACGACCGTGTAGACGGCGACCGCGACGCCGAACGCCGTCGTGCCGATCTCGCCGACCGTCACCGCCATCGCCACGACGTCGAACGCCGCCACCCCGGCGAGCACGACGAGCGGCAGGCGCTCCCGCGCGAGCAACACGACCGCTTGCGCGAGCGCGAGCACGCCGGGCAGCCACCATCCGGGGGTGCGCACGAGTGCCGCATCCAGGGCCGTCGCGGCGCCGAGGTAGCCCGCCGCGATCGCCGCCGTGAGCACGACGGGCAGCACGAGAGCGGCGATCCGCGGGGGAGTCATGCGCCCAGTCTGCGCGGTCGCGCGCCGCGACGCCCCCTCCGGATGGACAGGTCGCGAACGGTCCCCCCGGCCGGGGCGCGCGCGGGCTCGGGCGACGAGCGTGGAGGAGTCGGATCGAGAGAAGGGACACACCATGTCGGATCGGACGACCCAGCACACCCCCGAGGCCGAGGAGACGGCGCCGAAGCGCGGCCGCCGTCCGCTCGCCATCGGGATCACCGCGGCGCTCGTCGCCGTCGCCGCCGCGAACGGCGTGTGGCAGGCGGTGAGCGCGACCACCCCGGACCCGGGACCGGGCGCGGTCATCGAGCGGGAGCTCCACGGCCTCGTCGACCTCGGCTTCCCCGGCGCGCTCGCGTCGTGGACGGATGCCGACGGCAGGCACGGCGACTACGTCGCGGGCGTCGGCGACCTCACCACGGGCGACCCGGTCCCCGTCGACGGGGAGGTGCGCGTCGGCAGCAACACCAAGACCTACACCGCCGTCGTCGTGCTCCAACTCGTCGAGGAGGGCCTCGTCGCGCTCGACGAGCCGATCGAGACGTACCTCCCGGGCCTCGTGCGCGGCGAGGGCATCGACGGCGCGGCGGTCACCGTGCGGCAGCTCCTGCAGCACACGAGCGGCCTCCCGGAGTACACCACCGACCGCGCGCTCGAGATCGAGCGGCTGCAGCACTCCTACGCGCCGCCGCGCGACCTGCTCGACCGCGCGTTCACGCATCCGGCGGTCTTCGCGCCGGGCGAGCGCTGGTCGTACAGCAACACGAACTACCTGCTGCTCGGGATGCTCGTCGAGCGTCTCGTCGAGCGCCCGCTCTTCGAGGTGGTCACCGACCGCATCATCGAGCCGCTCGGCCTGGAGCACACCTACTTCCCGACCGTCGGGGAGCAGGAGCTACGCGGCGAGCACCCGCACGCCTACCACGTGGACGCCGCCGGCGATCCGCTCGACGTCACCGTGCTCGACCCCTCGTTCGGCTGGGCCGCGGGAGCGGTCGTCGCGACGCCGAGCGACCTCAACGAGTTCTTCCGCGCGATCTTCGACGGGCGCCTGCTCGGCGACGAGATGCTCGCCGAGATGACGACGACGGTGCCGAGCGAGGACCCGCTGTGGACCGACGCGCAGTACGGCCTCGGCATCCAGAGCTACCGCCTGAGCGACGGGACGACCGTGTGGGGGCACGGGGGCGACATCCACGGATTCCAGACCCGTAACGCCGTGACGGAGGAGGGCGTCGCGTTCACCGTCGCTGTCACGTCGCTGCCGTGGGCGTTCATCGACCCCGCCGACGAGGAGCCGCTGCTCGCGGCCTACCGGGCCGTCGTCGCGAGCGTCGACGCGGCCCTCACGGCGGAGCGCTGACGAGCGTCCCGGAGCCCGCGCCGGCGGTTCACCCCGCGGGTGCGGGCTCCGGGATGCCGAGGCCGAGGTTGTCGCGGAAGACGCCGTCGGGATCCCACTGCGCCTTGAGCTCCCGCAGTCGCTCGAGGTGCGCGGGCGGCCAGACGAGGTTCCGCGTCGTGTCGTCGCGCGCCGTGTCGAACGACACGTAGGCGCCGCTGAAGTGCGGACGCATCCGGTCCCAGGCGGCGTCGAGGCGCCCGGGATCGCCCGAGATCGCCGTGAGCGAGAAGTTCGCCGAGCGGCCCGCGAAGGCGGTCCCGTCGGCCGGCACGTCCGCGACCGCGCCGCCCATCGCCCGGAACTGGAAGAAGTGGGTCCCGCCCGAACTCAGGAACCGCGCGGCCTCGGCGGCGAACTCCGGCGTGATGCGGTCGACCGACCCGGAGTGGGCGAAGGGCTCCCCCTGCGCCCGATGCGGGCCCGGCTGGTAGGCGTTCGTCATGACCTCGGCGTAGGGCAGGATGCCGACGCTCTGCCCGGTGAGCGCCCCGAGCGCGAGGAACGGCTGCAGCCGCTCGAGGACCGTGTCCGGGTCGTCGGAGTCGACGACGGCGAGCACCAGCCCCGACGCCGGCCCGCCGCGCCCGGGACCGAGCACGAGGCTC